>ERZ650301.130-NODE-130-length-18338-cov-64.990866_pt1 | contig 18338 bp, 12 predicted proteins | sample MGYA00376237_ERZ650301 | MGnify/ENA primary metagenome ERZ650301 (study PRJEB26733, sample SAMN07839255) | wastewater metagenome | biome: small river; feature: stream; material: water | place: USA: North Carolina | collected 2016-04-05 ...
ATTTGTTTTCTGGCAGCCGTACAGGCGTGCCCGCTTTTAGCAAAGACGCCTCAGGTCGCGTGCTTTACCGAGGCGATCAAGCCCGCATGAAAGTCAACGTGGGCGACAGTCGCCGCATGAATCTCAACATGCCTGGTTCAGATGCATTCACTCGTGTGGTGCGTGATGACGGGCAGGGCGGCAAAGTGGGCGTGGACTTCTTTCAGTCATTGGATGATTTGGTCACGGCTGTCAACGCAGGTGACCACAACAGCATCCAACGTGGCATTGGCGAGGTGGACACCTTGCAAAACGGTATCAGCCAAGGTTTGGGCCAAGTGGGCTCTGATTTGTCGATTGTTGACATGCAAACCACGGTGCTGGATCAGGTGGTTTTACAGCTCAAAACCACACGATCAGATGTGGAAGATTTGGACTACACCTCAGCCATTACCAAGATGAACAAGGATCAATTGGCTTTAGAAGCTGCGCAGAGCAGCTTTGCCAAGATCTCGCAGTTGAGCTTGTTCAAGTTTTTGAATTGATTGGCTTAAGTTTAAAAAACTCAATCCGAATCGATGATTGAGTAAAGAAAGAATTCAATGGCAACCACTGCAGTCAGCTCATCCACGACAAGCGCCACAACCGCTGCGACAACTGCAGCAACTACTGCTGCAACAAACAAGGCCAATGCCCAAAAGATCATGACATCTTTGGGGGCAGGCTCTGGTGTGGACGTCACATCTTTGGCGCAAAGCTTGGTGAATGCTGAAAAATTGCCAAAAGAAAACGAGCTCAATACCAAGATCACAAAGAACGAGTCACGTGTTTCGGGCTATTCCGCTGTCATGTTCATGATGACGGAGCTCAATAAATCGTTCACCGCACTCAAAGACCGTAACAACTTCAACGCGCTCTCAGCCTCTAACTCAAACCCTAGCGCTTTTAGTGTCACCACCAGCGAGTCGGCTGTCACAGGTAGCCATGACATTGAGGTGTTGCGCCTTGCTAAGGCGCAACGCACAGTGAGCAGTGGCTTGGCCTCCGCCTCGACGCCTCTGAATGGCGGAAAAGCCATGTCGCTTTCCATCAAAGTAGGCGATGCTTCAGCTGTCGCACGGTCTGTCACAACCCGCCAAGGTGTTGCTGCAGCGACTGAGACTGCTTCAGTCACGTTCCAAGATTTGGCTGCAAATGAAACGGTCACTGTAGGTGGGCTGACCTATACCGCCTCGCAAGCCACAAGCGCCTCAGACATTGCGGCTGCTTTTGCCGATATAACGGCAAGCCCCACGCCTGGTAATGGTTCTTTCAGTGGTTCTTTGTCAGGATTCACGGCAGCATCCTCCGCGACTGCGGGAACCTTGGTCTTTACTAGCGCAACGCCGAGCTCAAATGTGGCTGACCTTGCAGCTGTTAGCACAGCCGCTACTTCACCGGTTGTGGCCATCAGCCAAGGTGCGACTGCTGTGACGGAGCGAACCACCGTCACTTTCAAAGATATGTTGGCGGGTGAATCTATCACAGTGGGTGGATTGAAATACACCTCCACGGGTACAACTACTGCGGCTCAAGTCGCTGCCGCATTCGGTGGTTTACAGGCGGGTGCAACCACCCCAACCAATCCACTTACGGGTACTTTTAGTGGCACCTTGACGGGTTTCAATGCGGGTGTGACTGATGGCACGGGCACATTGGCATTCACTAGTACCACCTCTGGCAACACTGTGTCGGATTTACCAGTGTTTGGGTCAAGTGCAGATATTTCATTGGTTGACGGCAAAGACACTCCACAAGGCATTGTCGATGCCATCAACGCCAGCAAAGTGGGTGTTACCGCGCAGTTGGTGAATACCGGTGATGGTTCTGCCACGCCGTATCAAATCATCTTGAGTGGGCCTGTGGGATTGACAGGTGCGTTCTCTATCAGCACCCAATATGGTACGGGTACCGGTAGCCCTGGTTTGGTGTTTCCATCCAACGGGCAGTCTGCCAATCAAGCCGCGACGGATGCCTTGGTCAAAGTCGATGGCATCAGTTACACACGCTCCAGCAATGCGCTGACTGATGTGGTGACAGGACTGACGCTCAATTTAAAAAGCACAACCACCAGCGCAGCTTCGGTTGATTTGACACGTGACAATGCGGTACTCAAAGAGAAATTTACTGCATTGATGACGGCCTACAACGATGCAGACAACATCTTGACCGAGGTGTCCAACCCTAAATCAACGTTGGACACTTATGGTGCAACCTTGGTGGGTGACAGCACGGTACGGTCTTTGCGCCAGCAACTGCGTGCCATGGTCTCGGGCATCTCATCAACGCCAGGTGACAACATCAAGTCTTTGGCGCAGATGGGGGTCAATATTGACCAAAAGGGCGTCATGTCCCTGGATGACACCAAGCTTGAAGCCGCCTTGACCGATCATTACTCTGATGTGGTGAAGTCGTTCACGGGTGGTTACAACAACTTGGGCACTTACAGCACCTTGTCCGCTGGCTTTGCGGGTGATGCTGTTAAAAAAATCACCAACATCATTGGTAGCAAAGGTGCGCTCACTACCAATACCACCACAGCCAATACCCAAAATACCAAATACAAAGCTGATCTAGAAAAGCTCAACACTCGCATGGCCAGTTTGTTGGCTCGTTACACCAAGCAATTTGGTGTCATGGAAAGCTTGGTTGGTCAAGTGAATAGCCAGAAGACTAGCCTTAAGAGCAGCTTCGATGGTTTGATGGCGATGTATACCAAAGCTTAACTTTGGTTATCAGTCAATTATTTAAGCTCGTTCGCTAAAGTTTTTCCAGTTCGAGCCGATTTGCTGCTTTAAGAAGCCCGCATTCCTTGTGGGCGCAGCCCTTTGCGGGCGTTTAAAGGTGGTGGATCATGTCTACAAGTCTTCAATCTATCAGTGCATTGCCCATGCAGGGACGGCCCGATTTCGGCGTGACCGCGCAATCCGCGGCCAAAGCTTCGGTGCCTGCCGCGCCTGTGGTGCAAGTAAGTGAAGTAGCCAAAGAAGGTTTCGCCAAAAAAGCGGAAGTCGGAGCTGACCTGCAAAGCTTACAAAAATCTATCGAAGCCTCGGTCGATCGCCTTAACGCCATGATGCGCGACAGTGGTCGCAATCTCAATATTGGCATTGACAAAGCATTAGGTGGTCCTGTGGTGACTGTGCGCAATGCAGAGTCCGGTGAGGTGGTTCGTGTGATCCCTAATGAAGTCGTGATCAAGATGGCACACAGCATCGAAGCCTTCAAGGGTTGGTTGCACGACGGCAATGCCTGATGCATTTAATCCATCAATTTTTAAAAAAATCCTCAAGTAATTTCTGAAGCAGTCGATTCACTGGTTATCAGGAAATCGAAAAGAACTTCTGACCTTCTTTCAACCCAATGTGATCTACCCAATAGGAGAACATCATGACAGTCATTAATACAAACGTGAAGTCGCTCGTCGCCCAAGACGCGATTATGAAAAACAACCGTGCCTTGTCGACCTCGATGCAACGTCTGTCGACTGGCAGCCGTATCAATTCGGCCAAGGATGACGCTGCTGGCTTGGCCATCAGCACTCGTATGGACTCACAAGTCCGTGGCCTGAATATGGCTATCAAAAACGCCAACGACGGCATCTCTTTGATGCAAACCGCTGAAGGCGCGATGGACGAAGTGACCGGTATCTTGCAGCGTATGCGTGAGTTGTCTGTTCAGTCAATCAACGGCACCAATAACGACTCTGACCGCGTCGCTTTGAACGATGAAGTCAAGCAATTGAAAGCGGAAATTGACCGCATTGCTACCACCACTGAATTCAACAGCCAAAAAATCTTGGATGGTTCTTTCAAGGACAAAAAGCTCCAAATTGGTGACAAGTCTTACCAAACCATGGATGTGGCGATCGGCTCTGTTGCCACCAAAGACTTGGGCATGGCTGGTGCATCGTTTGACTCTAAGACTTTGGTCAGTGGTCGTGTCAATCTTGGCACTGCTGTGGACAAGGGTGACATCGTTATCAACGATCAAGCACTCGGTGCCATCAAAGCTTCTGACACTATCACGGATGTTGTAAATAACATCAACCAAAACGTTGACAACGTTACAGCCAGTGCCTTTAACGTGGCTGAAGCTAAGCAAGTTGGTACAGGTATCGCTACTGCGGGCCAAATCCACTTGAAAATTTCCTCACCAGACAGTGCTTCTGCAACTGTGTTTGCTCTGTCTGCTTCTAGTAGCTTGCAAGAGTTAGCTGACAACATCAACAACGTTGCTGGTGCTAAAGTTCAAGCAAGTATTGACGACAGCGGTAAGTTGGTATTGAGCAACTCAACTGGTGCAACAATCGAAATTAACGATTCGACAGGCTCCGGTTACGAAACGGCAACTGGTTTCAAACACAATGCTGCAGGTGCCACGTATACAGATGCTTCATTCAAGGGTTTCATCAAACTTGATTCCAAAGATGGAAATCCCATCCGTATTGAACGTGGTAACTTGTCTGCAGTTTCTCCTGGTGCTGTGACTGATTTGGCCAAGTTAGGCCTCCGTGAAGTTACTTCTCAGGTCAACAATGCATTGGATGCATATACCGTCACAGGCACAGCGTTGACTGCTACGGGCGTGACAACTGCTTGGGGCGAGACAGATCTCAAGATCAATGGCGTTAAGATCTACGACAAAGATATTGAAACGAAGACGTTCCAAGGTAAATTGGACGCGATCAACAACTTCTCTGACCAAACTGGCGTGATTGCTTACGCCTACATGGATAAAACCATCACTTTCACAGCCGGTAACCTTTTGTCGGGTGGCGGCGCTCAAGCGATGACCGCTGGTCAAGTATTGGCCTTGAACGGAACCATGGTGTACTCAGCTGCTAGTGGTGACACGATGGCTGACATGGTTACGGCTATCAACGCACACACTGCTGAAACAGGCATTCATGCTCAGGCGGATGGTTTTAATCTGCGCTTGACAGGTTCGAATGTCACTTCGTTAAGAGTTGGTGTCTTGGAAACTAGTACTGGCACGGCCTCCACGACTGGTGCATGGGGTCTTTCTGATGGAGACACTACCTACGCTAGCATTCGCTTGGATTCAGCTCAAAATGCACCAATCAGCATCGAATTGGGCGATTCTGCAACAGTAACTTCACACGGATTCCTCGAACAAAACGTGGGTGCCGCTGATTACCAAGTGAACGGTCCTACTTTGGGGGTGGATAGTGGTAAGACCTTGTCTGGTTTGAACGTAAGTACAGCTGCCACTGCAACTGAGGCGATTAAAACCATTGACAATGCGATCGAGAAAGTTAGTTCCTATCGCAGCAAATTGGGTGCGATGGAAAACCGCCTCAACGCGACTGTAAATAACTTGAGCAACGTTGTTACGAATACTCAAGCTTCTCGCAGCCGTATTCAAGACACTGACTACGCATCTGAAACCACGGCTTTGGCCAAGGCTCAGATCATCTCGCAAGCCGCTACAGCGATGTTGGCGCAAGCGAACCAACAGCCACAATCTGTGCTGTCGTTGTTGAAGTAATCACTTCAACGCTAAAAAAGGCCGAGAATTCTCGGCCTTTTTTTATTGCGTGAAAACTTCTAACCGCTTGACCACTTGAGGGATTAAGGATTCAACCGATTGATTTATTTCGGCTACAAACAAATCGGTACTGCCAAACCACGGGTAATAGTTTTGTCCAAACAAAGTCCACCCTCGGGGTGTCATAAGCATCAAATGCGTGCCTAACGCACCAGCCATTTGTGCCACTGCGGTACCCACAGATATGACGCAGTCTAAGTTGCTCATGAGTGCGGCAAGACCTTCTAGGTCATTGCGCAAATCAAGGTCTGACCATCCAATGATGTCCACTCCTAAGGTTTCTCGAGCTTGCTGTAGTTCTGATACGCAATCGCCATACTGCAGGTTGATGAACACGGTGTTTTTCACGTCAAAAACAGGTTTCCAACTGGACAGTGGGGCGTAATGCAAACTTCGATCTGCGTTCACAACACCGCTGCGCCAACAGATACCTACGAATTTTTTTCCCTTATAGGAAGCTAATCGAGTTGAGAAATCTTGAATCCGTTCGGGATTAGGAATCAGATATGGCTTTCCGCGTTGAAAGGAAGAGATGTCATTTCTGAATAAACCAGTCAGACTGCCCATTGGAATATGAAAATCAAAATCATTGGTCGTGGATAAGCCACTGAGTACATCAAATTGTTGTTTGCGCACATGGCAATGTGGAAATGATCTCTGAAAAAGAGTAATCAACCTTTCCTCACACTCAATGATGATGTCATCGCAAAGTGAAAATACTTCTGGAATGATGTGTGAAAACATCAGTTCATCCCCCAGGCCCTGCTCACGCCAAATGAGAAGTTTTTTTCCATGAATCGTTTCGCCACGCCACTGCGGGATATTGAAGTTACGCTTGGGGGCTCGACTTAGTTTGCTGTTGGGCTTAAAGCCATACGCGTACATTTCCCAACCCTCCTTTAGCCTGCCTTTGGCAAGAAGGGGGTAACTTTTGGAATAAAAAATACGTGCTTCTTGTTCGCTGCCCTGCGGGCTCAAACTCAGGGCGTGATTTAAGCTTGCCAGTGCCGCATCAAGTTCACCACGCTTTTCTTGCGCAACAGCAATATTTGTAAGTGCTGATACGTTATCAGGAGAGAGTTTTAAAACTGTTTCAAAGCAATAGTGCGCATCGTCGATACGTCCCATGACAGACAACGCACAGCCTAAATTCAAGTGTCCACGAGGATCGGTTGGGTTCAACGAAAGCGCTTGGGTCGCGAAATATAAAGACTCAGTATTTTGAGAGTTCGCTGCAAATAATGCAGATAAATCTAACCAAGATTCAAAGTTTTCTGGGTCTAATTGAATCACACGTTTGTAAAACTGAATTGCCAATTCGTATTGGTTAAGCATCCAATAAGCTTTACCGCACAAGCGAAGCAAATCAACTTTTTCTGGAAACTCTTCGTGCAACTTGTGCAGAATGGGCGAAGCACTTGCTGCTTCATTCATTAAAACAAAGGTCAAACCCTTGTTGAGTCTGGCATAGTAGTGCTGAGGCACCTCTTTGAGTACTTGATCAAAGAATTCAATCGCTTTGGCATGCTGCCCCTTCTTTTGTAGATCCAGTCCTTTCACCATCAGGCCATGAACGTGATGCTCCAAATTTGAGGTCTTTTTTTTCATACAAATTTTTTCTTTAAACAGGCACAAACTCTGCTTGGATATTTTTGGTAATTAAGTCGCGCATTTGTTGCACAGACAAAAACTCGGGATTTGAACCTGAGTCATATCTGAAAGAAGAGGGAACGGCTTGCGCCAGGCCGTTTTCAAGATATTTGTTGTAAACCGTTTTACTGTCGGTCGGCGTAATCGCGTAATAAGGACCAAGATCCAAGGTGTTGTGGCTGTCGCTCTCAGTGATCATTTCTTCGTGGAGTTTTTCTCCGGCTCGAATACCGACGATTTCTTTTTTACAGTTTGGACCAATCGCTTCTGCTACATCCATGATGCGATAAGAAGGAATTTTGGGAACCAAAATTTCACCACCAAGTGCTTTCTCAAGGGCCCACAAGACCATTTCAACCCCGTCTTCTAAGGAGATGTTGAACCGTGTCATTTCAGGATGGGTGATAGGCAACACGCCTGTTTTGGCTTTCGCCATGAAGAAGGGAAATACAGAACCCCGAGAGCCCATCACGTTGCCATATCGCACAACAGAGAAGCGCAAATCACGTGTGCCTTTGAAGTTATTCGCAGCAATGAACAGTTTGTCACTGCACAGTTTGGTTGCTCCGTACAAGTTGGCGGGGGCAGCAGCTTTGTCTGTCGACAGCGCCACAACGCGGCGCACATCGTGGTCTAAGCACGCATCAATCACGTTTTGTGCGCCGAGGATGTTAGTTTTGATGAATTCAAACGGGTTGTATTCAGCTGCAGGCACTTGTTTCAAGGCGGCGGCGTGCACCACTGTGTCGATGCCTTCCATGGCACGTGATAAACGGTCTTTGTCTCGTACATCGCCAATGAAGAAGCGAAGTGCGGGGTATTGATGTGCTGGAAACTCTTGCGCCATCTCGAACTGCTTAAGTTCGTCACGGCTGTACACCACAAGGCGCTTGATCTTGGGGCAGTGGTCAAGCACTGAGCGCACAAACGCTTTGCCGAATGAGCCTGTTCCTCCAGTGATGAGGATAGATTGATCGCAGATGTCGAGTTCTTTTTGCATAAGAGTGTCCAAAAATTGACAGGCTGAAGTAGCCAGTCATTGATGAGCATTTCTTATGCCAACCTCAAATTACGCGATGGCGTCCCAATCTACGGGGGTTGCCGCCTTTATGGTACGTGTCACTTTTTTACCAATCACAGCATCAAGGTGTTTTGGGGCAAGCCCGTAGCCAGGGCGCACACTGCGCACATCTTGAGGGGTGATCACGCTGCCAAGTTTCAAATCGTTGACAAAGTACAGCGAGCGACGGAACTTCACATTTGCTTGCTCACTAGATTTTCTGCCGTAGTCCACTTTTCCCAACGCTTGCCATGCAATTTTGGCACCTGCGCAGAGTGCCTTCATGTCTTGCGGCTCTAGCGAAAAACTGTCGTCGGGCCCACCACCCATGCGGTCAAGGGTGAAGTGCTTTTCGATGATGGCTGCACCCAGAGCTACGCTGGTGATGGCTGTGGTGTTATCAAGTGTGTGGTCAGACAAACCTGTGACCAAGCCAAAGCGTTGGATCATGTCGGTGATGGTGTGCAGGTTGTAGTCTTCTGCAGGTGCAGGATAGCCACTGACGCAATGAAGAATAGCCAATTCTTTGCAGCCGCCAGAACGGGCTGCATCAATTGCTTCTTGAATTTCTTCTGCATCCGCCATGCCTGTAGAGATGATCATGGGTTTGCTGGTGCTAGCAGCGTATTTGATCAATGGAAGATCTATGGCTTCAAAAGACGCAATTTTGTAGGCGGGTGCATTCAAGTCTTCCAGCAGGTCAATGGCGGTTCGGTCAAATGGTGAGCTGAAGATGGTGATGCCGATTTTTTTGGCGTGATCAAACAGGGGCTTGTGCCATTCCCAAGGCATGTGTGCTTCTTCGTACAGGTCGTAAAGTGTGCGACCGTCCCACAACCCACCATGAATTTTGAAGTCATCGCTATCGGAGGGCAGCGTGATGGTGTCGGGTTTGTAAGTTTGCAATTTGACGGCATCTGCACCAGCTTTTTTTGCTTCCGTGACGATGCGCAATGCTGTCTCGAGTTTGCCGTTGTGGTTGGCGGAAAGTTCGGCAATCACGTAGGGGAGGTGTGCTGTGCCAATACATCGGCCTGCAATTTCAATGGTTGACATGTGTGTGTTCCTTCTCGTGGGTGAACGCTTGCCATTCGTGCGCAAGCAACCCAAAACAGATGAGTGAGTGGTAAGTGCCATCAAGGCAATGTTGATCACGCAACATGCCTTCTTGCTTAAACCCAAGACTTTGATGAAATGCTTGGGAGGCTTCATTGATGTCTATTGCTTGGCCGCAGACTTTGTACAGTTTGAGTTCTGAGAATGCATGGTTTAGGCTGACTGAGCCCAGTTTCTTACCGCTGCCTTTGGGGGCATCTGGACATGCGTAGAACCCCCAGTGACTTATGCCGCCTGCAGTCACGTTGTTGAACTGAACATAGCCAATGGGACGGTGTGACTCTTCCACAATGAGCAGGTGACGTCTTGGGTCTTGGCCAGCTTTGGCAAACCAATTGAGATGCTCCTCGATACTGATTTCATGTTGAGTGAACATAAAGCGGCGAATGGAGGGATGGTTGCGCCAACGCAAAAGCATGGGCAAATCGTCTTGTGTGACGGAACGAATTTGACACAGTTCAAGCATGCAGATTGCTCAATTTTTGAATAACTAGGGCAGCACCATTTCCGTTTGTGATGGCTGCTGCTGCTACGCTGAGTTGCTTCAATAACCTGGGTTGTTTACCTGATAAGAGCGAACTTTCAATCAATGTAGGAATATCGTGAGAGCTATGAAATGTGAGAGTTGCCCCGCTTTTTTGCAGGGCTTCCGTACCTTCACGTTGGTTTTCTGCCATTGGAGTCACTAAGCTAGGTATTCCCAAGCTACAACGTTCCCATGCTGTTCCACCGGCGGCGCCAATGACCAAATCACTATCGGTCATCAGTTGCGCCATGTGGTTCACATTCACCAGAACTTCTGTGGGGTAAGGCATTCCTTGTGCCGTTGCTTTTACATGTTCAAGCCACGGGGCATGTCGCCCCATGACCACGGTGATTCTTAGCCTTTGCGGCAAGACAGAGTGACGAAGCGCGTTTAGGACTTCGCCTGTGGCATTGGTTTTGTCTACACCGCCCATAGTGATGAGTATGTGCTTCAGCTGTGGTTTTGCACGTCTGGCTAGGCTTTCTTCGCGAAGTGCAGAAAACTCAGGGCGTAGCAGCGCGTAACGAGGGCCAATCAATACGGTTGCTGTCGATGGAATGAGCTGTTTGTAGTCTTCTGCGATTCGTCCTAAGTTTTGATCTAGCAACAGATCGCAGTCATGTGGGCGATCCGCCAAATCATCAATCACCATCAAGCGTTGGCAATAAGAGCGCACGGACTGTTCCCAGCGCTGATCCAAAGCGTAGTGGTCTGCAACGAGCCAGTCCACCGGCTGTGAGCCTATGGCTTTCTGGGTGTCAGAGGCATCGGTGGCCCAGTCGGAACCCAGCCATGCGGCATGCACGGGTGTTGTGCTGGGTGTGTTGATGGATTCTCGATAATTAAGTTCTACTACCTGGTGTCCATGTTGACGAATGAGGTCTAGCAGGTTGCCCGTATGTGCGCGACAAATGAAGATGCAGTCTGCGCCTTCTAGGCGCAGTGCGTCAGCCAACGTCAGGCAGCGCATCACATGACCCGTACCAATCTGGATCGATGCATCTGTGCGAAAGGCGATCTTCATTAGAAGTTAGATCATTGCTTTTCCATCAAGAACCAAGTGATGTCGTCTTGTGGAAAGTTGGGGTCACGTCGATAGGCAAAGCCATAGTCCAGCAATCGAAGTTGTGGGTGACGATCCATGATCTCTCCCGCAAAGTCACGTTTGAAAAGTCGGTCAGTGTGTCCGCGGTAGGGAATCGTGACAGGTGCTGGGTTGTAGTACTCTGCAACCAGCAAATAGCGTCCACAGCTGGCAACAAGTTTGTCGTATACCTGTGGCAATTCATTGGGGTTGATGTGAATCAGCACCCCTTTGATGAGCGTGAGGTCGTATTTTTGAGTCGGCTCAAAGTCAAGAATTGATGTGTTGTGCACATTGCCTGGCGCAATCACATCACGCAACTGTGCTGCTGCTGTCGCATTGATCTCGATGGCCGAGGCATTGATGTTGGGATGCAGCAGTTGAATTGCCTTGAGGTTCATGCCAATGTTGGCACCAAACTCAATGCACGTTTGCAGGCCACGTGTGGCGCGCAAAGACTTGCTAAAGAAATCGAGGTTCGAGGCTAGTAGTGCATCTCCTTGATTTCTGTTGATGTAGTCGTTGCCAAATTCACCAGCCCAAAAGGCTTCTTGTTCAGTTTTAAATGTCATGGTTTTCCTTTGTGGATAGTTTCATGCTTTTGAACATCCATTCAGCACGTTCCCAGTCTTCTGGGGTGTCGATGTCTTGCACGCGGTGTCTTGGAATGGCTACGGTGGTCGCATTCTCTGTGAATAAAGGTTGGTGTTTCACCCAAGCTTGGGCGTTCCCCCAATAAAACTGCCCCGCATCGTGCCACGCTTCAATGAGATCTTGTGACCGCGTGTTGAAGTGTTCTGGCTGAAACATTTGAACCCGTTGATGGGGTGTGATGCGAATCGCTCGTTGAATAGGAAAAGCATAAGTGGTGACTGAGAACGCATAGTCAGCACCACTGCTTTGCAATATTTCAAGCCCACGTTGTACGTCGCTGGCTTGTATGAATGGGGCTGTGGCGTAGAGGCAGCAAACTTCTGTTGCTGCAATCCCTTGAGCGTTATGCCATGCAACGGCATGGGCCACGACTGGGATGGTGCCTGTGTGGTCGTCAGACAGTTCGTCAGGTCGAACAAACGGGACCTCTGCGCCATAGGCTTTGGCCACTTTGGCAATCTCATCGTCATCGGTGCTGACGATGATGCGATCAAAACACTGGCTGGAAATTGCCGCACGGATAGACCACGCAATCATCGGCAAGCCGCCAAACGATTTGATGTTTTTGCGGGGGATGCGTTTGCTACCACCGCGGGCAGGAATGACAGCGAGTTTCATACGGTCAACACTTGACGTAGTGCATTAACCACTTGGTCTTGCTGTGCATGTGTCAGGTCTTGATACATGGGTAAGCTGATGGCTTGCGAGTAGTACTGTTGTGCCTGCGGAAAATCGCCAGCGGCAAAACCCATTTGTGCGTAGTAGGGCTGAGTGTGCACAGGGATGTAATGCACATTGACGCCAATGCCTTGCGCGCGCAGGCCTTCAAACACGTCACGATGAGTTTTGTCGATCAACTCCAAACGCAAACGAATGACATAGAGATGCAAGCCCGAATAACTGTCAGGATTTTGCCAAGGGGTTATCAAGGGAAGGTCTGACAGTAGTTCGTCATATCGTTTGGCTAAGGCGTGACGCTGGCTCACAAACGCATCTAACCTTTGCATTTGGCTGACTCCGAGTGCAGCTTGCAATTCGGTCATGCGGTAGTTAAACCCCAAAGCAATTTGTTGGTAGTACCAAGGCCCCTCTGAGGGATGCGTCATGTGTGCTTCATCACGAGTAATGCCGTGGCTGCGCAATAAAGTCATGGCATGGGCGAGTTCGGCATTGTTGGTGACGGCCATGCCGCCTTCAGCCGTGGTGATGATCTTGACTGGATGAAAACTGAACACCGTGATGTCGCTGTAGCGGCAATTGCCAATTGGCTCGTCTTTGTACTTGCCTCCAATTGCGTGTGAGGCGTCTTCAATAATTTTGAAACCGTAGGTTTGGCTCAATGCATGAATGGCGGCCATGTCACAGGGCTGCCCACACAAGTGAACGGCAACTATCACCTTGGGGAGACGGCCAGTTTTTTCTGCTTGTGCGAGTTTGGTCGCTAGTGCCTGTGGGCAAAGGTTGTAGGTGTGTGGATCGATGTCAACAAAGTCAACCTGAGCGCCACAGTAAAGACCGCAGTTGGCGGAGGCCACAAAAGTAATGGGGGTCGTCCATAACCAATCGCCAGGTCCTAGGCCGAGAGCCAAGCAAGCAATGTGTAGGGCAGATGTTGCGCTGTTGACGGCAATGCCATGTGTGGCGCCGCAATGCGAAAGAACTGCCTGTTCGAATGCAGGAACCGCTGGACCTTGGGTCAAAAAGTCAGAGCGCAGCACATCCACCACCGCTTGGATATCAGCTTCAGAGATGTTTTGGCGACCATAGGGAATGGGTTTAACCATGTGTTCTTTCGACATGAATCGGCCTGTCAAATGACTGACACGTAAATCGTAGACCCTGAAACAAGCAATTTATAAGCCAGTCGCCCTGCATTTTTAATAGATACCCTGAGAACGGCCTGGCGTCAGGGTTTTGACGTGGCACCACTTTTGCTTGTGGGTTTGTATGCGCCATCGATTCAATGCGATTGGCATGTTTTTACGACACCCAAGCAGGAGCTTTCCATGACTCTCATTCAAGAATTGATGAATCAATCCGCCGTCGGCGGTTTGTTGAATACCCAATCTATTCAGCGCTTTACCCCCGCTGAGATTCGCGAAACCATTCAATCACTCGTTGCCACTGAGCAATTGGAGTTGGCCAATGCTTTAGGCGATGCCGGCATGAGCTTGCACCCACACAGCGAAGACATCTTGGCGATCACCAGCTTGCTGGCCATGATGAACCAAGACTGGCCGTTGGCTGTGGAGTTGATGGATGAATTGGTTGATATCCAAGGCGCCAATACACCTGCATTCACGTATGTGATGTTGGTGCGTGCTTTGCGCTGCAACCTTGATCCAGAGCGTGCACTGGCTGTGGCACGTCAAGGTTTGGCTACCTATCCAGGACAAATTGAGTTGCTGGCAGAGAAGTTGTCGCTGGATGATTTCAGCGATTCCATGATGCCCGTATCGGGCTTGCAGCACTAAGCGGCAAACAGTCGCAAAGGACCGGCAAGCGGCAACCGCTTGCCGTTTCAGCGACAAAACATTGCCACTGAATACTTAAATGAACATCAAATCACACTCAAAAAAGGGAAAACCCTTATTAAGTTGTGTCAGAAATAGTTGGCACGCGTTGTGCTTAATCAGTGGCAAGTTTGATTGACCGATAGGGTCAGGAGAAAAAAATGGCAGTTATCAATACCAACGTTAAAGCTTTGTTTTCGCAAATGGCTCTGAAGACCTCTGGTCTTGAGCAAAGCAAAGCAATGCAGCAATTGTCGACAGGCAAGCGAATCAACTCAGCACGAGATGATGCCGCAGGCATGTCGATCGCAACGCGCATGACGCATCAGATTCGAAGTTTGAATCAAGCTGTGCGTAATGCGGGCGATGCTATTAGCCTGATCCAAACGGCTGAAGGTGCAACCAACGAAATCACGGACATGATGCAACGCATGCGTGAGTTGGCTGTGCAGGCGGTCAACGACACCAATAACAATGCAGACCGCAGTTATTTGGACTTGGAGTTTCAACAACTGAAACAACAAATCGTTCAAATTGCCGACAATACTGAGTGGAACGGTTTCCCCGTGTTGAACGGAAAAGCAGGTGAGCAAGTGGGCGAGATGCCTGTTTATAAAGTCACCTCTGAAAACCAGTTCGGTAGCGTCTTCTTGAATCCGACAACTGCACGAAGCATGTCGGGTGCTGATGCGGGTGAAGTGCAAACCTTTACGCTGTCTGGCACGCCAGCTGTAGGAACGATGACGGTTGCGGGTGTCGAAGTGTCGATTACCGCTTCTGAAAATACCCTGGCATTAGCTTCTGCCAAGATTCAGACCGCTCTGAATAACTCCGATTTATTTACTTCACGCGGCATGACTGCCGCAGTGACTTCCGGTGGTGTGGCAACGATTAGCTTTAACCCAGCTGAAGGCGATGTGGCCATCTCCAGCGTATTGGTGGGATCTACAGGTTTGTCTACAACGGCCGTGACGACTTCTCGTACAGCAGCAACGCAGTCGGTGGAAGTATTTTCTGACAGCGGTGAATTCTTGAAGAGTGGTTCGCTGCAATTCAATGTCGCGTCTGGCGCGGCTTCTGGTTCAGCTGTGACAGCGACATTCACAACCTCTGATAACGAAAAAATCACGTTGACTGGCTCTTTGGTCACTCAAAGCCCTGCTGTGGTGAAGTTTGCCAAAACCGATGGTTTGAATAGCTCGGTGATTTCTGGTGACTTGACATACACATTGCAAGACTCAGATGGCGCAGGGCTAGATTTGGCTTCACGTGGCATCAGCATGAGCATTGGTGTGGCTGGCAGCATTCCGACATTGCGCGATGGCGATTTGACGATCAATGGTGTCAACATTGGCCCATCCTCTTCAAACGATGACGTTTTGTCGCCGCGTAATAACGCGGCAGGCAGTGCGATTGCAAAAGCCGCCGCCATCAACCGTATGGCGATCGACCAAGGTATTTCTCAAGGTGAATCTCAATCGATCACGTTGAGTGGTTCACCCATGCCAGGCACCATCACTGTGGGTGGTGTGAGCGTGGTTCTGACCAACAACGACAGCACGCCTGCACTTGCGGCGGCCAAAATTGCCGCTGCCATGCAAGCGAGCCCTCTGTATGACAGCACGACAGGTCGTAAAGTGGTTTACGCCACAGGCTCAGCTGTCATTAATGTTGACTTTCCTGCGAAGGACGGCAACGTTGAAAAATTAGAAGTCCTGCCTGGTACCACTGGCGCAGGTAGTGTGGTCAATACCACCCAAGAATACGCAACCAAAATACCTGGCACAGGTGTGTTCGCCAAGGTGAACGAAAACATCTTTACTGGCCAAGCGATGACAGCCGGCCCAGTGACATCTGGTGTGGTGTTCATCAACGGCTATGCCTCTGCTGATATCACCACGGTGTACAACAACTCGCAAGCAACACGAGCTAATGTGGTTCGCGCTATCAACTTGATCAGCGATCGCACGGGTGTCAAAGCAATTGACAGTGGCTCAGATGCCAAAGGTGTGACATTGCTGGCCGTAGATGGTCGCAACATTGAAGTTCGTTTTGAACCTTCCGCTTCGACGAATGCACAAGCTTTTGGCCAACGCATTGGTATGGGTGAAGGCGTCCAGAGTTCTACGATTTCTTTGGAATCCAAAATTCAAGCGCCTGTGGTTTTAGGTGCAGGTGCTGCGGGTGACATTACCCGTGCTGGATTGGTTTCTGGCAATTACTCGAAGAACGAGTCGGTCTTGAATACACAAGCTCGTGCGCCAGTATCAGCTGCGGTTGCTCAAGTGAACAGCGTTAAATTGAGCGGTACTGTGGCGGCAACGGATACGGTTTCAGTGGTGGTGAATGGCACAACATTTACTTCGACAGCGGCTGCGTCAAAAACCCCACAAATCGTGACCAACGAGCTGATTGCCGCGATCAACACAAACAGCACATTGGGCGTGTATGCGACCAAAGGCACTGAAATTGGCGAAATCTTGCTGACAGCACGTACGCCAGGTGTGGCGTTCACGATGACCACGGCAAAAAGCTCTGGTGCTACCGTGGGTGTCGCTGCAACAGATGTGACGGCGAATGCGACAGCACAGTTCAAAAACTTGGGCATGGATGATCTGGAGATCAACGGCATCAAGATTCGTCCTACAACGCCAGCAGACGACAAATTTTCAAATAGTTTGGTTTCAAGTAGCGATCCCGCTTCTAGCGGTATTGCGCTGGCTGCAGCCATCAACGCCAGCAGCAATTTGACTGGTGTGACCGCTGAAGCAAACCCTGTGGTCAGCCAAGGTGGAATCACCAAGACGGGTACCCCCATCAGCGGCAAACAGTCGGTGTGGGTGAACGGTATTGAAATTCAAGTGGATTTCGTTCAAAACGAAAGCGGCACGGATCGTCGAGCCAAAGTGGTGGCTGCAATCAACGAGCGCGTTGGTCAACATGGCGTCACAGCGACTGACAACGGCAAAGGTGTCACCTTGTCGACGGATGGTCGCAACTTGTCTGTTTGGTATGACTCCAGCAAAGACGAATTGTCTGCAGCCAGCTTCGGCTTAGACAAAGGCGGTGCTGTTGCCCAAATTTCTAAGATCAAAGTAGCTGGTGCAGGTGTTGCCGCAGGTGAAAAAGCGTCTGTCTACATCAACGGTGTCAAAGTCGAAACGGCTGCATTGCTTGCGACGTCGACTGCCGCACAAACGTCAGCAGCATTGGTGCTGGCTATCAATAACAACACGTCATTGAAAAACGTGACGGCAAGTCTTGATCCTTCTGACGCGACCAGCATCTTGATCAAATCGAATGTGGCTGGTAGTGGCTTTGATTTACGTGCACCTGCCGTCACAAACGGAAGTGCTCAAACGTTCACACTGAGCACAGTAGCTGCTAACTCCCAAGGTGCAACTGATGTGTCAGCAGTGGACATGAGCACCGACTTTTTGACCAATGTTTTAGGCAGTGCCACAGCGCCGATCAGCGCAATGAACATCAAAACGGTTTACGGCACAGTTCGATTGACGGCAGATGCGCCTGTCTTGCCAGCGATGCCTGGACCAGATGGTTTGCCTCCCAACATGATGAACATTGCCGGTCGTCCAATTCAAGTTCGCAGTGGTGCGGATGGTTTTGGTGACTTGAGTAATTTCTCTGCATTGGGTTTCAGCGAAGGCAGCTTCGGTGGGCGTGCCAGCGAGGATATGGATCCTCCACGTGTGGGGCGTTTGGCCTTCCAAGTGGGCTCTAGCGCAAATCAAGTGATCACGATTGATTTGGCTGACTTCGGTAAAAACGGTGGCATTACTGGACAAATCACGGCTGATGCTGATTTAGCCGTGGAAGCTCGAAGTGTGCGTATCAACAGCCGTGAGGGCGCGACTGCCGTACTAAATTTGCTGGATACGTCGATGGACAAGATCAACGCCACACGCGCCACCATGGGTGCGGTGATGAACCGCTTGGACCACGTGATCAATAACTTGACCAACGTGTCGATGAATATGTCTGCTTCTCGCAGCCAAATTGAAGATGCTGACTATGCAGCTGCATCGACTGATCTGGCCAAGACGCAAATCATGCAGCAAGCCGCTACGGCAGTGCTGGCGCAAGCCAACACCAGCCAGCAGTCGGTGATGAAACTCTTGGGTGGTT
>ERZ650301.132-NODE-132-length-18126-cov-5.351613_pt1 | contig 18126 bp, 13 predicted proteins | sample MGYA00376237_ERZ650301 | MGnify/ENA primary metagenome ERZ650301 (study PRJEB26733, sample SAMN07839255) | wastewater metagenome | biome: small river; feature: stream; material: water | place: USA: North Carolina | collected 2016-04-05 ...
GGCCTCTACCCAGACTGGTGGCAAGGAAAGCGGTGGAGCAGGGGAGTCACCGGCTGGGCACTGGGCGAGTCGATGGAGTCCACCCGAGACACTATGCAACGCCTGATCTTGGGCCGTCCGGGCGAGTGGGGCACTGGAACCATCCCCAAAGACCTCATCATCGGCGAGCCCAAGCGTGCGCAAGGCATCGCCGACTCCGTGGACTGTGTGTTCGTGCGCCACGTATCTGGCAGCGTGTCGCGTCTGTACTTTAAGTCGTATGAGAAAGGCCGCTCCAAGCTCCAAGGCGAGACGCTCGACTTTGCGGCACTGGACGAAGAACCACCGCTCGATATCTACACCGAGGTACTGACCCGTACCAACGCCACCAAAGGTATCGTGTGGATCACCTTCACGCCACTGCTGGGCATGTCTGAAGTGGTGCGCCTGTTCCTACAACACCCCACACCAGACCGGTCAGACACCAACATGACCATCGACGACGTGGGCCACTACACCAAGGAAGAACGTGACCGCATCGTGCTGTCTTACCCAGAGCACGAACGCGAGGCCCGCGCCAAGGGCATCCCTATTCTTGGCAGTGGCCGTGTCTGGCCCATTGCTGAGTCAGCCATCACCGTCGATCCATTCCAAATCCCCGACCACTGGCCCGTCATCTGTGGCGTGGACTTTGGTATCGATCACCCGAGTGCAGGTGCATGGATTGCTTGGGATCGGGATACCGACACCACCTACCTCTACGACGGCTACCGCGAGAGCAACAAAACGCCCGCCGATCTGGTACCGCTCATCCACCAGCGCGGCGCATGGGTGCCCGTGTCATGGCCTGCTGACGGATTGCAACGCTCTAAGGGAGACGGCATCCAGTTGGCTGACCTCTACCGCAACCACGGCGCGAACATGCTGCACGAGTACGCCCAACTCCCAGAGACAGGCGACGAAGAAGGCAAGAAGACCAGCCGGGTTTCGGTTGAAGCAGGGGTCATGGCCATGTACGAAGACATGAAGGCTGGCAAGTTCAAGGTGTTCTCCAGCGTCACCATGTTCTTTGAGGAATTCAGGCTCTACCACCGCAAGGACGGCCAGATCGTCAAGTTGCAGGACGACTTCTTGAGCGCCACCCGCTACGCCTACGTGATGAAGCGGTACGCCACCGTACCCCCCGACCCACACAAGCTGGCCGTCGACCGGCGCAACGACTCTTTTGACTGGCGTGTAGGTTGAGAAAAGACAAACGTAATGGGTCGAATTGATCTGGACGCAACAAAATACCTTTGCCGCAAAGCATAACTGGACGACTACATGGCCATCGGTGACATTCAACTGACCAACTCAGCGATCCCGCAAGACGAGAGTTTTGCGGCTAACGCTGGCGGGCCAACGATGGCCAAACGATTTCAATCCGACCAAAAACCGCGTGGCAACGTGGTCATGGGCGAAGCGCCGACCGATGTCGGTGGCATCCCCGAAGACCTCGCCGACTCGGCGCTACCGCGTGGTCAGGTCGAGATGTTCCTGCGCGAGATCAAGCACCAGCCGCACTGGCGACGTGAGGCCGACCGCGCTGCCGACTACTACGACGGCAACCAGCTTTCTCCAGAAACCGTCGAGAAGCTCAAAGAGCGCGGCCAGCCCCCGCTCATCACCAACATCATCAAGCCCACCATCGACACGGTGCTGGGCATGGAAGCCAAGGCCCGAACAGACTGGCGCGTGCGACCAGAAGACGACGATGAGTGCGACGACGATCTGGCCGAAGGCCTCTCCGTCAAGTTAAAGCACGCCGAAACCGAGTCCCGCGCCGACCGCGCCGTGTCGGATGCCTACTCCGCACAGATCAAAGCGGGCTTGGGTTGGGTCGAAGTCGCCCGCGAGCACGACCCGTTCAAGTGTCCCTACCGCGTCAAGTACGTCCACCGCCGCGAAATCTTCTGGGACTGGCGTGCCGAGCAACCAGACTTGTCAGATGCACGCTACCTCATTCGCCGCCGTTGGCTCGAACTAGAGCACGCCATCGCGCTCATGCCGCAGTACGCCACGTTGTTTCGGATGACCACAGGCGGCTGGGCTGGGTTTGATCCGCTCTTGGAGCAGGACTCACGCCTCGTGCAATCGTGGGAGATCGAGCGCGACACGCGTATTGCCGCTGTGGACTGGCGCGACATCCAGCGCATGCGGATCTGTCTGTACGAAATCTGGTATCGCAAGTGGGTGCGCGGCTACACCATGACGCTGCCCAACGGCACTGTGATGGAAGCCGACTTCAACAACCCGCGCCACAACGAAGCCATCGTCGCAGGCATCGCCAAGGTCAAGCAGGCCACTTTTCAAAAAGTTCGTTTGGCTTGGTACACCGGCCCGCACTTCCTGTACGACGTACCGAGCCCCTACAAGCACAACCAGTTCCCGTATGTGCCGTTCTTTGGCCACCGCGAAGACCTGACCAATGTGCCCTACGGCCTGATCCGCTCCATGGTAAGTCCACAGGATGAGGTCAACGCCCGCAAATCGAAGATGCTGTGGTCGCTCAACAGCCGCCGCGTGGTCACAGACAGCGATGCCGTGCTCGACCACAACAAGGCAGCCACCGAGGTGGCACGCCCAGACGCGTACATCATATTGAACAGCAACCGCAACCCGAACTCGACCTTCCGCGTCGATCCGGGGGGCGAGTTGGCCACCCAGCAGTTCCAAGTGATGCAAGAGGCCAAGCAAGAAATTGCCGAGGCGTCTGGCATTCACAAGTCGATGCAGGGCCAGCAGTCCGGTGCCAAATCGGGTGTGGCCATCAACAGCTTGATCGAGCAGGGCGTCAACACCTTGGCCGAGATCAACGACAACTACGCATTCGCCCGCCGCTTGGTCGGTGAAATGCTGTTCGAGTTGGTCAAGCAAAACCTGATGCAAGGCCCGAGCAAAGTCACCATCGGCGAAGGCAAGCAAAAGAAGGTCATCCAACTCAACACACCCGTTATCGACCAACAAACGGGCCAGCCCGTCATGCTCAACGACGTGACCAAGGTCAAGGCCAAGGTGGTGCTCGACGATGTGCCATCAACTTCGACCTACCGCAACGAGCAGTTGCGCATGATGACAGAGATCACCAAGTCGCTGCCGCCTCAGTTGCAAGCCTTGGTGGTGGACTTTGTGATCGAGGCCACGGACATGCCCAAGCGCCACGCGCTGGCCGACCGTATCCGCTCTGCCGTGGGCATCCAAGACCCAGAGCAGCAGCAAGCCGCCGCACAAGCCCAACAGCAAGCCGCCGCCAAGCAGCAAGACATGGCCCAAAAGACCTTCGTGCTCGACGCTGCCGAGCGAGCGGCCCGTATTCGCAAACTCAACGCCGAAGCCGAAAAAGTGCAATCGGAGTCGATGCGTGCTAAGTACGAGCCCATCGTGCGAACGCCACAGATCGCCGTGTCTGCCCCCGCCATCGGTGGTGGCCAGCCACCGCAACCACAGCCACAGCCACAGCCCCAACCCGCGATGCAATAAGGAGCCTCCATGTCATCCGTCATCAAGAATCGAAAAAAGACCACGCCTCAAGTCGTGACCAGCCCCATCACCGGCGCACAAGCCGTCACGCCTAGCGACAGCGGTGATCTGGACGAAACCTCTACCAGCCTCTACGTAGGCACGGCTGGCACCTTAAAAGTCAGCTTCGAGGACAACACCACCGTCACCTACGGGGCAGTCGCAGCAGGTCGCCACCCGCTGCGCGTCAAGCGCGTGTGGGCCACCGGTACCAGCGCCAGCAACATCGTCGCGGAGTTCTAAATGTCGCACGAGAACACCGGCTTGCTCGTCGCCACGCTCTTTTTAGCGCGTGACCTCGCCCACCGCGAACACTTGGCCTGCAAGGGTCTGGGCTCTGATGCCCGTCACCGCGCCTTGGGTGAGTTCTACGACGAGATCGTGACCCTGGGCGACGATCTGGCCGAGTCCTACATGGGCCGCTTCAACGTCGATCTGGACATCCCGCTCTTGGCCAGCGGCACCGGCGAAGACATCATCGCTGTGCTCGAAGGACAAGTCGATTGGATTCACACCACCCGATACACCGCCGTGCCGCGCGAGGAAACCGCGCTCAACAACATCGTGGACGACATCGAACTGCGCTACTACCGATCCTTGTTCAAGCTGCGCCGCTTGAAATAACCCGCCTTAACTCCTGATCTTCGGATCATTAGCCCCGCATTCGCGGGGTTTTTTTTGGGCTGTATGTGCAAACAGTCGAATAGCTCAAGTTGAGGAATACTCAACTCACCTGTTAAGGCCGTTTTTCCCCCGCCATGGGTTATTGGTACGACCGGCAGGATTTCCGCAACCAACGCGATAAGTGGAGTGAAGTAAATGGCAGGCATCGAACTTGATATGAACACGACCGACCCGGAACAACTGGCCAAGGTCTTCGAGCAACTTTCCAGCGGTGAAACACCCGTCGCCAAGGAGCCCGACAACCCCGCACCAGCCGATCCGAAAACGGACGATCAGCCCAAGAGCGATCCGGCAACCGATACGACACAGCAGGCCAAGCAGGGCCAGACAGATAACGAGCATGAACCCGAAGGGGTGGCCACCAAGGACGGGAAACACGTCATTCCGTACTCGGTGCTCAAAAGCGAACGTGACCGCGCTTCCCGCGCCGAGCAATTGGCCAACGAGATGCAAGAGCGCGTCAAAGCTCTAGAGGCGATTCAGTCTGGCAATCAAGGGGCGAACAATGGTGAGAGCGCCCGCACCAACCAGCAAACGCCAACTGTTAACGACTTGTCCCAAGAGGACTTGGAAGCACTGAAAGAGGACTTCCCGACCGTGTACAAGGCCGTGATGGCGTCGATGGCAGCAGCCGAACGACTCGCCGCGCAGCTCCAACCGGTGCAGGAAACCGTGCGCAATGCAGAAGCCGACGCCGCGCGATCAGCACAGGAAACCGTGCAAGACGCGATTGACGCCGTGCCCAAGATGGCACACATCCAGTCGTCCAACAAGGAAGCGTTTGAACTCGCAAAACAGTTCGATGCCACCTTGCGCACCCAAGGTGTATGGGCTGACAAACCTCTGTCGGAACGCTTCGCCAAAGTCGTTGAGATGGTGGAGTCCACCCTCGGTCAGATCGAGATCCCCGGTTCAGCCAAGCCGACTTCACAACCAAGTGCCGAGGATTTGAAAAAGGCAGCACAAGCCAAAGCAGCGCAAGCGGCCAAGGCCAGTCGGACTGACGTACCGACCTCCCTTTCCGAGTTCCCGGTGGGTCAGCACGCCGCGCAGGACGAACGCGAAGCAGCAGAGAACCTCACGGCTCTCCAGCTTGCAGACAAGTTCTCCACGATGACGCCTGACCAAATGGATGCGTATTTCCAAACCCTGTAACCAGTAACGAGGACAAAAAATGTCTACCAATATCCCAGTCGGTTCCGCGTTAGCGCGAAAAATCTACTCGGTGGGTCTGTTCACTCGCGTGCAACACTCCCCCGGCTTCATGAACCTGTTGGCCGGTGAAATGCCCAAAGAGGGCTCCTTCGCCGCCAAGACCAAAGGCCAAACCAGCCCCGATTACCCAATCGTCAAAGCCGGTGACTTGGCCAAAGGCGCAGGCGATGCCGTCAGTATCGACCTGTTCAACATCTTGCAAGGCAAGCCAGTGATGGGCGACAAGCGCATCGAAGGCCGCATGATGCAATTGACGTACTCCAGCATGGACGTGCGCATCGACCAAGTTCGTGGCGGTGCTGACTCCGGTGGCCGTATGACTCAAAAGCGTACCGTGCACAACCTGCGCAACATCTCTATGGCCGGTATCCAAGCATGGATGCAACGCCTGGAAGACCAAACTGCCATCGTGCACTTGGCTGGCGCGCGCGGCTCACAGTCCACTACGGACTGGGTGGTGCCTGCACAAGCTGATCCTGATTTCTCCGAGATCATGGTCAACAGCGTCAAGGCTCCCACCAAGAACCGCTACTTCGCGGCCAACGATGCCACCGACCCATCCAACATCGGCACCAACGATGCCCTCACGTTGCAAGACGTAGATCGCATCGTCGCTCAGTTGCGTGAGTCTCCAGTGGTCATGCAGTCGGTGAAGATCAAGGGCGACGACCGCGCTTGGAACGATCCTTTGTGGGTCATGTTCGTCACTGAACGCCAATGGCTCTATCTGCAAAGCCGTACCAGCCAAACCACTTGGCGTCAGGCTGTGCAGTACGCCTTCGAGCGTAAATCTAGTGGCGTCAAGCACCCACTGTTCGACGCCTACGAGACGATCATGTGGAACGGCGTGCTCATCAAGCGCATGAACCGCTACGCGATCCGCTTCGGTGCTGGCGACAGCGTGGTAGTGGACACGGGTGGTACCGACGGCGGCACTTACACCGAAAGCACTGTGCAAACAGCGCAACCTGTGGATCGCGCCATCATCGTGGGTGCACAAGCCATGGCCAAGGCCTACGGCAAGAGCGCCAGCGACTACTTCTACGACTGGTCGGAGAAGGAAGTTGACCACGGCAACAGCATCGAAACGGTCGCGGCTGCGATGACTGGCTCTGCCAAGATTCGCTTCAAGATCGACGGCACTGACACCGACTTCGGTGTGGCAGTGGTTGACTCCTACGCACCCGATCCTGCATCGGCTGCCGGTCGCACTTTGCTGGGCTCCTAAGTTGAGAAATACTCAATCGCCTTCGGGTGATTGAGTCTCCCAGCTAGGCCTTTCCATCCCCTTCGGAGAAATTAAATGGCAACTATCAACGCCCCCTCCCTGCAAGACACCGTGTACAGCGGTGATTGCCCTCTGGCCGTCGCGCACGGTTACGTCACTTTGGCGGCTGCCGCCTCTGGCGACAAAGTTCGCTTGAACAAGGTGTACGCCGGTACCAAGGTCTACGACGCCCGCATGGTCGCCGACGATCTAGGCACTGGTACCACCATGAAACTCGGCTTCGAGTACGTCAACGGTGAAGCCGGTGGCGACGACGCTGCCTTCATGGCTGCAACCGACGTGGCTTCCGCCGCATCGAGCACCCAGACGGCCAAGAAGCCAGTGACCTTGGCCTATGACGCCTACATCATCGCCACCATTGGTGGTGCTGCTGCAAGCGGCGCTCTGGACACCATGGTGACCTACGAGTTCAAGGGCAAGTAATTGCACCTTGCAAGTCGCATCTAAAGGGGTGGCCTTCGGGCTGCCCCTTTTCTTTTTTACAACAGGAGAAACACATGTCAGAACTCATCAACATCGTCTACGTCGGCAACAAGCCCACCGCCTATGACAACGTGGCCAAATCGGGCAAGTGCTGGAGCGGCAAAGGAGACGTGCAGGAGGTAACCGAGGCCCAAGCCAAACAACTCATCAAGTACCCCGACCAGTGGGCGCTCGCCAACGAGGCCGATCTCGAAGCCGTGCAAACCTCCGGCACGGTCGAAGTGACAAATGAAGACGGCGAGATAGTCGATGTCACCAATGCCGACATGAAAAAGCCCTTGGAGAAGATGACCAAGGCCGAACTCGTGGGCTTGGCTCTTGCCAAGTGGGGCAAAGAACTTTCCGTGGACAAAAACAAAAAAGACTTGATCGACGCCATCGAAGAATTTATGCGCGACTTGGAGCCAATCGCCAACGTGTCTTGAGTCGAATAGCGGGCAAGCCGTGATACTTGCTTCATCCATTTTCGAGACTGCGCCGTGGCCAATATTCAGTATTCCGACCTCATCGACGAAGTGCTGCCGCAACTGGCCGCTGACCCCAGCGATCCAGTGACGGAGCAGGCCATCAAACGCGCAGTCATCGAGTTTTGCCGCGAGTCGTGGATTTGGCAGTTCTTTCCAGACGCGCAAAACGTGCGCTCCCGTGTGGCCGAATACGACATCGAAACTCCCGCTGGTGCAGATGTGGTCACCATGGTGGATGTGAGCTTGAACAACGTGCCGCTCGTACCAAAGTCCATTGCGTGGCTCAACGCCAACCTCCCAGGCTGGCGCACCACGACAGCCACCGTCAAGCACTACACCCAGATCGACACTGACCAAGTGATTCTGGCTCCGCTGCCCGCCGAAAACGTGACCAACGGACTAACCATGACTGTGGCGCTGCAACCCAGCCAGACAGCGACCAGCTTCCCCAAGTGGATCGCTAATCAGTACATATACCAAATCGCTGACGGTGCCATCGCCAAGCTCATGCTCATGCCCAACAAGCCATGGACGGACTTGGTGAACGGCCAAGATCACCGCACCCGCTTCGAGCAGGCCTTCAACGACGCCCGCGAGTCAGCTGTATCGGCACTGGGCCGTGCCGCACAACGCACGTCGTCGCAACACTGACAGGAATCACCATGGGAACCATCATCGCCAGCGCTGTAATCGGGAAGGCGCAAATCATCTTGCAGGACACGACCGGTGTGCGCTGGCCATCCGACACTGAACTTCTGGGTTGGCTCAACGACGGCCAGCGGGAAATCATGGTGTTCAAGCCCAACGCGAACGTCAAAAACCTCGCCGTCAAGCTCGCAGCAGGAACCAAACAAGCTCTGCCCACCGACGGCGTTCAGTTGATCGACGTGGTGCGCAACATGGGAACCGACGGCACAACCGCAGGCCGCGCGATTCGCATCGTCATGCGCGAGATTTTGGATGCGCAAGTGCCCAACTGGCACGCGTCCACACCAGCGGCAGAGGCCAAGCACTACATGTACGCGGTGCTCGATCCTAAGAACTTCTACGTCTACCCACCACAACCCGCATCTGGTCAGGGGTATGTCGAACTGGTCTATGGCGCAACACCCGCTGATGCCACCTTCACCGGGGCGATAACCCTCGACGACATCTACCAAAACGTCCTGGTCGATTACATCCTGTATCGCGCATACAGCAAAGACACTGAATATGCAGCCGACCAGAACAGGGCGGCTACACACCAATCTGCCTATATCGCCGCACTCACCGGCAAAGCAAAGGTGGAAATGGGTGTGAACCCGAACGCAACGGCTCCAGCAAACCCGAACGTCACTCCGAACACCCGTTAACCTGAAAAGTAGAGCACCATGACACTACCGACCTGTAACGTCCTATGCAGCGTCTACGACGATGCCGGTCAGCCGGTGCAAGGCGCTACCGTATCTGCCAAGCTAAACCAGTTCGAGGTTTACCTAGGATATGTTGTACCCACGCTGATCGAAGGCACCACCGATGCCACCGGCCAAGCCACGCTCGCGCTTTGGCCCAACCAACTCGGCTCAACCGAGTCGATGTACACGGTCAAGATCAGTTCACCAAACGGCAAGCGCCTAACAGTGAACGCGATTGTGCCAAACGTATCGTCGGCCTACCTGCACGAGATCGCAGAACTTCCACCCTATGATGGCAAGACAGACGGCCAACTGATTCTGGATGCTGCAATTGCGGCTGGCTCCGTTGCCGTGGCTGCCGCAAGCGAAGCAGCGGCAAGCGCCACCAGCGCAGCAGCATCGGCCAACACCGCATCTAGTGCAGCAACTACCGCATCTGGCGCAGTCACAACCGCCACCACTAAAGCAACGGAAGCCGCTTCAAGCGCGACCAGTGCGGCAACGAGCGCCTCGACGGCAACGAGCGCCGCAGCCTCAATTGGAAACAGCGTGGCCACGTCAAGCAACGCCGCAGCTGCTGCCGCTGCCTCAGCCACAACCGCCAGCACTAAAGCAGGCGAAGCCTCAACATCGGCCACCAGCGCTGCCAGTAGCGCAAACACGGCCAACACAGCGGCCACTACGGCAACAACCAAGGCTAACGAAGCAGCAAACAGTGCCACCACGGCATCAACCGCAGCAACGAGTGCGTCGTCTAGCGCCAGCACAGCCACCACGGCGGCTACAAACGCGGGCACAAGCGCCACGGCAGCCTCCAACAGTGCCACAGCTGCGGCAAGCTCTGCGACATCGGCTGCAAACTCGGCCAACACAGCCACAACCAAGGCCAGCGAGGCGTCCACCAGCGCCGGTACCGCATCGACGGCGGCTACCAGTGCCAGCACGAGCGCAACCAACGCAGCCACCTCGGCTACAACCGCAACAACCCAAGCTACGTCAGCCGCTTCGAGCGCCACGGCAGCGGCCACCAGCGCCACCAGCGCCGCAAACTCGGCCACTAGCGCGAGCGGCAGTGCAAGCACTGCAACGACAGCGGCTACTACCGCCACAACGCAAGCCAGTATCGCAACCAACAAGGCTGCTGACGCTGAGTATTGGGCAGCGCAAGCAGAAGCTATTGCAGCCGCTGCTGGTGGCATTCGCTACAACGTGGCTCAATCGCTGACTTCACCACAGCAAGCGCAAGCGCGGGGAAACATTGGCATTGACTTCATGCCGTACAACGCGACCAACCCCTCCGGTTATATAAACACGGATGGGGCACGTTCGGCTATCAGTGTCACAGGCTACGCCACCTACGACCCAGCGACTGGCGTCATCAACGTCGTTGGTGGTGGAGGAGGTGGAGGAGGCGGTGACGTTATCTCGGTCAACGGCTATGTCGGCATCGTCAACCTGAACAAGAGCGACATCGGCCTCAGCAACGTTGACAACAAATCCTCGGCGACGATTCGCGGTGAGATCACCAGCGCAAACGTAACCACGGCTTTGGGCTTCACGCCTGCCAACGCTGCTTCCCTAGCCACCGTTGCGACCACTGGCGCGTACTCAGACCTGACCGGTAAACCGACTCTATTTTCTGGCGCCTATGCCGATCTGACTGGCAAGCCAACACTGTTCTCAGGTGCCTATGCTGACTTGACCGGTAAACCCACCAACGTCTCCGCGTTCACCAACGATGCGGGCTACCTGACAGGCATCACCAGCAGCCAAGTCACCACAGCCTTGGGATTCGTCCCCGAAGACAGCTCAAAGAAGAACGCCATCAATGGCTACGCAGGGCTGGACTCCTCCGGTTTAATCCCTTCAAGCCTATTGCCGTCCTATGTGGACGACGTGCTTGAATACGCCAACTTTGCAGGGCTACCTGGCACTGGCACAGCGGGAAAAATCTACGTCACCCTGGACACCAACAAGACATACCGGTGGTCTGGGTCAGCTTACGTGGAGATCAGTGCATCCCCCGGATCGACGGATGCGGTGACAGAAGGTTCAACAAACCTCTATTTCACAACCGCTCGCGCACGCAGTTCGATCAGCGTCACGCAAAACCTGACGTACAACAGTTCGACCGGCGTCATCACCGGGCCTGATCTTTCTGGGTATCTAACCAGCGCAACGGCTGCGTCAACGTACCAGACAGTCGCGGGCATGTCGTCTTACCTCACGACAACGAACGCTGCATCGACATACCAAACGATCAGCGGTATGTCGTCTTACGCTTTGATTGCTGGCCCTACATTCACCGGCACAGTAGCGGTAAATGGTTCAGCCAACAATTTGACAATTGCTGGGTCGGCGACAGGCAATTTTGTAACGATTGGAGCCAACGGAACCGACTCATCCATCGGCATCAAGATTCAGCCAAAGGTCAGTGGTTCATTCATTGTTGAAAACACGGCGGCAATTAGAGCCTTCATGGCCACGCCTATTCCAAACAGCGTCAACTATTTGCAGGTGGCGTCATCTGTCGCTGGCGCTGGAGCACTGATTCAAACAGTTGGTACAGATACCGACATTGGCATTTTGTACTATGCCAAGGGTGCAGGATCTCACTCATTCGGCAACCCTAACAACATCCAGTTTGTTGTTTCAAGCGTTGCCAGTGCGGTCAATTACTTGTATGCCACTGGTTCCGCGACTAACAATAACGTTGTCTTGGGAGCATTGGGCACTGACACAAATATTGGTATTGCGCTGACCGTGAAGGGTACTGGTGTTGTTACTGCACTTGATGCGCCTCTCACCCGCGCCATGCTGAAAGACATCGGCTGGACGTTCTACGACCATACGGGTGTCAACGGCTCATCGAACCACGCCCTCGACTTCACGAACGGCATCCACCAGCGCTGGGCACCAGTAGCAGGCACAACCGCTGCGCTGACTGTCTCTAATTGGCCACCTAGCGGCAACCTTGGCGAGTTGCTCATCGAAGGCGTCAACCTGGCGGCGGCTCCTGCCTCGTTCTCAGGTATTAACTGGGTGAAGTCGGACGGCACGGTAACCACGACGTTTGCCTCAAGCGGCGTGACGCTGCAAACCAGCGGAACCGATTTCATTCTGCTTTGGACACGCGATGCAGGCACGACAACCTATGGAAAGGTCGTGCGATGAGCATGCTGTCACGGTTTGCTGCGATGGGGTCGGCTATCGCCGCTCCTGCCGCGCCTATCTCTTATGTCGGTGGGGCTGCCGTTACGTCGGCTGGTAGTTCTGCGAACTACTCGCTTTCATTGACCGGCCTTTCGGGTGGTAGCAACACATCCGTGTCTGCGGGCGATCTCATCATTGTCGTGACCGGCATTGGCTCTACCGCATTGGCCCAGCGCGACGTCGGCGTCGTGACGACAGGCTATACAGAAGCCATCACTGACCTTTGGTCTGATGATACATACGAAGCAACAATGGCTGTTTCGTACAAGATCGCCGACGGTACAGAAACAAGCGTCACCGTGCTAGGTACAGGCTCAACCACCAGATTTGGCGGCGTGGCAGTCCATGTGTGGAGAAACGTCGATCCGGTAATTCCGTTTGACGTTTCTCCAACCACTGTTACAGGAACTAACACGCAATACGCAAATGCGCCAGCCACTACCCCGTTAACAGCGGGTGCTGTAATAGTAGCTTGCGGGTTGGGCAATTCCAACAACACAACACCATTTACAGCTCCAAGCGGTATGACCAATGATGTTGGTTGTGCTGCAACTGGTAGTGGAGGCGGTGCCAAGATTAGTATCGCCTCATACTCCGGCTGGACGTCCGGCTCTTATAACCCTCCCGCATGGACAGACGGTGGCTTTTCTAGCGATAGCACCAACTCTTCATGGTGCGCAGCAACTCTTGTGCTGCACCCAAAGCTAAATGAAAAACAAATCACAACAATTGCGGAGTCTTCAAGCCAAGGGAGTAGTGGACTTACGCTGACCATTAGCAAACCTCCCGGCACGCGCGATGGTGATTTGATGGTTGCTTTATTGGAATCGCCAGCAACCACAGTGACATGGACGGGGGACACGGGGTGGACTGAAGTAGCTGATAAAGGCAGTAGCCCCGGCACACGCATTGCGTACAAAGTGGCGTCCTCAGAAGGTAGCAGCTACACGTTTACGGCAAGCGCATCTTCTACCCCAAGCGGAAGCATCATCACCTACCGAGGTGCTGAGTACGACGCGGTAGGGGCTGCGTTTGCAACCGGCTCGACTATTACTCCAACAGGCCCAACAGCTTCTGTGTGGGGTGGGAAGTTACTTGCTATTGCTGGGCGCGCTGGTGCTAGTCAGACCTACACAGAATCGTCAGGGTTAATGCAGAAAGTTGCCGAAGACGGCGACGCCACAAGCCCGTGCTATTCAATTTTTCAGCAAAACATCCCCGGGGGGGCGACTGGTACACGCTCTTTTGTAAACAGCGGTGGCAGCTCTACGCTTTCGGGTGGCATCATGATGACGCTCAAGCCCGCCGCGTACACGCCGTATGCTGCATTTGTTGCAAGTAATTCTGCCGGGTCTGGTAGCGCATCCGGGAGCGTAACACTAAACACGCCAGCTTGTGTCCCCGATAATCTGCTATTGCTTGTGCTTTCGTCAAATAACAGCGGCGGGACAAACGTGACGTTTGCCGCACCACCCGGCTGGAAGCAGTTAATTAGTAACAGCACTGGAACTACCCCGTACGCGGTAGGCATGCACATTTTCTACCGAATAGCCGATGGGACGGAACCATCGTCTTACACAATAACTATTGCAACAGGTGCTGTTTCAGCGGCAATACTCAGTTTGTCGGGGGTTGATCCATCTACGCTAAAAGCTGGAACCACAAATACAGGCAACAACACAGGGTCTATTACTGCCAACGCAATAACAGCGGATGCCAACAATAGTGTCGTGTTGTTTTTTGGTGCGCAGGGTAACAACAATTTGGGCGTGCCATCATTTACGCCGCCGTCAGGCATGACAGAGATTGTGGATCAAAGCTACAACGGCACTGGTTCTGATATTGGCATGGTGGTCGCGTACCAAGAGGCTGTTACCGCAGGATCAACCGGGGATAAAACCGCAACGTCAAACATTACTTTCGGTACTAGCACCTGCTTCAGATCAGTTTTGGTTTCAGTTGCGCCATATTAAAGGAACCCCATGTACGCAAAAATTCAAGACAACCAAGTCGCCAAGTTCCCTTACACGGTGCAGGACTTACGCGATGACAACCCCGACACTGGGTTCGGCAAGGACATCCCAGACGAAATGTGGGGGCGCTTTGGTGCGGTACGCGTCATCGTCACTGGCCAGCCAGAGCACAATCCGCTGACTCAGAAGGTCATTGAGTCAACGCCTGCATATATCTCCGAGCGTGACCGCTGGGAACAGCAATGGCAGATCGTTTCGCTAGATGCGGAGGAAATCGCTGCCATCGAGGCTTCAATGCGCAATGACAACGCGGCCCGAGCCAAGCAAGCACTGCTTGATACAGACTGGTGCGAGAACCCTAGCGTGTGCAATACCAGTTTTACGCCTCACCTTACCAACGGTGACGACTACGACGCATATCGACTGATCTTGCGAGCCATCGTTGTCAATGAGCCTGCCGTGGTCGAGACTTGGCCAGCACGCCCGAATAGCGTTTGGTCGTCTTAAACACGCCCCAATAATTGAGGAAAACTTATGGCGGGATTCAAACTTAACGTTTTCTCGGGCATCCAACCACGGTTGCCTGAATCGCTGCTGCCCGAGCGTGCTGCCACGATTGCCCAAAACTGCGACTTCGCCTATGGAGAATTGCGCAACACGAAGGCGGGCTATCTGGTCAACACCATGTCCAATAGCCCAGCGTCGATCTACACCGACGACGGCTTGAGCTTCTACACGTGGACGACGGACGTCAACGCGGTGCGCTCGCCCCTTGTCTCTGACACGTTCAACCGCCTCTATTACAGCGATGGCACCAACGCGCTCAAGGTAACGAGCCGCATCAGCACCCAGCTAAGTGGCGGGGTGCCAGGCTCGTCCTACAACGTCGGCGTGCCACGGCCAACCGTGCCCCCTGTGCTGGCCGTAGTGCTGCCAGACATCACGGACACAACGAAGTACACATTAGCGTTCCGTTTTCACTATGAATACGGCGGAGTCAAGTACCAAGAGCAGAGCATCAGCCCGACCGTGCTTTCAAGCACGCAAGTGCGTTTCACGCCACCGGCCATTACAAAGCAGGTGTCTTACTCCACGCTCACCGATTTTCCAGCTACAGGTGTGTCAGGCACGGTCTACAAAGCAAGCGACACCAACACTCTGTACACATGGACTGGTAGCGCATATGCGACGACAACGGTAGACGCAACACCTGTGCAGGCGTTCCCAGTGTTGCGCATGACGGTAACGCTCATTGCCAACGGTTCGCAAGTTTGCGACGTGTACTCTGACAACTCATCACTGGCAAGCACAGGTGGGTTATGGTCGATCTCGCTGATTAACGACTCGGGCGCGGCCACCTACACAGCCACAATGACAGTTGGAATCAAAGAAGCTGACAAGGAAGTTCGCGCCTACGTCTACACCTACGTCAATACCTACGGCGAGGAAGGCCCGCCAAGCGATCCTGTCATCGTGACGACCTCACCAATAATAGATGTGTCGTTTACAGCAACTCTTGATGTCACCACCGGATATGCGCCGATCAAAGAGATCCGTGCCTACCGCACTCCGTCGGGTTCTACGATTGCTCAGTATTTCTATGTCGGCAAACGCTCGGTGCTAGGAGAGCCCCCCGGCACTTTCACGGAAATTGACTCGGTACGCGGCGCACAGCTAAACGAAGAACTATCGTCCACCTACTACTATCCGCCACCCACGGGACTGACTGGCCTCATGACCTTGCCCAACGGCATCCTGTGCGCGTGGAAGGGCAACGAGTTGTGGTTTAGCGAGGCATACAAGCCTTGGGCGTGGCCACCTAGCTACGTCAAGCCGCTGCCCAATTCAATCGTTGGCGGTATTGCACACGGCTCCGGAGCGGTCATCACCACGCGAGCAAACCCATACCTTGTTTCGGGCGTGTCTCCCGATGCAATGACCACGGCCCGCCTAAATGTGGATCAGGCCGGTGTGTCCAAGTGGTCGATTGCAGTGGTGGACGGTGCTTGCATGTATGCCAGCAACGACGGCCTTGTGGTGCTAAACGGCGCTCAGGCGAGCCTCGTGCAAGGACAAAAGTTCTTCACGCGTGAAGTCTGGCGCGCGCGATACTCGGCTGGCTTGTCTGGCATGCGCTTCTCAGTCTGGGACGGTCGCTTGATTGTGTTCCACGGATCAGGCTCCTTCACCCCGTTCATGCTGCGCGTTGACGAGGCCGACGGCACCATGACGGATTTGCCAAACCTCACTGCGGCATGCGCTTTCGTGAGTCAGCTATCCGACCAGTGCTATTTCGCCTATGGCACTGGCATCTACCAGTTCAACGGCGGTGCGGATCAGTCTGCTGTTTGGCAGTCCCGCGAAATGGTGCTGGCACGTCCGGTGAACTTCGGCGTCGGTCAGGCGCTGGTCGAAGGCTCGTGGTCGATCCAGTTCTGGGCCTACGACAAGAACCCAACCACCAAAGTCTTCGAGTGGCAGTTGAAGCATACCGAGGCGCTGGCCACGGGGCTCATCAACTTCCGGCTCCCCAGCGGCTACGAGTCCGACCGGTACCGGCTCAAGATCAGCGGCAGCGGGCGCTTCCGTGAGTTGCGTGTCGCCACCACCGTCGTGGAGTTGGCAACACTATGAGCGCTATCTACAACAAGGGCGTGCCGGGGATACCACTGGCCTCGCTCGATGCCATTCAAGACGAGAACACCCGTCAAGTATTGCGTGCCATGGTGGACGGTTGGCATGTGCGCAACGGCTCGGCTGGGAAGGGCGACAGTGCTTTTGTCACCAAGGGTGAATTGGCATCGTCCACTGGCCATAAGCTGATTGGTGGCGGTGTCGGTAACAACTTTGCGCAAGGAGGAGGCACTAACAACTCTGGTGGTCTCACCTCTGGACAGATTAATCAAGTCATCACCGACTTACAGGCCTCGGTAATGGAGTCGGTGCTGTTTAAGGAGTTGGGCGACCGAATTAAGTTGATTCAGATCACTGCCAATGGGGCCAGCACTGGACTCACAACTGAGATCACCAACCGCGCCAACGCTGATAACGCGATTGTGCAAAGCACCACAACACAGTTTGCCACGGTAAACGGAAACATTTCGGCTTTGCAAACACAGCAAACCACGACGGCCAACAACGTCGCGGCTTTGACATCATCTGTCACAACGTTGCAAGCCTCTGTCGGTACCAACACCACCGCAATTCAGACGGAAGCGACAGCCCGCGTCAATGCTGACAACGACATTTACGCAAAGTACAGCGTCAAGATCGACACCAACGGTTATGTGTCTGGATTCGGCCTCATCAGCACGGCCAACAACTCGACACCGTTTTCGGATTTCATCGTTCGGGCCAATCGCTTTGCCATCGGTAGTCCAAGCGGGCCTGGGATTACGCCAAAGGTTCCGTTCATTGTTTACACCACGAATCAGACCATGGCAGACGGGACGATCATCCCGCCAGGAATCTACATGGACTACGCCATGGTCAAGCGACTCGATGGCGCATACATCAACGCGGGTCTGCTTCAAGCGGCGCAGATTTACACGGGGAGTCAGTACGTTGACTACAACAGCAAGCAACTCTTGAATTCTGTTGCTGTTTCCTCGGATATGGCCGAGCTAATCTCAGATACAACGACACCATGGACTTCTTCTGCACTGCGTTTTTATGGGCCAGACTATCACGCCAGCGTCGCTAGAAATCTACGCATAAGGTCTGCTAGTGCTGGCAACGAGATCACTGTGTCCGTGACCGCGTATGCAACCGTAGATCACTATTTCACCATTTGGTACAGGCTAAATGGAGGCGCTTGGGTTCCACTTACATCTGTGGTTGAGCCGCAAGGGGGCGACGGTTCGGCTTCTGCT
>ERZ650301.134-NODE-134-length-18100-cov-9.456636_pt1 | contig 18100 bp, 19 predicted proteins | sample MGYA00376237_ERZ650301 | MGnify/ENA primary metagenome ERZ650301 (study PRJEB26733, sample SAMN07839255) | wastewater metagenome | biome: small river; feature: stream; material: water | place: USA: North Carolina | collected 2016-04-05 ...
TGACCAAGAACGGCATCAGCGCCATGGCGCTGCACGGCAACAAGAGCCAAACCGCCCGCACACAAGCCTTGGCTGGCTTCAAGAGCGGTGACATCCGCGCCTTGGTCGCCACCGACATTGCGGCACGCGGCATTGACATCGACGAGTTGCCACACGTGGTGAACTACGAAATCCCGAACATCAGCGAAGACTATGTGCACCGCATTGGCCGCACAGGCCGTGCAGGCTCCAGCGGCGAAGCTGTGAGCTTGGTGTCATTGGATGAACAAGGTTTCATGCGCGACATCGAAATCTTTACCAAACAACAAGTGCCTGTCGTTGCGGTTGAAGGTTTTGGCCCCGAAGCCGATGAAAAAGCCGAACCCATTGCTATGGGCCGTCAAACTCTGTGGGGTGGTTTGGGCAAGCCCCCAGGCCGTGACGTGATGGCGGCAGCAGCCAAGGCCGCTCGCGGTGAAATGATGCAACGCATTCGCGACACCAAAGCCGCTGGCGGTGGTCGCAATGGCGGCGGCCGTGGTGGTCAAGGAGGCGGCGCTGAAGGCGCCCGCGCGCCACGACCCAACAGCCATGTGGGCCGCGACCGTGTGGGTGACCGTCCTGCACGCGAGGGCGAACGCGCACAATTTGGAGACCGTCCACCACGCGACGGCAACCGCCAACCAGGCCAGGGACAGGGCCAACGCGCACCTCGTCAATTCGACAACCGAGGCCCACGCAACGATGCACCGCGTCCTCCCCGTGACGCTGATGCACCACGCACCCCACGTCGTGACGATGACGACTTCCAGCCACGCGCCAACGCCCACTTGGGTACACAAAGCGGCGTGAACGCTTTTGGCCACAAAACGCAAGGCGGCGGTCAGCGCCAGCCAGACCCCACACGCACCAGCGTCGATCTCATGACCGAACGCAAGCGTGGTGGCGGGGGTGGTGGCTACGGTCGCCGCTCAGGTGGCGGCGGCGGTGGCCGTTCAGGCGGCGGCCGTAGCGGGGGTGGTTTTGGTGGCGGCGGCGGATACGCACGCTGAAGCCACCGCCATTCAAATATCCAGCATCAGCACCGCAGTTTTACTGCGTGAACAGCATGGCGTGAACTGATCGTTCGCGTCTTGCTCTTCACCGCTGAGATACATATCCCGATGGTCAGGCACACCGCCGACCACACGGGTCAAGCAAGTACCGCAAATGCCTTGTCCACATGACATGGGAACATCCACGCCTGCGGCTTCCAGCACTTGCAACACCGTTTGATCGGCAGGCACTTGCAAGCGCTGACCTGATTTCACCAGTTCAACCGTGAATACCCCATCGCTGCCCACAGGCATATCAACGCCCTCATTCATGTGTTGACTCATGCGGCCGCTCCGTTGTGTTCTTTGGCCAAAAGTCGCTCAATCACACGACGCGACTGCACCCCGCCCGCGTCAATGTTGAGCATGAGCAAATGACGGTCTGGGTAAAGGCTCAGATTGCGTTGCTGGCGCTCCAACATGTCCAAGTCTTCCGCAAAAATCTTGCCTTGACCTTCTCGAATCATGGCGGTTAGTTCCGCATTTTCAGGCTTGAATTTGCGTGCCATGCCCCAGAAGTAATGAATGGAAGTTTCCGTCTCTGGGGTGATGAAATCCACCACCGTGCTGGAAGCTTTGCAATCATTAGGTGCGTCATAGCCGCCCTTGCCTGCATGCGCCACACCTACTTCGATCATCACATGGCTAGGTGGCGTGAAGTGACAAATCTGCCAACGATCGACCAACACATCGTCCGCCAAATTGTTGCTGCGCAAAGCCATTTTCCAAAATGGGGGCGCTTCGATGTTGCTCATGAAGCGACTGGTTATGACATGTTCACCGTCCACCTTGGTGATGCAAGGTTCCTCGTCAATTTCTTTCTGACCAATGCTGGTGGAATGCACATAGGTTTCATGCGTCAAATCCATCAAGTTGTCGATCATCAGCTGGTAGTTGCAATGAATGTGATAAAGCCCACCTCCGTAAGCCCAGGCTGGGTTATCGAAGAACTCAAACACAGGCATCAATGCCTCATCGGCCAAGGCCACATCACCCGGCCACACCCAAACAAAGCCATAGCGTTCGATGGTGGCGAAGTTGCGAATTGCTGGAAAACCACGCACGCGCTGACCAGGCATGGCCACGGTTTTTCCATCACAGCCCATTTCTAATCCGTGATAGCCACACACCAATTTACCGTTGCAAACTTTACCCAGCGAGAGTGGCGCGCCACGATGCGGACAAAAATCTTCTAGGGCGGACACCTTGTCACCGTCCCCGCGATAAAACACCATAGGCTCACCGCAAATGGTGCGGCCTAAAGGCTTGTCTTGCACCTCGGCAGAAGAGGCTGCGACATACCAAGTATTTTTCAAAAACATACACGCTCTCTTTCTCTATGTTCAATCGACACGCGCCACACCTAAAAGGTGGTCGAGTAGCTCAGGCTGTTCCAGCAGCGCTTGTGCGTTGCCGCTGTGAACCACCGTGCCGTGGTCAAGGACCACTGCTTGATGGCTGATTTTCAAAATGGCTTGCGGGTGTTGCTCGACGATGATGGCACTCAGCCCCTCCTCGCGCGTGATACGTGCAATTGCTCTCAACAACTCTTCCACGATGATGGGGGCCAAGCCCTCAAGTGGTTCGTCGAGCAAGAGCAAGCGGGGATTCAACACCAAGGCACGCCCCACAGCCAACATTTGCTGCTCACCGCCAGAGAGTTGCGTGCCCAAGTTATCTTGGCGCTCTGCCAGACGCGGAAACAATTCGTACACACGCGCCGGTGTCCACGCACGATGCTGGGCATTTCGCGCTTCTCTTGCCACGGCCGTGAGGTTTTCGTGCACCGTGAGTGATTTGAAAATATTGCGTTCTTGCGGCACCCAACCAATGCCTGCTGCGGCACGTTCGTGCGGTGGCATGTGATGCAACGCGACACCGCCAAAAGTGATGTGCCCCCCATGCTGCGTGGTGGCCCCCACCAACGTATCCATCAAGGTTGTTTTGCCTGTACCGTTACGGCCAAGCAATGCCAAGGTTTCGCCCTCATTCAAGCGCAACGTGATGTCATGCAATACCACGGCTTCGCCGTAACCAGCGCTCAAGCCGTCAAGGCGTAATAGTTCAGTCGCTTTAGTCATGGCCAGACCCCAAATACACAGCTTTGACTTGTGGGTCGTGTGCAATTTCTTGCGGCGTCCCCTCTGTCAGCACGGCACCGTTCACCAACACCGTGATGCGATCGGCAAAGTTAAACACCAAGTCCATGTCGTGTTCGATCAACACGATGGACACCTCACTGGGCAAGGCTGCCACGGTCTGAAGTAATTCATCACGCTCACCTGCAGGCACGCCTGCTACGGGCTCATCCAGCAGCAAGACGCGGGGCTCACATGCCAAAGCAATGGCCATTTCCAACAACCGTCGCTTGCCGTAAGCCAAGTGCTCGGTGCGTTGTTGCATCACATCAATCAGGTGAAATTGCGCCAACAACTGCTCAGCTCGCTCGGTGATCGCGGCACTCTGACCCAGAGGTTGCCACCAGCGGGCCCCCTCTCCACGATGTTGTGTCACAACCATGGTCAAAGTTTCCAAGGGCGTGAGCGAGTTAAACAGTTGGTTGATTTGAAACGTGCGCACCATGCCACGTCGCACGCGTTCGTGCGGCGCCAAATTGGAAATGTCTTGGCCCTCCAAAACGATGCGGCCCTCTGTCGCTGGCAGCACCCCTGTCATCAAGTTGATGAGTGTGGTTTTCCCCGCACCGTTAGGTCCAATTAAGGCATGGCGTGCACCGTGAGCAATGTTCAGGTTGACGTGATCGGTGGCCGTGATGCCACCAAATCGTTTCACCAAGCCTTCAGTTTGCAAAGCGTATGAAGTCATACGGTCTCCTCTTGGCGCGCCTTAGAAAACCAAGTCCAAGGTCGAATCAGACGCTCCCGCCCAACCATGACCAGCACGACCAAAAACAAGCCAATCCAAAACGTCCAGTACTGTGGCGTGATGTTGGCAATCACGTCATACATCAGTTTGAACGCAATCGCACCGACGATGCCCCCATACAACCAACCGACGCCGCCAATGGCCAGCATAAGCATGACATCGGCGGAACGATCCAAGGCAAACACATCCAACGATGCAAAGCCCGTGGTCTGCGCCATCAAAGCGCCTGCACCACCCGCAATACCCGCCGCGACGGTGTACACAACCGCCAAGCGTGACGCGACAGGAATGCCAATCGCCATGGCTCGCAAACGGTTGTCACGCACCGCTTTGAGGGTCGCACCCAAGGGGGCATGTACCAAACGGCGCGCCAACATAAAAAGCACCAGCAGCACCGTGAGTGAATACCACGCAGAGACTTGCCCCATCAAATCAAACTCAAACTGACCCAGCAAGGGCCCCATGATGACACCCTGCAAACCATCGGCGCCACCGGTCAAGTCGCTGTACTTGTTAGCCAGCTCCAGCAAAATAAGTGCCGACCCCAAAGTGACCATCAAACGTGTCAAATCACTGCCGCGCATGATGGACAACGAACACACGGCGCCAAGCAAAGTGGCAGCGGCGATGCCCACAGACAAGCCGAGTAAGGGATCTGGATGAATGTGCTTGGCAAACAAAGCCGCCGCGTAAGCACCAAAGCCCAAGAACGCCGCATGTCCCAAAGATACGATGCCGGTATAGCCCAGCACCAAATCTAGCGATACGGCGAACAAAGCCACGATGGCAATCTCGTTGATGATGAGTGCGTGCTGCGCCAAGAGCCAAGGTGATGTAAATGCCAGCAACCAAAATGCCAACTCCAGCGGCTGCCAACGTGCAGCGCGCAACAAAGAACTTTGAGCGTTCATGACTTGCCTCCTTGGCGAACGAAAAGTCCTTGTGGACGCCAAATCAAAATGGCAATCATGAGGGTGTACACAATGAATGCGCCCAATTTAGGGATGTAGTACTTGCCTGCCACATCAGCGATACCTAGCAGCAATGCAGCCAACAAAGGACCCGTGATAGAGGTAGTCCCCCCGACGGCAACAACAATCAAAAAATAGACCATGAATTTCAGAGGAAAGGTGGGATCCAAGCCCAACACCTCCGCCCCTAAAGCCCCGCCCAAGCCAGCCAAACCCGAGCCCACCGCAAAGGTGGCAGCGAACACCACGTTCACGTTGATGCCCAAGCCTGACGCCACACGCGGATCGTCCACACTGGCGCGCAAACGGCTACCAAAACGTGTGGCTGACAACACATACTGCAAACCGACGGTCAAGGCAGCGCACACGGCGATGATGAACAAACGGTAATGCCCCATGCCCAGCACAAAGGGTGTATCAGCAAACAGCTCGGTACGCCCACGCAGCCAATCGGGCAGCTGCATGATTTGCTGCTGTGAGCCCATCAGGTAATCGGCGGATGCCACTGCCATGAAGGCCAAGCCAATCGAAAACAGCACTTGGTCAAGATGCGGCTTCTTATACATCGCGCGGTACAGGGTGCGTTCTAACAACACCCCCACGACCGCCGAGGCGAGAAACGCCAAGGGCAAGCACACCAAAAATGGCACCCCATGACGTTGCATCAACGCCACCGTCAGATAACCGCCCAGCATGGCAAATGCACCGTGCGCAAGGTTGATGAAATTCATCAACCCCATGGTCACGCACAAGCCCACTGCCAAAATAAACAGCAGCATGCCGTACGCGACGCCGTCAAATAGCAGTGTCAGCATTATTTACTCTTGCCTGGGTCTTTGACATCTTTCAGCGTGTCAAATTCTTGGTTGTAAAGCTGCCCACCCACTTTTTCCACCTTTCGAATGTAGATGTTGTGAACCACATCACGGGTTTGTGCATCGATGAACATAGGGCCGCGTGGGCTTTCGAACAACTGGCCTTTCATGGCGTTGAGCAAGGCTTCACCGTTGCCGCCTTTGGTGGTTTTGGCCGCTTCATAAATCACGCGCATGCCGTCATAGCCACCCACCGCCATGAAGTTGGGACGCAAACCAGCGTTGGCTTTTTCAAATGCAGCGACAAACTTTTTATTAAGCGGCGAGTTGTGCGAGGCCGAGTAATGGTGCGAAGTGACCACACCGTTGGCCACATCACCCATGCCATTCAAAATATCATCATCGGTGATGTCGCCGGTGCCAATCAACTTGATGCCCGCTTTGTCCATGCCGCGCTCGGCAAACTGTTTCATCAATGCGGCGCCAGCACCCGAAGGAACAAAGACAAACAGGGCATCGGGCTTCAAGTCGCGCACTTTTTGCAGGAATGGCGCAAAGTCAGGGTTACGCATCGGCACGCGCAAAGTCTCTACCACCTGGCCACCATTGAACAGCATGCGGTCTTTGAAGAACTTTTCAGCATCAATGCCAGGGCCGTAGTCAGACACCAAGGTCACTACTTTTTTGATGCCATTGTTCGGGGCCCAGTCGGCCATCGCCACGGCGGCCTGAGGCAACGTGAAACTGGTTCGCACCACATAGGGCGAAGCTTGGGTGATGCTAGATGTAGCCGCAGCCATGACCACCATCGGTGTTTTCGATTGCGTCGCAATCGGCGCGGTGGCCAACGCCAAAGGCGTCAAACCGAAACCGGCCAACACATTGACTTTTTCATTCACCACCAATTCTTGGGCGATGCGCTTGGTCACATCCGGTGCACTGGTGTCGTCTTTGACGATCAGTTCCACCTTTTTACCGCCCACCATGTCGCCGTTTTGGGCCATGTAAAGACGAGCGGCGGCTTCAATCTGCTTACCCGTTGACGCGAAAGGTCCAGTCATTGGCAAGATCAAACCAATTTTGAATTTTTCCTGCGCCAAGGCATTGCCCGCATAGGCTGACAACACGCCAACCATGAGGGCGCTCAAGAAATAACGTTTTTGCATGAATGTCTCCTTTTGAAAATAATCTACAAGCAATGATTTTTAAGATGTCGGCAGTATCAAATGAACACCCGGTAAATTCGATGTCTGATGCACGGCTTCTCGCAAATTTCTCTGCGCCAATCGCGAATGCTCCCGCATGACCGACTCTGCGCGTGCACCTTCACGATGCGTAATCGCTTCAATGACTTGCCGATGCTGATCTTGTGCAACGATGAGCATGTCCCGTGCCTTGGGGGTATTGGCCTGCACCCCCACGAATCCGGAAGGAGAGGCAAACGGCAAACTGCCCACACGTTCAAGCTCTCGCTGCAAAACAGGAGATGCCGACAAGTCACCGAGTAAAAGGTGGAATTGCGCGTTCAAGCGAACGTAGCTTGAAAAAGCTTCTTCATTGAGCACAGACTGGCTCAGCAAGTCATCAATTTCATCCAAACACTGGTTTGCTTGCGCCAGCACATCCGCTGACGCACCACGCTCAGCTGCCAAACGCGCCGCCAAACCTTCAACGGTGCCCCTCAACTCAATGGCATCGGCGACATCCGCTTCTGAAAATTTACGTATCGCAAATCCGCCGCTTGGCATTTGCTGCAACAAGCCCTCTTGCTCAAGCCGAATCAAGGCCGATCGAATGGGGGTTCGCGAAACACCCAGTTTGTCCACAATGGCCAACTCAGTGATACGCGAGCCAGCCTTGAGATCGCCAGCCAAAATCATTTCGCGCAGTTTCAACTGAACTTTCACAGCCTGCGACCCGCTCTCCTCATGAGAATCGCTGGAATGAGCGAGGGCGAGCGATGATGTATTGGGTCCCATGATGGGAAAATTGTATACATTGATCCCTGATTTAGATCAAATAAATTGGATTTATAGGGTATATCCTATGTTTTTGTATCCAATAAAGATTTCTACCCTTGGATCAATAACTCAAACCATGCGTTGCGGCTTTGGATTTTCCAGCCCTGCTCCGTCAAGCTGAGCGTGTCAACGATCACGCCAACTTGATGTGTCGGATCTGCCAATCGCCCTTGGGGGGTCAAATCGCGATGCTTGTGACTGGCATACAGCAACACTTTGCAACGTGATTCAGCCATACCCGAATCCGAAAACGTCACTTGATGGTTGCAGACCAAGTGGTGGGTGATTCGATTCGGGTCTTTGCTCATGTATGCCGCAAGAATTTCTGAACGCCCTCTCAGTAAAGCACCACCAGGGCGAACCAAGGTTGCATCTTCCGTGAACAGGGCGACCAGTGCTTCGTACTGCTGCTGGTCAACGGCTTGCGCAGCAGATAAAACGACATCTCGGCAGGCTTTTTCTGCCTGGAGTAATTGCAACAAATCCATGCCAGCAGCCTCGATCGTTATGCCTTACGCAAGGCACATTCAGAAAGCCAAAGCAGCATGGCATCTGCCACCTCACGAGGCCTCTCCATAGGCGCCATATGTCCAGCCGCATCGACCACCGCCAACGTTGCGTGTGGCGTGAGTTGCTGCATCGCTTCATGTTGCGAAGGCGGTGACCAGGTGTCTTGTCGGCCACACAAGATGAGTGTGGGAACTTGAATAGATTTCAAGACATCGGTGCCATCAGGCCGATGGATCAGCGCGTTAATTTGCTTGGCAAAGATGTCTGCGCTTTTTCGCTCAAACATATTCAGAATGCGTTCAATCAGCGCTTGATCCGTCAAACGGTCCGGGTGCACCATACCTTGAACCCACTCGCGAGCCATGGCACGGACCCCTTTTTCTTGCGCCATTTGTAGCAAATTGAAACGCTTGCGAACCTCTTCCTCACCCGCAAGCCCAGAGGACTTTGGCAAATACCCCGTGTCCAAAAGCGCCACGCCACCGACACGCTCAGGCACGAGTCGCAGCACCTCAAGTACCACGCGCGCGCCCATCGAATGACCCGCTAATAAGAACTTGGGCGGCGCATCTCTGAGCAACTGAATCGCCATTTGCTCCAGTGAGTTGGCATCACCATGATCGACGACTGTGCACACACGCGAAGCATTGATTTGAGGAAACAGAGGCTCCCAGACGGTGTGGTCACACATCAGCCCGGGCACCAAAATCAAAGGCAAAGCACTCATGGATGGCGCCTGATCAACGTGATTTTCCGATGTCTTTCACATCTGTGACTGTCTCAATTTCTTGGTTCCACAACTGATCACCGACACGTTCAACGCGTCGGATGTAGATGTTTTGCACCACGTCGCGTGTTTGCGCATCGATATAAATAGGGCCACGCGGGCTTTCAAAAACTTGCCCTTTCATGGCATTCAGCAAAGGTTCACCGCCTTGACCTTTGGTCGCCTTGGCCGCTTCATAAATCACACGCATTCCGTCATAAGCACCCACAGCCATGAAGTTGGGACGCGCGCCATTGTTTGCTTTGCCAAATGCATCGACAAACTTTTTATTCAATGGCGATTTATGGGATGCGGAATAGTGGTGCGTCGTCACTACACCTAATGCAACATCGCCCATGCCGTTGATGATGTCGTCATCCGTGACACTCCCTTCGGCAATCAAACGAATACCTGCTTTATCAAGCCCACGCTCGGCGAACTGCTTCATCAACGCAGAGCCCACCCCCGCAGGGACAAAAGTAAACAGCGCATCAGGTTTTGCATCACGCACGCGTTGCAAGAAAGGCGCGAAATCAGGATTTCGCAACGGCACGCGCAACGTTTCAACCACTTGCCCGCCATTCGCGATGAACCGCTGGTTGAAATATTTTTCCGAATCTACGCCAGGCGCATAGTCCGTGACCAAACTCACCACGCGTTTGATGTTGTTCTTAGACGCCCAGTCTGCAAGCGTCACCACCACTTGTGGCACGGTAAAACTGGTACGAACGATGTAAGGCGAAGCCTCTGTCACGATGGATGTCGCCGCAGCCATCACGACCATGGGCGTTTTAGATTGTGTGGCCACAGGGGCCGTCGCCATGGCCAATGGCGTCAAACCAAAACCAGCCAAAACCTGCACTTTGTCATTGACCACCAGCTCTTGTGCAATTCGTTTTGTAACTTCAGGAGATCCTGTGTCGTCTTTGACAATCAACACCACCTTACGTCCTGCCACCGTGTCACCGTGCTGAGCCATATAAAGCCGCGCGGCAGATTCAAGCTGCTTTCCGGTTGCCGCAAAGGGCCCAGACATTGGCAAGATCAAACCTACTTTGAAACTGTTGTCTTGCGCATGCGTCAAGGCGGATATGGCCGTCAACCCAACACCGGCCATGAGATTTAAAAAATTTCGTTTATGCATAACACCCTGTCTCCTTGATATTCTGGTATTTTTCAAACCCGTTTTTACACGAAATGCTGTGAACTCGGTGGCAACTTCGCGACACCCATGAATCGCAGAGCTCACAACAATCAGCGCATCTTAAAGTCATCACGCCCCTCTGAAACCTTAACCGTCCAAAATCACAATGAGCATGACCAACCAAACCAACCCACCACTGACAGCCGATGTCGTGATCATCGGCGGAGGCCCTGTGGGCTTGGGACTCGCAATTGAACTCGGACAGCGTGGCATTCGCTGCCTACTCACGGAGCGATATCCACAGCCACAACCCATTCCCAAGGGGCAAAACCTGACCCAGCGCACGATGGAACACCTTCATTTCTGGGGAGCAGAAAAAGAATTACGCAACGCACGCACCATCCCGCCAGAGTACGGCATTGGCGGACTCACCACCTATGGCACGCTCTTAGGACCTTATGCCTACGATTGGCTACAACGTGAACTGGTGAAACCCTATTACTTCACGGCCAATGAACGCATTCCTCAATATGAGACTGAAAAAGTACTTCGCCAACGGCTGGCCATGTTGCCCTCCGTTCAAACGCTCTATGGGTGGGACGCACAAACCATAGAGCAAGACGATGCAGGCACCACGCTGACCATCATCGAGCGCCAAACCAAACAACAGCGTACATTGCGTGCCGCCTATGCCGTCGGTTGTGATGGCAGCCGGTCAAAAGTTCGTGAACAATCTGGTATCACTCAAACGCTCACAGACCATGACCGCCTCATGGCACTGCTCGTTTTTAAATCGCATGAGCTTCACTCACTGTTGGCGTGTTATCCAGGCAAATCTTTTTACAACGTTCTTCAGCCTGAATTGAAAGGCTATTGGAAATTTTTTGGCCGGGTTGACCTTGGTAACACTTGGTTTTTTCATGCCCCTGTGCCGCCAGGCACAACGGCCGACAACTTTGACTTCAAGTCATACCTTCACCAAGCCGTTGGTGCCGAATTTGAAATCGAACTCCAACACGTTGGGTTCTGGGACCTGCGTTTTGCGCTTGCAAACTCCTATCGCGCGGGCCGCATCTTTATTGCTGGTGATGCAGCGCACAGCCACCCACCCTATGGTGGCTATGGCGTCAATTCTGGACTCGAAGATGCCCGCAACCTGGGCTGGAAGTTGGCTGCTGTTTTACAAGGCTGGGGAGGTGCCGACTTATTGGACTCTTATGACGCCGAACGTCGTCCTGTCTTTGCGTCCACGATCAGTGACTTCATCGCCAAATCGATTGAAACAGACAGAGACTTTCTTGAGCAGTTCGACCCCGTTCGCGACAAAGCCAGTTTTGAAAAGGCTTGGCAAGAACGCTCACAAGGCGCGGCGGGCGAAGTGCACGCGTTTGAACCCAACTATGAAGGCTCACCCGTCGTCTGGCAAGGCCATGACGCGCATCGATTGTGCTCGGCCAAGGGTTCACACCAATTCGAAGCACGCGCAGGTCACCACTTAGCACCCATGACACTCGTGTCGGGAAAAAATGTATTTGAAGTGCTAGGCCATGAATTCACACTGCTGGCATTTGACGCAGCACCAGAGGATCGTCAGGTCTTCCTAGACGCAGCGGCAAAAGAAGGGGTGCGCTTGACCATCGTGAATGAAAAATCCAGTGCACAAAGCACACGCTACCAAGCCAAGTGGGTGCTGCTTCGACCCGATCAATTCGTGGCTTGGGCCAGCCAAGACATGGCTGTTGACCTCGAAAAGGCAAGGCACTTGCTGCGCCTTGCCAGCGGGCGATAGATACCCGAGTTAGTCTGCAGAAATTTGCTTGGTACGAATCACTGCGCCCCAACGGGGATAGTCCTTCACCACAATGGCGGCTAACTCTGCTTGGGTGGATGCTGAGGCATCCATGCCTGCTTTGGCCAAAATATCTTTGACCTCGCTTTGTCGCATGATGGCGGCAATCTCCGTGTTGAGACGCGTCACGACTTCAGCTGGTGTCTTGCTGGGGGCAAAGAACGCGTACCAAAGATCGACATCTATTCGTTTAACGCCAACCTCCGCAAAGGTCGGCACATCGAGTGCCACCGGATGTCGCTTAGGGCTACCCAGAGCCAATGCGTTTAAACGCCCTCCCTTCACAAAACTTTGAGCAATATGAACGGGTAAGAAACCCACATTGATTTCACCCCCCAGCAAATCTTGCGTGTAACCGGCCGAGCCGCGATAAGGCACATGCAGCATGAAGGTGTTGGATTCCAACTTGAACAACTCCATGGCCATGTGATGCGGTGTTCCCACGCCAGGAGAGCCAAAATTGATCGAACCCGGCTTTGCTTGTGCTTGTTTGATCAATTCGGGGACCGATTTAATGCCAGTTTTAGGATTGGCGACCAACATCAAAGAGCCATAAGCCGCCATTGAGATGGATGAAAAATCCTTGACTGGATCGAAAGCCACGTTTTTGTACATCTGCGAAGCCATCAGCATGGTGTTCGCCCCCATCAACAGAGTATGGCCATCAGGCGCAGACTTGGCGACTGCATCGGCGCCAATATTTCCACTGGCACCAGGCAGGTTTTGCACCACCACCGACTGCCCTAAACGTTCGCTCAGCCGAGGGGCCACGACGCGAGCGATGGTGTCCATGCCTGTCCCTGGGGTGAACGGGACAATGATTTTGATGGTTTGACTGGGGTAGCTGCTTTGTGCTGTTGCACCCAAGCTGATCGCGCCCATCAAAGCCATCACCATCGCTGCCATTTTTCGGCGTTGCATGCATGTCATTCTGTGTCTCCGTTATTTTTAAAACTCAAACCGCGCTGGTCGCCGGTGCAATTTTGAACAACCGCTCAGCGTTGTCTTGAAAGAAAGCCTTGCGAACCTGCGGCGCCATGTCGAGGTTCTCGAGCATGGTAACTTCTTCAGGCACGTACTGGTAGGGGTAGTCCATGGCATACAAGACGCGGTCTGGTCCCATGAAATCTTGCGTGAATTTAAGTGCAGCACCCCAAGCTACACCACTGTTGGTGATGTGAAAATTCTCTCGCAAGTAGTCACTGGGCTTGCGCTTGAGAGGTTGCACACTGGGATAGCGATTGGATTTCACCGTCGCGGCATGCATGTAGTCCAAACGGTAGGCCCAAAACGGCAAGGCCTCGCCCATGTGCCCCAAGATCACCTGCAGCTTAGGGAAACGATCGAACACACCCGACGTGATCAAGCGCAGGGCATGCAAGCCCGTTTCAACTCCAAAACCATAGATCGCACCATCCAATCCGGCTTCGATGAAGTGCTGAATCATGCTCGCAGGCATAGCATTGGGATGCAGGTAAATGGGTGTATTCATCGCCTCGGCCGCTTCAAAGATAGGCCAAAACTTGGGGTCAGACAGATACTCGCCTTGGGTGTGTGAATTAATCACCACCGAATGCATTCCCAACTGATTCACACCGCGCTGAATTTCCTTAGCGGCTGCGGCAGGGTCTTGTGGCGCGACTGCAATCATGCCCACCAAACGATCGGGGTGGCGGCGCATGGCTTGGGCCAAAATGTCATTGGCTACTGGGGCGAAAGCCACGGCAGTGTCTTTGTCCATGATCTGCACACCCGGCGAGGTGAGTCCAATCACCTGCACATCAACGCCTGCCGCATCCATGTGCTGCAAGCGCAGTTCGTCTAAGTCGGTCAGACAACGCATGATGTGTTGCGCCCGTTCACTAGGGCTGCTCATGTAAAAACCCATCAAATGTTTGAAGCCCACATCCACATCGTCTTTGTTCAAGATGCGTTTGTAAATTTCCAACATCTCCGGCGGAGAAAATGCCTCCTCGGTCGCAATTCGTCGATAAGGCCGAACTGGCAAAGAGTTTGAGGTGATGCTCATTTGATACTTTCAGTGATTGTCAAAATGTTGAAAAAAGCTTAAGCCAATTGGCACTCAGGAACAGGCGTGGGCAAAGCCCTCTTCTCATAGAACGCACGTAAGTTATCCATCGTCAATGCAGCCATTGCACGTCGTGTTTCTTCCGTGGCGCTGGCAATGTGCGGCGTCAGCACCACGTTGTGCAAACGACGCAACTCGGGATCGACCAACGGCTCATCCCAAAACACATCCAAAGCAGCACCCGCAATTAGTTTGTCCTTCAAGGCCGTCACCAATGCTGGCTGATCCACCACCGACCCACGCGCAATGTTGATGAGATACCCCTGACTGCCCAGCGCTTGCAGAACGGACGCGCCAATCAAATTCTTGGTGCGATCACCACCAGGCACAGCGACCACCAAGTAATCTACCTCGGCAGCCAAGGCTGTCGCAGTTTGATAGAAGGTGTAAGGCACGCCCACTTTAGGCTCCCGACTGGTATAGAGAACACGCATGTCAAATGCTACAGCGCGTTTGGCAATCGCTTGGCCAATTCGCCCCATCCCCACGATGCCGAGTGTCGCTCCCGAGACTTTGCGCGTCATCGGAAAGACATCATTTACCCAATCGCCATTTCGCACAAAACGGTCTGCTTGCGGAATGCGGCGACCTATCGACAACATCAGACCTAGCGCTAAGTCGGCCACGTCATCCGTCAAAACGCCGGGCGTGTGCGTGACCACAATGCCCTTTTCTTTGGCTGCAGCCACATCCACGCCGTCGTAGCCGACGCCGCAAATGGCAATCAGTTTGACGTTGGGCAGCATGGTCAGCAGCTTTTTATCCACCATCGCAGCACCCGTGCCCACCAGCGCCGTCACCTTTCGCAAGGCGCCAGGGTCTTTGATGTGGGTATGGTCGTGCACGATGTAGCTTGCTTCTTGCAACGCATTCATCATGAATGCGGGCAAGGGTGACACTTGCATGATTTCTTGGGCCATGGCGGAATCCTTCAGCTTGTCTTTTGTTTGTCTTGAGCCCTACTCTACCTGCTGATTGGCTAACATAACAACCATGACTGAAGGCTCTCCCCTCCTTGATATCGCTGGCTGCGTGGCCACACTCACACTGCGCCGCCCCTCGCTTCGCAACAGCTTGACCGATGACGACCTCAACACCTTGTTAGCGCACTTTGAGGCACTCAACAAAAATACAACCGTGCATGTGGTGGTGTTGCGGGCCAACACCACAGCACAAAAACAAGCCGTATTTAGCGCTGGCTACAACGTGGATGGTTTTGACAACGATCCCATGGCGCCCTTGTTTTTTGAAAAAATCCCCGAAGCTTTAGAGGGTTTACGCCCCGTCACGGTGTGCGCGCTGAACGGCAGTGTCTACGGAGGTGCCACCGACTTGGTACTGGCCTGCGATTTCACCGTCGCACAACGTGGCATGTTTTGGCGCATGCCTGCTTGCGCACTGGGGCTGCACTACTACCCGAGCGGATTACGGCGCTACGTCAGTCGTTTTGGGCTACAGGCCAGCAAACAGGCTTTTTTGCTAGGACAGCCCATCCCATTTGAAGATATGGAAAAACTCGGACTGTTCGAAACGCTTGTTGAGCTTGATGCGTTTGAGGCTGCAGTAGAAAAAATTGTGGCCACTTTGTCAGGCATGGCGCCCTTGGCGCTACAAGCAACCAAAAAAAGTTTGAACGAAATTGCGGCGGGCTTGTACAGCGAGCCCGCCTTGAGAGAGCGCTCGCGCGACTCGGCCTACAGCCAAGACTTTGCAGAAGGCCGCGCAGCATTTGCACAGCGCAGAGCGCCACAATTCAAAGGTACTTAAAGGTTTCAAAGCGCCAATGAAAAAGGGAGCCACTGGCTCCCTTTTTGTTCTGGCTCCAGAAAGAAGCCAAAGCGGTCATTAGGCTTTCTTGGCGTAAGCGGAGCACCAGCCTTTGCCTGCCACTTGCTTGCCAGCAAATAAAGGACAGCCGCCTGCAGCATCGCCAGCTTTGCCTTGGAACAAAGCACAGTTGGCGCATTGCTGGCCTGCAGCGTATTTTGGCTGCTTGGCTTTATCCACTTTCGTAGCGTCAGCCTTGTAAGCCAAGCCAGCAGCTTGAGGATCTTTTTCGTCCACCATGGCAGCTTGCGCGGCAGTTGTTGCGAAAGCAGCAACGCCAGCAACAGAAATGGTTTGCATCATGAATACGCGACGGTTGGTAGGTTTGTTCATAAGAGTGCCCTTGGCAATGTTAGAAATGGGGCCAGAACATACTGGCACCATGTATCTTAACGTTTGATTCTGGGGCGTGTTTGACAGGCATCAAACAGCCCCTTTTTCTCGCATACGTCCTTGAACAAAGGCCAAGGCCTCAACCGTATCCACATCCACCACGCAGCCTTCATCTGCCACATCAAGTCGGCAAACCGCGTGTTGCGCTACCACAGCGCGCGCGCCGTGATCGCCGGTGAGTTGCAATAAAGCGGCACGACATGAGAGGTTAAATCCGACCGGATGACCTTGCTTGCCGTTGTAATTGGGCACCACCACGGCATGTTGTTGCAAGGCCGTGGCGACCGCCAGCAAGGTACTGGCTTGGACTAAAGGTAAGTCTGCAGGCAAGATCAACCAACCGTGGGCATCAAGCGTAGCCGCTACGCCGCAAGCAATGCTGTCACCCATGCCTGGATTTTTTAGGTGTGAGGTGTGCTCTCGTTCAACCACATGAAAGGGCAAACCACTCGATCGCACCGCAGCCAAGACATGATCACGCACGCGTTGGCCACACAACATGGCGTCAAGTTTGTCTTGGGATGCACCCGATGCTTTGAATCGCTCGCCTTTTCCCGCCGCCAAGACAATGACTGTCGGCAATGCGGTCACGCTTTGACGCAAGATGATTCGGCAGAACCCAACGCAACCGCCATGGCATTTTTGACCTGCACAATTTGCGCAATGATCGACACCGCAATTTCAGCTGGGGTTTTGGCACCAATGCGCAAACCCACTGGGCCGTGCAAGCGCTCTAAGGCTTCTACACCCAGACCAAAATGCTCCATCAAGCGTTGCTTGCGCGTCGCTTGGTTTCGGCGCGAACCCAATGCCCCCACATAAAAAGCGTCGGAATTCAAAGCCTCCATCAAAGCCATGTCATCCAGCTTGGCGTCGTGCGTCAACGCCACGATGGCGGTGTGTGCATCGGGTTTGAGTTCTAACACCACATCATCTGGCATACCTATCACACGGGTCACGCCGTCAAGGCCGAGCGTAGCCGCATACTCTTCACGCGGGTCACACACCAACACTTCGAAATCCAGCAGCTTGGCCATATGCGCGACGGCTTGGCTGAGCTGACCAGCCCCAATCAACAACAAGCGCCAGCGTGGGCCAAACAGGGTGGTGAGGGTGACGCCATCAAACTGCAATGCTTCGGTACGCGCGGCTTCGCGCAAAGTCACCTCGCCCGTTGAAAGCTTGACTGTGCGAGCCACCAATTGGTGCGAGGCGGTACGCTGCAACACCTCTTCAATCCATGCCACATCATTGGCAGGCTCTTGCACCAATCGCAAAGTGCCGCCACAGGGCAAGCCAAAGCGCGCAGCTTCTTCTTTGCTCACGCCATAGGCCACCATCGATGGATGCGCGAGCGCGTCGTATTCGCCGGCTTTGATGCGGGCAATCAAGTCGTCTTCGACGCAACCACCCGACACCGAACCACTCACCACACCATCGTCACGCACCGCCAGCAAAGCCCCGGGGGGGCGTGGGGCACTGCCCCACGTTTCCACCACCGTGACCAAAGTGACGCGCCGTCCCGCTTGACGCCAAGCCAGCACATCACCCAACACACGCAGGTCTAAGCTCTCCATCTGATGCCTTTAGGCAAGTGCCGTTTGCTTGAGCGCCTCGGCCGTGATGGGCAAGCGACGCACGCGTTTTCCTGTGAGCTTGGCCACCGCGTTGGCAATGGCGGGTGCCACCACCGCTGTAGCAGGCTCGCCAATGCCACCAGGCTTCTCGGTGCTCTTGACCAACACGATGTCAATCT
>ERZ650301.136-NODE-136-length-18020-cov-9.448038_pt1 | contig 18020 bp, 23 predicted proteins | sample MGYA00376237_ERZ650301 | MGnify/ENA primary metagenome ERZ650301 (study PRJEB26733, sample SAMN07839255) | wastewater metagenome | biome: small river; feature: stream; material: water | place: USA: North Carolina | collected 2016-04-05 ...
TAGCTGGCTAAGTATTCTCTTTGGCTTGACGCTGGAATCGCATTGCAGTGCCATCAGCACGGATGCGTCTCCAGACTGAATCTTTTTCTTCTTGACTAAAAAATACCCAATTGCTGACCTCGCCTAGAGTGCGACCACAACCCTGGCAGATTTCGTCATACAGGGTAGTGCAGACTCCAATGCAAGGTGAGTCGGAGGCATCGTCACCAACCGCTAAGGAATTGGCGCCTGCTTGCTCAGGTGGGTTATTGGATTGGGTCATGACAGTACTTTAGACGATTTCAGGGGAATGTGTTGCTCAAGCTCATCCACATATGCTGTCATGCCTTCACGTTCTCGATCCAAGAAGCGCTTCACCGCGTTTGAGAAGCCGGGATCTTCTATCCAATGTGCAGATTGCAGGGTGGTGGGTAAAAATCCTCTAGCCATCTTGTGCTCACCCTGAGCGCCGCCTTCAAATATTTCAATGCCTTCCTTGATGCAATATTCAATTGCTTGGTAGTAAGCCAATTCAAAATGTAGGAGTGGAATATGTTCAATAGCACCCCAATAACGACCATATGCTTTTGAAGTCGAATGATCAACCACTAACAAAGATGATGCAATAGGCTTGTCATTCTGGGAGGCAATAATAAGATGAAAATTCTGGGGCATGCTCTTGCCAAGGAATTGAATACATTCTTCCGTTAAGTATGGTGAGGAGCGGTGTTCAATATAGGTATTTTCATAGCAGCGATAGAAGAAGGACCAGTCATCTGTAGTGGCAACCGATCCTGGAATGTGGCGATAGCTAATTTGGTAATTTTCTACAGCGGCACGTTCTCGTCGAATATTCTTGCGTCGCTTCATCGTTAAGGCCGCAAGAAATTGCTCAAAATTTTGGTAACCAGCGTTATGCCAATGAAACTGCACTGAGTCTCGCAACAGGAATCCCTGTTTCTTGAGTTCGTCGATTTCGCCAATCTCTGGGAAGATTACATGAGCGGAGGACAGGCCATTTTGACTTACTAAAGCCTTTAAACCTTTGACTAAAGTCTCTTGAATCGCGCTTTTGTCTGCATTTGATGAAACAAGGAGTCTTGGCCCGCGAACGGGCGTAAATGGAATTGCTGATAGTGCTTTCGGGTAGTAAGACATACCATTCTGTTCATATGCCTGCGCCCAAGCCCAGTCAAACACAAACTCCCCATAGGAGTGTTGCTTGAGGTAGAGGGGCATTGCTCCCAGCAGTCTCGAATTTGAGTCCTCGACCAATAAGTGGGCCACTTGCCAGCCAGTCCTGCCGCCTACACATCCAGTTGCTTCTAAAGTATTGAGGAATGCGTACTTTAGGAAAGGCCCAGCTTCAGGCGAAAGCAGTGCGTTCCAGTCGGCCTCAGCAATTTCCGAAAGGCTTTGAATTACGCGAAGCTGGAGGTCATCTTGTTTCAACTGAAAAAGATATCAGTGCTGAATTAGCTCAATCTTGTAACCATCTGGATCGGTAACAAATGCAATGATGGTGTCGCCGCCCATTACTGGACCTGCTTCACGAGTAACATTACCACCTGCGGCCTTGATCTTCTCGCAAGCAGCATAAGCATCGGGAACGCTAATTGCAATATGACCATAGGCGGTGCCTAAGTCATAGCTATCAACACCATGGTTATAGGTAAGTTCGATCTCAGATTGCCCATCAGCATTACCTTTGCCAAAACCTACAAATGCCAAGGAATATTTTTGTTCTGGCCGCTCGGTGGTGCGCAGAAGATTCATCCCCAAAACTTTGGTATAAAAATCAATCGAGCGAGTCATATTGCCGACTCTAAGCATGGTGTGTAGGATCATCATTATTCAAATATAAAGCTAAATGTAGTTTCTTGTATGGCATGAAAAAACCCAGGGGGATGGCCTGGGTTTGAGATTTAAAAAAGGCTTACTTTACTGAATCTTGGCCTTTGCGCGGAGCTTTTGCATTAATTCAGAGAACTTGGCTTTTTGCCAATTTTGGTCTGCCGTGATCATCTGCTTAAGCTGGTCTTTAATTTCTTCGATGCCAGGTGCTTTCACGTCGCGCACATCATCTAATTTAATAATGTGCCATCCATATTGAGTTTTGACTGGCTTGTCAGTAACTTGACCTTTTTTTAGTTGGACCATCGCTTTAGAAAATTCAGGCACTAGTGCTTTGTCGCTTACCCAACCGAGGTCTCCACCGTTAGGCGCAGAGCCAGGGTCTTTTGACTTCTCTTTAGCAATTTGCTCGAAGTTACCGCCAGCTTTAATTTGAGCTGTTATTGCTTTGGCATCAGCCTCTTTTTCCACGAGGATGTGTTCTACGTGATATTCCTTGCCGGTGTACTGACCCTTAACTTGCTCGTAAGCAGCTTTTAATTCGGCCTCCGCAACACCTTCCTTTTCAACATAGTCCTCAAATACGGCCGCAATCAAAATACCCATTTTGGATTGCTCGAGTTGCTCCCGAACCGACTCTTTTTGCATCACGCCACGATTATTAGCCTCTTGCAATATGAGCTCACGAGTGACGAGCATTTCCCTCGCCTGATTTCGCACTTGTGGATTGTCGGGTTGATTTGATTTTTGAACTAGTTTGTCAAGCTGCGCTTTGGGAATAGCCTTGCCATTAACAATGGCAGCATTTTGAGCATTAACAGCTGTTGAGAGAAGTGCGGCGCTAAAAGCGCTAATAGTCAAAATTTGGCGTGTGTTCAACATGGGCTGTGAAATATAAATGAAGGTAAAGAAAGAATCTTAAAGCAATCTATGGCTAATTAGTGCTTTCACTAGGTGTGAATGCCAAGATGGTAAGGGCGTGAATCGCATTTGGGAAGTGCTTATTTAAAGCAGCATAGATGGCCCTATGACGGGCTACCTTGCTCATTCCCTCGAATTCTGGGGCTACGATGGTGAGTTTAAAGTGCCCACCCCCGGAAGCTGCTCCAGCGTGACCCGCATGGAGGTGACTTTCATCTTCAATCTTCAATTGGAGCGGTTGAAATGCTGATCTTAGATCCGCCTCAAACAAGGCAATTCGATCTTGATTAATGCTCATTCTGCAGGGTGCTCCATATGGCGACTGAGCCAGACCCCTTGAAGGATGACGAATATCACCAGCAATCCTGTGCTACCAAACAGTTTGAAGTTGACCCAAGTTTCTTCTGAATACTCAAAGGCAATATAGAGGTTGAGGGTGCCCATAAAAAAGAAGAATGTTGCCCAGGCCATATTCACTTGATGCCAAACTGATTTAGAGCTCTGCTCTTTAAGGGTAATTTGCTTTCCCATTAAAACTTGAATCCAATTCTTTTGGAAGAATTGAGCGCTAATAAATAGGGCGCCTGCAAATAACCAGTAAAGAGCGGTTGGTTTTAGTTGAATAAAGGTTTTGTCGTGCAGGAAGATGGTTAGACTACCAAAGACTAGAATCATGACTAGGCTGACCCATTGCATTGCATCTATTTTGCGATGGCGATAGTAGACCCACAAAATCTGACCGATAGTGGCAACCATCGCAACGATAGTTGCAGTGTAGATATCGCCAAATTTAAAGGCAATAAAAAAGAGGATGATGGGGAAGAGGTCGAATAGAAATTTCATGCAGTGATTATCCCGCTATTTAAGAATTATTTTGCTTTCGTAGAGGCGGCATTCTCAGATGGTACAAATTTTAAGGATGCGGAGTTAATACAGTACCTCAGTCCTGTGGGTTGGGGCCCATCATCAAATACGTGCCCCAAATGGGCATCGCATTTACTGCAGCGCACTTCTGTGCGAATCATGCCATGTGAGCTATCCCGAATTTCGGTAATTGCAGCATTATTCTCTGGTGCGTTATAGCTCGGCCAGCCACATCCTGCATCAAACTTGGTAGAAGATTGAAATAGCGGTGTTTCGCAACAGATGCAGCGGTATTGACCGGCATCCCAGTGATCCCAATACTCACCGCTAAAAGGCCTCTCAGTGGCGGCCTCTCGCGTTACACGATACTGAATATCGCTGAGTGAATTTTTATATTCTTGATCTGTTTTCTTAGTCATAGTAGTAAATATATTTAGTTATGAGGAGCAGCTAACTGCAATGCGTTCCATATCTACGGGCGGTGGTTTTGAGTAATGATCAAATGCTTCCTGTTCAACAAAAGGATTCATCAATATGTGATGCAATTTCTCAACTTCCGAAAAATCATCCTGCTGAGCCTTTTCAATGGCGACTTGGGCTAAATGATTGCGCAGGATGTACTTTGGGTTGACTTGATTCATCAATGCCTTTCTTTCTGCATCATTCAAGACCTCGGATTGCAACCTATCGAGGTAATCCCTAAACCAATGATCGATCTTTTCATGATCAACAAATTCATTTCTAAGGAAGATTTCTATTGGCTTCGAGTTTTTCTTGATAGCACTCAGACCGCGAAAGAAGTTTGTGAAATCTACTCTGGAGTCGTTCATCGCTTGCAGTAAACGCTCAATTAATCCAGTGTCACCATCCCCCTTTGACTGCAGGCCTAATTTGGAGCGAAAAATCTGTTGCCACTCTGTTGCATAAATAACAGGAAATTCTTCGAGTGCGGAGCGAAGGAGGTTTTGGGAATCCTCTGCTGAATGATCTAACTCTAGCAAGGGCAGCATTGCGCTGGCAAGACAAGCCATATTCCAATGCATGATCTGCGGTTGGCGATGATAAGCGTATCGCCCACCATGATCGCTATGGTTGCAGATATGGTCAATTTGAAAGTGATCTAAAAAGCCAAATGGGCCATAGTCGATAGTGAGCCCCAGGGCGCTGATGTTGTCGCTATTCATAACCCCATGACAGAATCCTACCGATTGCCACTGAGCAACTAATTTTGCATTGCGAGCGCTGATCTCTTTGAATAGATTTAAGTAGGGATCTTTTTTAGCACGGCATTCTGGATAGAATTCAGCAATCAACAGATCTGCTAATTCTTTCAGGCGCACAATACTTTGCAAGGATGCAAAGTGTTCAAAATGACCAACACGTATGAAGCTTGGTGCAACGCGGGAACAAACTGCTGCTGTTTCCATAGTTTCACGCCTGACGCCTTGCTTCGACCCTACTATCGCAAGAGCTCGACTTGTTGGGATGCAAAGAGCATCCATTGCTTCACTGCACAGGAACTCGCGAATGGAGGATCTCAGGACTGCTCTGCCATCGCCTATTCTGGAATAGTGAGTCCTACCAGCACCTTTTAATTGGAGCTCTAAATGATTGATATCTCCAAGCAGAATGGCTCGTCCATCACCTAACTGACCAGCCCAAGAGCCAAACTGATGACCGCTATAGACAGTGGAAATGGGGTTTAGAAACGTATGTTCACCAGTATTAAGTTGATTTCCCGCCAACACATCTAGCCACGCTGGATCTTTGGGAAAGCCGTCTCCCCCAAGTTTCACGTCAATTAGTCTGGCGACGGATGGTGAAAATGCCACCCAATAAGGATTGGGCAATGGGGTAGGTGGGGTGGGCTGACAGACATCATCGCCACGAAGGTTAAAAGGCATATTTTGTATTCTATGGGTAATTCACAAGCGTCGCAGAAGCCTCTAAAATGACCCTATGACAAATAAAGTACAACTGAATGCGGCAACTCAGCTTGCCAATCTGGGTGAAGAGCTCAATGTCCCTTTTTTAAAGCTCCTTGGCGTACGTCTTATTAGCGCCGAAATGGGTAAGGGTGAAATACTCCTAGCCCTCAAGCCCGAGCATACCAATACCTGGGATGTGGCTCATGGCGGCGTATTACTCACCCTAATGGACGTGGCTATGGCTGTAGCTGCGCGTTCCAGCGATCCTAGTGATCGCAGTGTCGTAACAGTAGAGATGAAGAATAATTTTATGCAGGCTGCCAATGGCATCTTGAGAGTAAAAGCAGATACTGTACGACGTACCGCTACGATGGCCTTTTGTGAAGCCAAGCTCTATAACGATCAAGGCGAAATCTGCTGTATGGCTACTGGTACATTCCAGTTTCTAAAGCGTCTGGCAACTAAAGATGCAAATGGTGAGCGAGTAGTGAACGAGGACTCGCGGCACAAATAATCTGCGTTTTGACCACTTAAACAGAGAGGTTTGATCCTGGAGCAGCGCTGAGCTCTCCAGTGACAACATCGTGACCCACGGTGCCGTTTGCGTCGAACCGTCTTTCCACCATCTCAAACTGACCATCCTTGCGAACACGCAAAATAGTGCTGGAACGTGTTCCGTAAGAAGGTGTCTTAATAAATGCGGCAGATAAGGCTTTTTCCCAATCCGGACTAACACCGGTAGCTGGCAGCTCTTGAGGGCTTGCTTCATGTGTATCGGCCAATACGCGTAAATAGTGGTCAGCGTTTTTAAGTTGCCCACTATCCATAGCCAGCGTCTGCGCAAACGCCGCCACTCGATGATTCACTTTAGGCCATGGCGTATCGAGCATGGCATTTGAAAGTCCATAGACACCGGGGCTCAGGGCTTGCTCGGGAAATACTTTTCTTGGGCGAATGTTTTGACCCATCATGAGACGATTGCTGACCCAGTGCATTTCTGCATTTTCTGGATCACTGAGATCTGCCATCAAGAGATTAAACCCGTTGTATTGCTCAAAGCGCTTTGAATTTTCTTGAATGTAAGCATGGGGTTTATGCTGCCCTGTGAGGTAGCGAAGGCTGAGCTCTCCACGTGTTCTTGCATCAGGATTTTTTTCACTAGGTGCCCTCACATTAGTGAGAGCGGCAAAGCGGCCAGTTTTGGTAAAGCCAAGCCATGTACCGGGACTGCCCAATACATCCGCTCTATCTTTTCCCGCAAGCACATGCGGATGCTCTGACCACCACCCCAGTGGATCAGTATCTCGCTCATAAAATTCATCTCGATTCGCCGCAACAACTAGAGGGTAGTCTGGGTGTGATTTCCAGGCGAAGAGAATGAGGCACATAAAAAAATAGTTAGGGCGGTTATGAAATTAAATTTCTATTAGAGGGTAGGGTAGCTGGTCTATTTTTAACACAGGGCCATTGCCCATGGCTAGGTGTATTTGTCCGGACTCAAGAGCTTCTAACTTGCACTCCACCTGAAGATCAATCACATCGGGATGGATTGGGTTATTGGCTGCTAGGACCACCATACCGCACGGTTGGCTAGCATCACCTTCGTGAAATAATTCCACACCAGGTTTTGCAAGATCTAAGATGGATTCATTTACTTTGGCATGTGCGAGTTGCAGTCGGCGCTTTACTGCACCGCGATATTGACTCCGGGCAACAATTTCTTGGCCTGGATAACAACCTTTTTTGAAATCCACGCCAGCAACCGATTCAAAATTAATCATCTGCGGAACAAACTGTTCTTGGGTAGCCAGCACAATACGTGGAATTGCACTCAAGACTTCTAAGGAATTCCACTGTATGAGGGCGGCCTGATCAACTGATGATGCATTAATACCTTTTTTCCTTTTTGCAATCAGAGTACGTTCAAAAGTCTGGCCTTGAGCAAGTACATCAGGTATTCGCAATGCGAGAGCATCATCCGGGAGTGCGTTCGATTGATCACTGCGTGAGTTTTGATAGGAGCCAAATATGTCCCAGTCGTTTGAAGCATCCAGCACTTTTACCTTGGAGCGCAGAACATACATCGATAATCGTTTAGCGGTACTAGCCGCGATATCTTTTGAGACAAAAAGAGCATAACGATCATCAGAATCAGAGGACTCTGGAAACAAGCCAAGCCAAGCGCTAGCCAAAAGTCGCCCTTTGGGATTGCAGTAACCGACCAGACGAACGGCTCCAGGGCCCTGGGCAGTTTCACCTGAAAGGGTGCGCTTGAGGCTAATTACGGAATTGCTTAACTGACCCTGAAGTAAGCTTGTTGCATCAGGCCCCTCAACTAGTATCAGACCCCAATTGGTGAGGGTCGCATATCCGTGATTTAGGCTATTGGCTGTCATTAAGGTATTTTCTAGGCTTTGGCTCATGTGCTTTTATCATAGCTCGATGAGCAGAAAATTTCAGAGAAGAACTCTTTTTACTAAGCATTCAAATGGTGGAGCATGGAAATCTTATGCAATCTACCTGGCAAGCCTTCTTATCCTTCTATACGGGGCCATCTTTTTTTGGCCTGTTGTGCCAGGTGTATCAAATGTTCCAGAGGGCTCAGTCTACAAAGTCAAAATTGCTCCCCAATCAGGGCTATCGGCTATCTCAACTCAGCTATCTGAGCAAGGCGTGTCCAGCACTCCGCTAACTCTACATGTTGCAGCAAGAGCGCTTTTGGTGGGCACCAAGCTGAAGCCGGGCACCTATTTATTCACGCCACGAGCAAGTTTGGGAAATATTTTGTTACAAATTGCTCGAGGTGATCGGGTTAGGGAGAGCGTGGCTATTATTCCCGGCATGACTATATGGCAACTGAGAAGTCTTATAGACAGCCATCCTGCCTTGATTCATCAAACCAAAGGGATGAGCTCTAAGCAATTGCTTCAGGCGATAGGTCTTTCCTATCCTGGCGATGAGGGGCTTTTCTATCCAGATACCTATATTTTTGATCCAGATGACTCTGATATATCAATTTACCGCAGAGCATCCCAGGCAATGCAAAAACAACTGACATCTGCTTGGGAGCAAAAAGATGCGGTTTCACCATTAAAAACGCCATATGACCTCCTCATTTTGGGGTCTATCGTTGAAAAAGAGACAGGGCGATCTAGTGATAGATCTCTGGTTGCAGCAGTCTTTGTTAATCGCCTTAAGATCAATATGCCGCTTCAGACCGATCCAACAGTGATTTACGGTATTGGCCCTAAATTCGATGGCAATCTTCGAAAAGCGGATTTGCGCAAAGACAGTCCCTACAATACTTATATGCACAAAGGTTTACCACCAACACCAATAGCAATGCCGAGCAAGGAATCCCTCCAGGCCGTGATGCATCCAGCAAAAAGTGATGCAATTTATTTTGTTGCCCGCGGTGATGGCAGTAGCCACTTTTCTAAAACCTTAAAAGAGCATGAGAATGCCGTTGATCAATTTCAACGCAAACGCAATTTAACCAATAAATCGAATTGACAGTAATCGTTATGACAACTCCATATCCAGGTTATTTCATTAGCTTTGAAGGCATTGATGGCGCGGGAAAGAGTACGCATATTGACTCCTTTGCCAAACTTTTAAAAGAGCGTTATCCAAACCGCGATGTTGTCATAACCAGAGAGCCGGGTGGAACACAGTTAGGCGAGCAATTGCGTGCTCTATTGCTTGATGCCACTATGAATCTTGAAACAGAGGCGCTTCTGATGTTTGCTGCGCGACGTGAACATATTGCACAAGTAATTGAGCCAGCACTTCAGGCTGGAAAGATCGTTATATCTGATCGCTTTACGGATGCTAGCTTCGCCTATCAAGGCGGTGGTCGCGGTTTAAGTCTTGATAAGTTAAATGATTTAGAGCGATGGGTGCAGGGTCGTCCAGACGGCTCTTTGCTACAGCCCAATCTCACTTTCCTATTTGACTTACCAGGATCCGTTGCTGAGGCCAGAAGATCAAAGGTGAGGGCGCCAGATAAGTTTGAGAAGATGGATTTAGATTTCTTTGAAAAGGTTCGCCAAGAATATCTCCGTAGAGCAAAGGCGGATCCAAATCGTTTTTATCTAGTGGATGCTACCCGCACACCCGAAGTCATTTGGAATGATCTTGAATCATTGGACATCAAGCTATAAATGGATGATCTGATGTTTCCTCATGGAACAAGCAAGAAGATAGCCCCTTGGCTAGAGCCAATCTGGGATGGCATGAAATTCTCCGCATTTCCTAATGCGGTACTGATCCATGGCCAATCTGGCATTGGCAAGTTTGAGTTTTCCATTGAGTTAGCTAAGGCGCTTTTGTGTGAGACTGCAGGAGGCACAAAGCCCTGCAATCAATGTGAGGCTTGCAAATGGTTTGATTCCGCTAACCATCCGGACTTTATTGCTCTTGTCCCGGAAACGCATCGGAAACTTTTACCTCATGGTGATTTTGATTCTGAATCTGATTCCCCCAAGAAATCAAAGTCTAGCCAAGCTGATAATGATAACGATGGACCTGAGAAAAAAGAAAAGAAAAGTATTTCGATTGAAGATGCAAGAAGTGCAATTGAAGGCCTTTCTATCGGCACGCACCGCGGTGGTAATCGCGTCATCTTAGTTTATCCATTAGAGATGCTCAGAGCAGACTCTGCAAATACTTTGCTCAAATCTCTTGAAGAACCACCAAAAAACACCATCTTTATTTTGCTAGCAGATCGACTCGATCGTGTTTTGCCAACGATTCGATCACGCTGCCGCTTGCTATCTGCTCCAAGACCAGATCGTGCCAGTGGATTAGATTGGTTGCGCAATCAACTCAATACAATTCCTGGCCTAAAAATAAACGATTCAGATATTGAATCCATTTATGACGAACAGGGTGGGGCGCCCTATGCTGTTTTAGATTCATTAATCGCTCGTCATAATAAGGATGAAAAAGATGAGCTGACTATTGCCATCCAAGCATCCCGATATTTATTACAGGCGATGTCGCAGGGGGCCCGAATCAATTGGTTGGATGCTGCTGATAAGACACAGAAAGCACGTTATTCAGTTTTATTGGCCACAATGCAACGCTGGGTGTCGGATTTGCAAAGCTGCGCTCAAATGGGATCTCCACGTTATTACCCAAAGTATGAGATAGCAATCAAGACTCTTGCCCAACAAGTGCGCCTGCCTAAGCTACTACGTTTCTGGAAGTCCTTGATACAGGCGCGACGCCATGAAAATCATCCTTTAGCTACCCGGATTCAATTAGAAGCATTGCTTTCTCAATACCAGCAGGTATTTGAAGATTAAAATGGTGAGTCATGTTTATAGACTCCCATTGCCACCTCGATTTCCCAGAATTTCAAACTCGCTTACCTGAGGTTATGGCCAATATGGCTGCCTGCAAGGTGAGCCATGCCCTTTGTGTGTCAGTTGATATTCCCGACTTTCCCAATGTGAAAAAGCTTGCAGAGGATCATGCCCATTTGTACGCCTCTGTTGGAGTTCATCCCGATTACGAAGATACGCCAGAACCCAGCTTTGATTTTTTGGTTGAGGAGGCTAAGCATCCCAAAATCGTTGCTATTGGTGAAACAGGACTTGATTACTATCGCATGGGTGATCGAAGTTATGAATCCATGGAGTGGCAGAGAGAGCGTTTTAGGACCCATATTAGGGCAGCTATTGCATCTAAAAAGCCCCTCATCATCCATACGCGATCATCTTCAGCGGATACGCTCCGCATCTTAAAAGAAGAGGGCGCCGATCAAATTGGCGGCGTGATGCACTGCTTTACAGAATCTACTGAGGTTGCTGAGGCGGCCATGGAAATGGGTTTTTACATCTCTTTTTCTGGGATTGTGACTTTTAAGAGCGCCAAGGATCTTCAGGAAACCTGCAAGCAAGTGCCATTAGATCGCATGTTGATCGAGACTGATTCCCCTTATTTAGCCCCAATTCCATACCGTGGCAAGATTAATGAGCCAGCTTGGGTCTCTAAAGTGGGTGAATATATTGCTGATTTAAAGGGCGTTCCTATTGAGCGGCTTGCAGAACAGACTTCTAGTAATTTTTTCCAATGTTTTCATATAAATAGAACGATTTCATGAGATTTTCATTTAAATTACAACATGCATTAAGTGCTACTTATTTAGGATTATCCAGCCTCACCTTTGCTCAAACAGCAGATCAAATTGCCGATTTCACAAAGGCAGCTAAGTTTGATGATGTATCGGAGGTTCAATCCCTGATTAAGGCCGGTGTTAGTCCAAATACCCTGGATCCAAAGGGCAATCCAATGTTGATTGTTGCCATTCGGGATAAGTCTCTCAAAGTTGCTGATCTGCTCATTGCTAACCCGGTGACCGATGTCAATCTAGCCAATAAAAGTGGTGAAAACCCACTCATGATGGCATCTATTGAGGGTGAACTTCCTTTGGTAGAGACTTTGGTGCTTAAAAAGAAGGCTGAAGTTAATAAGTCTGGTTGGGCGCCTTTGCATTACGCTTGTACCACTGGAAAGCTGAGTGTTGCTCAATTTTTGGTGGCCAATGGCGCCAAAGTAAATGCATTAAGCCCAAGTGATACAACACCATTGATGATGGCAGTCAGCTCCGGAAATGATCAGCTAATCAAGTTCCTATTGGATAACGGCGCTGACTTGCGGATGCGTAATCATGAAGGCTATTCAGCAATTGATGTGGCTGCCTTATTTAGCAAGGAAGACATACGTGAGGGTTTGATTTCACGCTGGGAGAAGCTTTATAAGCAGCCATATCCAGGCGGTCCCAAGAAGATTCCCTCATAAGTAACATATCTATTACTTGCGTATAATCATTATTATGTCAAATAAGAAATCAAGCTAATCCAATAGGCACATACACAGAGCTAAATGTACATCCTTGACCACCTAGCTAGTCTCCCCGGCTTTCATAAGCTGCCAAGCTTTGGCACGCTATTTGCCGAAATTAATACGGATATGGGAAATAGCGAGATTTGGTTTGTCTTGATTCTGGCTTGCCTAATGCTGACACTGCACGGCGTGGCAGTTTTGATGATTGCTGGAGCCTTTCATTGGCTAGATCGCAAGCTTGAAAATAAACGCGTATATGGCGCAAATTTCCTTTCTTATTTCATCGCTATTTTGTTGATAATCGGCAGCCATTTCATTGAAATCGTGGCCTGGTCTTATGTTTGCGTTGCTTTACAGGTCTTCCCAACCAATCCTCAGACCTTCTACTTTGCCGGGGAAATGTACACCACTGTTGGTTTTGGTAATTACAGCTTATCTGAGCGTTGGAGAATCCTGCCAATCATCATTTCATTCTCGGGAATTTTTGCGGTATCCATGTCTGGTGCGGCCCTGTATTCGATGATGGGTGCGCTACTAAACCGCTCAAACCAGAATCCTAAATCTGGGACTGGGCTCTAAAAAACCTGTTTTGAATGTTTCCACAGCCTAATTAATAAGCTTGGCCTTATCAATTGGCGTCTTTTGCTTAAAAACAAGCTCTAAAACACGTCCATTGGACTCCAGAGACCGCATTCTGCCAGGTAGCCAATCAAGGTCTCTTGCAAGCCAAATATCGACCTGACGCTTATAGGGGTCATTCTCTCGCTGCATAAGTGCGTAATGCCGATTAATTGACTTTCCAAGGCTTGGAATGGCCTCAGACTCCTCTTCCCCATAGCTTTTAAATTGCCACATTTCTAGCGTGTTGTAGTCAACCACGGGAAGCGCTCGAATACTCCCAGCACCATCAATTTTGTCGCTGCCATTCAATAAAGAGGCAAATTGAAACATCAGGCTAAATCGATCCTGGGTGCCCGGAAGTAAATCTGGAGTGAATTCTGGCTTCTCAGAAAAATACATCTTCCCTGCTCCACTTTGATCTCGATCGAATCTAGAGTAACGAGGTGGTTTTGATCCACGTTGTGTCCAGTAGATTGATGGCGCTATTCCGTATGCATCAACGGAACCGCGGGATTCAAATACAAATGGCCCAACAACTGCATAAGGTATGTTGATATAAAGGCGGTAATTATTGCCATCCGCGATCCAATCCAACTGTGCAGTTTGGTGCAGTTGCCCATCGACGAATGCATCAAAATAATAGGTTCCAGAGTCTGGAAGGCGAAACGCTTGCCCAGATTGATTTCCTAATGCCCCCTGCTCACCTTTGCCGTCAATTGACAATGGATCCGCTGATACAGCATTGGTTTTCTTGGGCGTAGATTTTTTCTTTGGCGCGCTGCTGAGTTGGATTTTTTTAGGAGGCTCAACACGAAGCTCTGTTTTGATAATCAGATCTTCGGCTAAAGGGGGTGCGCTACTGAAAGAAATAAAGGGAAGGCCAAAAAATAAAATCAGGTGACCACAGACTGATAAGAAAATAGCGGCAATCAGAATCCACAGAGATCGTCTGCGTATGGATTGAAATAAATTGCCAAGTGAATCGATCAAGAAATTAATGCTCGATAAATGCAATCACTGCCGGTAGATGATCGGCGTAGTCAGCAATACCATGATCACTGCCCTCAAGAATCAATTGCTTTGCGCCAGGATAAAAAGCAGACATCTCTTTCCAATCCAGGAGTTCATCGCCTTTTGCAGCTATTAAAAAATACCGCTCTGGATTGGTAATTTGATCAACCTGCAAAGCGCGAAGCTCATCAATGTATTCGGCCTTGAAATCAAATGGTTCTTCGCTATCGTAAGCAGTCATCATGCCAACATGGGGCTCCAATTCCCTGGCTGCATAAACAGCAGGGTTTAGGGCAATAGCCTTGCATTGATATTTCTCGGCAAGGTAATTTGTATAGAAACCGCCCAATGAGGATCCGATAATGACAATGCGATCTGCTTTGGTTTGGTCGATATGCTTAACCACCATATCGATACTTTCCTTTGGGGATGCTAGCAATTGAGGGCAATACCATTCATAGACATTGTCGGGCGTTGAAAGCGCCCTCACCGCCTTACCAGTCATCACCGCCTTGCTTGAATTCGGAGATGAGCGAAAGCCATGAAGGTAAACCAGCAACGTTTTTCTCATAATCTTCTTTTAAGCCTTCTGACCAATTTCAAAGTTCGCCATTTTTTCCAAAGCCTTTACCATTGCCGAATGATCCCAGGCTTTGCCGCCATGTGCGCTACACGAATTGAATAATTCTTGAGCACTTGCGGTATTGGGTAATGAAACGCCTAAGGCTTTAGCGCTACTTAGTGCGAGATTTAAATCTTTTTGATGCAACTCAATTCTGAATCCAGGATCAAATGTGCGTTTAATCATTCGCTCACCATGAACTTCCAAAATCTTAGAGCTTGCAAAGCCACCCATTAATGCTTCACGAACTTTGGCGGGATCGGCCCCAGCCTTAGAAGCAAAAACGAGAGCTTCAGCAACCGCCTCAATATTTAAAGCCACAATTATTTGATTGGCAACTTTCGTGATTTGACCGGCACCATTTGCACCAACCAAGGTAATGTTTTTGCCCATTAATTCAAATACAGGTTTTACTTTTTCAAATGTGGCATCACTACCGCCAACCATGATGGTGAGTGTTGAACCTTTGGCGCCGAGCTGACCACCAGAAACTGGCGCATCCAGATACTCGCAACCAAGGGCATTAATTTTTTGAGCAAACTCCTTTGTTGCGATTGGTGAGATCGAGCTCATATCTACAACAATCTTGCCCTTACTTAATCCAGAAGCAATACCATTCTCGCCAAATAATACTTTTTCAACATCAGGTGTGTCTGGCACCATTGTGATGATGATGTCAGCCTTGCTAGCAACTTCTGCAGGACTAGAGCATGGAATTGCAGGGCTGTTAGATAACTCCTCCGGAATCTTGCTACGGGTGTTGATAAACACTTCATGGCCTGCGGCAACCAAGTGACCCGCCATGGGCGCACCCATAATTCCGAGACCAACAAATCCTAGCTTTAACTTACTCATGATGTCTTCCTTTTTATTCTTGTTCGTATTGACTCATCCATCCTAGGCCAGCTTCGGTGGATTTCAGGGGTTTGTATTCGCAGCCAATGTAGCCCTCGTAACCAAGGCGATCTAACAGCCCGAATAGGTATTCGTAATTGATTTCCCCAGTGCCTGGCTCATTGCGTCCTGGGTTGTCAGCCAATTGAATGTGTGCAATTCGACCGAGATATTTTTGAATGGTATTGCTTAGTTCACCCTCCATGCGTTGGGCATGGTAGATGTCGTATTGCAAAAATGCATTATCAGCAGCAATAGCTTCCAAAATAGCAATACCTTGCTCTGTTTTAGATAGGTAAAAGCCAGGAATATCGAACGTGTTGATTGGCTCAATTAATAGCTTTAATCCAGCCTTCTTGAGCTCGCTAGCTGCGTATTGAAGATTGGCTACAAAAGTGTCGTGGAGCGCTTTGGGATTAGATCCTGCTGGAGCCTTGCCGGCAAGACAATTTAACTGTGGTACACCAAGAGTGGTGGCGTATTCAATGGCTTTGGCCACTCCAGAGCGGAACTCGGCAACGCGATCGGGCAAACAGGCAATCCCCCGCTCTCCTGCATTCCAATCTCCAGCAGGTAGATTATGAAGCACTAGCTTGAGGGCGTTGTTGTCTAGAGCAGATTTAATCTCTTGAGCATCAAATTCATAGGGGAAGAGAAATTCAACGGCTTTAAACCCGCCAGTTTTGGCAAGTGCAAAGCGATCCAGAAACGGAACTTCATTAAAAAGCATGGTGAGGTTAGCGGCAAAACGGGGCATCTCATTCCTTTTGATCAAGGCGCTGCAAAAGAACTGATGTTATCAAAGAAGCCTATAAATTTCCTTGAGCCCTAAAGGATGGCGTTTTAGGGCAAATTGGGGATAAAAATAAGCTAATATCACTATAGAAGCACTTAATATTAAGGAAAGTTATGAAAATTAAATTCGCCCCAATTACTCTCGTAGCCGCCGCCCTACTGGCAGGCCCAGCACTTGTTATGGCTCAAGCACCTAGCGCCGCAAATGCTGTTGTTGTTGATGCGGCTGTTACTGACAATGTTTTTCAGTTATATGAAGGTACAGTTACCAAGATTGACAAGAAAACTCGCACCATTTTCTTTAAAAATAATGAAGGCGAATCTAAATTTGTTGCTGGTCCTGAGATCAAGAATTTTGATCAAATCAAAAAAGGTGATCGCCTTAGCGTCACTTATGAATTGGCTGTAGCAATTGAATTGATCAAGACTAAGAGCGATGGCATTCGTAGTAAGGTAGAAACTTCATCAGAAGTAGCCTCTAAGCCTGGTGAAAAGCCAACCCGCACAATTACCAACACAACAACGATCATTGCGGACATTGTTGATGTGGATCGCGCTAAGAAATTGGTTTCAGTTAAGGGTCCAAGTGGAAAAATTACCGTAGTAACGGTAAAAAACCCACAATTGTTAGCTGATGTGAATGTTGGCGAACAGGTTAAGGTAATTTATTTCGATGCCATGGCTGCATCTATTACTGCGCCTAAAAAGAAATAAGGTAACAAGTAGTTCGTTGTAAATGCAGGGATCTCACTTGAGCATTCGCATCTTTTGGATCCTTGCAGTTTCCACCCTCCTTTCGGCTTGCGCCAATACAACCAGGCCTGGAGCTGTCGGTGTAAATCGATCACAATTCATGATGGCTTCTTCAGAGGACGTGAACCGTCTTTCTGCAGTTAGTTATAGCGAGCAAAATCAAAAAGCAAAAGAGAAAAATATCTTGGTCACATCGGGGCCAACTTACGATCGTTTGAAATTCATTGCTAATCGACTTATTCCGCAGACCGAGGCATTCCGAGATGACACCAGGCAATGGGATTGGCGCTTAACCCTCATCGATGCGCCAACACTAAATGCTAGTTGCGCTCCAGGCGGAAAGATTACTTTCTACACGGGGATTATTGAACAGCTCAATCTGACTGATGATGAAATTGCCGCCATCATGGGCCACGAAATCGCTCATGCATTAAGAGAGCATGGCAGAGAGCGCGTATCTCAAGCAGTAGCGCAAAATGTATTAGTCAATATTGCCATGGCGTTGGCTGGACCCTATGGCTCTGCCGTGAGTGCCGCTAACCAAGTAGCTCAATATGCCATTGTTCTGCCCAATTCCAGAGAAAATGAATCTGAGGCTGATGCAATCGGTTTAGAGCTAGCAGCAAGGGCTGGTTATAACCCTATGGGTGCAATCAGCGTTTGGCAAAAGATGCTGAAGGCGACAAAAGATAAGAGCACTCCAGAGTTTTTATCAACCCACCCTTCTGGAGAGACCCGAATTGAGCAATTGACTGCGCTAATGCCTTCGGTAGAGCCTCTTTATAAGGTTGCACCAAAACCATTGCCTACTAAGAAGCTGTAGAGCGCTATTAAAATGAAAAAGCCCCTTATGCAGGGGCTTTTTCAACTAACTTGGCGGAGCGGACGGGACTCGAACCCGCGACCCTCGGCGTGACAGGCCGATA
>ERZ650301.137-NODE-137-length-17961-cov-17.378867_pt1 | contig 17961 bp, 51 predicted proteins | sample MGYA00376237_ERZ650301 | MGnify/ENA primary metagenome ERZ650301 (study PRJEB26733, sample SAMN07839255) | wastewater metagenome | biome: small river; feature: stream; material: water | place: USA: North Carolina | collected 2016-04-05 ...
TTTCGCCGTCAATCTCATCATTGAAATAATCGACTTGATCAAGATTATGAATCTCGCCACCTCGATTATCATTTACCTCAACACGTACATGTGGCGGTAACATTTGCAATTCTTTGATAAGTTCTTCTACAGTCATTTTGAATTAAGTGCTTCGAAAAGCATCTTCCATTTTGCGGATGGTGTAATAGTACCTTCAGCCATTTCTTTCAGGACATCTTCATATCCAGGAGGATACCTGAAAAAGATATCTGCGTATGTGCTATCAAAATCACCGTCAACATCGTGTGAATACAGTGGATGATCTTCTACCCATTCTGGGAAATACTCTTCACGATTACCGCCACCACATCGTGTGTGTACAACAATGTATCCGTTAATCACGTAGGTAGCACGAAATCGACCGAAGTCACCACGTTCAGCATCAAGCAACTTCAATAGAAAATCAGTGTAGTCGCCTTCGCCAAATAACATATTATACAAACTCATTTTACACTCCACATATAGATTGAAACACCAACAATTACTAACAAGAGCCATGCACCAATAACAATCGCAGCAAACTTCAATCCTGATAATAGGAATGTAGGTATTGCGAACGTAAAAGTTGTGGTTTCGATGAACATCTTGTTTCCTTTGAAGTATTATAACACTAAAATTGGATAAAAATTCTTATTGAAAGAAATTTATTCACCTTTTTGGTGATGTTGTCTGATTGTACCGGCTAAAGCTTTGATAACCATGTCATCTAACGGTACGGCAACTTTACCAGTTGCATCCATACCCACATCCAGTGCTCTAGAACCTTCTAAACCAGTTACACCGCCATGTACATGTCCGTGGAAGTGTACAGATCCACGGTGCATTTGGTCCCATTCAGCAATAGGATAGTGAAACATAATCACACGATTTCCATTGTGAGTAATATGCTTATACGGTGTAACTTCAATGAAACAATCGACGAATGATTGATCTTTGATTAATTTTGTGTCATGATTTCCAACAACCAATGTCTTCTTACCATTCATTTGGTTTAAGAAATTAACTGCTCGGGATGTTGCACAAAATGCAATGTCACCTAAGATGTATGTATGATCTTCAGGTTTAATGATTTCATTCCATTCAAGAATGATTTTTTGATTCATATACTCCGTGTCGTGCCTAAAACGAGCACGCGTAACTGGACAGAAGTTCATGATGTTCTTATGTCCAAAGTGGATATCGCTTGTTATAAAATCCATTATGGGTTTTCCTTATATTCTTTGATTTGTTCTGGTGTCAGTGCCAGAACTTTTGTGATTAGATCTACGTCTGCCTCTTTGGCCCCGTCAAATGTAATCAAACGTTTAGTGCCTTCATATAGAGAAGCACTATCACCGGCAATAACAACCATTCTTGTTTTGTTTTCTATTTTCATATTTTATTATATCACAATTCTAGTCTTGCTTGCACTAATTTTGCAATTATTTGCTGAAGATTCATAATTTCATCTGCGGCTTCATCCAACAGATTAGCAATCTTATCGGGCTTACCTTCGGTGACGGCTAAACGGCCAGGAATCTGACGGCGAATTTCTGCTCTCTTGCGTAAGCGAAAGATGAGACTTTGTTCAGATACGGGTAGGTGACTTTCGTCAATCATTTGGGTCATTTCATTTCCTCTGATTGATATGTGTACATTTTAAATGCAATTAGTTTCATAAAGATAATACCCTTGCACGTATGGCCATCGTAGTAAGTATCTTCAATGCCAAACCATTTATCAGCAATGCCAAATCCTACAGACCATTCTTCCCAAATGTGCCATGGTTTATTTTCGAAATGTGAGTTCAACCAAATGTCATACTTCATCTTGTATGTGAAGTACAATTTATTGCAGTACACATAGAAACGTTGTGGTTTTTGCATTTATTTCTCCAAAAATGTACGGACCCATTCCAAACGTTGCTGCTCATCTAGTGCAGTGTACATTTCAATGTTCTGTTGAATAGCATCAATCAAAGGATAGTATTCTTCATCAATTGATTGTTTAATATCTGCACGCATCAGTTTATCAGTACGAGGATTACGAGCCACGAACTTTTTGATCAGATAGTATGGTGACTTGATCTTCGTTGCAGTACCGTTAGCACCATAGATAACGAAACCTTCATGTTTGACGTGTTTTGCAAGAATCTCAATGTATTCCATTGGGGCGTACATGTGCGGCACATACTCTGCACTGAAGTCATGATGGGAGAAATGGTTTATCGTGATATGTGAACCAAGTTCTTTCCTACGAGCACCAAGAAAGTACATTCCTTCTTTTTCTGGAATGATATGTGGATCCAAACAGTGGACACATTCAAACATGAATGTAAACCTTGGATTTTCACTGCATGTCTCACGATACCGATGAATGTTAGGCTCAATCAACTCTCTTGCCATCTTGACATAGTCAGAATCAATAGATCCCGTGGTTGATACAAGAAGATCTCCTTTGTACCATGTCACGGCAACCATGAAACCGTTTACCTTACGAACGGCTTGCACCATCTCGTCTGGATAAATCTTTGGTGCATTCTTCTCAATGCCGTAATTGTAAATCTTAGTGAATGGGTATGACACGATGTTGAACTCATCGTCAACAATTAATCCACGGCATTCTTCCAAGAATTCATTCCACAAGCCATCATAAAATACTTTACGCTTGTATTTCAATACGTTCAAACCATTGCCACATGCCTTCATGGTTACAAGGTTAGGATTTTGTTCGACGTATTCTTTTAGTTCATGTAATTGCATGTTCTTCCTTCTTTGCCAGGTTTGCTAATCGACGTGCCTCATTACTTGCACGTTGATCTGCCTTTTGTTTTACTCGGCGCTGATGTTCACGCCATGACACTTCTGCGCTAATGTCTTTAGCCACTTCGTCTTGAGTTTTGTCATATGTACCCGAAAGAAGGATGTATGCGCACCAAGCGTGATAGCGTAATGTGGATTCCATTCGATCCACCGTGAACTGGATCATTTCTTCGTATGTTTTCATTTTTGTTGTACCGTTTTAATCTGAATGCATCTGGTATATACATTGTTAGGATTGTATGCCGTTTCCTTAATGCTTTTTTGAAGGAATTGGCAAGTACTAAGATCTTGCATTGGCGGACTATAAACAACTTGATTGCCGTTATAGCCACCAATAGTGACTAAGAACCAAAGTGCAACGGTGTTCATTTCTATGCCTTAATAGATTTCTTTGATGATGTCGAATTCTTCTTTAGGAAACTTTTCTTGAAATTCCTCAGACTTCACATAAGCATTGTAGCTTTTAGCATCGAAGAAAACTTTCTTCAAGATTGACATATGATTACCTTTACGGCAAACAGTGAGGTAAACAGATTTTGCTTTTCCGGCCATAATTTTCTTTCAGTTTGTTGTTGATATGTTTATTATATCACAAAACCGGTCCATTTTCATGAACCGGTTCAGTTTTTCTCAAAATAATTTAATTATTTGTTGGAGTTATCACGAACTTCAGCAAAATCATATTCACGGATGATTTGACCATCACGGAATACCGTTTGCATTGCTTCGGTCCAACCGCCAAAGCCTTTGTCAGTCCAACCGGTTGGTGGATTTACACCGCTAGCGAATTCGCCGCCAGAGTTAGTCCATAAAGTTACTCGGCCAGCTTTTGATTTCTTACCAGAATCAGTGATAGGATCTTTCTGAACCGAAACCCACTTACCATCAATCTCGGCAGCACTACATTTCATTGCGAATCGTTGTGTGTCTCGATCAAGTTGTTGGAGCAAGGCTCCTCCCATCCCAAACGCAATATTATCAGCACTATAACCAAGGGCCATAAAGGCGCCAAGAATACTACGAATAGTAAGTTCATTTACACCGTCTCCTTGAATCAAACGAACATTATTGAGAACTTTGAATCCTTTGCTGTTGACAGTGTGTCCAAACTTGTTATCCAAGATTTGAACCAATTTCATGTTAACTTCAACAGGATCACCAGAGTCGGGTCTGATAACCAACGTTGCGCCAGAGGCCACAACCTCAGCTTTAAGTTCCTCACCCCAGATTTTTTCTGTTGCATTGAATACATCATATGAATCAGATACTACTGCGACGATTGCGCCAGGTTTGGCAAATTGTTTGAGCATGTTTCGATATGCATCAACTTCCCCGTCACGACCCCAGCTTGTGATTGTGCTATGTTCTGCCGCAGGGATTGAAAATCCAGCCATCCCAGCATTGTAATACTCGCGAGCATAAAGAATACCAGTGATAGTGTCAGAACCCATGAAGTTGACCAAGTGAGCTGCTCCGCCGATGCCTGCGCTTTCGAGGCTAGATACACCGCGAGCACCAAAGTCGTGAAGTTTAAAATTGATAGTAGATGGATCACCAGTCTTCTCCAAATAGTCAAGAATAACTTTCTTGATTGTTTTACTTTGTGTTGCAACAGTCGTACCATACCAAGTAGCACGCAAGATAGGTGTTTCTAGATATGTGGTCAACCAGAAACATTCAGGATCCGTGTTTTCAATAGTCGCCAATACGTTTTTAACAGGTACCACTGTGCCTTCAGGAACAGCCCGGATAATGACAGGAAGCTTACCTCCGTGTACCCGTAGAATGTACTCCCATCCTTGTCGGTTAAAGGGTTCTCCGTGAGCAGTGAGAATCTCGTCAGCAATATCAATGCCGGCTTGTGTGATTGGGTCAAGTAAGTATTCCTTAATGAATGCCTGCAAACCAAAGAATACGGTTTGGTCATATCGTCCACCACGTGACTCGATATAACTATACACACCTGTTGTACCGGCTGGGTATTGTTTGAACATAGATGTTTTGTAACTGTCTGTGTTTAAGATAATATTATGCGTAAGGTCATACGAATGTCTATTTTTAGTATTTTTACCTTCGTATTCATCTTTACTGATAATTTCTAATGAATCACCAATATCCTTCACAGATGATTTGAATGTACATGATCCTAAGCGGATAGTAATCTCACCGTTTACACCCACATCGGTGAAATATCCGAGGTTGTCAAAAAGTACGGTATCTCGGTCGCCCTTGATAACTTTGACGTATGTTTTATTTACTAATTTCATGATAAACTCCTTATCGTTTGTTGATGATTAATTTTAACTTATTGTTGTTTAATAAATTCCGCAATTTCTTCAAGAGAATTTGCAGTTTTTAAACCGGTATGTTTACACATAATGTCAACATTACCTTTACGCCAGAATCCGTAAGGGCAACATACAATAACTTCAGTTAGATGCCGTGGCATTGCAGCGACATATCCAAGTTCCATTAATGTAATTGGGCTTTGTGTGTTAGGATCAAAATAGAAGACGATTGTGTGTGCATAATCCAAACTGTCTAATTCCCACTGTACCTGTTTATTGAATTCTGGATTGTCAATTGATTGTACCCATGATGAATCCCAGTCATCTCGTCGTGGATTCAATAGAATGCAATCAACATCTGTTAGCATATTAGCAAGTCGTTCTTGCCATTTTTCAGCTACACCCATTTCAATACTGCCAGCCAAGAAAATATTTCTTGGAGAATAATATGGAATTTCGTTCGGTGCTTTGATCATTTTCATAGTTGCCATTCCTTTGGCGTATGTACTTTCTGTAATCCACAACCAACCGATGGTTTGACATGCTCTGGGTGATCTTTCATCCAATCTTGGACATACCACAATTGGCCACAACCACCACCGATTGTATCTTGCCCAGCTGGATCAAATACTCGGACATCATAGCCGTTAACAACTAACTTATTACCGAACTCGATTGCTAGGTTACGTTGAATCTCATTCGTTGCTTCAGCATGAGCATCACGTTCACAAATAACTGAAACCGTGGCATTCCATATAGCAGGATGGAACAATTTCAAAAGACGAGAAACATCTTCGTATTTGTCATTATTTTCATGAGCACAGTAGTTGAAGTACGGCTTACGGCCAGTATCCAAGTACCAACGAACTCCTTGATCGGCAATTTCCTGCAAGTTCATTTTCTTAGTGAAAGGAATCAACTTATCACGTGCTTCATCTGTACTTTCATGAATACTGAATTGCAATCCAACAGTTGGAATACGAACACTCATATTACGAATCCATGTGTAATCAACTTTTGGACCACTTGAACTAATGAGTAATGCAGCACTCGGATACTTTGCATATAGATGTTCAAATGCTTCTTCCAATGCTTTGTTCAAAGCAGGTTCGCCCATTGACATCACCATGATCTGTAGCTTTTTGATGTCTTCTGGATTTAAACCGTCAATCTGTGTTTCAAGAATGTACTCGGCTTGTCCTACGATTTCATCGGCGGTAAGATTTCGAACAAAATAATCCCCTGTGCCACAGAAACGGCAACCCATAGGGCAACCGCACATAGTACTAATACAAAGAACAGTTCGTTCTTCATATGTCGGATAACGGTAAAGAACTGACTCAATTGCGATGTCGTCTTTTTCAAATACGTATTTTTTAACATGTTCTTTTTCGTCTTCAAAGACATTAATATTTGTCCACATAGTAAGCTCCTTACAATTTAGCAAAAGCAGGCATTGGCATAACGCCAGTCATTTTTGAAATGATGTCTTTATGATCATCGTACATTTCAATATTGTTCAATGCATCTGTAAGTGGAATCCATTTACACAATGCAGCATCATCTGCGCCATTTGCACGAGGCAAAGAATTATCAGGATTAGGATTAATGCGCATGTAAACGGCTAATGTGTTTCGCGGAATGCCGAATGAACGACTAGGATCGTCAAACAATTCTGTCTTCACAATACTACCACGAAGAACCTTTTCAGGAACTCTTACGTTGGTTTCTTCTTGCAACTCTCGTAGAGCGCAGTCCAAAAAGGATTCGTTCCTGTTCCGGAAACCGCCAGGAACAGCCCAAGCTCCTGCCCCCGGCGCATACTTCCTTTGGATGAGAAGAACGTGCCCTTGACATTCGAGGATAGCGTCGCCGCAGTTGAAGTTGAGCGTTTCTGGGAATGGGTAGTTTGCAAAGGTTGCCGTCTCTTTCTTGTAAAATTCATAATCAGCTTGTACTGTTGCTGGCATTAATGGATCATCGGTTTCAAACATGCGTTTGCGAATAGCAGTTGCATTAATTTTATAGTGTGACTCAATGCTTTTGAATTTTAGTTCAGGAAACCAGTTCAAATAATCATTGCCATCTTTCATATGACCGAACAAAACTGGATCTTGCATTTCGTAATGTTCAATCGTTGCTCGTACATCAGACATCCATTGTGTGTCCGAATATCTGTAGTCATTTAGTGGAATGATTTCATAGTTAGTAATGCGGTGGGAATGAAGTTTCAACGACAGCATTTGCTTTCGTTCTTCATAAGTCCACGGATTTTTGATACTACGACAAGAATTGGCAGAGCCAATTAAGATGTACAGTTTCTGTACTTGAGATGCAGCCACACCAAGTGAATGGAGATGACCTTCGTGACAGGGCTGAAAGCGCCCAATAAAAATACCTGATTTCATTCTAAACTCCTTAGAAATTCAACAGTAGACTGCCTACCGTTGATTTATTTATTATAACAAGATTTAGTTAATTTTTCTGCGAACTGTACAAAACAGCCAAAGTTTGTGCTTGTACATTAACATCTCTGTTAAATTTTTGAGCAATTTCTGCAGCCATAAACAATTGTTTGATTTCATATGCATGATACGTGCCACAGAACCTAATCATGTGAAACTTACCGAAAATGTCACTGCATTCGAGGTGTTTCATTGCTTCTTCACGGGTCTTTGCTTTAATTAACCCGAAGAATTTTGGTTTCATTGCTTTCTGAATCAGTGGTTCTTGAAGAGCAAGAACATCCGCATGATTATCTTGCACCCATTGTTTGCACATATCTAGAACATCTACAGCCGGTAGAGTTACATAGCTCATTCTTCTTCACCGTCGGTTTGTTCAACATCGATACTATAGACGCCACTAACGGAATCATCGGTTTCAAGAAGTTCCGTTAAACGTGTTTCAATATCGTATGCTTCATCGAAATCTTGTGCTTGTACTTCAATAGAGATACTAATAGCAAATGTGTTCATGATTGTTCCTTTGTACATAAACGTGCTTGAATACTTTTTACAGCATCCTGAACACCTTGGTAATATGCCATGGTGTATTCACCTTTCCAATTAGCAGTATCAACAGCAATGCCATTAATAGCTTTATTGATAAGTTTATCGGCAAAATCTTGCAAACGAACATGACTAACGCAATGTTCTAACTTTGCTTTTACCGCAACTTCTTTAATTTGTTCGTTCATCATTTACCCCACATCATTAAAAATCGCCAGATAACTAACTCATACATTGTCTGACCATTCATATTACGCACTCGCCCGATATGAAAGTAACTTGTCTTTTCATTTTCTCGGTCAGTGATCCAAGTCCAACATTCTTCAGCCCAAGTGATAGAAAACAAGTAGCCAAATAATGTAAAGTACTTTGGTTCGTTCTTACATGGGTATGTGTTGAAATATTTTCTTGCTCGTTCACTCATTTCATATTCCTAATTGTTTCTTAATGTAATCGCTTGGCTTTGTTTCGGTTTCGTCCATATCTACTGGACAACCAGCTGCCGCAAAAATGTCAGCATGATATCCACACCGATTTATGATCAGTTCTGCAAAGCGATCAGCAAACTCTTTACTGACAAAGTTAGCAAAACCGGACGGTCTGTAAATACCGTTATGCACCATGCTTTGACGCAATGCTGATTCGGCAAGTTCCCTAATTTGGTCTTTCATTTAAAAATTACCTCAAATGGCGCATACTGACTAAACAGTACATACCAGAAATATCCTAAGACAAACGGTGAGATACCGCTAAAAATACGGACGACTAATGGTTGCTCAGCGCCACCGATTGTAAACGGACCGGTGCATAATGCAAACATTGTTAAACTAATGATGCTAAATTGAATAAGCACCAGACAACATAAAATAAAACCAAGTATAGCCATCATATCTTTACCAACTTATCACAATGCCGTAATTTTGGTGTAACGGCCCTTTACCATCATCATCCGCCAAACCACGTGGCACATAGCGTTGACCATACTGTTTGATAGATGCGCTATAACTCAAGCCTTGAAGTTTGTCAACCACTGCTTTTTGTAATGGTGTAATTGTTTGATCTAAATGGGAGAATATGTCTAAACAACCTAAATGAATACAGGTTTGACGTTTACCACCATTAGCAGCTTTAATCACTTCGCCTTCAACATTATATGTCAAAAAATCTTCGACCTCTTGACCACTCTTTTCGTATAGTTTCTTGGCTTCATTAGCTGTAATCATATTAATCCTTTAGGCCTAATGCATTTAGGAATTCTTCGCGTTTAAAGTCTTTACCAGCGTTGTAAGCCAATTTCATTAAACGTGTAACTTGAAATGCATTGTACTTACCGTCTTCTTGCGGTTGTTCCATAATCTGTGCCCTACGTGCATCATCGTACCAGCACATGATAATTTGACCGCCTGGTTGTTGCGAATAAAAAGAATGATCTTTCATAATGAACTCTGTTGTTTAAGTAAAACAATTATAAAACATACATGGTTAATTATTTTGTGTTGAACTAATGCACGTCTTATCTGTGCTTGTCAGGAAGTCGTCATTTAAATGTTGGACATAAACCTTACCGTTTATGCACCTAGAATGTGGTGCACCTTCTTTTTTGCCACATGCCGTTAAAGACATAACCATCACAATTGTAAAAATTAATTTTACCATAATTTCACCGTAACTTTATTATCACACTCAGGACACTCAATATAATGATAGACATCTCGGCCACCGCCATAGTCTACTTCAACACGTTCCTTAATATCGCGAGGTACATATTCTAATGTACATCCACAATTTTCGCAAACGATTTCTTTAACAACGCTGCGGTGTGGGGGTTTATTTGTAACCGTTACCATCATTTAACTCCAAACTTTCTGAACATATCGTCCTCATCGCCTTGAAGTGTACAACTCTTACCGCATTCGCGAACAACCAATTTAATCAGCATTTCGATATCTTCAAGATTGCAAACAGCAGCATGGCCATCGTATCCGTCATATTCCCAAAGAATACTAATACCGGACTTTCTGCAAAGTTCTAATGTTTGTTCATTCATTTCATCGTCCAACTGCATTATAGCGAGTAATCATATTCGTCAAACCGGTCTGCATATCAGTCAGTTCAGTTAAAGCTTTTGTAAAGTGACCGTTCTCATGACGATCATGAGACATCTTACGATTGACCACAGTGGCATGTTTAGTTGCTTCAATAGCAGCATTGGTAGCCTCTAAACTGGCTTCAAGTTTTTCTAAATCATTCATTCGTTAACTCCTAATAAATCGTTTAGAACTTTGGCGTCTTGTTCGCCTCGGCTCTTAACTCTACAACTAATGCTTTCACCATAGCATTCGTACTTGTCATAAGCAATATAACAGAATCCTGCACCGATTACTGTTCCGCCAATTGCGCGTGCAACATCCGAATGTGTACTTAACTCGCTGAAGACAAACGGTAATGCGATTCCGCCTAAATCAACAACGATGTATTTTGATTTCATTTCAATAACCTTAAAAGTTTAAAAATTAAAATATCTTGTTCAGTAGCATCACGAACATATTCTTCGCTAATACTACCGTGACGATGCCAAGGATCATCCTGTTTTAGAACAGTTATACCCTTTTCTTCACGAAGATATTCACCAGGAGAAACCAATGTTTTTAAGTAACAAATCGTTACCTCTTTCATTTGTTCATTGTTAAGATTAACAACTTCAGGTTTATAGATTGTTACTTGCATTATATACCCTTTCCAGCAAATTTCTTCTGTAATCGTTGATATTCTAAAAATTCTTTAGCTTCTTTAGTAGCTTTAGCTTCTTTCTCTTTGGCTTTAGCCTTCGCTTCTTCTGTTAAACGTTTGTTGTATTCTCGATCAGTTTCCAAACGACGTTCACGCATAGTCATTTCTTTGCCGCCATCATAGCCATAACGATTGATGTGGAAGTAAAGATCACGTCCTGGATATTCAGCCCTAAATGCTACCATGTTTTCAATGATTTGTTCCGGTGTCTTATCATCAAAATCATCAAAGTCACAATAGATATCTGCATCCACATCTAAAACTTTTTTACTCATATTGATATTCCTTATGGGGTATATTAACGATGTGGGTTTTCCAGATCTCTATTCCAATCACCCATGGTGTACTCTTTAGGTATGCATAATTCTACATCTGTTAAGATACGCTTGAGTTCGCCAATGTTGACTTGCAGGTATGCAAGTGTAGCAGTCAATGCTATACGTTCGCCCATTGTGGCTAATGTCAATGCATATTCCAACTCAGCCTCGTGCTTTACCTTACCAGCGATTGTGTTACGCAGATTTTCTGCTACGGTTTGGATATTCATTTTATTTCCTTAAGTGCACCAACGTCCATACATTGATCCTTACCCTCAATCCGAACAACTTTGCCACCCTTTTCATGGCATTTATCAATTTCTGGTACAGAGAAAACTAGATACCAAATGATCAAAATAATTAGCAGCGGAATGCTACCAAATAAAGCTGCACTGTTAACATCATCTGCATCAATCATTTCTGTTCTCCAAAACATTCTTCATTCATTCTGAATACCTCACATCTGTTGGCCATGCATTATCAAATCGCGCAGCAATATGATCAATCTCCATAAGAGTGCCAAACTCGTTGATCATGTACTTATACTTCGCAATCCCAGTTTCATCCAAATATTGTTTATTGGTGATTAATTGTTCGGCAATCACTTGTAGCGCTACAAGTCGTTGTTGTTCTCTAGACAGTTCTAATGTAACCATCATTCAATTCCAAAATGTTCAGTAATCACATCATACATACAACGTATCTCAGTTTCAGTATTATCAGCACGATTAGCAATTATAGCACACTTTTTCACAAGTAACTCAGCGAATCTTGACGTAACTGCTTTACTGTCAGGAGCAAACTCAATATGCGCCTGTGCCAAGAGCTTTTCAATTTGTTCGTTCATTCTTCAACCCCGAAATGGTGTTTAATAATTTTCATGAAAATTGTACCAAATGTATACCTACTATTTTCGCACAGGTCAGCACATTCTTTTGCAATCAATTTGGCGAACTTAGTATCACGGTCTTGTTGAAACTTGCGAGGATTTGCAGGACGACCATACGAATCTTCTTCGGGGTTCATCTTGTAAGCATAATTGTCAGCTTGCGATGCAAGTTCTTTGATTCGTTTGTTCATTCTTCAACTCCGAAATGTACCTTCATTAAAACTTTTACAGTTTCCAATGTTTTTAGGTATGTTTGTCGGTCATAATCTGGAGGAATATCCGCATTACTGGCATGAGCAATCTTTTCCAGTATTTCCACACAATAAAAACATTCTCCCACGATCAACTTGGTGAACTTTTCCAACTCGTTCGGAGTCATTGTAATACCAACAACGTTCTGGTGGAACCCCTCATTCAAAGTAGCCCCAGCCTGTGCAGCAAGTTGTTTAATTTGTTCGTTCATTTTTCACCAAGTATTCAGTTAATTCAGGACCGCCGATCTTTGTAAGTTGGCTACCACCTTGTAAAAGTTCAGTGTAATAACCGTCACCGCTAAAGTTCCAAGTGTTCATAAACGACACGCGAACATTCTTAGGAGTAAAGTTAATTACTCTAGCAAGAACAAAGTGACGATAGCCAGGGGCAATGACAATAACACTATCGCCAAGCTTAAGTTCATGACCTAGAAAATCTCTCATTCTTGTGCTCCATAAAAGTGAGATTCAATATCCCATACGGCATTGGACATCGCTTCATCTACATTCCAAGAAGCATCAATCGCAGCATCTTTACGTTTATTGACAATATCAGTACATTTATTAATGATTAACTCAGCGAACTTCTCTTTGTCAAAAGTTACGTGATCAAACCCATTATCTACACCGTGTTCAACGGTAGTAGCCTCATCAATAAGTCGTTTAATGTTGTTATTCATAATCAATCCTATATTGATTTAGCAATGAACCAGATTGCCGTAACAATTCCCGGTAAGAATACTAGAACAACAGCTGCACAAGCCGTTAGGATGACTTTAAGATCTACATTCATATTAAACTTTCACGCCAATGATGAATTGGCCACAGCAGTTATAAACTTCAATTCCTTTGATACCATCTTTTTCATACGATGTGAAATAATTACCATCATGAGTAATCCAAACTCCTTGGATTCCACAGTTGTTATCATGAACATTGTCGGCAGGTAAAGCTTTATCAAATCCCGTGCTATCCGTTGACTGACACATGTCTGTCATACCGTCAAACTTCGATTTAACACGAATCAATAGATTTTCACGATTTTTACGGATGAAACTTTTAAATGTTGCTTTGGTGATCTTAGACATTTTAGCCTTTCATGTTTTGATAGGTAAATTATATCACAAATTAGAACCAACCATTGCCAATGTAGCCAATTTTTTTCATTGTTTCTTCATATTTTTTATCAGCTTCATTTTGCTTATAAATGAAGAAATATCCAATAATGAAAAGAATAGCACAGACAAATAGTACAAGCACGGGGATTATGTTACTCATCATTGTTCATGGACCTGAACATTAAGTATGCTGAATTAACGTCAATTGCTATTACAATAAACAGAATACTTAGGAATTCACCAGCCTTGTTCATGATACTAACACCAGAAATTCCTAGTACTACCCCAAGTAATGCGTACAACACAATGCTTAGGTAATTTGTACTCAAATATTTTTTAATCATCTTAACCTCCAAAATAGATAGCGCCGCAGTTATTGCAGCCGTATGTTAAATTGTCATCCCAAAGATCATTTGAGCCACACTTCATACATCGACCAGTAAAATGACCGGTTGGTTGATTTCCTGGGTTTGTTTCACTCTGTGGGCGGTTGGGATACCGATAACGTTGTACTTGATCTTGTTCTGTACTCATATTAGACTCCAAATTGTTTAGAGACATCTTCAATCTGGATATCTTGAGGAATGTACTCAACTACGATAGATTCTGCAACACGTGTCATGTAACCATCACTATATCCCGTGTAATCACTGATGACATCCGAGGCAAAATCCAACACGTCATCGCCGTTATCCCAAGGCCACGCACCGTGATCCTTGAAAACTTTAACGAGGGCTTCCTTGAATGCACTGATTTCTGAATCACGAGGTTCATATAAATTACCGAACACTTTATTATTGTTGCAATGACTACCCTTAATTAGTTTCAACAAATCAACGTGAAACTTGGCAGTCTTTTCGTCAAGGCCATGCGTGCAAGTTGTGTTGTAATTGTCAGCATCATTTTCCCATGATGTGACAGTGATTCGATAACCTGCTTTAATCGTGTTTACAATTTTATTCATTTTTGTTTCCTTCGTTTATACAATTACTTTAAATGCAATAAGTGTTAGAATAACCGCGCTAAAGAACGGAACAACTTTAAAAATCAATGCACTTAGAACATTATTTGTAACCAATACAAAAGAAAAGATTACATTGATTGATGCAATGATTAATAGAATGATTTCACTTGTACTCATCGGCGTGCCTCTTTTCTTCCTTGTTCAACTAACGTTACGGCGTAAATCTTGTCTTTTTCAGTTTCATCTGAAAGCATCTTATTAATTGCATCACGAATTTTTCCTGCCGCAGATGGCTTCGATCGTTCATACTTATAACCAATAGTCACATAGTCATTTTCTGCATGTATCATTATTTGAATTCCACTAATGTTACTGAACCACCACGTTTATGTACTTCTTGTGCAAAGTCTTCAATGATTGCAAGAATACGTGATGGTACACCCTTTGCAAGTCCCATACCAATAAACGGTAATCCGATACGTTTGTCACCGTATGCATGGATTAGCTTCTTACAGATCAATTCAAACGCCGCATATTCAAATACATCTTGTCCAGTGCTCATGTTATATTGAGTATAAGCATTAATGACCGTAAAACGATTTTTGTTGCCTGCATCACATTCAGACCAATTGCCTAACTTGCTGTAGTCGCCTTTAACGGTTTCCATGTCAACACTTGCCACCAACGGATAGCGTTCACGAATCTCACGGGCAATACCACCACCCATGGTGTTAAAGCAATTACAGCCTTGAACCACTACATCAAACTCGCCAGCTTCAGCCAAGTCTAGTAGATTGCCCTTCGTATGTTTAAGTCCCATATGTTCCCCATGCTGGCATCGTAAATTCACGATCAATAACTTTCATCTTTTTCTCATTTTCTTTAACTTCATCATTAAAGCCAGGATCTTTCCCACCACATACGAAACTCCAATATTGTTTGGAGAGTGTAATGAATCCTTGATCACGTAATCTTTGCGATACAAACGCAGATTCTGAGTTTACACATGCTCGTGTAGGCTTCTCAAGTTGTGCAAGTTGTGCAGCAATAACCAATTCATTCATTTTATCGATGTGCATTATTTAACCTCGATGATAGAAACTTGTTCACCGTAGTACGTGACGTACCTTGGACCTAGATCTTTATTTCGCTTAAGATAAGCTTCTGCTTTTTCTTGGCTTTCTGCTTTAACAATTACCATGTCGTGGTCTGTTTGTGACCAATCAATTCTGAAGATGTAGTATTTCATTTTTTGCGTGTGAGTAATATATCGCCATCATCTGTACTTTCAAAAATCGTACCGCCGCGGATGCTCCGATAGAGTTCAGCAACGGCAAGAATATGAAATCTCATAATAGCGTTTTGGTTGATGATTAACGTGTACTTCATGGTTACGTTTAAGTTGATAGATAAATTATATCACTGAAGTTAACTATTTTTAGTTAAATTTAGATAAATTTTAGAAAAAATTGAGATTTGTATCATTTTTGATACAGTTATGTGTGTTCAATGACTTCTATCCCGGTTCTACGCAAAGCCGATTGACATATTGGACATGGTTTAGCAATAACAGGATTCCCATGAACATCATATCGTTCAACCTTTATCCTATAAGCCTTTGCCCAATCTTTTAGCTTCACTAAGGCAGCAATCTCAGCATGTAGATAAATTGCTTCTGGCCTACCTACACGTTTAGCAAGTTCACCTTGAAAAGGATGTGATTTCATATATGAATTCATACCGGTCGAAAGAACTCGACCCTTCTTATCATAGATCGTTGCTTTGATGTCGAATTTTCTGCGTAATTTGCTCATACCGTTATTATATCACAGAAACGGTAAATTTTAGTGAAAATAAAACCCCTCACAGAAAAATCTGGAGGGGTTCAATAGACTTTAGATTAGTCTTTCTTTAGGACGAATGCATACATTTCTGTAGCTCGTTTAATAAGATCGGAAACTTCATACGGCTTCAAAGCTGCTTGCATTTCTTCTGCAGTTTTCTTGCCTTCATCAAACATTCGTTTGGTAAAGTCCACGTTCATTGCGTATTGTTTATCCATGTAGTCCTTGGCCATGCCTAGAACTTCTGAACGGATTTCAAATGGGTTTTTATTTGACATAATTTTCCTTGTGTGTTGTGTCTGTATTGCCGAGCATTAATCCTAACATTCGTAGACGAAGCTCGGTCATTTCGTCTACCAATCTTGTGTATTCTTTGAACAATTGGTTGTTCTTTTCAAGTGCTGATGCATCGGGTAATTCGATAGCAGCGGTGCGTTCACCATAACCACGTTCTTTTGTCTTAAGATTGTGTTTAGAAGCAAGATGCTGAATTACTTTATTTTCTTCAATGCAGTGCATGTACACTTCTTCAATGTTTTGGACTTTTGCCCATTCCAACATCTCAGTAATTAGCTTATCGCCTGCACCTTTGCGTTGATGTTTCTTTTCAACAGATACCGCAAGTTCCCAAACATCAGGTTTTGATCTAGCCATGTGGCCGTAACCTAGAATCTCGTTATAGTCATGGACAATCCACAATTGATGATCTGACGGATGATATGCTATTTGTAGCATAATCTGATCAATGCCATGATCAGAGATTGCTGAACCGAACCTAGAGTGACGATCTTCAGGTACTAATGCCTTAAGATGTTTGCTGTACTCATATAGTTCGCTGATGTCAATTTTTTGAATTCTTAGTGTCATATCTGTGATGTGTTTATGGATTTAACCGTGAGCGGCCAGATCTTCCAATGCGACTTGCTTTGTTCCAGTCGTATGCAACGCCGTCTGGGCACTTGCCATCTTTAACTGAATCAACACCAAATTTACCAACTATTTCAAAGTCTGGACCAGTAATTGTAACAAATTCATTCATTACCTTTGCAGTGTGAAGTGCATCTTCTAATGTCTGAAGTCTAAATGTTAATTTTGAGCCTTGTACTATATACTTTGGCAGTGCTAAGCAATCTGTTTTTACCATAGTAGATATATCTGTAAGAGGAAGTTTCCATTTTTACATCGTGTCCCTCGTCAGATGGATTTCTGATTTACTGATCCTCACCCACGATAAAGTTCAGATATATCTACTATGGTGCCCTCGGTCAGATTCGAACTGACACTGAACGGCTTCTAAGACCGCCTCCTCTACCAATTGGGATACGAGGGCATATACCTGTCTTTCCAAGTTGTCACTGCTAGATACGACATTGCGTTGCAGTTTCTGTCATCACGTCCGTATCAGACGCCAATAACTAGTGCTCGTTGTTATTGGATTTCTCGCGTCTTGCTGGCTTTACCAGCTGGGCATCACGCCATCAGCACAGAACGTATCTTTTAAATTTTAGACCATAACTCAATAGTCTTGCGATCAACTCTTCGTTGATCACCCTTACCGTATTTCTGTACCATTGTTAATACACGTGGTACAATATACAGTTTGAACATATCATCATTACATTCAGCTCGACGTTCAACAGTTAAGT
>ERZ650301.138-NODE-138-length-17822-cov-10.490122_pt1 | contig 17822 bp, 19 predicted proteins | sample MGYA00376237_ERZ650301 | MGnify/ENA primary metagenome ERZ650301 (study PRJEB26733, sample SAMN07839255) | wastewater metagenome | biome: small river; feature: stream; material: water | place: USA: North Carolina | collected 2016-04-05 ...
TTTTGGCCATGGGCCGCTTTGCGGTGCAGGCCTTGTTGCGCGACACCGTGCCCGAGGTGGAAACCACGCCGCTGGGCAAACTGCGTGGCCGCGTGTACCAATACCAAAACTTGCCGGTGGTGGTGACCTATCACCCCGCGTATGTGTTGCGTAACTTGCCGGAGAAGTCCAAAGTGTGGGCTGACTTGTGCTTGGCCATGGCGCACATCAAGGGCAGCGAGTAAGCCTTCTAAAATAAGGCATGACTTTTCTTGACATGTTGAGCGCCGCCGAGCGCCAAAACAACTCCATGCTGTGTGTGGGCCTCGACCCTGAACCCACCAAGTTTCCAGACCGCATCAAGGGCGACTCGAACAAGATTTACGACTTCTGCGCGGCCATCGTGGATGCCACAGCAGATTTGGTGAACAGCTTCAAACCCCAAATCGCTTACTTCGCCGCGCACCGCGCCGAAGGTCAGCTGGAGCGCTTGATGGAACACATGCGTCGCGTCGCGCCGCATGTGCCCATCATTTTGGATGCCAAGCGTGGCGACATTGGCAGCACGGCCGAACAATACGCCATCGAAGCCTTCGAGCGCTACGGTGCTGATGCAGTGACCCTCTCTCCTTTCATGGGCTGGGACTCGGTGGCCCCCTATTTGAAGTACCACGGCAAAGGCGCGTTCTTGCTGTGCCGCACCTCCAACCCCGGTGGTGACGATTTGCAAAACCAACGCCTGGCGTCGGTGGACGGCCAGCCTTTGCTGTACGAGCATGTGGCGCGTTTGGCCCAAGGCCCTTGGAACCTCAACGGCCAATTGGGCTTGGTGGTGGGCGCGACCTATCCCAAAGAAATTGAACGTGTGCGCGAACTCGCCCCCACCGTGCCTTTGCTCATTCCGGGTGTGGGCGCGCAAGGTGGCGACGCGGTGGCCACGGTGAAGGCGGGCTTGCGTATCGCCCATGGCGAGACCACGGGCCCCATCATCGTCAACTCATCGCGTGCGATTTTGTATGCGTCTTCAGGGGTGGATTTTTCTGACGGTGCTCGCCGCGTCGCATTGCAGACGCGTGATGCTTTGAACGCTGCCCGTCCCTAAAGCCTGCTGCTGGCCCTGATGCAGGGCTGAATCACGTACGCGACCCTGCGCGCGTTGCAAGGTCTTTCTTTTCTACTAGCATGCCAACCGTTGACCTGATGATTTTCAAAAAGGGTAGGCATGCTGGAACAACCAAACGCGCAGGTGATGATTGCAGGTGCAGGCCCAGTGGGTTTGTTGACTGCCTTGGTACTCGCGCAGCGCGGGGTGTCGTGCGTTGTGCTGGAAGCTGAACCCAGCCTTACCCTAGATTTACGCGCTGGAACGTTCCATCCGCCCACACTAGAAATGTTGAACCGTGTCGGTGTGGCGGACGCCATGATGACCTTGGGTATTCAGGTGTCACGCTGGCAGTCGTGTGACCTTGAGCACGGATTGGTGGCAGAGTGGGATTTGAGTTTGCTCAAAAACGACACGCCCTATCCGTTTCGCTTGCACTTAGAGCAGCACCGGTTAACGCCACTCTTGATGGATAAGCTTAAAAACTTTCCACATGTTCAAGTGTTGTTTAACCATCGATTTGAGTCACTGACGCAAAACCCCAATGACGTGACGGTTCGAATAGCAACCCCAGACGGGCCGGTTACATGGACAACACCATGGCTAGTTGCTGCGGATGGCGGTCGCAGCCAAGTCCGTAAGTCGGCTGAGATCGAGTTTGCCGGATACACCTGGCCTGAACGCTACAGCGTCATCAGTACCACCTACGACTTTGGGCAGCTGGGGTACACCGAAAATGCGTACATCAGTGACCCAGAACAATGGGTTGCGCTGTTCAAAATGCCCGATGTTGGCCCCCCGGGCCTGTGGCGCATGACGTTGCCCGTTGGACAAGATGTCCCCGACGATATGGCCATGGCCGGTCCTTATGCCCAACACACCATTCGGCGAGTGACCGGTGCTAGCGCGGATGTGATGTACCCCTTGGTGCATCAAAGTATTTACAGCGTGCATCAACGCGTGGCTGTCAATTTACGCAAGCACCGCGTGTTGCTTGCCGGTGATGCTGCGCACGTCAATAACCCATTGGGTGGCTTCGGTCTCAACAGTGGGATTCACGATGCCATCAGTTTGGGCGATATGTTGGCTGAGGTGATCCAAGAGGGCGCAGACGACAACCTTCTCGACCTCTACCACCGACAGCGGCATACGGTCAACATGGAATATGTGCAACAACTGTCCGTGAAAAACAAAAAAAATCTAGAAGAAAAAGACCCTGAACTGCGGATGCAACGCATCCGTGAGTTGCAAGAGACTTGTGCTGATCCGGTGAAAGCCCGCGTATTTTTGTTGAACTCTTCGATGATCAACAGCATTGCACGCGCCAATGCCATTCTTTAACTTTCGTTGAGAGGATAAGTGATGCTACGTTTTCGCTGGATGACAACGCTTTTAGCTTTCGCACTTTGTGCAGACTTGGCTGGCGCGCAAACGCAGGCCACTTGGCCTCAAAAACCGATTCGCATCGTGGTGCCATTTGCAGCAGGAGGCAATACAGATTCGATTGCGCGAGTGATCGCAGAGAGATTCACACAAAGCCTTGGTCAAGCGGTTGTGGTCGAAAACAAAGTGGGCGCAGGTGGCGCCATCGCGGCTGAATTTGTAGCGAAAGCGCCTGCCGATGGGTACACCTTGATGATGGCTGCAATGCCTGTCATGGCGGTATTGCCCGTGGTGGGTAAAACTAATTTTGATCCTTTGAAAGACTTTGTTCCCATCAGTAACGTGGGCAGTAATCCTTTCGTGATGGGGGTTCACAAATCTGTCCCGGCCAATACGGTGCCTGAGTTTGTTGCCTATATTCGAAAAAATCCAAACAAGTTCAATTACGCTTCGGGCGGTTCGGCGAGCGTCTCACATTTGTCTGCGGCATTGTTTGTCAAGCGTGCTGAATTGGACATGACGCACATCAGCTACAAGGGCGGTGCACCTGCCGTGATTGACTTGCTCGCGGGAAACGTGCAGATGTACTTTGGTAATTTTTCTGAGCTTTACCCGCATCTCAGTGGTGGCAATATTCGCATCATCGGTGTATCTAGCGACAAGCGTGCAACTCAGTTGCCGCAAGTGGCAACCATCGCGGAGTCTGGATTTCCTGGCTTTAGAACCGTCACTTGGAATGGACTCATGGCGCCTGCGGGTACGCCACCCGCAGTGGTTGCGCGTCTGGCAGAGGCTGTCAAGGAGGCCTTGGCTTCGGAAGGGACGCATTTGAAGTTTCAGCAAATGGGTGTTGATGCGATAGGCAGTTCGCCGAAAGAGTTTGTGGATAACTTGCGCGCTGACATCGCGATTTGGTCTGAGGCTGCCAAGGCGGCCAACTTGAAAATGGAATAACCCGAATGAAGACGCAACCTACCAGCTTAGATGCATTGGCTACCCGTGCAAAGATCGCGGTCATCGTGCCTGCCACCAATACCATCGTGCAGCCGGAGATGGAGGCCATGCGTCCCACCGGCGTGACCAACCATGTCAGCCGCATGTTGTTGCCAGTTCGCCCCTATGACGACATGCAAGCTTATCGGCAGGCCTTAGAAACTGAGCGGGGTAATTTGGAAGAGGCGCTCAATTTGGTTTTGCCGTGTGAGCCACACGCCGTTGCACACGGTCATTCCATTCATTCATTTCGTGGTGACCGTGCGCGCGCGCAGGCCGAGCAAGACCGTCTTGAAAAGCTAGCGGGCATTCCATTTGTCACGCCTTCCATGGCGGTGTTAGCGGGCTTGGCCGCTATGGGTGACCCAAAGCGCATCGCGGTGCTGACGCCTTATTGGCCTCCTGCCGATGCATTGATTCATGAGTTCTTTGTCTCGTGTGGTTATGACGTTGTGGCGAGTCACGGTCTGAAGGCAAAGGGTCCGATTTCTGTCGCGCAGTTCAGTCCCGAGCAAATCATGGATGGCTTCAAAGCGCTCAATTTGCAAGGCGTTGAGGCTTTTGTGCATGTGGGTACAAACCTGCCAGTCAGCGCACTGACGCCGCAAATTGAAGCGGCGTTTGGCAAGCCTTTGATTGGTGTCAACGTGGCAACTTATTGGTGGGCATTGCGTCGCTTGGGCATTCGTGATGCCTTGACGGGCTTTGGCTTGCTTGCTGAGAAGTACTAGCTCGAACGGTTCTCGTTGGCCGTATTGCGCTAACCCCGTTTAGGGAAGGTCAGCCCGCCAATAACTCACGCGGCAGGCTGATGATGAAATCATTCAACGTTTTTGAGTCACGGCCTGGGCGCATGTGTGCGGTCATATAGGTGAAGGCGGCACTGGCATCTCGTTTTTCGAGCGCATTGACTATTTTTTCGTGTTGCTCGTAAGACGATTTGATTCGCCCTAATGCGCCAAACGCATGGCGCCGATAGGCGCCTGTTCGTGAGCGGATGCGCAAGACCTCTTGTCGCAAGAAGGGGTTGCGAGCACCTTCGTAAATGATTTCATGAAATTTCAGGTTCGACTCTTGCCAACCATCAATGTCTTCTTTGTTGGCAAGTTTTTGACTGCCACGGTGTTGCTTGACCAAGACTTTGATTTCCTCATTCGTCATGCGCTCGCAGGCCAGTCGAACGACAACGCCTTCCAGTTCTGCCAGCAACTCCCATAACGAAAGCAGTTGCTGCAAGTTCATTTTAGAAACGATGTGTCCGCCGCGTGGTGTGCTGCTCAAGATGCCCTGGGCTTGCAACTGTAGCAACGCCTCACGAACAGGTGTGCGAGATACCTTGTGTTGACTGGCTAGGGCCACATCATCGATGGCATCCCCAGGGAGCAGCTCGCCAGAGGAGATGGCCGATTCAATGCGAAGACGAATTTGGTCGCTGATTTTCATAAACATGCCTAGGTAGAAACGATATTTTAAATATTCCCTATAAATATATTTTATGAGGTATAAATATACGCATACAGATCATCTAAATACGCTACACACATGTTGACTCGCATCAAGGGCTCGGAAGAATTAACGCAATTGGCCAAAAAAACCTTGGTCGAAAATGGTGTAACGCCATCTGAAGCGTTGACTCAAGCCGCAGGGAAAATGCTGGTCCGCTTACAGGATGCCGCGCCAACGCCGTTTGTTTCGGATCAGAGTGTCACTTACGAAACCATGCTGCAGAGGTGCGCGCTTGACTGAGTTGCCAGATCGCATGGTGCAGTTGCTCGCGCAGATTCGTGCAGGTCGCACTTCAGCGCAAGCGGCGTTGCTTGCGCAAATAGCGCATGGTCGTGCTTTAGCTGGTTCATATGCTTGCGTGGTTGATGAGTTGCCTGTGACCGCGCCTGTGACCGCGCCTGTGACGGGGCCTTTGGCTGGCATAGCGTTGGCGCACAAAGATATTTTTGATTTGCAAGATCGATGGCCAGGCTGTGGTGTAAAGCACGGCGCATCTCAGGTGGGCGTGCAGCCCGCTGCGGCAATCAAGGCGCTCGCCGATGCCGGTGCGAGTCAGTGGGCTGCGTTGGTCATGGCGCCGCATGCCTGTGGCGCAACGGCGCAAAACCCGCACTTTGCGCGTTGCGTCAATCCCTTGGATGAGCGTGCAGCGGTTGGCGGCTCATCTAGCGGCTCCGCCGTCGCGGTGGCTTCTGGTATGACCTATGCCGCCTTAGGCACAGACACGGCAGGTTCCGTGCGTATTCCGGCAGCGACCTGCGGTTTGATCGGTCTTAAAACCACACAGGGTGCGGTGAGCACCCAAGGATGTGCGCCTTTGGCACCATCGCTTGACACGGTGGGCATCTTGGCCCGCTGTCCACAAGACGCCCGTGAAATTTGGCAGGCCCTTTCGCCTTTGTCGCTGCGCAAGCCAAGGGATAACGAGGTGTCATGTCAGGTTTGGTTTCCTCATCAAGGTGTTCACAGGCAAGTGGTGGAAGCAATTCAGGATTGGATTGCAAAGCTGGATATAAAGGTTTCTGAAGTTGACATCACGGATGAGTTTGAGCAACTCAATCGCCATGCGCAACGCGTGCTGTTTTACGAGACGGCACAGACCCACCGTGCCTCGCTGCTGGCGGGGCACGCAGACCCTGCTGTGCAAGCCATTGGGTTGTCTGGGTTGGGTTTACCTCAGGCGTGGTATCAGGAGTCGATGCATGCGCGTGCCGCGTTCTTAGAGCAGTTTGTTAAACAGCATCTCCGTCACGCAGACTTCTTGATCTTGCCAGCCTTGGGTTGTCTCGTGCCCGATTGGGCTTGTGTAGAAATTGGAAACCCTGACTTTGACCGCTCGCAATTGGCTGGCATGCACGCCTTTATGGCTTTTGTGAATTACTTGGGCTTGCCCGCATTGAATTTGCCGATAGCGCGTGATGCACAAGGTCGCCCCATTTGCATACAGGTACTTGCACGTCCCTTTGCTGAACACCGCTTGCTCGACTTTGCAGAGCACGTTGAATTAATTTCTCAGGTCATCTAAATATGCCAAAAATACAAGCCTCCAGTGCCCTTGCGCGTTTTAAAGTGATTGACTTGTCACGCGTGCGTGCAGGCCCCAATTGCGTGCGCATCTTGACCGACTTTGGTGCGGATGTGATTCGTGTGGAGCCGCCCGAAGGTGTCGATCCGAACGAAGCCATGTTCGCGGCCAACCGCAAGGGGGGGGATTTTCAAAACATCAATCGCAACAAGCGCTCGATGACGCTCAACCTCAAAAAGCCCGGTGCGATGGAGGTGTTGATGCGCTTGGTCGCGGAAGCGGATGTGGTGGTGGAGAACTGGCGCCCTGATGTCAAAACCAGATTGGGTCTGGACTATGAGTCTTTAGCCAAGGTCAACCCGCGCATCATCTTGGCCAGCATCTCAGGGTTTGGTCAGGACGGGCCTTACGCGTGGCGTCCTGGCTTTGACCAAATCATCCAAGGCATGGGCGGTTTGATGAGTGTCACGGGCGAGGCCGAGCACGGTCCTGTTCGTGCAGGATTGGCTGTGGCGGATTTGAGTGCAGGCCTGTACTGCGCGCTTGGTATTTTGGTGGCCTTGTTAGAGCGTGAAGTCTCAGGCAAAGGCCAATGGGTGCACAGTTCGTTGTTGCACTCACAAATTGCCATGATGGATTTTCAGATGGCGCGTTACCTCAACGACAACGACGTGCCCGTGCAAGTCGGCAACAACCACCCCACCAGCTCACCCATGGGCTTGTTCGATGCCAACGATGGGTGCTTCAATTTAGGAGCCTCAGGCGAGGGCAATTGGAAGCGCTTTTGTGATGCGCTTGACAAGCCCGATTGGTACGCCGATCCTGAGTTCAAAACCGAGCCTTTGCGTGTGAAACACCGCGAACGTCTGAATGCGCAAATTGCGGTGGAGTTTAAAAAGAACACCGTCAAGCATTGGGTGGATTTGCTGAACCAAATAGGTGTTCCTGCCGGCCCTGTTTACACCGTGCCTCAGGTGTTTGAAGATGAACAAGTCAAACATTTGAAGGTCACCCAGTCCCTCATGACGAACTTTGGCAAAGAAATTGCGTACATCACTCAGCCAGTGGTTTTAGAGCGTACACCGTCCCAAGTGGTGGCGCCCGCACCGGGATGGGGCGAGCACACCGATGAAGTGCTGCGCGAGGCGGGGTACACGGACGAAGAAATTCAACAATTTCATACACAAGAGGTGGTTTGAGCATGGGCGCGATACATCTCACTTATGACCAGCATGTGGCAGTGGTCACCATCGAAGACGCAGAGCGTTACAACGCCATGAGTTTGTCGATGTGGATCGTGCTTGGCCGTGCGTTTGAAGAGATTGACCAACATCCCGACGCGCGTGTCGTGATCTTGCGGGGCGCGGGTGAGCGCGCCTTTGTCTCGGGGGCCAACATCAGTGAGTTTGACACCCAGCGCACATCAGACGCTGCGGTGGCCCACTACAACCAAAGCGTGGCCAAGGCGCAAGAGGCCATCACCCGATGCCGTGTGCCCGTGATCGCCGCCATCAGTGGCATTTGCTACGGCGGTGGTTTGGGCTTGGCGCTGAGCTGCGATTTGCGTTATGCCAGCCCCTCGGCCAAGTTCCGTATGCCTGCGGCACGCCTAGGGCTGGGCTATGGTTACCACGGCATGAAAAGCATTGTGCAAAACCTCGGCCCCACGGCAGCTGCCGAGGCGTTCTACACCGCCAAGGTTTACAGCGCTGGCGAGGCCGCACAGATTGGCATCGTCAACTCGGTGCAAGACGATGTGTTCGCACATTGCACCGAGGTGGCTGCGCAAATTGCACAGAACGCCCCCCTCACGGTTCAAGCCGCCAAGCAAGCGATGCTGTGCATTGCCGATGGCGACACCTCTCAAATTGCACGCATCGATCAGGCCGTAGATGCGTGTTTCAAAAGCAGCGACTATGCCGAGGGCCGACTGGCTTTTGCACAGAAGCGGCTACCTCAGTTCACCGGCCATTGAATCAACCACCCCATGGAGAAGAAGATGAAATCTTTAAGAACCCTGCTCACGATTGCGCTGTCACTGGCAGCCACCGCGGCTCTGGCTGTGGGGCCTTCCCCCGCACCGATGAAGCAAAAAGAAGTCCTCAGTGTGGGCTTTGTCAAAGTGGGCCACCTCGCGCCCATGTTGATGTTGGAAGAAGAACTCAAGAAGCTCAACATCGAAGTCAAACGCGCTGAGTTTGTGCGCTATGCCGATGCACGCACGGCGCTGTTGTCGGGCTCGGTCGATGTCTCGGCCGTGGGCCCTGGCGACTTGGCCATCGTGGCTGCGCAAGGCAGCAAGAACCTGATCGGTTTGACGGGTGTGGGCAGTTCCTCCAAATTTTTGGTGGTCCGTAAAGGCGTAAAGATTGACGATTGGGCCGACATCAGCGGCAAGAAGATTGCCATTGCCCCCGGCTCGGCCGTGTGGTTCCAGTGGGCCATGACCTTGATTGAAAAGAACATTCCCTACACCTCGTTCTCACCCGTCAACGTGCAAGGTGGCGGCACTGCGTTTGTGCAAGCCATGAAGCGCGGCGACATTGATGCGATGGTGTTGTGGGAGCCCTTTGAATCGCAAGCCGTTGCAGAAGGCGATGCGTATTTCGCGACCAAGCTCGACTACAGCCAGTCCCGTTCCGTGGGCGCAGAGTTGGGCATGTTGGCCGCCTCTGGCGAAGCCATGAGCACCAAGAAAGAACTGGTGCGTCGCTTCTTGTGGGCTTACCTCAAAGTCGAAGAACAACTGGCCAAAAACAACGACCAGTTTGCCGACGCTTATGCCAAGTACACCGGTTTGCCTTTGAACGTGACCAAAGAATCCGCCAAGATCATCAAGCTCGGTGGCGTGCTGAACAAAGAGCAAGTGGGCCGTTTGGCCGAGGCTGCGTTCAAACAAGGCATCGTGCAAAAAGACGTGACCAAAGAAGCGGCTGAGCTGTATGACGACAGCATGGCCAAAGAAATCAAGAAGTAAGTGCAAGGACACACCATGAAGACAACGGCACATTTCAAGCAACTGCTGCTCGGACTGGTGGTGCCCACCGCCGTTGTCGTGCTGTGGCAGGTGATGGGCAACATGCCCGGCATGGCCGGCATCTTGCCCACCCCCTCCAAGGTGGTCGAGGGCTGGCACGGCTGGATTTTTGGTCAAGCGGGTTTGGGCCTCAACCCTTACCTTGGCACTTGGCTGTCCAACGTGGAGTACTCCTCCATGCGCGTGGCACAAGGCTTTGTGCTGGCCGCACTGATTGGTGTGCCGCTGGGGCTGTTGATTGGTTGGAGCAAATTCATCTCCCAAATGCTGGACCCGCTGATTCAAAGCCTGCGCCCCATCCCGATCACGGCCTGGTTGCCGTTCTCGATTGCGGTGTTTGGCATTCGCGATGTGGGCTCCATCTTTTTGATTTTTCTCGGTGGCTTTTATGCCATCGTGGTCAACGCCACCCAAGGCGCACGCGATGTGGATCGCAACTTGGTGCGTGCCGCCTTGATGATGGGCGCGAGTCGCACCCAGCTCTTGTACCGCGTGGTGTTGCCTGCGGCCATGCCTTCCATTTTCACGGGTCTGCGCATTGGCTTGGGTATTTCGTGGACAGCGGTGATCGTGTCCGAAATGGTCGCCGTCAAGTCGGGCCTCGGCTATGTGCTGTGGGACGCCTACTACGTGGGCCGCATGGACATCGTGTTGGCCGACATGGTGTCGATTGGGGCGATGGGTTACATCAGCGACCGCATCATTGTGTTCATTGAACGCAAGATTTTGGTTTGGCGCATTCTGCAAAGTCATTGAAATTCTTATGTCCAATATCACTGTCCAAGACCTTTGCAAAACTTATCCCGGCCAACCGCCGGTCAAAGCACTCGACCACATTGACCTCGACGTACCGCCGGGTGAGTTTGTTGCCTTGCTCGGCCCTTCGGGCTGTGGCAAGTCCACCTTGCTCAACCTGATTGCGGGCTTCGAGTCGCCCACCTCGGGTGTGCTGCAAGTCAACCAACAAGCGGTGCATGCCCCCGGGCCTGAGCGTGGCGTGGTGTTCCAAGAAGCCGCGTTGTTCCCATGGTTGACGGTGTGGGAGAACGTCATCTTCGGCCCGCAAATGCAAGGCCTGCCCAAATCCGAGTACGAAGACCGTGCCCATGAAATGCTCAGCATCGTGGGCTTGCGTGATTTCAAAAACCACTTGCCCGTACAGCTCTCGGGCGGCATGCGTCAACGGGTGGGCATTGCCCGTATCCTGACCTTGGGCTCACGCGTGTTGCTGATGGATGAGCCCTTTGGTGCGTTGGATGCGCAAACCCGACTCACCATGCAAGAGCTGTTGCTGTCGGTTTGGCAAAAGCTCAAGCCGACCATCATTTTTGTCACGCATGACATCGACGAGGCCATCTTTTTGGCAAGCACCATCTATGTGATGTCGGCACGACCTGGGCGCATTCAATCCAAGATTCATGTGCCCTTGGCCCGTCCTCGCACCGTGGCAGACACGGCGAGTGAGGCCTTCAGCGCCATGAAGCTCGACATCCTCAACCTCATCCGACACGACCATGGCTAATCCCCGCATCCCTTACCGTTTCTCCGACGAAGGTCCGCAACTGGTTGCGCCACCAGAAGGGGCCATCTTGGTTCACCTCGTGGTCAACGTGGAGCATTGGCAGTTCGATGCCAGCATGCCGCGCACCATCATCACGCCGCCACATGGCAAAGAAACCGTGCCCGATGTGCCCAACTTCAGTTGGGTGGACTACGGCATGCGTGCGGGTTTGCCGCGCATCATCAACGCCATCCACAGCCGTGGTTTGCCTGCGTCTACCAGTTTCAATGCCGGTGTGATTCAAGCCTACCCACGCGCGGCAGAGGCCATGCATGCCGCAGGCTGGGAGTTCATTGGCCACGGCGTGCATCAAAAAGCCTTGAACCATGCCGAGGGTGAGGAGGCGTTGATCGCCACCAGCCTCGACATGATCGAGTCGTTCACGGGTAAGCGCCCCAAGGGTTGGTTGAGCCCTGGTTTGCGCGAGTCACACGACACCCCCGACATCTTGACCAAGCAGGGTATCGAATACGTGTTCGACTGGGTGGTGGACGATGTGCCGCACTGGATGCAGACCAAGCACGGCCCGCTTATGGCGCTGCCCTACAACTTGGAAGTCAACGACTCCATCATTTACGCGATTGAAAAACACGCCTCGAACGAAATGTTCCAGCGCCTGTCCAACACCCTGAGTTTGTTCAAGCGCGAATGCCAGACCCAGCCCCGCGTTTTGGCGCTCGGTTTGCACCCGCATTTGATCGGCGTGCCTCACCGTTTTGAGAGCTTCGAAAGAATGCTCGACTTGCTCATGGCGACACCCGAGGTGTGCTTTGTCACGGGCGAAAAAATCGCCCAGTGGTACAGCGCGCAAGTGCCTGCCCCTTCCAACTGACCGTCACCTCACAGAAAGTCTCTATGAACTTAGAACTGACCGGACAACGCGTCCTCATCACCGGTGGCTCCAAAGGCATTGGCCTGGCCATTGCACAAGCGTTCGCCGCCGAAGGCGCCAAGCCTGTCTTGGTGTCGCGTGACCGTGCCAACCTGACCCATGCGGTGCAAGCCATTGAAGCCGCCCACCACATCACGCCCGAAGTGTTTGAGGCTGATTTGAGCTTGCTCGGTTCGGCCGACAAACTGTGCCAGCAGGTGGGCGACATCGACGTGTTGGTGAACAACGCAGGCGCCATCCCCGGCGGCAGCATTCACGACATCACCGAAGAGCGTTGGCGCCAAGCGTGGGAGCTCAAGCTCTACAGCTACATCAACCTGACCCGCGCTTATTTGCCCAGCATGGAAAAACGCGGCAAAGGCGTGGTGGCCAACATCATCGGCATGGCCGGTGCGGCGCCTCGCTATGAATACATCTGCGGCTCGGCCGCCAATGCGGCGCTCATCGCGTTTACCCAAGGCTTGGGTGGCGGCACCGTGCGCCAAGGGGTGCGCGTGTTTGGCATCAACCCTTCGCCCACGCGCAGCGACCGCATGCAAGGCATGTTGCAACAGCAAGCCACCACCAAGCTGGGTGACGCCTCGCGCTGGCATGAGCTGACCTTGGGTCTGCCCTTTGGCCGCTTGGCCGAACCCGACGAGATGGCCAAGCTGGCGGTGTTTTGCGCATCCCCCCTGTGCGGGTATTTGAGTGGCAGCGTCATCAACGTTGACGGCGGCCAAATGTTCACCACACCGAGCAAATAAACATGAGCCGACAAGATTTTCCTGAGCTGCGCGAAGGCGTGCGCCAAGTGGTGTCTGCCTTTGATTCGCGTTATTGGCAAGAGGTGGATGAGGCGCGCGCCTTTCCAGAAAAATTCGTCACCGCCTTGACCGAGGCGGGTTGGTTGTCTGCCCTGATTCCTGAGGAATACGGTGGCTCCAACCTGAGCCTGACCGAAGCCAGTGTGATCATGGAAGAGATCAACCGCGCCGGAGGCAACTCGGGCGCATGTCATGGCCAGATGTATGTCATGGGCTGTGTGGTGCGTCATGGCTCCAAGGCGCAAAAAGAAGCCTTGCTGCCCAAGATCGCCTCGGGCGAATTGCGCATGCAGTCGATGGCGGTGACAGAGCCGACTACAGGTTCGGACACCACCCAACTCAAAACCGTGGCCGTGCGCCAAGGCGACCACTATGTGGTGAACGGACAAAAGGTCTGGACCTCGCGTTTGCAGCACTCCGACTACATGCTGCTGTTGGCCCGCACCACGCCACTGGCGGAGGTGAAGAAAAAGTCAGAAGGCTTGTCGGTGTTTCTGGTGGACTTGCGCGAAGAAGTGGGCAAGTCCATCACCGTCAAACCCATCCGCAACATGGTCAACCACGAGACCAATGAAATCTTCATCGACAACTTGCGCATTCCGGTGGAGAACCGCATTGGTGAAGAAGGCAAGGGTCTGAAGTACATCATGGACGGCTTGAACGCTGAACGCATTTTGATTGCCGCCGAGTGCGTGGGCGATGGCTATTGGTTCATCGACCGTGCCACCCAGTACGCCAAAGAGCGCGTGGTGTTTGGCCGCTCGATTGCGCACAACCAAGGCATTCAATTCCCCATTGCCAAGGCCCATGTGAATGTGGAGGCCGCCAGCCTGATGCGCTATGAAGCCGCACGTTTGTTCGATGCGGGCGTGGCCTGCGGTGCAGAGGCGAATATGTCCAAACTGCTCGCTGCCGATGCCTCGTGGGAAGCGGCCAACGTGTGCTTACAAACCCACGGCGGGTTTGGCTTTGCCGCTGAGTACGACATTGAACGTAAATTCCGCGAGACACGCCTCTACCAAGTGGCGCCCATTTCAACCAACTTGATCTTGTCCTACGTGGGCGAGCATGTGTTGGGCATGCCCAAGTCTTACTGAGTGCACGCTATGACTTCTCCTGTGTTACCGCGCTACACCACCCTCGATTGCAAGCCAGTCACCGAGCATGTGTTGCAGGTGTGCCTGAACCGCCCCGACGTGGGCAATGCCTTGAACACACAAATGGGCGTGGACTTGCTCGACCTGTGGACACGCCTGACCGATGTGCCGGGCGACTTGCGCTGTGTGGTGTTGACGGGTGCAGGCCAGAAAATATTTTGTGGCGGCGGTGACCTCAAAGAGCGCAACGGCATGACGCCGCAAGCGTGGCAACACCAACATGAAATTTTTGAACGTTTGTATTGGGCGTTGATCGACTTGCCCCTGCCCGTCATCGGTGCCATCAACGGCCACGCCTATGGCGGGGGCTTGGAGATGGCGCTGTGCTGCGACTTTTTGTACGCCAGCCAAGACGCACGTTTTGCCTTGCCCGAGGTCACGCTGGGCATCATGCCGGGCATGGGCGGCACACAAAACCTGCCCCGCGCCTTGGGTGAGCGACGCGCCAAAGAATTGGCATTGACGGGGCGCCCCTTCAGCGCCGCACAAGCGTGTGAGTGGGGCTTGGTCAACCAAGTGACTGCCGCTGATCAGGTGTTGGCCGTGGCGCTGGAGACGGCGCAACGCATTGCGGCCAACGCGCCGTTGTCGGTGCGGCAAATCAAAAAGTCCATCCGCTACGGCGGGCAAATGGAGTTGCGCACGGCCTATCGCTTTGAGGTCGAGGCTTACAACCGCTTGGTGGACACCGACGACCGACGCGAAGGCGTGGCCGCCTTCAACGACAAACGCCCGCCCGTGTTCAAAGGCCGTTGAGCCACACCGAGGCCCGCGTGAGTTCTGCCCACACGCCCTCTTGGACCGAGCAATTGCTGGCCCTACAAGGCCGACCCATCACGGAGGAAGACCGCCGCCGCGCCGCCCTGCACCTGTTGGACTGGCTTGGCTGCGTGCTGCTGGGCCACACCTCACCTGCGGGCGAGGCCTTGAGCCGCTGGGCGGCCAACACCGCAGCAGGCCCGTGTTGGACAGTGGGTGGCTTGCACCTCAGTAGCGAGGCCGCGGCTTTGGTCAACGGCGGCTTGGGCAATGTGGATGAGCTGGACGACTTGCACCGCGCCGCCGTGGTTCACCCCGCCGACACCCTCATGGCCGCCGCACTCGCGGTGGCCCAGCGCGAACAGGCCACACCGCAGGCATTGCTGGATGCCATCGTGCGTGGTTACGAGGTGGCCATCCGTGTGGGCCTGCTGGCAGGCACCGCGCATTACCGGCACTGGTACAGCACGGCCACCTGCGGGGTGTTTGGCGCGGCCACCGCTAGCGCAAGCGTGTTGCAACTCGATGCCACGCAAGCCATGCACGCCTTGGCCCAAGCCGGGATGCAAGCCAGCGGCGTGTGGCAGTGCCGCTTGGAGCCTGGCTTTTCCAAACAACTGGCGGCAGGCCGTGCCGCGCAATCGGGGCTCATGGCGGCGGACTTGGCCGCGGCGGGCATGACGGGGCCGCGCTTCATCCTCGAAGGTGAACACGGTTGGTTGACCGCCACCCACAGCAAGCCCAACGCCGCCCATGCCGCCGCAGTGTTGAGCCCAGCAGCCACCGCTGCGTGGTTGATCCATGAGGTCAGCTTCAAGCCCTGGTCCGCGTGTCGGCATGTGCATCCAGCCATCACCTGTGCGCTGCAACTGCATGGCCAAGTGGGCGATGTGAACCAGATCACGCACATGGAACTCAGCACCTACCAAACCGCGCTGGACTTTGCCGACCAAGCGCAGCCACACACCCGCCAGCAAGCGCGCTTTAGCTTGCAGCATGCCGTTGCCGTGGGTTTGCTGCGTGGCGATTTTGGGTTGGCAGACACACAGCCGCAGTCCTTGGCGCAGCCAGCACTGACGCGCTTGCGTGGGCTCATCCGCGTCCGTGCTGCACAGCGTTGGAACCGTGCCTACCCCGCGCATTACGGTGCGCAGTTGCGCGTGCGCTTGCGCAGTGGGGAGACCTTGGAGGCCCGCGTGTCAGACGCGCTAGGCGACCCAGAAGCGCCGATGTCGCAGGCGAGTGTGGTGGCCAAAGCCCAACGTGTCATGCAGGCGGCCGGCTATTCAGCATCGGCGGTCATGTCGCTCACCAAGGTCTGTGCGGACTTGCCTCAAGCGGCATCGTTGACCCCGCTGTGGCAGGCCTTGCGCCACCTCCGCGCAGTGAGTTGAGTCGCTCAGGACGCAGGGTTGGATGTACGTGCCGGCCACAGCACCGACGCGATGGCGGCCACCACCAGCAACACCGCCATCCAGTCTTGCCAGTGCAGCACTTCACCCAACCACCACGCGCCCGTGAAGACACCAAGAACGGGGATGAACATCACGCTCAGGCTCGATGCCAACGGCGGCAAGCTGCGCGCCAAGTCCAGCCAAGCGGCTTGCGCAAACACAAACACACCAATCGCGTTGTAGATGATGGAGGCCCATGTGGCGGTGGGTGGCATGGCCCAACGGTCTATTTCAAACCAAGTCGCCAGCGCGCTCATCACGACGGCGGTCATGCCCGTCATCCAAAACACAATCGTCAGCGTTGGCACCGTCATCTTGGTGTGGCGAATTTGTTGCGTGCCCAAGGCCCACGCCGCAGCGGCCAGCAAGGCCATCAAGACGCCCATGGGTTTGCCCGACAGGTGAACCAACTCATGCCACAGCAAAAGCAGCGCAGCCAAGCCCGCCAAGGCCACACCCAACCAAGCCCTCGGACGCAGCGGTGCCTTGAAAAATAGGACGCCCATCACGGCTGAAAAAATCGGCATGGTGTAGCCCAAAATGGCAGCCCGCCCGCTGGACAAATCTTGCACCGCCAAAATAATCAGCACATGCCAGACGAACATATTGCTGGTGGCCAATAGCACCAAGTCTTTCCACTCGTTGCGCGGCACCTTGAACGGCACCTTCATCCGCCACAACACCAAGCCCAGCAGCGGCCAGCCGATCCACATTGAAATGCTGCGAAACGTGATGGCGGGATAGCCCGTGACACCGATCTTCAAAATCGGCCAGTTCATGCCCCAGACCAAGGTCAAGATGACGAGGGTCAAGATTTGTTTGCGGCTGAGTGGGTGTGTGTTGGGCATAGGCGCAGTCAATTCACAGTGGCTTCAAACCGCTCACGCAAATAAACCACGATGGCGTTCGAGTCATGCAGCCAGCGCACTTCACCGTTCGCTTGCGAGATTTTCAAGCAAGGCACTTTGGTGGCCCCACTGCCTTGTTGCAGTTCGTCGCGGTTGGCAACGTGGTGTTGCGCATCGCGTTTTTCAATCGGCAGCGACAAGCGGCGCATTTCTTGGCGCACCTTGATGCAAAACGGGCAGGTGTTGAACTGGTACAGCGCCAAGCTTTGGCATTGCACATCCACCGCCGCTTGTGCCGTCGCGTCACGCTGCACGCCCTTTGGCTGAGTGACGCGCTCTTTGAGCAACATGACGGGGCCCAGCACAAGGCGCAGGGTTTTAAAGAAGACACGGATGACAGGTTTCATGGGGGTGAATGGTAAGGCTTGGTGACGAGCCACCTCAGAGGCGCCACTCCAGAGGTCGTGGACAATGGCATTTTTCATTCAAAGCCTCGCCATGCAGATCATCCAAGACACGGCCGTCACTATCAAATACCAAGTCACCTCACCCGCAGGCAAGCCCTTGGACTCGGGACATTTGTCGTATTTGCACGGCGGCTACGAAAATATTTTCCCCAAGGTCGAGGCTGCACTCGATGGTCAAGCCGTGGGCTTTGCCGTCAAACTGGATTTGAGCGCCGAAGATGCCTTTGGCGAACGCGACGAATCCTTGGTGCGCGTCATCCCTAAATCAGAGTTCCCACCCGGCGTGAAAGTGGGCGGCCAGTTGCAAGGCGCAGGCGACGATGGCCAGCCACGCGTGTTCAACGTGGTGAAGA
>ERZ650301.140-NODE-140-length-17806-cov-5.371247_pt1 | contig 17806 bp, 11 predicted proteins | sample MGYA00376237_ERZ650301 | MGnify/ENA primary metagenome ERZ650301 (study PRJEB26733, sample SAMN07839255) | wastewater metagenome | biome: small river; feature: stream; material: water | place: USA: North Carolina | collected 2016-04-05 ...
CCAACGGAATTTCGTTGAACAAAATCTTCATGTCTTCCACCGAGTCAATCGCCACACCGGCCTTGCCCACGTCGCCCGTCACACGGGGATGGTCAGAGTCATAGCCACGGTGCGTGGCCAAGTCAAACGCCACCGACACGCCTTGGCCACCTGCGGCCAAAGCCTTGCGGTAAAACGCATTGGACTCTTCGGCAGTGGAGAAGCCGGCGTATTGGCGAATCGTCCATGGACGCACCGAATACATGGTGGCTTGTGGGCCACGTAAGTACGGCTCAAAGCCGGGCAACGTGTTGGCGTAAGGGAGGTTTTGGGTATCTTCGGCGGTGTACAGCGGCTTGACACTGATGCCGTCCAAGGTCTTCCAGTTCAAGGCGTTGATATCGCCACCGGGCGCTGACTTGGCGGCGGCTTTGGCCCACGCATCTAAATTGGCGGCATTGAATTCGGTTGGCTTTTGGCTCATGGCAAATCACTCGTGAAAAAGGGCTTTTGCGGTCGATAAGTCCCTAGGTTACCCCAGGGTTTTGATGATTTTTAAGAATCATATCATTCATAATTATTGATTCAAAATCTTATCTGAGCTTACAATTCGACACCATGGCTGCCGTCACCCTCACCCCTCGCGCGCTCTACGAAGAAGTAGCTGAACTGCTGCGTCAGCGTATTTTTGCGGCTGAGTTAGCGCCTGGTAGCTGGATTGACGAGATGCGCTTGGCCGAGGAATACGGCATCAGTCGCACCCCCATGCGCGAAGCCCTCAAGGTGCTAGCCGCCGAAGGCTTGGTGACCATGAAGGTGCGCCGCGGTGCTTATGTGACCGAGGTCAATGAAAAAGACCAACGCGATGTGTACCACCTGCTCTCTTTGCTTGAGTCAGACGCCGCAGGCGTGGTGGCCCAGGACGCAACGCTTGAACAAATGCAAGATTTACAAACCTTGCACGCCGAATTGACGGCAGCCGTGGCTGACCGCGAAAAGTTCTTTGAAATCAACGAACGCTTTCACATGCGCTTACTGGAAATCGCCAACAACCGTTGGCGCGACCAAATGGTGGCGGATTTGCGCAAAGTGATGAAGCTCAATCGGCACAACTCGCTGTTCAAGCGTGGTCGCGTGGAAGAATCGCTCAAAGAACACCAAGCCATCATGGACGCGCTGATGGCACGCGACGCGGCACTGACGGTGCAGCGCATGAACGAGCACTTTGCCAACGGCTTAGAGGCCGCGAGCTAAACAACGTCTGTTTCGCTTTTTGCGTGATGCGCTGTTTGCACGGCCATGACCAAACCCACTCCAGACAAAATCAGGACGCCGCCCACCAGATGCTGCCAGCCTAGTGGCTCGCCCAACACCAGCCACGCCACCACAGCGGTGTAGAGTGGCGCGAGGTAAAGTGTCATGGCCACACGGCTTGCACCCAGAACCTTTTGTGTCCAGCCATAAATCCAATACGCACCCACGCCTGGTAACAAAGCAGTGATGGCCATTAAAAACCAAGCGTGTGGGGTAAGCGCCGGTGTGTTGGCTTGACTGAGCTCCCAAGCTGCAAATGGCAGCAGCACTGCCACACCCCCCCAACAAATACAAGCCAACTGAGCCGTGGGGCTAAGCGTGGTGGACCACCTTTTTTGAAGCAAGGCATAAGCCGCCCAAGAAATAGAAGCCCCCAGAATCCACAAATCGCCGGGCACAAGCTGCACCTGAGTTAAATGCGCCCACTCCCCTTTGACCACCACATGCACCACGCCCGTCATGGCCAAAATCACACCCAGTGTTTGTCGTTTAGAAAAGCGCTCGCCCAACCAGAGCACTGACCCTAGCGCAATCAGCACCGGAGAAGATGCATAGATGAGTGAGATGTTCATCCCCACCGTGCTCTCGCCCGCTAAATACACCCACGCACCGCAAATCCACATGCCACAAGCACCCAACGCCACATAGCGCCAGCGGTGTTGCCACACATATGCACGCTGCGTCAACAACTCACGCGCACTGAGCATCGACAAAATAGCGCCTGACAATCCCCAGCGGCCCAAGGCCAACACATGAGGCGACACCACCCCCGGCGCTTGACGCGCTGCCACGATGTTCACGGTCCACACCAAAGGGATGAGCCAAATCATCGCCAATGCCCATCGCCGGGTGCGCGCACTGACCCGCTCAGACGGCATTGTGATGACTCTCGTTCGAGCGTTCAGCAGCGCCAAGGGCCAATGCCTCGCGAGCAATTTTGAGCACCTCACGCGGTGGCAAAGGTTTAAGCTTGTGGTTACTCCACACCTGACGCCACAACCGTGCGCCGCGTTGGCCATGGAATAGGCCCAGCATGTGACGCGCGATAGGGTACCAAGGGCAGCCATCTTCGGCGTGGGCGCGCTCCATATAGACCACCATCGCCTCCTCCACCGCTTCGCGGCTCAGTGTGTCATGAGGGTCGTTGTAAAACTCGGCATCCCATGTCGTCATGAGCCAGGGGCGGTAGTAGGCTTCACGCCCCAACATCACACCATCCACATGTTGCAAATGTTCAGCCATTTGTGCATTGGTGGTAATCCCGCCGTTGATAGCAATCACCAAGTTAGGGAAGTCTTTTTTGAGTTGGTAACCCAACTCGTAGCGCAGCGGTGGAATTTCGCGGTTTTCTTTGGGGCTCAAGCCATCCAACCATGCATTACGCGCATGCACGATAAACACCTTGCAGCCCGCATCGCTGACAACGCCCACAAAGTCGCGCACAAAGTCATAGCTCTCAATGCGGTCAATGCCAATGCGGTGCTTGACGGTCACGGGCACGCTCACCACATCCAGCATGGCTTTCACGCCATCGGCCACCGTTTGCGGCTCGTTCATCAGACACGCACCAAATGCGCCGCGCTGCACACGGTCAGATGGGCAGCCGCAGTTGAGGTTGATTTCGTTGTAGCCCCATTGCTCGCCCAGCTTGGCGCCGTGCGCCAAATCGGCCGCATCACTACCGCCTAGCTGCAAAGCCACAGGGTGTTCTTCGGCGTTGAAACGCAAATGCCGTTGCGTGTCGCCATGGCGCAGCGCACCGGTGGTGACCATCTCGGTGTAGAGCAAAGTGTTGCGGCTGAGCAAGCGGTGAAAGTAACGGCAGTGGCGGTCCGTCCAATCGAGCATCGGCGCAACGCTTACTCTCCAATCCGTGTGTTTATGCGGATTTCCAATATCCACGAGGGTTTGCGGCTGATTTTTCTCTGTCTCGTTTAAGTTCATTTCGGCTCATTTGGTGCTTTTTTGTCCTGTCGGTGCTACATTCAGTGCTACGAAGCCTGCCGTGTAGCACTGAAAACACGGTGGGACGTATTAGCACTACCGACCGAAAGTACCGACCGATGGGAACGATTACAGCACGAAAGCGCAGTGACAACAGCATGGGCTACACCGCCCAGATCAGGATCAAAGACAAGGGCAAGGTGATCTACACCGAGTCCAAAACCTTTGATCGGCAACAAGCCGCAAACAACTGGCTCAAGAAACGCGAGTCCGAGTTGGCGGTGCCGGGGGCCTTGGAAAAGACACGGATGCCAGACCCGCCTCTGGCTGAGGTGATTGACGCCTACACGAAAGATACGAAGCGCGAGATCGGCAAGACCAAGACACAGGTGCTCAACGCCATCAAAGAATCAGAGCTTGGCCGCATGCAGTGCTCGAAGATCGGCAGCGCCCAGATCATTGAGTTTGCGCAAAGCCTCAAGGTTCAGCCTCAGACCGTTGGCAACTACATTGCCCACCTCGCATCCATATTTGCCGTGGCCCGTCCGATGTGGGGCTACCAGTTGGACAAGCAAGCGATGGATGATGCTCGCACTGTGGCGTGGCGCATGGGCTTGGTGTCGCGCTCCAATAAACGAGACAGACGCCCTGACCTTGACGAGTTGGACAAGCTGTTGAGCCACTTTGGAACTATTCGAGCCAAGCGAGGCGATTCAGTCCCAATGCAGGACATCGTGTGCTTCGCCATCTTTTCGACGCGTCGGCTCGCCGAGATCACGCGGCTCACTGTCAAAGACCTCGACGCGGAGCGCAGCGAGATTTGGGTGCGCGACATGAAGCACCCAGGCGAAAAGATCGGCAACGATGTCAAGGTCACACTACCACCACAAGCCTTGCGCCTGATCCTCAAGCAAAACAAAACAGAGGGCGAGATTTTCCCGTTCAACGGAGACACTATCAGTACCTCGTTTACTCGCGCCTGCCAGTTTCTAGGCATCGAGGACTTGCATTTTCACGACCTGCGCCATGAGGGCATCACACGCTTGTTTGAGATGGGCTGGAATATCCCCCAAGCGTCTACCGTGTCGGGTCACCGGACATGGAATTCACTTAAACGCTACACCCACATGCGAGAAACCGGTGACAAGTACGAGGGGTGGGCGTGGCTCGAAAAGCTCGGTATCGCGTAACTCCCGCCTAGGCACACACGTTGCATAAAAAGGCTTTTGTTTTTCGACAACAACGAAAGCCTACCGTGCCGTTCAGCCTTGTTCCAACACCATTTATTGAGTGGATTCTTGAAAACACCGATGACCCCAAGGCCAACCAAGCCATTGACGAGTTGAACAAGCTACGTGACGTGCACTGTCACCTGCTGACGCATTTTGTTGCGGTGCAAAACCAGACCCAATCCAGCGCATCGGGCATTCGGTCGGTTGTGGGTGAGGTGAACGCCTACCCGGCCCCCCCGCTAAAGCTGGCCAATAAGGAGTGAGTTCACTTGCGCAGCGGCGCAGAGAGTGCTGCTGCACCAGCGGCGTCTTTGGCGTTGTCAAACACCTTCCCCCCGGCTCCATCGCTGAAATTTACCGTGCGAAAGCCTGTTGCGTTGCACTTGCTGTTGGCATCCCACCCGATACAGCCATAGACCCACACAGCCCCAGTTTTGGTGTCGGCAATAAAGATGCTGCGCCCAGAGGGTGAGTCCAGATTACCAAGAACATAGTTCCCACTGGCGGTAGACAGTCCATTGGAAAGCGTCAGCGATTGAGGTTGCGCAGGTTGTGCAGGCTGTGCAAAAGCGACCAGAGTGGCAGACATTGACGCTGCCAAAAAAACAAGACGGGTTTTCTTCATAAGACGTACTCCACAAAACGTGAAGTACATCTTAATTCGAGAAACTTACTTGGCAAGATCGAGGCCCACTCGACCCCGCATCTCGCGCGGCGCTTGCTTGAGTAGACGGTTGTCCTTCTCGGTGAGCGCTTGGCGCACCCGGTTGCGCACCTGATCCTGCGTGATGTCGATACGCGAATCTGGGTTGCGCTTGTTCCAGTCGTCTCGGCGTTGGATAGCCTCTCGGATCATCTCAGGATCGTTGTCAGTGATACCGCGTGACCACTGGCCGACGATGCTGGATTCAGTCTTCTTCTGCAAGGCGATGTCCTGATATACGGGCATCGTCTTGCGCGTTTCTTCCGCGACCTTGGTTGGCTGAAAGCCGATGCCCTTGATTGCGGCATCCCCTAGACCAACGTCAACGACCTTGCGGCCCTTGGCGTCAGTTGCGTAGCCCTTCTTCGCCATCTCGCCAGCGGCCAACAAGTCTTTGACCGCCTTGGGTGCTAAGTTCTGCACGGACTTGCCGGTGTTTCCTTCCACCACAGCGTCGTAGGCGTCGCCGATCTGCATGGCCATGCCAGCCGTTGGGCCTAACAATTCGGCGGCCTGACGGCCACGTATGTCGGCGTCACTTGGCTTGAACAACGCGGTACCGGGGGCGAGGTTGCCCAAACCAATACGTCCTGCGAAGTCGAGCGGTAGGTAAGACGACACACCGTACAAGAACAGGTCACCCAGTTGCTTCCCCAGAATCTCGTGAGCCACGCGGCGCTTGTTGCGCTTCATGTTGGTGTCGGACTTGAAGAATCCTTGGCCGATTGTGTCGATCAAGTCATCCAAATCTTGAGCAAACGGCAAACCTTCTTCACCAGCTGCCAGCATGAGCACTCCTAGCATGATGAGCGCGGCACGCTTGCCCTCTGGGCCGCCGTGCTTCCACATGCGTACCAGCAGTTCGACATACATGATGCTGTATTGCTTGAACGTCAGTAGCGTGCGCCCCCATGGGTTTTGAGCCCAATTCGGACGATTGACTTTGTTGTATATGCCCTGCGTTTCGTTGACCGACCGCACGGCAAAGGCGTATGGGTTCTTCTCGCTGTTGGCCTTAGCCACTTCCCATGCTGCGATGAATGTCAACTTGCGGTTGAAGCCTTCGGCTACCGCGAACATCGAACCCCACAGTGTCAGGAACGCGTTGATACGAGCGCGGGCATCTTCGCTACCAGCCTTGATCTTTGTTCCAACGCCAGGGAGTCTGGCCAACTGTTTGACCAGCCCAGATGCCACACCCTGCGCACCGACGCTGTACAGGTGGAAGATTTCTTGGGCGTCAACGATACCCTCTTGACTGGCACGCTTGAGCGCCTCACGCAGTGCGGTGTCCGTGATCTGCTTGCGCCCCATGGCGTAAGGCATGGCCGTAGCCATCGACTTCGTGGCGGTTGAGATTCCGAATTGCGATAGGTAGGGCGCAGTCATCATGATCGGTTGAGTCAAGTTGACCATTGCCGAAGCAACGGAACCACCCAAGAACCATGCAAACATGATTGACGAAAACGGCGCGGCTGGATCATTAGGGTTGAGCACGAACGCTTTGAGTCGGATCGCCTCATCAAGCACGTCGCCCTTTTCCTTGGGGATGTACTTGATGGCGTTGTTCAAGTCGCGCAGGTAGTAACGCTGGGCAGCGTGACGGCCATTGCTGGTGATGAACTGTGACAGCACCCGCGGCAAGTCCTCGCTGTAACCCTCGGTTCCTTTGCGGTGCAAACGGCGTTTGAGAGCCGAACGCTCGGTCATGGCCAGTTCAATGTGCTTGCGCATAGCGGCATCGGCCCCGATAGCCTCAGCGAACAGCGCCAGCGTTTCAGGCGATATGCCTGAGTACAACTCATGGCCCGACTGCGACTTGGTACCTGCCTTCACGCGCATGTCGTCGCGGCCTTTGTACTTGCCTTCCATCTGCGCACGGACAGATTTGGCCTCACCTTCGGTTTCATACTGTCCAAAGAACTCGGTGATCGACTCACCGTTCTCATCGCGCAACACGTTGCCGTTCGAGTCGATGGGCTGCACGGTCACCGTAAATTTACCGAAGCGCATGAGCGGTGCGTAGCCAGCTTGCTTGAGGTTCTTGGCCGTGACAAAAATCTTTTCAATGTTGGTCTGGATATTGAGATAGCTTGCGCGGGCTCTTTCGAGATCGGCTTGCTGTTCTTCCGCGCCAAGGGTCTTGGCCTTCTTGATGGCGATGTCCAGCAACTTGATCTGCTTGGAGATCACGTCACCGATCATTCGATCAGCCTTTTGAGGGTTGTCGATGATCTGGCGGCGCATAGCCTTGGGGATGAAGCCCTGTGCCATGGCGTAAGCCTCGGCAGCAGCAACCTCATCCAAGCTGGCGTCGATGGCAGCACGGGCTTGCTTGTACAGCGCCCAACCCGTTTCAGTTGCACCATAGCGGGCCATGAACTCATCCCGTGACCAAACCTTTCCCTGCGTTACCGAGTCACCGTCGAGCGTGCCGTCAAAGATTGCTTTCGATGCCATGTTCAAGTGGGCGCTGGTTTCCTTTCCCTTGACCAGTTGCTTGACTGACGACTTCACATCGTCCACGCGGGGCAGCACGCCGGGTGCCAACTCAGCGGGCCGGATAGAAGTCAGTGACACTTCGTTCTGCATGGCGTTGACGTAGCCGAACACCTTGCCGAAGTGCTTGTCCTTGAGCGCTTTGTTGTACTGAGTCGAAAGCGTCTTGTCGTACAGGCCAAATGTCTTGAGGCTTTTTTCCTCGCGGTTGCCGAAGAACTGGATCAGGTTGTTTTGCACACGGCGTGTGACGTTCTGGGGATCGGTGCTGTCGCCTTTAGCGTTGAACAGCAATGCCGTGCTGAACTTGTTTGGCTGGCCCCCCGACATCCCGATGGTGTCAAGTACGAACTGTTCGGTCTTGGAGCGTTTTTCGTTCTTGAGCCACTGCGCCAGACGATCCATTCCCCAACGCTGCGCCACCTTGGCCAAGAAGTCAGTGATGCGCTTGAGTAGCGGCTTGGCCTCTTGTGGGTTGTCGGCGAACTTCTGTGCAATGGTGGCCAACGATTCTTCGACCGCGATGGCTTCGTAGTTGGCCAGCCGGTTGCCCGTCATTGGCCCCTTGTCCTTGAACTGTTGCAGCTTGTCCTGCCCATCTGGGATTTCCTTCCACTCCTTGACCAGCGCACGCACTGTCTCGTCGTTGGCTGCAATTTCCAGCATTGCATTGATATAGTCGGTGTTATTAGTAAATCGAACTTTCGACCCACGATGAAACAACTCATGGAAAACGGTCTGGAAAACGTCAAGTACCGACTCAGCAGCGTCAGAGAAAACGATGATGGAACCATCGTCGAGAGTCACGCCCTTTGGAATGACCCCAGCAGGCGGCGTTATGCCGACGGCTTCGGGCCGTCGCGCGACTTCGATGCTAGGGGCGTTCGGGACACGTTTCAGGGCCGACTCTACGGACTTCTTAACCGCATCAAGCGAAAGCTGCATTGGCATTGAACTGCCAGTGCGTGATGAATTGAACAGACGCACGCCATTGTCGGTTTCCTCATGCTCGATGGTCTGAAAGAACTGATCGAACCCAGCGCGGATTGATGGCAGTTCCCCCTCGGTCGGATATGGATAGCTGTTCTCGTTTTCCATCCCCAGCAAGGCCGCTGCATTCCACGTCTGTTCATCGACGATGTTGGCCAAGTAGTCATTGGATGCCTCTTGGTCTTGCAACTTGGAAATCAAATACGCCTCGAAGGCGCGGGCCGACAGTTCCTCGCCCGTACCCCAGTATTCCTTGGTTCGCTTGGCATCCAAGTTGGCAGAGCGCTTTTTCATGGCGGTCTGGTTGATCGACTTCAACACTTGGCCGAAGGCTTCGATCATTTCCTTGCGCACGCCTTCTTTGGCATAGTAGTTTGAGCCGCGTGCGGCCAGAGAAACGTCGCTTGCCGTAGTCATGAAACCACCAGCCTTGCGCTGGTTGGCGAAGTAGTTGTCCAGGGCGTGCCACCACTCGTGGCCCAAGCTGCCAGCGCCGTTCATCTTGGTTAGGTTGATGACCACGCTGCCGGATTCGTAGTGCGCAGCGGCTGGGTTCTTGCCGCCGGAACCACGGGCACCAAATGCCAGCCCAAGCGACCCGTTGAGCGAGATGGCTTTGGCAGGAATACCCAGAATAGCTGCCATGTCCATCAAGCCGTCGAAGGCATCATTCAAGTCTTTCTGGCGGCGCTTTTGCTCCACCCAGTTGCCGAACTCGACTCCACGGAAGCCGAACGTCTGCGCGAACATCTCTGGCGTCACATCCTGACCGTTGCGCATGTCCTCGCCAACGCGCGGTTCGTTTACGTCACGGCGCTCACGCGGGATTTCTTTGTACTTCTCTAGCTTTGCCTCAAGCTCGGCAATGTTGTTTGTGCGGTAGTCGCGGGCTTCCTTGACGGTGGCAAACGGGCCGGACAGCTTGGCGTAGTTGCGACCGATCTTCTTGGCCACCCAATAGCCGTCGCTACCACGACTGGAAATGATGTCGAACGAGGCCTTCTTTACGGCGGCTTGTGAATCGAGCGTGTCGTACTTGGCCTTGAAAGCTGCAATGGCGTCTTCTTTCGTTTCAGCAACGGCAAGCTCTTGCGGCCAGTTGCTAAACGAAGTGGCGGCTGAGTCGCGCTCAACAACCCACTTGGACACGTTCTTCTCACCCTTGTACAGCGTGTAGAAGTGATGGGCCAATCGGATTCCTTCGAGGGATTTGCTGTGGCCGACTTCCATGTACAAATCGGCGCGGCCCATCATGGCCTTGAGTCGGTCGCCCCCCTTGGACACTTCCTCACGCACGCGCTGTGGCGTCGTGGAGCCGTCCATGATGCTGCTGGCGAACTGGCGCAAGGTCTTGACCTGCTCGGCCCAACGCTTGACCTTGTATGGGGCGCGTGGCTTGGCGGGGATTTCATCGCGCATGGTGCGAATGATCGCCACGGCTTCCTTGTCCATGCCGCCGTCGATCAATGCTTGGTAGTCGGGCGCTGGCCAGACCTCAGACAACTTTTTGGCCGCGATCTGGTCGTCGCTGACCTCGGTCAGTTTGTCCTTGAATCCAGTCCACACGTCCTTCTTGGCCCCGCCGATCTTTTCGCCGAAGTCGGTGATGCTTGATTTCTGCTCTGAGGTTGCGTTTTTCTCAACCTTGGGCGCAGCTTTTTGCTGGCGCTTGGCTTTGGCTTCCTTCTCAGTTTTTGGCTTGGGCGAGACGGCTGGTTTCAGCTTCGCGTCGATGGCCGCAACCAAGGCAGCCAGCTCCTTGCCATCGGGGTCTAGTCCCAATTCACGAGCATACTCACGAGCGTAGTACATCGACTCGCGCCAGTTTGGATTTGGTTCAAATGGCTCATCGTCTTGGGTTGCTTGGTCTTCGGCGGCCTGTGCACCTTCCTCGTCGGGCAGCATGTTGCGCATTTCATGAATGCGGTTCTCGGCAGCGTCCATCGCCTCGATGGTTTGCGCACGCTCATCGCTGTCGCGCTCCATATTCAACTGGGCTGCATGCAAGTCGCGGGTGATCTGACGCAGGCGATCCATCTCTGCACCGATCTGTTCTGGCGTCGAGTTTGCATCGACACGTTTCGCAGACGTGTCGTTTTCTGGGGCGGTTTTCGACACGTCAGGCTGTTGTTTTTTCACAACGGTCTTGCGCTCTTTGGCCTCTTTCTCGGTCTTGGGCTTGGCTTTTTTCGGTGGCTTCGCTGAGGCCGCTTGCAACTCGACGTAATCGGTTGCTGCTTGACGCAAGCCAGCTTTGTCAGTTGGCCCTTGGTACGTCAAGCCATTGACGCCACGCATGCCTTCGACGACACCTTTGCCGCTGATGTTGAAGTTCAGGATTGCGCCGTCAACGCCGTAGATGCTTCGATACTTTTCAGGGTTGAACGCATACGAGATAGACACGTCCACTGGGCCGTTCTTTGTCTCGACTTGGAGCGTATCGAACACCTCAAAAATTCTGGGCTGCTTCGGCGTCGAATCTTCTGCGGCTGGAGCCTGCGCCTTCTTGGCTTTGGATTCCTTCTCGGTCTTTGGCTTCTCTACCCCAACGGCTTCCACAGCGGGCTGTGATCCGGTACCGGATACTCCGGTTGCTTCTCCAGCGGTTGCATCCGTTCCTGTTGCCGACGGCGCTTGATCTGCCGTGGCTTCTCCTTGGGTTCCGGTGTTCTGGTTCGGCTCATTTACTGCTGCGGCTGGGGGTGCTTCTTGTTGTTGCGCTTTTGCTTGCTGGGCTTGATCGGCTTGATTGCCATTGCGGCGTTCCTTTGCTTGCTTTTCGGTTTTGGGGGCGTTGGCCTTGTCATAGGCCAGTGCCCCGGCCCAGCCTTCGCTTTTCTCGGTGGCGATGCCAAACGTGCCGTCGGAGTACGGCAGCGGCAGTGCACGCGGGAGCTTGGCGCTCGATGCGCGACGTTGGTCGCTGATGTACTTCTTGGCCTCAATGGCACTGGCGAACTGGCCTTGCCGCGCGGGCTCGGTTAGCGCACTACTGGTTTGTACGGCGTTGTCTTGTTGGCCGGTGTTTCCGACTGCGTTGCCGACATCGTTTTGGGCGGCTGGGGCTTGGGCTGTGGGTTCTTGGACGGCGGCTGGCCCGCTTGGCTGCCCAACTGCGATGCTGGCATCTTGATTGAGTGCAGGCCCAGTTGCTTGGCCTTGTTGCTGAGTTTCAACATTTGAGTTTCCTTGCTGTGAGGCCAAAAGGCCGGGTTCTGTGGTGGCGGGGAATTGCTGTCCTGCCGTGGGTTGCTCGACCGGCCCGGTCGCGGGGGCAGGCACTTGGGCCTGATTTGCAAGCTGCGACTGATCGCTTGGGATCGTCTGGTCGAAGCCGTACATCTGACGCAGTGCCTTGGGGTCATTTCCCGCACGCTGCAAGTTGTCCAATTCCTGTTGCTCGGCAGCGGATAGACCGGCACCTGGCATGTCTTGATCGACGATGCCAGTTTCACCAACCACCGTTTCGATCTTGCCGTTGCGCTTTTCGCGCAGTTGCTGAAAACGACTGTCGGCAAAGTCCAGCACATCCTGATCGCTCACCGACTCTGGGCCGGTGGTCTGTTGCGGTGCAGGCGCGGGCAGCACCGTCTCGTGCGGGATGCCTGCATTGGTGGCCAACTCGCGCACGATGTTGTCGGCGACTTGAGTAGTCGGGTGGATGGCTGGTGCGCCAGCTGGCTCGTCAGGCGTGACCGTGGTGGCGGCTTCTGGGTTCAGTGTGGGCTCCACGCGGCCATCGGGGGTGACGCTGGCCACGTCAGGCACGGACGACACCGTTGGCTCGATGCGGCTGTTGAGGCCGTTGGTGTTCCACTTATTGAGTGCCTGTTGCTTGGCCAACTCAGCGTCAGCTTCGGCCACTCCTTGCAATGGGCCTTTGTCGCGTGCGTACTGCACAGCCTTGGACACGCCCGTGGTACCGCCCGCCATCAAGCCAGTTTGCATGATGGTCTGAGCGATTGTGTCGGCCACTTGCTTTAAGTAGTCGGCACCGGTTGCGTTCTGGTTCAGGCCAATGCCGCCGGGGAGCTTGTCGGTTGCGAACTGGCCGGTTGTAGTCAGCACTTCGCCGGGTACTTCCTTCTTGAGCGCCGACCACAGGAACCCGATGATCTGATCGGACGGCATGCCGCGTGCAGCCGCCTTGATGGCCTGCATGTTCTCCTTGAGGCCGAACTTCTCGCCGATGATTTCAAAGGCCGCAAAGATGGATGCGCGGGTGCTGGCCTCGCCAATCGACTGACCTTGAGCACGTCCGTCGCTGTACTCTTGGCCAAAGGTCTGCATGCCAATGCCAGCCAGTGGAACGGCCTCGCTCTCCAGCTTGGTACCGGTGATGAGCAAGGGCAACTGCTGGGCGATGCTGTTGACTGCGCCTTCGAAGTTGCGCTCCATGAAGCTGCCACTCTCACCGATGGCCTGCTCTTTGCCGCGCAACGAGTCCCCGCCTTCGCGCATGGTCTTGCTGGCGTGATCGAGGCCCATCGTGTCGGCCAAGAACTCGCCGTATCCGGTTGCCGCTTTGCCAAGACCTAGTGCACCCTTGGCCAAGCCGCGTGCCAGTGGGTTGTTGAGCCCGTTGGTGCCACCCTGCTGGTCGAACAGTTGCTTGGTGTCGAAGTCGAAGTTTGACTTCTGGGCCAGCCCGCCATTCTTTTGCATGAACTCGATCTCACGCCCAGGTGGCACGCCAGCGGCAGCAGCTTCACGCGCTGCACGTTCGGCAAATCGTGGGTCTTCTCCGTTGGCGACGAGCGCACTCACGCGGGACTCGATGCGCGGATCGACCGCCTGCATCGACTTCAATCCGGTTGCGTCTTGGCGCTCGAACACGCCCGCGCGTTCCTTGGCCAGCATGCCCACCCAGTCCTCGCGTTCAGACATGGCCGCACGTTGCTCGGGAGTGGCCGCATCCCATTGGGCGTTGAACGCGGCCCGCACTTCGGGCTTGACGGGCACCCGGCTGGTGGTCGGAAGATCGGGGGCAGCGGGGATGTTCTTGCCTTCCATCACCGACTTAGCTGGTGTCACGGCATCGACGATGGCACCGCCAATGTCTTTGGCCACGCCCACTGCCTTGTCCACAAAGCCGGTTTCTGTCTTGGCCAAGAACTGCTGGCGCAGCCCTTCGGCCTTGTCGCCCGCGCGCGGAGCGATCCAGTAGTCGAAGTAGGCAGCTTTTGTCTCGGCCTGTTTCTCGGGGCTCAGCGCCTTGAACTCTGGCTTGCCCTCAACGTCGGCCCACTTTGGTGCTTTGCTGAGGTCTGCTGTTTGGGTTGATGTTTGCTCACCTTCGCTTGCAAACGGACTCTTGCCAGACGCGATCCGTTGCTTTGCATGTGCCACAGCCTTTTGTACGATAGCTTCGGTAGGTGCGCCGCCTGATAGAAGGTGATCCACCTCTTGCTTGGTCAGAGTTGGCACTAGAGACGGAATATCTGTTTCCTTTCCTCCGATATTCACACCAATGCTGATCTCGGTTGAAACGTCACCGTCAGGGCGACGAAGTTCGCCCAAAAAGCCCTTACCCTTCTTTGATCCGTCGGCGCGATTGCCGTAGTCGGGTGATGCCCCACCATTGCGCGTAAGTGCTTCGGCGGCCATCTTTGCAGCGGCTGCACCTTTTTGCGCGTAGGCGGGGTCTTCTGCGTAGCCACCCGCCTTGAGATTGTTGAAGTAGGTTTGCGCGTCAGGCGAACCGGCCACTGCTTTGTAGCGGCCATTGCCGACCAGATTGGCGAAGTCGTCGGCGAATTCATCGACGGAGGCGTACTGGCGGTAGTTGTCGCGGCTGCCTGTAGCGTTGTCAGTGGCAGCGGTGCCCTTGCCGCTTTTGTCTTTGACGTTGCCCAGGTTGTTGGTACCGGGGATCACCGACTTGCCCCAGCCGGTTTCGACGCCCCACTGACCAATGACGGCCTCGACGGGTACGTTTAGGCGCTGGGCGACCTTCTGCGCGGCAGGGGCCACGCTCTTGACGAACTCATCGACCGTGGTGCCAACGGCCTCGTTGTTGACCGTGCGCGTAGGGCTGGTGCGTACTTGTTCGTAGCCGTTCAGCAATGAGCCGAAGCCGTTGCTGTCTTGCTTTGAAGCCGTGGGGCTCGAACCAGAAGATGAATTGAGAATGCTGCCAAAGTCTTGATTCGAGTCCATGAGGCTTCTTAGTGTTTAAGGGATGCCGATAAGGGAATTGATTTGGGGGTCGTAAGCCCCAGAGCCAAGTTTCCCCGCTGACGGACTATTCGATGACGGATTAACCGACTCTTGGTTCTGGCGTAGCGTGTCGTACATCGTGCCAGCCTCGTTTTGCAGCGCGGTGGCATCCTTGCCCATGCCTGCATTCTTGGCCACGTAGTCCATGATGAAGCTGTTGCGGGTCTTCTCGCGTGCAGAGCGCACCATTTCCCACGCCTGCTTGTCGTCCTTGGCCACGCCCTTCTCGATAAGCCGATCCCACAACTGAATTTCGGCTGGTGTGTGCTGTGAACGCAACGCCTTGGTGTCGCCTTGGTGGCCTTGGGTGATCGCACCAGTTTGCTTGTTGCCTGCGTATACGCTGCCGTCGTTTGTGTGGATGAACTGGTACTCGCCGTTCTTGAGCTTAGACATTGCGCCGGTGATGGCTTCGACCGGAACGAAGCGCGATTCGCCATCAGATGTGAAGAAGTTGTAGCCGTCTCCTTGAGCACCGTTCTGACCCTTGCGCACCGGCTGAATGTCGGTGAACTGTTTGCCATTGGTGTTGGGCAGGATGTTGCCAACCTTGGCAATGTCGTTGGCAAAGGCGATGGCTCCGTCCTTGTCTTGACGCGAGATCAACTGGCCCATGGTGCCCAGCACCACTTCGCTCTGGCCACGCTGATCCAGCACGCCCTGCGTGGCCAGCTGCTGCAGCTTCATTGGTAACTGCTTCAACGTGGCGTCTGAGGTCTGCAACTGGGTTTCCAGTGCATTGTTCTTAATCTGCAACGACGAAGGCACGTTGGCCTGATCGTTCTCAGCGTTGGACAAACCGATACCTGCGTTGATTTTGTCAGCTGCCTGCCTGGTCTTCTTGACCTCCGTATCACCAGGCATCAAGTCAAGGCCTTGCTTGTTCTGGCCTGCGCGAACTTGGTACCCGGTTCGGTCAGCTTCGGTCTTGTCGCCCAGCGTTGACACTTCCGCGTCGCGCTTGGCCTGCACGTATTCGCGCTCCTTGCGGGCGTCATCTTCTTTGTAATAGCTGTTAAGTGCAGCCAGCCCTAGGTTCAGTCCCATGTGTTTTCCCCTTATGGAGTCCAGCCTTCGGCTGTAATCAACGATCCAAGCGGGTCGCTTGTTTGATTGGCGGCTTGCACCACCTGTGGTGATACGCTGGTTGTGCCAAGCGCATACCCTGCTGTGCTTCCACTACCCAGCCAATTGCTTGTAGTGCCGGGATTCATGGCGCGATTGACGACACTGCCCAGTCCGTTGGCATTTGCGGCATTTATTTGGTTGGCGTACCGCGCCTGATCCAAGCTGTTGCCGGATGCGCTGTTGAGCGCCGATGACGCTTGTGCTGGCAATCCTTTACCCAAGCTCAGTGCGTCTGTCTTGCGAGCATAAGCTGTGTCCGTCACATTCTTTCGTGCTGCGTTTTGCTGGGCAGCATCTGTCGCAGCCTGTGCGAGATTCAAGCCCACCATGTTGCTGGCGTAGCCAGCAGTTGATGGGTCAACCCCAGGGGTGCGTGTCAGACGATCACGAGCCTTGCTGAACTGGTCAGATACTGTGGCCGATGCGTCACCGGCTGCCCTAGCGTAGTTCTCAGGCGAAGCATAGTTTTGCGACTCCTTGACATAACTTTCCTCAAGCGGCGAGTAAATCGTTTTGTAACGATCCCACTGATCCCGTGCAATTTGCGCTTGCAGGTTGGTGGCGTTGGTTGCTGCGTCGTTGGCTGCGCCTGCGCCGTTGTCGCCGAATAGTGCGTCGCCCACTACTTTTGTGCCAACTCCTACCGCAATTCCTGTTGCAACTGCTGCAAATGCCATATCAAGCTCCCTGCTCAAGTAGACCGATACAAAACGCTTCATAGTCAGCGTAATTGCGCGTGGTCAATTCATCTTCCAATGTGTCTGGGTCGGTGTTATCCGTCCCGCAAAACGTCATCCAAACCGTATCTTCGTGAGCGTATCCGGCGCGCTTTGTTCCAGCCGGTGACTCGATCACAAACGGGGCCGTGATGCGCTTGATCCCATGCTCGGTTAGCACCGAGATGTCACCTCGTAAGAGCACGTTGATCTGGCTGTATTTGTGGATACGGCCAGTCAATACGGTTCCCTTGGGAATAAACAACTCGCGGGCGTACACACCACGAGAAAAGCGATGCTTTACCGGCATTTCTTTCTGCGGCATGGCTTCTAGTAAAGCCTCCAGCCGCTCCAGCTTGCCTCGCCAGTCAGCGCCTTGAGCCAAAGCCGTAAAAGGGCCAAAGTCGGTGACCGCGCTTTGATCCGCAAGCGGATCAATCACTAGAGATTCAATAGGCGTGCGAACGGTAATTTGCATTTCAGAATTCTCGCCCTGCTAGGTCAATTCGACGGCTTTGGATATTTGTCCTTCACCGCTTGGCAGGCAGCGATGTAGGCTTCGATCTGAGCTTGGTCGCCTTTGACCAAACCATCGAGGTAGTCAGCCATGGGCGGGTACTCTGCGCGGCGCAACTCGGTGTAGTCCTTGGGGCGCTCGATCAGGTTATTGGCCTCATCAAACACTTTGCCGTATGTATTGAATGGCTGCTCCGACTCTGCAATCAGTGAATAGCCTTGGAAAATATCCAGCAATAAACTGCGGTCGGTTGCCTCTGGTTGCCCGTCTGGTCGTTTGTATAGATAGAACGTCATAGGTTTGTCGCCTGAATGATGATCGTCAGGTATTTCAAATAGCGTTTCGAGCTATCGAGAAATACTCCAGAAGCATTTGAACCAGAAACACCTACGTCGATGTACTGAGACGTTCCAAAGGTGATTGAAGTAGAGAACCCAGCAGAAGCCGACGTGATTCTGCTCAATACCTGCTCGATCCGCGAAAAGGCACAGGAAAAACTGTTCCATCAGTTAGGCCGCTGGAAAGAGTTGAAGAAGAAAAATCCGGAGTTGGTGATCGCAGTCGG
>ERZ650301.144-NODE-144-length-17754-cov-5.840895_pt1 | contig 17754 bp, 10 predicted proteins | sample MGYA00376237_ERZ650301 | MGnify/ENA primary metagenome ERZ650301 (study PRJEB26733, sample SAMN07839255) | wastewater metagenome | biome: small river; feature: stream; material: water | place: USA: North Carolina | collected 2016-04-05 ...
GCAGCGCACCGTGCTCGAAAGTTTGAAACGCATGACCAAGATTCCCATGATGCAAGCGATTGTGTTGGGTTTTGTGTGCTCTATGTTGGGCTTGCAACTGCCTGAAGTGCTGTCAAAGACGGTCAGCTTATTTGCGGCCTCGACCGCTGCGATTGCGCTGTTTGTGAACGGCGGCTCGTTGGTCGGCATGCGCGTGATGGGCTTGATACACGAGGTGCGCTGGATTGCTTTGGGCAAACTGGTGGTACATCCCTTGTCGGTGGGCTTGATGCTCATGCTGGTGGGGCCGATTGCGCCTAGCCTCAAAATTTCTGCGGTGTTGTTGGCGGGAATGCCCATGCTGGGCATTTATCCCTTGCTGGCTCAGCGTCACGGGCAAGAAGGGTTTTGTGCGGCTGCATTGTTGGTGACCACGGTTGCGTCTTTCTTCACTTTGAGCCTTATTTTGTGGGCCATGGGTGAATTGCCGGGCTGGCACGTCTGAGCGCACCATGCACATCAAAGAATCCGAAGTTGAGGTGACCGCGGTTCGCGCGCAAGGCGCGGGCGGGCAAAACGTCAACAAGGTTTCGAGCGCCATTCATTTACGATTTGATGTGATGGCCTCTTCGCTGCCCGAGGATGTGAAAGAGCGCTTGCTGGCATTGCCAGATCACCGCATCACCAACGATGGCGTGGTGGTCATCAAAGCGCAAGAGCACCGCAGCCAAGACATGAACCGCATCGAAGCCTTTGCGCGTTTGTTGGAGTTGGTACAAAGCGTGGCCAAACCACCCAAAAAACGCAAAGCAACCCAACCCACCTATGCCTCTAAGTTGCGTCGCTTAGATAGCAAAAAAAAGACCTCGGCGATCAAGTCAAACCGAGGCCGGGTGCTTTGAGCGCCGCGTGTGCTTAGGCTTTGCGCAAGAAGCAAGCTTTGAGCATGTAGTTGCCCACATCCATTTTGCAATCGACTTCATGGTCGCCGCCCACCAAGCGAATGCTTTTCACCTTGGTGCCCATCTTGAGCGTGGTGGATGAGCCTTTGACCTTGAGGTCTTTGATCAGCACCACCGCATCGCCGTCTTTCAGCACTGTGCCGTTGGCGTCTTTCACCACGGCTTCGTCGTCGTCGTCCGTGCTGGCGGCTGCCACCATGGGCCACTCATGTGCGCAATCGGCGCAGACATAGTTGTCCCCGTCTTGGTAGGTGTTTTCTTGGGCGCATTGGGGGCAGGCTGGAATCGTGGACATCTCTTTGTTTTCTTTCAAAAGTGGGTCGTCTAAATTTAGGTATCTTGTTAGCGAACGTGCAACTTGATGCCGTTGGCTGATGCTGCCGTGATTTCACCCACCTCTGCGGCAGCTGAAAAACCATGTTTATGAAACACAGCCAAAACATCGTTCACTGTCTCTGGGGTGCAGGCCACCAACAAGCCGCCGCTGGTTTGGGGGTCGCTAAGCAAAGCTTGGTCAATCGCCTTGAGCGAGGGGGCGAGCTCAATTTCTTGGCCATAGGCCGACCAGTTGCGTCCCGATGCGCCCGTCAGCATGCCTTGTTGGGCCAGTTCGCGTACACCTGGCAACAAAGGCACTTGGTTCATGTGCAATTGCACGGCGTGTTTGCTGCCCCGCGCCATTTCGAGCGCATGACCCGCCAAGCCAAAGCCTGTCACATCTGTCATGGCATGCACGCCTTCGAGTGCCGACAGTTCTGTGCCTGGGGTGTTGAGCTGCGTGGTATTGGCAATCATTTGTGCATAGCCTTCAGGGCTGAGGGCATCTTTCTTGAGTGCGGCAGACAACACGCCCACGCCTAGGGGTTTGCCCAAAATCAACCGGTCACCCACACGCGCGTCCGCATTGCGCTTGATGCGCTTAGGGTGAACCAAGCCCATGACCACCAAACCGTAAATAGGCTCCACCGAATCAATGGTGTGCCCCCCCGCGATGGGGATACCTGCCTCGCGGCACACGGTTTGGCCGCCGTCCAAAATTTTGCCAATCGTCTCAGGCGACAAGACATTGATGGGCATCCCCACCAAGGCCAAAGCCATGATGGGCGTGCCACCCATGGCATACACATCACTGATGGCGTTGGTGGCGGCGATGCGGCCAAAGTCAAACGGGTCATCCACGATGGGCATGAAAAAGTCGGTGGTGGCAATCAGCGCTTGCTCGTCGTTGAGCTGGTAAACCGCCGCATCGTCAGCGGTTTCAATACCGACCAACAACTGGGGTGGAATGGGCATGGCGCTGGTGCTTTTGAGAATCTCGCTCAACACCCCTGGGGCAATTTTGCAGCCGCAGCCCCCACCATGGGACAAACTGGTCAAACGAGGAGGTGTGGCGGCAATGGATGTGTTTGGGGTGTTCATAAAAAGACTGGGCGACGTAGACCTAGATTTTGCCAGTGATGCGGGGAAACCCACAGATCACCCCATGAAGAGATCTTGTAGGCTGTGTTCGAACTAGAAAGGGTGTGAGTTATGCGTCGTGGGTGGTACATAGGGTTGGTATTTTGGGCCCTCGGCTTCATGGTGCCGACGACGGTGCAAGCGACCCCCTTGCTGAAATGCCACTTTGAAGTCAATGCCGAGCGTTCTGAACAAACGTTCACACCGACGATGGAGCCCTACACCGTGGGCAGTGTGAATTTGGCAAATCGGTTTCGTTTCAAAGCCATTGTTTTAGGCGATGACACGCGGGTGACGTCCATCCATCTTTATGTGTCTTACCAAACCGAACGCCAGCCCATGCTGCTTCAGCATGCCAAGTTTGTGGCGCCTCAGGCGCTTGAGCAGCCCACACCTGATGCGTTGACAGGTCGCGTTGCCGTGTATTCACCTTTCCTTGGCAAAGAATTGCAGTATGGCTGTGCATTGCACGAGGTGTCCCCATGAAGTGCTTGACATCATTTCTTTGCCGCTGCTGTTGGTTGTTGTGTATGCCGATGGCCTTTGCACAGTCACCCTCGGCAGGGCCTGCTGTCTCGGTGGTTATTGCGGGTGACATCATGCTCGAAGGCGGGCCTGATCGCGCCATTCGACGCGGCCAAGATCCGTTTGCAGGTGTTGCGCATTTATTTAAAAACGCCGATATCCGCTTGGGCAATTTAGAGTGTGTGGTCGCCACCGTCGGTTCTGTCGAACCCGAAAAGCCCAACACCTTTCGCGTACACCCGCGTGGCCTGAAATATGTACGTCGCCATTTTGATGCCGTCGGTTTGGCCAACAACCATTCGGGCGACTTTGGCCCCAAAGCCTTTACCCAAATGCTGGGCCTACTCAAACAGTCGGGTGTCGGGTACTACGGTGGTGGTCATAACTTAAAGGAAGCGCATCAGCCTTTAATCGTGGAGCGACACGGCATTCGCATCGCATTTTTAGGCTACAACGAATTTCAGCCGCGTAACTTTGAAGCCGACCATGACCGCGCGGGCGTTGCCTGGAGCGAAGACGAGCAAGTCGTCCGCGATATCGTGGATGCGCGTCGCGTGTGGAAAGCCGACGTAGTGATTCCTGTCATGCATTGGGGTTGGGAAGAATCCATCGCCAATGCCCGTCAACGTGAATTGGCACGTTTGATGGTGGATGCAGGCGCCGATGCCGTCATCGGCGGCCACCCCCACCGCGTGCAAGACACAGAACAATACAAAGGCAAGCCTATCTTCTACAGCCTAGGTAACTTTGTGTTTGAAGGATTTCCAGACAAAGTCAACAACCTCGGTTGGGTCGTTCGCCTAGCGATAGATCGGCAAGGTGTACGTGACTGGAAAATTCACGAGGTACACATTGACCAACAAGGGCTGCCCCATTCACGCCAATAGAGACTGGCGTGTGCGACGACCGCGTGTTCTACGCGTTTATTATTTTTAAGTAGTTTTTATTTGCTATCTTGAGCAAACAATATCTATTCCTTTAGATTTTTTTGACCGCTACTGTTCAGTAAGTTGATTTTTACTTACTCGCAGTATGAAGTTTTTTCCAAAATTATTGGATTCACCAGATCAAAAACGGATTCTCGTTGTTGATGATTCTCCGGTCTTGTCTCATGCGTATGCAGGCGCTTTGCGCGCCTGGGGCTACACAGTGGACACCGCGGTGGATGGGCTCGCAGCCCTAGCGCGTCTGCGGTCTGTGCGTTATCACTTAGTGATTACTGATTACGAAATGCCAAGGTGCGATGGCATTGAGTTTTTAAGAAAAGCGCACTTAGAAATAGCTAAAAATAGAATGCCTCCTTTTGTTTTGATCACTGGGACGCCGTTGGAACAATTGCACGGCCGATTAGATGGCTTTGCTGCAACTTTGACGAAGCCGGTGAGTATTACTGTGCTGCGTGAATTACTGAGCCTTCGTACTGAAAATAGTTAAATAATGTCACTAAAGTGCAGTTATTGCTAATATAAATAATACTTTTAGTTTGATATGCTGACGCCCTTAATCCTTAGGGGAGTCGTATGTCTAGAGGTTTCATTTCATCCGTTGCATTGCTTGTTGCCATCTCTTGTGGTGCGGCAGCACGGGCTGAGGACGATGTGGTTTCTCAATATTTAGTGCGTTTGTTAAGCCAGCACCCTGCAGTTCGCGCTAAGAATTTTGATCAACTCGCAGCAGATCGTTTGGTCACTGCCGCTTGGATGCAGTTTTTACCGACACCCTCCATCTCTGCGGACAAAGGCCCCGTCAGTACCTCATCCACAGGTGAAGAATCACGACGTGCCACCACCTATCGCCTCAACCAGCCCATTTGGACAGGCGGGCGCTTAACAGCGGGTTTAGATGCCGCACGTTTGCGCAGAGAGTTGTCAACGCTTGACATTCAAGATGTCAGCCAAAACTTGTCGCTTAAGTTCATTGGTCTCTATCAAAGTTGGTGGGCACTGGATGCGAAAGTGCGTATCCAAAAAAGAGACTTAAAACGGCTGGAATCACTGCGTGAAATGATGGTTCGTCGCGTCGAGTCTGGTGTTTCGGCTGAAATTGATTTGGACTTAGCCAGTGTCCGCGTGGTGCAGCAGCAGGCAGATTTAGCTCAGTCGCAGCGCGCACTCACGTCTGTCTTAGGGCAAATTCAAGAGCTATTTGGTGAGTCGGTTCCACTTAAAGCGGTCGATTGGCGTCAAGCACCTCGACTTGGTATGACTTACGAAGACCTGTCTGGACGCGTGCTTGTGCTCAGTCCTGCGTTAAGAAAAGCCAATGTGGCCGAACGCTTGGCACAGGTTGAGGTTGACCAAGCTAAGGCAGACGCATCGCCCACCCTGTCTATTCGCGCTGAACGCCAAAATGGTTTTTACGCTGGCTCTTTGCCTGCCACCAAAGATGGTGAAAGTCGTGTGTATGCCAACCTGCAATTCAGCCTAGGCGCTGCGGGCTCGGTCATCCCCCAAATCCGTGCAGCCTCTGCGCGTGCGCAATCGGCCACAGAAAACATCGAAACGGCCAAGCGTGAACTTCTGTCACAACTCAAATCTGACTGGGAAGACTACCACTCCGTTGGTGAACGTTTACCAAGGCTCCAACGCGCGGCAAGCTCGGCCTCGTCGGTGGTGGACTCCAGCATGCGTTTGTTCTCAAGCGGCCGACGCAGTTGGCTAGATTTGATCAATGCCGTGCGCGAGCACTCGCAAAGCGAGCTTCAGTTGATTGATGCGCAAGCCGCTCTCATTGGTGGCAACTCCAAAATTCGTCTGATGTCAGGTCAGCTTGGCGTTTTGGCTGCCGACGCCTCTGGCGTGAACTGACCTACGTATGCAAGCTACTAAAAAAGGGCAGGGGGCGCCAGCCGCGCCACCTGGAAACATCGATTGGCGCATGCAATTCGAGTGGTTGATGCTGCGCAGCCTGCAGCTAGACGCCCAGTTGCAGCCCATGGAATACCAAATCCTCGCTTTGCTGGTGGGACGCTTACAGCAACTGTTGGCGTCAGGCTCGCCCATCCCTAAAAACTTACTGCCAGAAGTTGTCAACAAACTCTACGAAGCCATGGGTGCCGACGAAATGGCGTGGAGCGATGAACTCAAAGTTGAAGCCCTGCCTTTGTTAGCGGTCGGGCTTCAAACAGGGTTCATGCTCTTACACGCGCGCAACCCCGATGGCTCGTGGCTTGCAGAAACCGCGAAAGGCTTGCAGCAAATTCCCGAAATTCCGGTGGGCTTGCGCTTCAGCGGTGTCATTGGGCGTGCGCGGCGCAAAAACCGTGGCAGCGCCAAAGACATGTTCAAACAGGCCTTGGCCGCCCACAAATCTTTTTTCTTCTACGCGGCACTCGCCACCGTGCTCATGAACCTGCTGGCCTTGGTCACCTCGCTCTACAGCATGCAGGTCTACGACCGTGTCATTCCCTCGCAAGGCGTCGACACGCTTTTCACACTCACCAGTGGCGTGCTGATTTCCATCGTGCTCGAAACCATCACCAAATTCATGCGTTCATCCATCATGGATCAAGCCATCGAACGAATGGACACCAAACTCTCGCACAACATCTTCGATCGGCTATTGCGCGTGCGCATGGACCAATTTCCGGCCAGTGTAGGCACCCTGTCGGGGCAGCTTCGCAGCTACGAAATGATTCGCAGCTTTGTCTCCTCCGTTGCCATTTACCTGTTGGTGGACACCCCGTTTGCCTTGCTGTTTTTGGCTGTCATCTTTATGGTCGGCGGCCCCTCTGTGGCGGCCATCCCTCTCACGTTCTTTCTCATCTGTCTTGGCTTGGGCTTTTATTTCAAGAAAAGCACCGAAGACCATGCCAAAGCCAGCCAGGCGGCCTCCAACCGCAAACTCGGCCTGTTGGTCGAAGCCGTGGAAGGTGCCGAAGCCATCAAAGCCTCAGGCGCAGGCTGGCACTTCCAAGGCAAATGGAACGCGCTGACCCGTCAAAACATGACGGAAGACATGCAAATGCGCCACATCAGCGAGGCGGGCGGTTATTACTCTGCCGCACTACAGCAAATCAGCTACGTCATGCTCGTGGGTACCGGTGCCTACATCGCCTCCACCAGCACCAACCTCACCTCGGGGGCGCTCATTGCGTGTTCCATTTTGAGTGGTCGTGTGTTGCAGCCCGTCACGTCGCTGCCTGGCCTTATGGTGCAGTGGGCCAACGCCAAATCATCGCTGGCTAGCTTAGAAAGCGTCTTCAAATTAGAGCAAGACAACCACGATGTTCAACAAGCCCTCACGCTAGAAAAATTCCGAGGCGACATGCGTCTAGAGCGCGTGGCATTTGCCTATCCTGGTCGCTCGCAAACCTTAGACGTCAAACTTCTCCACATCAAGCAAGGCGAAAAAGTGGGCATCATCGGTGGCATCGGGGGCGGCAAAAGCACCTTGCTTAAAGTGCTCTCGGGCCTCTACCGCCCGCAAAAGGGCAGGGCGCTGATCGATGGCCTCGATATGCAGCACGTTGCACGAGGCTCCCTCAGCCGTCACATTGGCTACCTGCCCCAACAAGTCCGGCTCTTTGCGGGCACCCTGCGCGAAAACCTCATGTCGGGCTTGCTCGGCGTCAGTGACGAGCAACTTCGTCAAGCCTGCGAAGTCACGGGGCTCATCCAACTCATCAACAGCCACTCCAAAGGCTTCGACTTACCCATCAGCGAAGGCGGCGGCGGTGTTAGCGGTGGACAACGACAACTCATTGGCCTCACGCGCTTGCTATTGGCGCGTCCCCAAGTTTGGTTACTCGACGAACCCACCTCCAGCATGGATGACGCCACAGAGCTACGCACCCTGCAAATCTTGCGTCAAGTCATTCAGCCTGACCAAACCCTCATTCTGGTCACCCACAAACCCGCCATGCTCGCCTTGACCGGGCGCCTCATCGTTATGGGGCAAGAAGGCATCGTGCTCGACGGTCTGCGCGATGCCGTGCTCGCCACGCTTCAAGAACACCACAGCAAAAAGCAAACATCTTCTTCAACGCAACCGCAACCGCAACCGCAACCTCAACAACAGCAGCAACAGCAGCAGCAGCCACCCAAACCCCAACCCGAAAAAGTTGTGGCCGAACCTGTCGAAGCACCACCTGCGCCCATGCACATCTCCGTCGGAAAAAGATAACAAATGAAATTTCTCAAATGGTGGCGAGGCGACTCAGACAGCCACGCCCAACGCTTCCTACTCATTCTTGTGCTGGCCGTGGTCAGCCTTTTGGCATGGGCGGCTCTTGCTGAAGTTGAGCAAAGCGCCAGAACCACTGGGCAAATCATTGCCAGTTCGCGCACCCAGCTTATCCAAGCCAGTAACGAAGGCGTCATCGAACGCATTGAAGTCCAAGAAGGGCAGCAAGTCAAAAAAGGGGCGCTGCTAGTTTCGTTGGAAAGCGCCCAAACCAAAGCCGCCGTGGAGGAAAGCCGCGCCAAAGTTGCAGCCCTGCAATCCATGCTGCTGCGCCTGCAAGCCGAAGTCTTCTCTCACCCTTTGGTCTACACCGCTGAACTCACAGAAGGCTACCCCGCCTTTGTTGACAACCAAAAAGCACTCTTCGACCGTCGGCAACGCGCCCTCAACGAAGAAATCAAATCCCTCAACCGCATGCTCGTTGAGGCCCAACGCGAACTCAAAATCAGTGCTCCCCTCATCAAAAAAGGTGACATTGCTGAAACCGAAGTCATTCGCATGCGCCGCAGCATTGCCGAGCTTGAAGGCAGCATCACCAACCGACGCAACCGCTACTTTCAAGATGCGCAAGCCGAAATGACCAAGGCCGAAGAAGACCTGGCCACTCAGCAACAAATCTTGCTTGAACGCACCACCAACCTAGAGCGCACCAAACTTCACGCACCCGCCGATGGCTTGGTGCGCAACATCCGCATCACCACCTTGGGTGGCAAAGTGCGTCCGGGCGATGTCGTCATGGAGCTGTTTCCCACCGACAGCGAACTCATTGTTGAATCCAAACTCAAACCCGCCGACCTTGCCTTCGTCAAAGTGGGGCAAGCTGCCAGCGTCAAGCTAGACGCCTACGACTACGCCATCTTTGGCGTGCTGCGCGGTGTTGTCACCTACGTCAGCCCAGACGCCCTGAGTGAAGACACCCGCAACGGCGAACACATCTACTACCGCGTGCGCGTCAAAGTCGACACCAAACAAAGCATTGAAACCAAAGGCGGCAAAAAGCTAGAGCTGCAACCGGGCATGACCGTGCAATGCGAAATCAGAACGGGTGCCATGTCTGTTCTGAACTACATCGCTAAGCCCATTGTCAAAACCTTCACCAGCTCATTTTCTGAGCGCTGAAATGGGTTGTAACCATGGACAAAGAAGAAGAAAAATATTTTTTAGTCACCCAAAGAGATGCTTTGGCTTCAGCATCTGCGGGCGTTCGCAGGTCCGAAAAATTTGAAGTTCACTACACAAAACTAGGCGTTAAAAAAACACTGTCCCGCAAGGCCAACACATCGCCAAGCGATGACGGCACTTGGGTCGAAGCCAATCAGTTTTACCAATACTGCGTGGTCGATGAAAAAGACCGATTGGTCAAACCCAAAAAAATCACCAAAAAGGGAAAAAACCTACGCGTTGACATCAACGACACCCATTTTGTTGAACTACTCAACTTTTTTGGCCGAGACAAAACCAAAGACGGCGTCACCAAATTTGTGTCGCACATCAACCGAGAAACCCGTCACTTTGAAGCCATCAACTCGGTCGATGGGCAATTGGTCGAACTCACGCCTGACCACCAAGACGTGGCTTGGTGCTCGCGTGCCGGATTCATCGCAGCCCCTGAACCCGCAGGCTATGACATCTATGCCGCTGAAGACCTTCGCTACGGACAAATCTATACCTTACTCCCCGTTGTGCCTGCTCCTGTGGTCGTTGCCGCTGATGAAGTTGCAGTTGCCGCACTGCCCAGTTTGCTGCCATCCTTTTCGCCTTGGGTGAGCGGCGGTGCTGCTGCCACCGCGTTACTGAGCAGGGGAGGGGGCAGTGGCGCGGCCGCTGCCGCAGCCGCAGCCACCCCCGTGTCGCCGGTCGTTGCAGACCTCGTGGTCCACGGCCACATCATGCTCGGCCCCCTCGTGGCCGGTACCGACCTGCAAGTCACCGCCTACGACGCTGCGGGCAACAAACTGCCCAGCAGCACAGGCAACCCCGTCACCGTCACACCAAATGGCACAGGTGGGTTTGACTACGCCATCACCATCACCGGCGGCTACCGTGGTGTCGTCACCGTGCGCTTAAGCAACCCAGGTGGCAACCTCGATTACGTCTCTGAATTCACCGCCACACAAATCAACTTAGGCACCGGCGCACTCCTTGGCTCTGACAACGTTCCCACCTCCGAAAACGAGTGGATCATCAACATCACCCAAGCCACCGACTTGGCTGCCCGTCGCGTCTTGAGCGCCGCCAGTGCCGACACCGACGCCCCCCAACTCGCCGCAGGCGTACAAGCCTCTGATGTGACCGACGCCAACATCGCCGTTACCAACGCATTGCTACCTGCGAGCGCCGGCACACGCATCACCCAGCTCCTGCCCAAGTCCACCATTGGGACCGATGGCCAATCGTCGGGCGACACCTCAGACTACGCACTGCTGCTGCACACCCTTGATGTAGTGGCCCAACAAGCGGCCACCAGTGCCAACCCCCTCACCCTGCAACAAGTGCAAACCAACATCAGCAAGTTGCTGACCTGGCCCAACGCAGACTACAAAACTGCTACCCTCCAAACCCAGCTTCCCCTGCTGGACACCACCAAAACCGATGCTGCCAACAATGTTTGGGTTCCCTCACTGGCCGCCACTTTTGAGCAAAACGAAAACGTCGCCACCACCTATCTGGCCGCAGTCAAACCTGCCGACATTCCCATCAACCCCGCCACGGGGCAGCCCTATCAGGTCACCTACCAAATCACAGGCGGTAGCGACAAAGGCTTGTTTGACATCGCCCCCAACACCGGTCAACTGACATGGAAAACCGCCCCCGACTACGAAGCCCCCAAAGACCAAGGCGCTGACAACACCTACCAAGTCATTGTCACCGCGGTCACCAATGCACCGCTCACCAGCGCCTACCTCAGCTCGTCGCAAGTCGTCACCATCAAAGTCAACAACGTGGCTGAAACCACAACGCCAGTGGTGCCGGTCACGCCGGTCACGCCGGTCGTGCCGGTCGTGCCGGTCGTGCCCGACCTCGTCATTCAAGGCCAAGGCATGTTCGGCCCGATTGTGGTCGGCACTGACTTGGAGGTCACCGCATACAAAGGCGATGGCACTGTGCTTGGTTCGACGACCGTGGTTCCGGATACCGTGCAAGATGGGCGCACCTACAACTACAAAATCACCGTAGTTGGTCAAGGGAACTACCGCGGCCCGGTCACTGTGCGCTTGACGAATGGAGGACCGAAAGATGACTACGTTTCTGAAAGCACAGGACAAGCAAAAAACTTAGCGGATGGAGCGTTGTTGGCCACAGATGTGGTCACTACCAATTGGGTGACCTCTACCGTCAACCTCAAAATCATCAACATCACCCAAGCCACCGACTTGGCCGCGCGTAAAGTTTTAGACGCAACCACGGTAGACGACTCCGCTAAGGCGCCTGTAGTCAAAGCCACCGAAGCCCAAGTCACAGACGCCAACATTGCCATCACCGATGCACTGGTGCCCTCGGAAGCGGGTAATTCCTTGCCCATCACCCAGCTCTTGCCTAAGTCCACCGTGGCGGTAGATCCGGTCACGAAAGCCATCACACCGTCAGGCGACACCTCCGATTACGCACTGCTGCTGCACAGCATGGACGTCATCACCCAAAGTCAGCCGACCACGGATACGACGCCACTCCAAACCACGCAACAGCAGTTGTTTCAATTGCTGGAGTGGCCAGACACCACCAACGTTTACAAAACAGCGGTGCTGCCCGTGCCGTCCTTGGTGGACACCTCATCCGGCTCCGCCAATGCAAGCACATGGCCCGTCTCCTCGGTCGTTACCCGCAATGTGAACGAAAACGTCCTGACCACCTCAGTGACTTACGACGTCTCCGTTCAACCCTCAGCCATTCCTGTGGTTGCAACCGTCACTTACGAAATCACGGGCGGCGCTGACAAAGGCAAATTTGAGCTGGTGACAGACCCAGCCAAACCAAACCAAGCGCTCCTGCGCTTGAAAGCGGATTCAACGTTACCCACCAACGGGTCACCTGACTTCGAAACCCCCAAAGACTACGGCACAGACAACACCTACGACGTCATCGTCACCGCCGCCACCAATACTGGCCTGGCCGTACCTTACCTGCGCTCATCACAAGCGGTGAAATTTGTGGTGCAAAACCTGCCTGACACTCCGCCCATCTTTTTGGACAACACCAGCCCAGGCACCAAAATTGCCAACAACACCCCGCTGGATGTCACAGTGCCTTCTGGCACGCTGACGGCTTACACCCCCAACGTTAAGTTTGACGATGCCGCCGACAGCAAGCTCTACACCCTCACGGGTGGGGTTGCCAAAGACCAATTCAACATTAACGGCACCACGGGCGTTGTCTCTTTCAAATCAACACCTATTGCGTGGAACGCGGACAAAACCTATGTCATCGAAGTTACCGTCGCAGATACAAAGGTTCGACAAGCGCTGATTGATGCTGGCGTTGCGTCGCCGGCCACGGCCGACTACACAGACACACAAACGGTCAACATCAAAGTTCAAAAGCTGCTGACACAAGAGACCATTGACAGTTTTAATCAGGCCAACACAGAAATTCCTGGTCCTGGCAGTACGGTTGTGGCCAATCCTGCTTTCGTCTCCAGCCACCTCAAATACCAAGACGACAACTTCGTCATCAAGTTCACCGTACCGGTGAGCTTGACCGCGGACTCGACGAAAAAACTTCATTTTGTAGACGAGACCGGCACCCTCGTTCATGTGGATGTTGACCTCACCGACCCCAACCAAGCCACACTTTCAGCCGACGGCAAAACACTCACTCTCTACCCTCCCGCAGACCTCAGCGGGGACAGCAACTACCACATCGAGTTCGATGCCGGTGCGCTCCTCATCGGGGGTCAGGCGGTGCCTGCCCTCACGGGCGAAAACCATGGCCTTGACTTCAGCACACAGCCACCGTTCACACTGCATTTGGCGAAAACCGACCCCACGCACCTGACAGACCTGGAAGTCACCAGTGCCATTGTGTTGACCACAGGCGGGCTCGACCCCATTGCCACTGCAGTGGCGGGCAAGAAAATCAGATTCACCAATCTCGCTGATAGTGGCACCAAACGGGCTTTGCCGGCGAAGCGGCCTCACATGACTTTGTGATTGACGCTGCCGACACGCGTTACGTCACCATCCTCGCCAATGGCAACGTCTCCATCAAACCCCCGTTTGACTTTGACTTTGCCAACCACTACCAAATCACCATCGACGCAGGCGCCTTTAGCACAGCGGCTGACGCGAATGGCAAAGTCAGGTCTATCCTCGCCCCTGAAACCGATGCCACCCAAACGGGGGCGCTCGTGTTCAGCACCGTCAACGTGGCGGCTAACTTTGCCGCCATCGACGCCACAGTCAACACCGGCTATGTCATGCAAAACGATGGCACGTTGGTGGCTAACAAACAATGGTTTGCCGTTGACAGCACCACGGCGGCTGATCCAGCGCTAGACCTATCGAGCGGTGCCTACGCCATGGTCTTCAAAGACGCTGATGTGCGTGGCGTCAACCCCAGCATCAACGACGGGGCGGCCACCTACTTTGACGTCACGGTGACGGACTTTGGTTCAAACGATCTGATCTACGCAGACGATCAAAACAACGACCCAGCGCAAATGAACGACAGCCGATGGACTCAAATCATCGACGCGGGAGGAGCATCGGATCTGCAAGCCGACGTTCGGTTTGACCCTGTGACGGCCGCCACCCCTGCCACCGGGGGTACGTTCCATTTGTCACTCCAGGCCAGCGGTGCCTACGCCCTCACTGAGGCCCAACTCATTGACAAAATACGCGTCACCAACGCCAACTTGGCCACCCCCATCACAGCCATTGAACGGGTCGATGCCACGGGCACCGTCATCGCCTCCAACAAGCTTGATGCCAGCATCACTGACGCCCAGCCGCTGCACATCAAAGTCTCGGCGGCTTTGGAGTCGGGTGACACCCTGCAACTGCGCTACATCGATGGGGCAGGGCAGGAGCAAAACCTGGGCATGGCCTACACCGTCAGCACCACCGACGCCACCCATCAGTACGCCACCCTCGACGTTTCCCGAACGCTGCTCAACCAGTTGCCCGAGCAGGAGGGCTACAACCGCATCTTTGCTCAATTGGTATCTCTCAAAACCGGGGGCGTCACCTACAGCCGCGTGCTGGGGGGCGACAGCGGGGTCTACCTCGACACCCTGCCGGACACCCCCGTCTTGAGCGTTAAGCCGGGGCTCAACGTGGCCCTCACCCAAGACGCGGTCCTCACCAATGACCCGGCAGACCAGGTCACCCTGGTGGCCAAGGCGGCCAGCCTCACGCTGGGCAGCACCCTGCGGCTGTTCGATGACACCAACACCCAGGTCGGGGCAGACCATGTCATTGACGCGTCCAGCCTCAATGCCGACTTGGAGTTGACCACCCTCACCAACAGCAACCTGGGTTTTGGTGCGCACACCTACACCTTGAAAAGCACCGACGCGGCGCTCAACACCGCCACCACCTCTTTGGTCGTGACCCGCAACGAATACGTGCCCTACAACGGCACCGTGGGCCTGGGGCCTGTGCTCACTGGCAACGACCTGAAGGTGACTGCCTACAAGAGCGACGGCACCGTGCTGGGCACCGCCCTCGTGACCACCAACGGCACCTTCTCGGTCAACATCGACAAGGCCTACACTGGGGCCATCACCCTGTCGGTGGCCAACAAAGGCAGCAGCACAGCCACCGCCGACTACCGCGATGAATCCACCAACACCGACCTGGACATCGGTACCGGCATGCTCTCGGCCATCGTCTACGCCAACGGCACTGCCAAGACCGTCCACATCACACCCCTGACCGATCTGGTGGCTCGCCAATTGGCCGATGCCGCCACCCACCAGGTGGTGGCCGGGGTGACAGCCGCGCAAATCAACGCTTACAACCTGCAGCTGGCCAAACTCTTTGGGGTCTCCAGCACCCAGTCCATCACCGATGTGCTGCCCACCTTTGTGCTCGATACCGCAGGCACGCTGGCCAGCACCACCCAACTCAAGCACGCCTACGCCCAGACCTTGGCCCAGATCTCGGACCAAGCCGTGGTCAACATCCAAGACCAACTCGCCAACGCTATCAACTGGAGTTGGAATTCGGGCACTTCCACCGCCACGGCCACTGCCACGGGCGACATCGTCAAGCAAGTTCTTTTGCTCACCAAGGTGGCGCAAGCCGAAGCCTTGGCCACAGGGGCCAACGGCAGCAGCTACCTGACGCTGGCCAACCTGACCGACTATGGCATCACCGGGCTGGACGGCCTTTCTTTGGCGCGAACCGACAACCTGATTCAGCGCATCGTCGATGCGGCCGACGATGGCAGTGCCTTTGACACTGTGGCCGAACTCCAGGCCTTGGCCAACAAAGTGGCGGCACTGTCCAAAATTCAGGACTACGCCCACAGCAACACCAACCCCAAACCGGTGTTGGCCGACTACACCGCCGCAGGCCTGACCGGCGTCAGTGCTAGCAACTTAGACGTGGTCAACAGCAAAGTCTTGAACAACGCCAACTTCAAGGGCGCAGCATCGGACCCCGTGGCTGATGTCGCCAAAGAAGCCTTGATGCAAACGGCGCTCAATACATGGGTCGATGGTGCGCGCAGCAAAATCGCCAGCTACGCCAACGCCAGCACCAACCCCGCTCCCACCATGGCCGACTATGACATGGCCGGCCTCAGCGGTGTCACGGCCGACAACCTGGCCAAAGTCAACGCTGTCATCGATGCCATTGCGCCGGGGGGGTTGGCGACCACCCCCGCTGTCGATACGTTGCAACACTATGTGGACACGGCCGTGGACGCCTACAACCAGGCGGTGTTGAAAGTTCGCGCCTACATGCGCGACACGGTGCCCAACCCAGCGCCCGATGCCACCACCTTTGCCGATCTGGGCCTGAGCGACATCGACACCGCCAACGAGGTGGCCAGTGCCAATTACTACCTCGGCACCCTCATGGGCACAGCCAATGCCGATGCTTCGCAATCGCTGATTCGCACCAACCTCACGGCGCAATGGAAAGCGCTCGAAAAAATCAACCAATACGCGATCGACAACAACAATACGGCTCCCGTCAAGGCAGACTACATCGCGGCAGGCGTGGTCTGGAACACCAACAGCGACCAGGCCCTGTTCAACGCTACGGTGGATGCCAAAGACAGCATCGACACGGCCAAGGCGCTGGTGGACCTGCTCAACACCGTGGCCAGCCCCTCGGGCTCGGCTTCGCTCAGCAGCATCGTGCGTGCGGGCAGCTCGGTGGCCAACGGCAGCTTCACCAGCGACGCCTACCTCAACGCTGCCGAACTCGGCGCTGGCGAGACCGCCCAATTCACCGTCACCTTTGACCGTGCGGTCACGGGCTTGAGAGAGGCCAACTTTGCGCTGTCGGATGCCCTGGGCAGCGCCATTGCAGGGGCTGCCTCGACCCTCACGCTCAGCAGCGCCGACGCCAATGCCGGCAGGCTCTACACCGTCACCGTGAGCAACCTCACCGGCCTGAGCAGCAAAAGCCTGCGCCTGAACCTGGCCAACACCACGGGTGTGACGGACACCCAGGGCGCACTGGCGTTGCCCGCAGCCTCCTACACGGGTGGCCAGTCCTACACGGTGGACACCTCTAACCCCGTCACGCTGGCCGCTGCCACTGGTGAAGACCTCACGCTCAGCAGCAGCGAAGCCAGTGTCAACCTCTGGGTCGATCCTGCCAACCTATCGGTGGGCGATGTGCTCCAGCTCACCAAGGGCGACGGCAGCCTGCTGGGCAGCGCCGTCACGGTCAATGCCACACACCTGAGCTCCGGTGTCACCTTCAACGTGCTCAAAAGCATTCTGGCCAACGGTGACACGCTGACGGTCAAGAGCACCGACATCGCGGGCAACAGTGGCAGTGCCAGCATCACCGTCAACGTGCTCGACTACGTGCAGGTCACGGGCAGCCTGGGCCTGCCCAGCAAGGTGCTGACCGGCAACGACCTCCAAGTCACCGCTTACGACGCCAGCAACAACGTGCTGGGCACCGGCACCATCGACGCCGCCACCAACACTTACACGCTGCAACTGCTCCAGTCGACCACCGGCCGGGTCAAACTCCAGCTCAGCAGTGGCATTGGCAGCGCCAAGGATTTTTGGGACGAAGCCACTGCGGCCCAGGCCGACCTGGGCAGCATGGCGATTTCGGCCGTCATCAATGCAGACGGTACGGCCAAAACGTCCAACATCAGCGTGCTCACCGACGTGGCCGCGCGCCTCATTGCAGGCATCAGCTCGCCCACGGCGGCGGATATCAGCGCGGCCAACCTGGCCGTGACCAAACTCTTGGTCAACAGCACATCCGCCACGGGTATCACGGCCTACACCCCTGACTTTGGGGTGGGCAACAGCGGCACCTACAGCACCAGCACGGCCAGCCTGTATGGCCAACTGCTCAACCAGCTCTCGCAGCAGGCCCAAAGCAAGGGCCGCGCCCTTGATGTGGTGCTCGAAGACCTGGCCGCTGGCATCAGCTACAACAGCACCACTGGCGTGGCCACGCTCAACAACGCCTTCGCCAAGGAAGTCTTCCTGCTGGCCAAGGTGCAA
>ERZ650301.145-NODE-145-length-17598-cov-10.366414_pt1 | contig 17598 bp, 12 predicted proteins | sample MGYA00376237_ERZ650301 | MGnify/ENA primary metagenome ERZ650301 (study PRJEB26733, sample SAMN07839255) | wastewater metagenome | biome: small river; feature: stream; material: water | place: USA: North Carolina | collected 2016-04-05 ...
CCTGCGATATTGGTATTGGTGGAATGACCTGTGCGTCGTGCGTGGCCCGTGTGGAACGTGCGATTGGCAAACTACCGGGCGTCGAGTCGGTCAGTGTGAACTTGGCCACGGAGTCCGCACGCGTGACATGGGCAGCGTCATCGCCGGGTGAAGATGCGCAAACCCAGCAAGCGCGGTTGCGCCGCGCCGTGCGCGATGCCGGCTACGAGCCCTTGGCAGCCGAGCACTTAGAGCAAGCGCCTGTGGGTGCTTGGGTGGGCTTTGCACCCGTCGCCGTCGGGCTTTTGTTAAGCGGCCCCTTGGTTTTGCCGATGTTGGGAGACATCTTGGGCAAACATTGGATGCTGCCCGCGCTTTGGCAATTTTTGCTGGCCACGCCCGTGCAATTTGTATTGGGTGCGCGTTTTTACAAAGCGGGCTGGCATGCCCTGCTCGCCGGCAGTGGCAACATGGACTTGTTGGTCGCTCTAGGCACCACCGCCGGTTGGGCCTTGTCGGTGTGGTTGTGGTTGACGGCGCCTGTAGAGGCAATGGTGCATTTGTATTTCGAAGGGTCCGCTGTTGTCATCACCTTGGTGCTGCTGGGCAAATGGTTAGAGGCGCGTGCCAAACGTCAAACCACCGACGCCATTCGTGCGTTGCACGCGTTGCGTCCCGCGCGGGCGCGCATCATCACTTCTGATGGTGAGGTAGACGTTCCCATTGAAGAGCTGCTGGTGGGCGACCGTTTGGTGGTTTTACCCGGTGAACGTTTTCCAGCTGACGGGGAGGTGTTAGAAGGCCAAACACAGGCAGACGAAGCCATGCTCACCGGTGAGCCGCTGCCTGTGCATAAGAACGTAGGGTCACGCGTGACGGGTGGCAGCATCAATGGTGAAGGCCGCGTGGTCATGCGCGTGCGAGCGACAGGGACGACCACCGTGTTGGCCAACATCATTCGTTTGGTGGAAGATGCGCAAGCCGCCAAAGCCCCCATTCAACGCCTGGTCGACCAAGTGTCTGCGGTGTTTGTGCCTGTGGTGTTGGTGCTTGCGCTTCTCACGTTGCTGGCTTGGTGGTTTACCGGCCACAGCATTGAGGTGTCGCTGATCCATTGCGTGGCGGTGTTGGTCATTGCGTGTCCGTGCGCGCTGGGTTTGGCCACGCCTGCGGCCATCATGGCCGGCACGGGGGTGGCGGCCAAGTACGGCATTCTGATCAAAGATGCGCAGGCCTTAGAGGTGGCACACCAAGTGGACACCGTGGCGTTTGACAAAACTGGCACGTTGACCATTGGGCAGCCACGGTTGCTGTCTCTGCATGACATCCAAGACATAGGTGCATCGACGACCCATGGGCTTCCCATGCTCTCGTTGGCGGCCAGTTTGCAAAGCGGTAGCGAACACCCATTGGCCCATGCCGTGGTGCAGGCGGCCAAGGCAAAACACATGGACCATGTGGCACCAGAGGCCGTGAAAGCGGTGGCAGGCTTTGGCAGCGAAGGTGTGGTGCAAGGACGAAGTTTGCTGCTAGGCAGTTTGCGTTGGATGACAGAGCTTGGTGTGCCCGCTGGCGAATGGCAAGCCCGTGCAGCGGCCTTGCAAGCGGAGGGTGCCACAGTCTCCATCATGGCCGAACGAACGCCGCAAGGGGTGGTTGCGCTCGCCGTGTTGGCATTTGGTGACGAACCTAAGCCGGGTGTGCACGAGGCCTTGACCAAACTTCGCGCGCGAGGTTTGCGTTTGGCCATGATTTCTGGCGACAACGCGGGCGCTGCACAAGCCATGGCCGCACGTTTGGGCTTGCATACAGATGAAGTTCATGCCGAGGTCATGCCTGGTGACAAAGCGGCTTTGGTCAAGCGCTTACAGCGCAACGCAGGCGGCGCGCCACATGTGGTGGCCTTTGTCGGCGACGGCATCAACGACGCGCCCGCATTGGCTGCCGCAGATGTGGGCTTGGCCATGGCCAACTTGAACGCGGACGGCCAACGTGGCGGCACCGATGTGGCCATGCAAGCGGCAGGCATCACGCTCATGCGTGGGGACGTGGCGTTGGTGGCGGGGGCATTGGATATTTCTGCCCGCACCGTCGCCAAGATCCGCCAAAACTTGTTTTGGGCGTTTGTCTACAACGCGGCGGGCATTCCACTGGCGGCCATGGGTTATTTAAGCCCCGTGGTGGCTGGTGCGGCGATGGCCCTCAGCTCGGTCAGCGTGATGACCAACGCCTTGTTGCTTAAGCGTTGGAAGCCCTGATGTCGTGGCTGTTTGGCAATTTGGGTCCAGAAAACCACGCCACATACAAGGCTGGCAACACCACCAGCGTTAGCAACGTGGCCGTCACCAAACCACCAATCACCACGATGGCCAAGGGACGTTGAGTTTCTGACCCAATGTCATGGCTCAGCGCCATCGGCAGCAAACCCAAGGCGGCGAGCATGGCCGTCATTAAAACCGTGCGCAGACGTTGCAGCGCACCCTCTTTGACCGCTTCAATCACGGTGTAGCCCGCATTGCGCAACTGCTGGAAGACCGAGAGCATCACCACGCCATTGAGCACGGCTTGTCCCGACAAGGCAATAAAACCAATGGCAGCAGACACGGAGAGTGGGATGCTAAAGATCCATAGGGCTACAAACCCACCAATCAAAGCCAAAGGCACGTTGATCAAAATCAGACCCGCTGTTTTGAACGAGCCAAAAGCATCAAAGAGCAAGACAAAAATCAGCAGCAGCGAAATGGGCACCACCACCGCCAAACGTTGCATGGCGCGTTCTTGGTTTTCAAACTCACCTGACCATGTGACGGCATAACTGTCTGCAATCTTGACGTTCTTTTCTACGCGGGCTTTCATGTCGGCGACGACCGAGCCCATGTCGCGACCTTTTACAAAAATACCAATCGCCATCGTGCGTCGGCCAGCTTCGCGAGCGATGTTCATGGCCCCACTGCCTTGGCGAATGGTGGCCACGTTCTCTAATGTTGCGTAGCCGCCTCCTGGCAGTGCGATGGGCGTGGCCGGTAAGTTGACCACTGAGCGGCGGTCACCTGCCAAGCGCAGCACCACGGTGAACTTGCGTTCGCCTTCCCAAATTTGCGTTGTGGCCCGGCCTGCGAGGGCTGATTCGACCACATCCTGAATGTCGCCCACGTTCAGACCCAAACGCGCGGCACGGTCCCGGTCAATGTCAATCACGAGTTGCGGTACTTCGCCCAAGCGGTCAATCTCTGCACGTTGCACGCCGACCACTTGCTTGAATTCGCGTTGCATGGCTTCTGTGGTGCGGCGTAATTCGTCTAAATCATCGCCCGACACCTTCACGACGATTTGTCCTTTGATTTGTGAAATCGACTCCAACACGTTGTCGCGAATCGGCATGGAAAAAGCGGGGTCTACCCCCGGGATTACGCCCAGTTTTTGATCCATTTCTTCAATCAATAAGTCACGCGTCATGCCCTTGCGCCACTCTTCGACCGGTTTGACGTCCACAAACACCTCGGCCATGCTGAGCGTCTTGGGGTCGGTTCCATCTTCGGGTTGACCCGCTTTAGACACCACGGTGCGAACTTCGGGAATGGTCAGCAGCTGCATGCGGGCTTTGCGCAGCACCTTCGCCGCTTCTTCTTGAGACACGCTCGCGGGCATATCCCAGTTCACCCAGAAAGTGCCCTCGTTTAATTCAGGCAAAAATTCGGAACCCAAGCTGGCGGCGGCCAACACCGACATGGCAAACCCGGCCAAGGCAATGCCCACCACTTTGCGAGGTTTTTCAAGCGCCCAGTTCAGCACCGGTTCATACACACGCTTGGCCCAAGACACCAGGCCGTTGTCGCCGTGCGGAATGCCCTTGCGCAGCATCCAATACGCCAGCAACGGCACCAAGGTCAGCGAAAAGATGAGCGAGCCCACCAGCGCCGTGGTGACAGACAAAGCCATGGGTTGGAAGATTCGGCCTTCATGGCGTTGCAGCGCAAAGATAGGAATGTGCGCGGCAATGATGATGAGCATCGAGAAAACCGTTGGGCGTCCCACTTCACTCGCAGCATTGGTGATGAGGGTGCGCCGTTCTTTCTCGTTCATACCTTCGCCACGCTCAGCAAGACGGTGCATGATGTTTTCAATCACGATGACCGCGCCATCCACGATGATGCCAAAGTCCATCGCGCCTAAGCTGAGCAAGTTGGCGGGCACGCCCAAAATTTTCAAACCTAAGAAGGTCGACAGCAAGGCCAGCGGAATCACCACCACCACGGCCAACGACGCACGCATGTTCGACAAAAACAGGTACAACACCAACGACACCAAAAGCGCGCCTTCAACGAGGTTTTTGAACACGGTGGTGAGGGTTTTGCCCATCAGCCAAGTGCGGTCATAAAACGGCACGATTTGTACGCCCTTGGGCAACACGCGGTCGTTGAGGTCGACGAGCTTTTCTTTGATGCCTTTGAGCACGACGCTCGGGTTCTCGCCCTTGCGCATGATGATGATGCCAGTCACCACATCGTCATCCATGTCTTGGCCCACCGTGCCCAAGCGCGGTACAGCGCCAATCGCGACGGTGGCCACATCTTTGACCAACACAGGCGTGTTGCCGCGTGCTGTGACGACGATATTGCCAATGTCTTGTGCCGAGTGCAGTAAGCCAATGCCGCGAATGGCGAACTGTTGCGCACCCTGTGCGACATAACTACCACCGGCGTTGGCGTTGCCGCGGCCCATGGCGTCTTGTAAATCTTGTAGCGTGAGTTTGTAGGCGCGCAGCTTTTGCATGTCGGGCTGCACTTCGTATTGTTTGATGTAGCCGCCCATGCCCACCACGTCGGCTACGCCTGGAATTTGGCGCAACGCACGTTCAACGGTCCAGTCTTGGATGGTGCGCAGCTCGGTCGAGGTTTTGCCATCGCCCTTGAGGCGGTAGCGCATGACCTCGCCCACGGGGGTGGCATTAGGCATGACGTTGGCTTGCACGCCCATGGGTAGGTCCACACTGCTCAAGCGTTCGTTGACTTGTTGGCGAGCGAGGTTGACCTCGGCCTTGTCGTCATAGGTCACCACAGTGAATGACAAACCAAACTGTGTGTGCGAGAACACGCGTATCGAATTGGGTAAGCCTGAAAGCGCCACCTCAATGGGCAGAGACACCTCTTTCTCAACCTCTTCAGCCGCACGGCCCGGGTAGAGCGCAATCACCGTCACTTGGGTGTCCGTGACGTCGGGAAAGGCTTCAACCGATAGATTTTTGAAAGCGAAGATACCCGCCATGACAAACAAGAGTGTGCCCAGCAGGATGAATAGCGGCTGGTTCAGCGCGTAGTCAATGAGGCGTTTCATTTTTGACCTGCACTGCTGGCGGAGGCGGCCGTCCCTGGCGCTGGGGTGTGTTGCATGGCCTCGTCTTGGGCATTGCGGAATTCACGGGCCAGCAGCAAACTGTTTTCCTTCACGACCTTTTCACCGGCTTGCACGCCTTCGACGATGAGGACTTCTTGCAGGCCTTCGTAGCCCAGCTTCACGCGACGGGGTTCAAACACGCCGGGTTCGGTTTGCACATAGGCCCAGTGCTCGATGCCGCGTAACTGCACGGCACTGGCGGGCACTAACACGCCTGCGCTCAGTTTGCGCTCAATGTGGGCGGTGCCCAGCATTTCGGCTTTGAGCAACCGCTGTGCGTTGTTGATGACCGCGCGCACTTTGATGGCGCGGGTGGTGCTGTCAATGAAGTCACCCGTGGCGGTGATCTTGGCCTCAAAGGTTTGACCTGGAAAGTTGGGCAGGGTTAAAAAGACTTGCGTGCCAGGCTTGAGCGAGGCGGTGTCAGACTCGCGCGCGTCAATTTGCACCCACAAAACGCTGGGGTCGCTCACCACAAAAAGGGCCTGGTTGCCGGGGCCGCCTTGGTCGGGGCGTACTTCTTGACCTGCGCTGAGGTTGCGTTCCACCACCACACCGCGCACCGTGGCCGCAAGTCCCAGCTGCTGGTTGACGGCGTTGGCACTGCCGTACATGTGTGTGCGCGCTTGGGCGCGAGCCAGTTCCGCCTTGGCACGAAGGGCGTCTGCTTCTGTGGCATCCAACTCTTTGCGCGAGATGACATCGGCTTCAAACAAGGTCTGGTGGCGTGCCAAGGCGCGCTCGGCCACTTGGGCATCGGCCATGGCTTTGGCGGTGTCGGCTTGGGCTGCGCCAAATTCTGGTGAGGCCAAGGTCGCCAGCACTTGGCCGGCATTCACGCTTTGGCCGATGTCGGCATTCAGGCTCAGTACACGGCCTGCAAACGCGGGGTAAATGCGCTGTGTTCGCTCTTCGTTCCACACCAAGCGGGCAGGCAGATCAATGGTTACCTTTTCGGCCGCCTTGGCTTCGACGGTACTCAGCAAGGCCAGTTGCGGATGACCTGCCGGAAAGCGCAACTGTTGGCCTTGCACGATGGGTTGAGGGGCTGGTGGTTTGCTAGCTGCTTGTTGGTTCAGCAGCACATAAGTTGCTATCAGAAGTGCCAGCGCGCCGCCACCCGCGATGTAGCGCTTGGTGGGTGTATCTAGCAAGGCGCGGGATGTTTCGCGCAAGCGGTTTTGAAGGTTCTGTCGTATGCTCATAGCCACGTTTATCGTTCATCGTGGCTGACCAGCCCCTGACTTCTTTTCCACTGGGTCCTCACTTGCGAATTTTGTTGATTGAAGACGACGCCGTGCTGCAAGCGGTGATGCTGCGCAGCCTTAGCGATGCGGGCCATCGTGTGGATGCCGCCAGTCATTTGGAAGAGGGCGCACACTTCTGGCAAGTGCAAACCTACGATGCGGTGTTGCTGGATTTGAATTTGCCACTGACTGGTCAACCGCACGCGTTACAAGGCAGCGGCTTACAGCTGTTGCGCGAAGCGCGCACGCGCGGGGACCGCACGCCAGTTCTGGTGCTGACTGCGCGTAACCGCACCGATGAACGCATTGCCGGTTTAGACGCAGGTGCTGACGACTACTTAGGCAAGCCTTTTGATTTAGAAGAGGTGGAAGCGCGGTTGCGTGCCTTGGTGCGTCGCAGCCAAGGCGTGGATGACGAGGTGCAAGTGGGGCGCTTGCGCTTGCATCGCAAACACCACCGTGTGTTTTTGGGGGATGCCGATTTGGCACTGCCCGCCCGCGAGTTTGAAGTGCTGTGCGAGCTCATGACGCCTCCAGGACGCGCAGTCAGCAAGCGTGTGCTGTCTGACAAGCTGTCTGGTTTTGATGAGGCTTTGGGCGACAACGCCCTAGAAGCGTTCATATCTAGGTTGCGCAAAAAAATCGCTGACAGCGGCGCCACCATTCGTACCCTGCGCGGGATTGGTTATGTTTTAGAGGAGCAACCCCGATGACCGCTACACCTCGCAAACCTTCGTTGCGCAACCGTTTGTTGCGCCATGTGCTGGTGCCGTTGGCGGTGACGTGGTTGTTGGGCTCAGCCTTGGTGGTGGGCATTGCGTCTTACTTTGCGCAGCAAGCGTTTGACCGTGCTTTGTTAGATGACGCTTATTTGGTAGCCAGCCATGTGCGCCGTGTGACGGGTGAGTCAGGGGCGCTGGACTTGAGCCTGTCAGCGCAAGAGATGAGCACGGTGTTGTTTGACCAAAGTGAATCTTTGTATTTTGCGGTTCTGAGCCCCAGCGGTGCATTGTTGGCGGGTCATGCAGGTTTGCGCCCGTTGCAGCTTGAAGACAACTTCAAGCCCCATTTTGATGCGATTGAATACCAAGGCCGGGTGCTGCGCAGCGTCACCATTCACCGCGAGCAACCCGGAAATTTTTATGTGGTCATGGCGCAAACCACGGCCAGCCGGGACCATCTTTTGCAGCGCTTGCTCACGTTTTCTATCGTTCCGCAGCTGCTGTTACTCATGGGCTTGGCCGCGTGGTTGCAGCGCGCGATCGAAGATGACTTAGTGCCGCTCGCTGAGCTTGAGCATGCGTTGGGACGGCGCGACGCGCGTGACCTGACCCCTGTGCCTGTCAGTGGCACGACGCGTGATGTGCAGCGGCTGGGTCAAGCCATCAATGCACTTTTGGGCCGCATTGCGCAGAGCGTTCAAGCCCAGCGCGAGTTTTCTGGCAATGTGGCGCATGAGCTGCGTACGCCTTTGGCGGGCATTCGTGCCTTGGCCGATTACGGTCTGCGTCAGAGTGACCCACAGGTGTGGCGCGAGCAGTTGCAAGGCATTGCCCAAAGCCAAGAGCGAGCCAGCCATTTGGTGGACCAGTTGTTGGCCCTGGCTTTGGCCGATGAAGCACAGCACACCTTAGAGCAAAAGCCCGTCGCGCTGGATGCCTTGGTCGGCGAAGCTGTGCTGCGCTTTTTGCCCCGTGCTGATGCGGTTGGCGTTGATCTCGGTGCCCGTGGTGCAGACCAACCCGTATGGGCGCTTGCCAACGATGCATTGATCGAAGGTATTTTGAACAACTTGCTAGACAACGCGCTGCGTTATGGCCGTGCTCCCAAAGGGGAAAGCCACATCACCGTGTCGGTTGTCGATGCGCCGCAAGCCGTGGTGTTGTCGGTGATTGACAACGGGCCTGGCGTGTCGTTCGAACAGTTGAAGAAATTGACCCAACGCTGGGTGCAAGGTTCGGCGGGGGAGGCGTTGAAAGAGGGGTCGGGTTTGGGCCTTGCCATCGTCAACGAATATGCGCGCTTGTTGGGCGCCAAAGTGAGTGTGCAAACCGAAAGCCCCCACGGCTTGCGGGTGAGCATCACCTTGAACAAGCCCTTGTAAAATCGCCCCCTTGCTCAGCAGGGCGGCGCACAGCTCCTGCGGCCCCCTGCATTTGTGCACACCCCAAAGGTTGGTTTTATGTTGTATCCCCAAGAGTTTGATGTCATCGTTGTCGGCGGTGGCCACGCCGGCACGGAGGCGGCGCTGGCCTCGGCGCGCATGGGGGCTAAAACTTTACTACTAAGCCACAACATTGAAACCTTGGGTCAAATGAGCTGCAACCCGTCTATTGGCGGCATCGGCAAAGGCCATTTGGTCAAAGAGGTGGATGCTCTGGGTGGCGCCATGGCTTTGGCGACCGACGAGGGGGGCATTCAGTTCCGTATTTTGAACAGCTCCAAAGGCCCCGCTGTGCGTGCGACCCGTGCGCAGGCGGACCGCATTTTGTACAAAGCTGCGATTCGTCGCATGCTTGAAAACCAGCCTAACCTGTGGCTATTTCAACAAGCAGTGGACGACCTGATGGTGGAGGGCGACCGCGTGGTGGGCGCCTGCACCCAAGCGGGCATTCGCTTTCGCAGCCGCACCGTGGTGTTGACGGCGGGTACTTTTTTAGACGGAAAAATTCACGTTGGCCTGAGCAACTATGCCGGTGGCCGTGCGGGTGACCCGCCTGCGGTCAGCCTATCGGCCCGACTCAAAGAGCTTAAGCTGCCACAAGGTCGATTGAAAACCGGCACGCCCCCGCGCATTGATGGTCGCACGATCGACTTCAGCCAGTGCATCGAACAGCCCGGTGATGGCGTGCAAACACAAACTGCTACAGGCGCACCTTCGGCGGGTGTGTTGGGCGAGGTGCCGGTGTTTAGCTTCATGGGGCGGGCGTCCATGCACCCGCAACACATGCCGTGTTGGATCACGCACACCAACCCGCGGACCCACGACATCATCCGTTCCGGCTTTGACCGCAGCCCCATGTTCACCGGCAAGATTGAGGGGGTTGGCCCGCGCTATTGCCCGAGTGTGGAAGACAAAATCAACCGTTTTGCGGACAAAGACAGCCACCAAATTTTCTTAGAGCCTGAAGGCCTGACCACCCACGAGTACTACCCCAACGGCATCAGCACCAGTCTGCCGTTTGACATTCAGTACGACCTGGTTCGCTCGATGAAGGGTTTGGAAAATGCCCACATCATTCGCCCAGGCTATGCCATTGAGTACGATTACTTTGACCCCCGCGAGCTCAAACGAAGCTTCGAAACCCGAGCGCTGGGCGGCTTGTTTTTCGCCGGTCAAATCAACGGCACCACCGGTTACGAAGAAGCTGCGGCTCAGGGCTTGTTTGCCGGTATCAACGCCGCACTTCAATGCCGCAGCTTGGCTGGCGCCGCGAATGACTTTGGTGGCGCTTGGACGCCCGGACGCGATTTGGCCTATCTGGGGGTGTTGGTCGACGACCTGACCACCAAGGGCGTCACAGAGCCGTACCGCATGTTCACCAGCCGCGCTGAGTTCCGTTTACAGCTGCGCGAAGACAACGCCGATGTGCGCCTGACCGAACTGGGTCGCCAAATGGGCCTGGTGGACGACGCGCGTTGGGAGGCATTTAGCCGCAAGCGCGATGCTGTTTCACGTGAAACAGAACGCCTCAAGTCCATTTGGGTCAATCCGCGCAACTTGCCAGTGGCTGAGGCGGAGCGCGTGTTGGGTAAAGCCATTGACCGCGAATACAACTTGGCTGACCTACTGCGTCGACCTGATGTGAGCTACCAGGGGCTAATGTCTTTGGATGGTGCTAAGCATCAAAACCAAGAGTTGGTGGATGCCTTGGCGGGCGATGAGGTTTCACGTGAAACAACGCGAGCCGTCATTGAGCAGATCGAAATCGCAGCCAAATACTCTGGCTACATTGACCGCCAGCGTGACGAAGTGGAGCGTGCCGCCCATTACGAAAACCTCAAGCTGCCAGATGATTTGGATTACAACCAAGTGTCCGCCTTGTCGTTTGAGGTGCGTCAGCGCTTGAGTCGCCAGCGGCCTGAAACTTTGGGTCAAGCGTCGCGTTTGTCGGGCATCACCCCGGCGGCCATCTCTTTGCTGCTGATTCATCTCAAGCGCGCGCGCGTCAAAGGGTTTGCCCAAGACGCGGCCGCCAGCAATTCAGCCGAGGCGGTCTGATGCACGCCTTGTTGCCCGCCCTGCAAAAAGGGCTTGAGGATTTGGGCTTGTCGTTGACGAGCGACCAGCAGGCGCAACTCTTGGCCTACATGGATTTGATTGCTAAATGGACCAAGGTCTACAACTTGACGGCGGTTCGTGATGCCAATGAAATGCTCACCCATCACTTGCTCGATAGCTTGGCGGTGGTTGTGCCGCTACGCCGAGAGTTGGCCAAGTTGGCGCAGCCTGAGACAAGCTCGGTGGTGCCGTTGGGCGATGCCATGCAAGCAGGCGACCCGCGGCGGTTCAATTTGCTTGATGTTGGCGCAGGCGCAGGTTTGCCAGGCGTTGTCATTGCCATCACATGCCCCGAAGTTTCGGTGACGTGTGTGGACACGGTTGCCAAAAAAGCAGCCTTTATCCAGCAGGTGGCTGCGACGTTGAGGCTGGCCAATCTCAAGGGTCTGCATGCCCGCGTAGAAAGTTTGATTCAGCCTTATGACGTAGTCTGTTCCCGTGCCTTTGCCTCGTTGCTGGATTTCACCACTTGGTCTAAGTCAGCCTTGGCCAGTCATGGTGTGTGGATGGCGATGAAGGGCAAACACCCCGACCAAGAGTTGTTAGCGTTGCCCCAAAGCGTCAAAGTGTTTCACGTGGAACAGCTTCAGGTGCCTGGTTTGGAAGCAGAGCGCTGCATCATCTGGATGCGCGGTTAAACTCCCCTCAGTTTTTAATCTGAGTCTCTTATGTTTGGTATTGCGGACTACGGCGCATTCGTCGTGGCCATCATTGTCTTTTTAGCGATTCCTGGCCCTGGTAACTTGGCCTTGCTGACGGCGACCGGTCAGGGTGGCGTGCGTTCAGGAATGGCTGCGACATGTGGGGTCATTGCCGGCGACCAGGTGCTGTTGTGGTTGGCGGTTGCTGGGTTGTCAGCGGTGCTGATCAACTATCCCGGTTTGTACAGCTCGGTCAAATGGGCGGGTGCTGCTTACTTGTTGGGTTTGGGTTACTCCCTGTTCAATAGCAAGCCGGGCGATGCGCCGGTGTTGAACATGAAGCCAGACCACTACTTTCGACAAGGCTTGTTTATCACGGTGCTCAATCCCAAGGCGATTGTGTTTTACATGGCGTTTTTTCCGCTGTTCGTGGATCCTCGGATTCACCAAGGCTTGCTCACATTTGGTTTCATGGCGTTCACCATTGCCGTGTTGACTTTTCTTTACGGGCTGGTGGTCGTTTTGTTGGCACACCATTTGGCGGCGCGTGTGCGCGCCAATCCCTTGGCCGGCGTGATACTCAACAAACTGGCGGGTGTGTTGCTCATTGGTTTTGGCCTGAAATTGGCTTTGTTTTCATAAATTTTCCGTCTCTTTCGAAAGCGCTGTATGGCCAAAATCTTTTGTGTTGCAAACCAAAAAGGTGGTGTGGGTAAAACCACCACCACCGTCAACTTGGCTGCAGGTTTGGCATTTGTGGGGCAGCGCGTGCTGATGGTCGATCTCGACCCTCAGGGCAATGCCACCATGAGTTCAGGCGTGGATAAGCGTGAAATGGCGTTGTCGGTGTATGACGTGTTGCTAGAAGAGGCGACTGTCACCGAAGCACGCATCCGCAGCAATTGGGGCACAGAGGGCGTGCGCGCCAAAATCCCAACCTACGATGTTTTGGGTGCGAATCGAGACTTGGCGGGAGCAGAGGTAGAGTTGGTGTCGTTAGAGCGCCGCGAAAACCGCCTCAAGCAGGCCTTGACGGCCGTGGACTCTGAATACGACTTTATTCTTATTGACTGTCCTCCCTCCTTGTCCATGCTCACGCTCAATGGCTTGTGCTGCGCGCATGGTGTGATTGTGCCGATGCAGTGTGAGTACTTCGCCTTGGAAGGCTTGACCGACTTGGTCAACACCATCAAGCAGGTGCACGCCAACCTGAACCGTGATCTCAAAATCATTGGTCTTCTGCGCGTCATGTTTGACCCACGCATTACCTTGCAGCAGCAGGTGAGTGAGCAACTCAAGGACCATTTCGGCAACAAAGTGTTCAGTGCGGTCATCCCCCGCAATGTCCGTTTGGCCGAAGCGCCGAGTTATGGTTTGCCTGGTGTTGTGTTCGACCCCTCCGCCAAAGGCAGCCACGCGTTTGTCGACTTTGCACAAGAAATGGTCGAACGCGTCAAAGCGTTCTAAGTCCAGCGCACACACGCACATGACGGCTCCCGTTCTCCTTCTTCCTGGTTGGCACAACAGTGGCCCGACCCACTGGCAAAGCCTTTGGCAGCACACACACGGCTATACCCGTGTCGAGCAGCACAGCTGGGATTGGCCCCTGCGTGGCGATTGGATGATGCAGCTGGAAGAGGCGGTGCTGGCCAACCCGGGGGCGGTGCTGGTGGCTCATAGCTTGGGCTGTGTGTTGGTGGCCGCCTGGGCGGCCCATTCGTTGCACGCCCACCATGTCAAAGCCGCCTTGCTGGTGGCGCCTGCCGATGTGGAGCGCGCAGAGATGCAGCAAATGCTCTACAGCTGGAGCCCTATTGTGCGTGAACGTTTACCGTTCCCTAGCGTGATGGCGACCAGCCGCAATGACCCCTATTGCAGCTTCATGCGGGCCAGTGCGTTGGCGCATGCGTGGGGATCGCGCATGGTGGATTGCGGCATGAGCGGCCACGTCAACGCCGAAGCGAACCTTGGCGATTGGCCCGAAGGTTTTGCCTTGTTACAAGATTTACTCAAAGAAGAAGTTACCCATGGTTACTAAAAAACCCAAAGGCTTAGGCCGCGGCCTTGAGGCCTTACTCGGCCCCAAGGTGGATGAGGCCGCACAAGTCGCGAGCGATGGCTTGCCCACGACGTTGTCGCTGACCCAAATGGTGCCCGGCATGTACCAGCCGCGCACGCGCATGGATGAGGGTGCTTTGTATGAGTTGGCCGAAAGCATCAAGGCCCAAGGCATCATGCAACCTATTTTGGTTCGTCAGTTGCATGACGGGCCTAACGCCGGCAAATACGAAATCATTGCGGGCGAACGCCGCAGCCGCGCCGCCAAACTGGCCGGTCTCGACACCGTGCCTGTACTGGTACGCGATGTGCCCAATGAAGCCGCAGCGGCCATGGCCCTGATTGAAAACATCCAGCGCGAAGACCTCAACCCGCTGGAAGAAGCACAAGGCCTGCAACGTCTCATCAAAGAGTTTGGCCTCACACACGAACTCGCCGCACAAGCAGTGGGGCGCTCGCGCAGCGCCGCCAGCAACTTGTTGCGCTTGCTCAACTTGGCAGACCCGGTGCAGTCCATGTTGATGGCAGGGGACATTGACATGGGCCATGCCCGTGCGCTCTTGGCCCTCGATCGGGGGACACAAATTACCGCCGCAAATCAAATCAGCGCGAAAAAAATGTCTGTGCGCGAAGCGGAGAGTTTGGTGAAAAAGCTCAGTGCCGAATTCAACCTCGTGCCGCAAAAACCCAAGAGCGAAAAGTCTCGCGACATCAAGCGCCTGGAAGAAGAGTTGTCTGATTTACTCACCGCACAGGTGGAAGTGCGCGTCAAAAAGCGCGTCAAGCGCCATGGCCGCGTAGAAGAAATGGGTGAGTTGGCGATTCAGTTTGGCTCGCTCGATGAGCTCAATGGACTCATCGACAAACTGCGTAAACCTTAATCACACAGGGAAGACCGCTTACAGCGTAAAAATCTTCCCTGGGTTCAAAATATTGTGCGGATCCAGTGCCAGTTTGATGGTGCGCATCATGTCGACGGCCCCTTCGCCCGTTTCCGTGCGCAAGAAGTCCATCTTGTGCAAACCAATGCCATGCTCGCCGGTGCAGGTGCCGCCTAAGCGCAGCGCACGGTGAACCAGCTTGTGGTTCAAGTCTTCGGCGGTGGCGTATTCTTCGGGGTTGTTGGGGTCAATCAGATACCCAAAGTGGAAATTTCCATCGCCGACATGGCCCACCAAGAAATAAGGCAGGCCTGTGGCATCGGCTTCCACGATCGAATCCAGCAAACAGTCCGCTAATTTGCTGATGGGCACACAGGTGTCGGTGCTGATGGCGCGGCAGCCAGGTTTGCTTTGAATCGCGGCGAAATACGCGTTGTGTCGCGCTGTCCACAAGCGGGTGCGCTCCTCGGGCGTGGTGGCCCATTCGAACGATTGACCGCCATAGTCAGCGGCAATTTCTTGTACGGTTTCGGCCTGTTCTTTCACGCCTGCGGGTGAACCGTGGAACTCCATCAACAGCATGGGTGTTTCAGCCAAGCCGAGCTTGGCGTAGTTGTTCACCATGCGAATGGTGTTGCCGTCGATCAACTCCACGCGGGCAATCGGCACGCCCATCTGAATCGTCGCAATCGTGGTGTGCACGGCGGCTTCAATGCTGGGAAACGAGCAAATGGCCGCAGACACCGCTTCGGGCAATGGGTAAATGCGCAACGAGATTTCGGTCATCACGCCCAGCGTGCCTTCGCTGCCGACCAAAAGGCGCGTCAGGTCGTAGCCGGCGGCTGACTTCTTGGCGCGCGTTCCGGTGCGAATCACCTCGCCGCTGGCGGTGACCACTTCGAGGGCCAAGACGTTTTCACGCATCGTGCCATAACGCACGGCATTGGTACCGCTGGCACGCGTGGCGCTCATCCCGCCAATCGAGGCATCTGCACCCGGGTCGATGGGGAAGAACAGCCCTGTGCTTTTGATCTCTTCATTCAGTTGCTTGCGTGTCACCCCGGGTTGAACCGTCACGGTCAAGTCTTCTGCGTTGATGCTCAACACCTTGTTCATCCGGCTCACATCCACACTGATGCCACCTTGCACCGCCAGCAAATGTCCCTCTAGCGATGAGCCCACGCCAAATGGGATCACCGGCACTTTGTATTGCGCGGCCAGGCGCACGGCGTCTGACACATCCTGCGTGCTTTCTGCAAAAACAACGGCAGCGGGCGGTGGTACATGGGTAAACGCCGACTCATCGCGTCCATGTTGCTCGCGAATCACCTGAGCCGTTGAGCAGTTGGCACCAAATCGCGCTTGCAATGCCGCGATCAACTCGACGGGTACCTCGCGTGGGGCGACGGCGGGAGACAGGTGCTGGTGGGCGGTGGGGGCATTCATACGGAAACTCCTAAGCAAGGCTTGATTCTAAGAACAAGGCCTTGCCCTGGAGAAGCGCGCGCGCGACAGGCAAAATAGCCAAAAATCAAACCAACGAGGCAACTGCACATGGGCAATCGACTTTCACAAATCGCCACCCGCACGGGAGACGCTGGCACCACGGGCTTGGGCAACAACCAACGCGTGTCTAAAAACAGTTTGCGCGTTCATGCCATGGGCGAGGTGGATGAGCTCAACTCCCACATTGGCGTCTTGCTTTGCGAAGACATGCCGCAAGACCTCAGCGAGGTTTTGGTGGAAATTCAGCACCAGCTTTTCAACTTGGGTGGCGAGTTGTCTATCCCCGGGTTTGAGCTGCTCAAAGAAGAGGCCGTCCAAGCGCTCGACGACGCACTCGAAAAGTACAACGAGCAGCTCCCTAAACTTGAAGAATTCATCTTGCCCGCGGGCACACGCGGCGCGGCGCTTTCGCATGTGTGCCGCACCGTGGCACGCCGCGCCGAACGCGCGGTGGTGGCGTTGGGCAATGAGGAAGCGATTGGCGATGCGCCTCGGCAATACCTCAACCGTCTGAGCGATTTGATGTTTGTTTTGGCCCGTGTCCTCAACCGTTTGAACGGTGGGGACGATGTGTATTGGAAAAGCGAGCGCATGAAGCGCAATGCCGCTTGATCGACGTGAGGGGTCGCTCGAAATGAAACGACGCGACTTTAACCAACAGCTCCAACGCAGTGCGATCGCCTTAGCGCTTGCGCCGTGGACCACCGCCATTGCGCTACCGACAGAAGAGGCCCGTGTGTGGCTGACAAACCCCTTCGCCTTGGGCGTGGCCAGTGGCCGTCCGCGTGCGGATTCGGTGGTGCTGTGGACGCGGTTGTTGTTCACCGAGGAAGACCGTGCAATGGCCGGGGGCGGCGCCTTACGCGTGCAAGTGGAGGTGTTTGCAGATGCAGCACTCCAACAGCGCGTACAAAAAAAGGAAATCATCACCGACGACACCCGTGGCCACAGCGTGCATGTGCATGTGCAGCACTTGCAGCCCAGCACCGACTACTGGTACCGCTTTCGCCAAGGGCACGCGCTCAGCGCGGTGGGCCATACGCGAACCGCGCCTGCGCTGAATGCCGAAGTGCCTCAGCTGCGCATGGCCTTGGCGTCGTGCCAGCACTACGAGCAAGGTCAATATCTGGCGCACCAAGAAATTGCGCAGCAGAACCTCGACTTTGTGCTGTTCGTGGGCGACTACATCTACGAAAGCAGCAACCCGCAATATGCCGTGCGACAGCACAACGGCGAAGAGCCTAAAACCTTGTCGCAATACCGTGAGCGCTACGAGCAATACAAGCGTGACCCCTTTTTGCAAGCCGCGCATGCCGCGCACCCCTGGGTGCTGATGTGGGACGACCACGAAGTCGTCAATGACTACGCCAACGACCAAGACCGCAAGTACACCGAACCACAACAACTGCTAAAGCGTCGAGCGGCCGCCTACCAAGCGTACTTTGAGCATCAGCCTTTGCTGCTGGGGCCTGACGCCAACAACCCAGCCAACATGCGGCTCTATGACCAATTGAGTTGGGGCAAGCTCGCCGACGTGTGGACACTGGATTGCCGTCAATACCGCAGCCCCCAAGCCTGCCGCGATCCCGTGCGCGGCGGTGGCCGCATGG
>ERZ650301.149-NODE-149-length-17163-cov-6.875438_pt1 | contig 17163 bp, 35 predicted proteins | sample MGYA00376237_ERZ650301 | MGnify/ENA primary metagenome ERZ650301 (study PRJEB26733, sample SAMN07839255) | wastewater metagenome | biome: small river; feature: stream; material: water | place: USA: North Carolina | collected 2016-04-05 ...
AGCTTTATCGATGGCCTTGCAACCTGATGGCCAGGTCGTGACCACTGCCTTTGGATAAAGCTTGGCTGCTGCGTCAGCAGTCTTTTCGCCTTCAACAACCAGTACGGTTGCGTCGGGTTTGGTTGCTAGTGCATTGAGGTTGAGGAGTGGCCGAGGTGCAGGTGGTGCCTTCCAACACCATGTGAAGCCATCCCAGTAAAGGGGACGGATCTGCTTATTAGGGAAACGGCAGACGATGAAATCTTGACTGTAGTGCCAGACAGACTCAGCGCCTTTGGTGGGCGGTTCAGGGCGCTGCGGGGTGATGCCGAGGTGGTGTTCGATGCGAGTAGCTGCTTCTTTGAATGACCAGTTGTTGCGGCGCATCAGCAAGGTCATGCCATTGCCAGCACCGCCGTTGCAGTTTGGTCCACCGCATTGATTGCAGAACCAAGTGCCGTTGCCTTCGCGGTCGTCAAAGCGATAGCGATCTTCGCCGCCGCAGAGAGGACAGGGTTGGTGCTTATCGGTGAGCTGGTCGGCTGTGATGCCAGCAAGGGCACCAAGAATTGACGGCCAATGGCCGTTGGCTAGATCTGTAATTTTGCTCATGCTGTGGGCTGCTGTTTTTTAATTTCTTCAGCAATGAGCTGACGGATCACGGCTGCGCGTGAGATGTTGCCACGCTGCTTGGCTTGGGCGGTCAGCCAAGAAATCTGAGGCGGCGGCAAAAGGATGTGGACGTTCTGCATGTGAGCGCCAATGGCATCAGCATCATACAGGTTCTGTAGGACCATGCAACAGGATTTGCTGGGCATCTTTTACGGATCTTGCAATGCCCGCGACACCACCAGCCGCTTGGACTGCATCCATCCAGGTTTTTTGCTCGGGTCGAACCCTGCCAGTTGGGCTTTTGACCTCGATGCTGGTGAAGACGGCCAGCTGGGTGCCAACCATGTCTGGCGTGATGGTGATGGTCCGCCAGCCAAGCAAATCACCCGCGCCTTTGCCCCCAACGCCAAACTCAACCCATCGACCACTGCGAGGGTCAGGGAGTCGGCCAACGTTGTTCCGGAAAAGCCTGGTTAAGCCTTTGCTGCAAGCCAACCTAATGTGTTGCTGAATTGATTGCTCTGATTGCTTCACTTTAAATGTTTCCAACTTCTACCCTTGATAATATCATGTATGCAGCTATAGGAAACCCCGTATTGATCCGCCAAATTGCCAATAGTGCAGGTAGACGCTTTAATGTTTATAACGTCTTGATCTGATAAAATTGCCATTCCATGCATATGGCCCTTAATAGAATCTTGATACAATCGCTTTATGGGGCTGTAAGCGGCTCCAAGATTGCGCTTTAATTCTCTTCTAAAAGGCTTTGGGCTGACCCCCAAATCTTTAGCTATTTGGACAAGAGACAATCCATTGCAATGCTTGGCCCATATCTCGGCAGCTTGCGCAAATGTGAGCGTAAACGTTTGCAAACGACTTTGCTCATTTAATCGCTGTATTGTTTCTTGGCTGACTCCTTGTTTTTTCTTTGCTTCAGATATTTTTTGTCTTCTTTCTTGAGTAAAAACAATTCCTTTCATCGCTTTGGATCGTTTTTGTCGTGTCTCAAGCGAGTGCTTAACGCCTAGGCAATTTCCGGCAACAAAGCAAGTGTTTAGGCAAAGACCGGCGGCTACAGCGTAATCAATGTGGCTTTGCTCGCGTTTAATTAGCAAAGATTGATCTAAGACTTCTTCAACAAAACCAAAAATAAAATCATTTTCAGAGTATTTATTCCAAAGTCTTTGCAAATAAACGCAGTGATGCTTGTTTCCGCGCAAATCAGTTTTATGTCTAACAAGTCTATTGTTTATGTTAATTGCAGAACCTACATAATACCTGCCACTTGGAGTGTGGATAATTTTGTATATGCCTTGCATCAAACGAGAAAGCGCTTTGCAGATCATACCATTTGGCCTCCCGTGCGGCAACCCAAGGGTCACTTACCCCCCATACCGCTTAGCCAACCTAGCCTGATGTACCCGTTCTGCCCAGCCTGGTTTGTAGCCGCGTTGATGCGCCAACTTCTTGAGATCCTCAAGGGACTGAGCGTTGCGTTGCTCACGTTTGAGCCTTGACTGAACAAACCATGACCCAGTTTGCAGTTCTTCCAACTGTCCTGGTATGACATCGATTTCACGCTCTTCTACTTGAAATTGGTGACCACATTCAATACATTCCCGAGCAGCTGCATAGTTTGCGGCATAACAGGAGGGACAGACTTTTACGGGTGGCGCCTTGCCATCTTTCTTCTTAATTCCGTCTAATGTCCAGTCCCGATCTTCAAGGTGGTGGCCAAGTTTAAGCATGTTGCCGACGTGATCCAATACAACGGCACGCTTGCCATCCATTGGCCTGAGACAGCGACCAATCATCTGGAGGTGCAAACCAACCGACTCGGTAGGTCGGAGCAGGATGCAACCGCCAACACTGGGAACATCTACGCCTTCACCGATAAGGGCACAGCTTGTCAGCACCTTGATATCGCCAGACCCTAAGCGCCGCAACAGGTCTTGCCTGCAATCATTGCTCATCGTGCCATCAATGCTTTCTGCCTGTATCCCTGCCAAGTTGAATGATTTGGCAACCTCTTCTGCGTGCGCAACTGTGGCGCAAAATGCAATGGCTGTTTTTCCGTCCAAGTGTTGCCGATAGTGGCTTATGCAATCACCAACAATTGCCCTAAGACCTTCCTCGGCTTGCCGCAAGTCATAATCACCCATCCGTTTGCGCAGATTTGATGTATCAAAACCTGGAGGTACAAAGACTTGGGCTGGAGCAAGAAAACCATCATCAGTTAACTGCTTAATTGATGGCCCTAGCACCATGGCTTGATACCACTCGCCAAGACCACGACCATCGCCGCGAATTGGGGTGGCTGTAACGCCTAGCAGCTTGGCAGCGTGGAAATGCTCGACCACGTTCCGCCATGTTCCGGCATTGGTGTGGTGTGCTTCATCTACCACTAGCAGCTGAAAGAAGTCAGGCGGTACGAGGTGCAACCTGCGGGCAAGCGTCTGAACGCTGGCCACCTGCACTGAATGGGTGAGGTCCATTTTGCGGTTGGCACGGATGCAACCGTGCTGCACATCCATGGCTGTAAGGCTGCGGCTGGCCTGATCAAGCAATTCGGCGCGATGGACAAGGATGCAGACGCGGTTGCCCTTGCGAGCAGCGGACTGGGCAATGTGACTGAATATGACTGTCTTGCCGCCGCCTGTAGGAAGCACGGCCAGGACTGAGGAATGACCGAGCTGGTACTGGAATCTAATCTGCGCGACCAAAGCCTCTTGATATGGCCTGAGTTGCATGGGGTTGCATCGTGTGAGCTGATGCTATAGGATTTAGGAGTTCCACGCAACCCGCCATGGATAACGCCACCTATCACGCCCATTCAGCCGTCAGCAAAAGCCACCTTGACTTGGTGGCCAAAAGCCCGCTGCATTACTGGTCCCGGTATCTCGACCCCAACCACGTGCCGCAGGAGCCTACTGCCGCCATGGCAATCGGATCTGCTGTGCATACGCACGTCTTAGAACTGGACCAATGGGACGCTCAATACGTTGTGGCACCCGCCGGAATTGATCGACGCACCAAGGTTGGCAAGGCTGAATGGGACGTGTTTCAAACGGCCATTGGCACCCGCACGGTGATTAGTCGTGAGGATGCTGACCTTGTGATGCGGATTGGGCGATCAGTGCTCAGTCACCCGGCTGCGGCATATCTTTTTTCCTTACCCGGTAAGGCAGAGACGACGCACATGTGGCATGACGAGATTAGCGGCCTGCAATGCAAGTGCCGCCCCGATTGGCTGCTAAATGACGGCAGCATGATCGTGGATCTCAAAACCACCGAGGATGCCAGTCCCAAGGCATTCCAGCAATCAATCGCCAAATGGCGTTACCACGTCCAAGCTGCGTGGTACTTAGACGGCATTGAAAAAGCAACGGGCAAACGCCCGGAGCAATTTATTTTTATTGCCGTTGAGAAAAAACCACCATATGCCTGTGCGGTGTACGTTGCAGACCCGCAAATGGTTGAGATCGGCGGCAAGGCTGCTCGCGCAGATCTTGACAAACTTAACATTTGCAAGGCTGCTGACTATTGGCCTGGGTACAGCGACCAAGCGGAGATCATCAACCTTCCACCTTGGATGCAACCTAAGGCTGATGGGACTATGCCTACACCTAATGAAATTGAAACTTACTAATGGAAAACACAGCAATTACAACGACCAACAACTCTGTTTTTTCGGGCATCCGGGCGTTCGAGGACGCCCAGCGCATTGCGAAAGCTTTGGCCAGTAGCACGCTGATTCCACCGCAGTTCCAAGGGCAAAACGGTTTTGCCAACTGCTTGGTTGCGCTGGAGATTGCAGGACGGATGAACATCAGTCCGTTTCTGTGTATGCAACATCTACACATCATCCACGGGCGCCCCAGCTGGAGCAGCGCGTTCATCATCGCCATGGTCAACGGTTGTGGCCGGTTTACGCCGTTGCAATTTGAGGTCAGCGGTGAAGGTGACAGCCTGGCTTGCTATGCCGTTGCCACTGACATCAAGACCAACCAGGAGCTGAAAGGACCGACCATCACGATGACGATGGCCAAGAAGGAAGGATGGGCTACCAAAAGCGGATCCAAGTGGATCACGATGCCAGAGCTGATGATCCGTTACCGGGCAGCGGCATTTTGGGGGCGTCTCTTTGCCGGTGACTTGCTGGTGGGCCTCCAGACGCAGGAGGAGGTTATCGACGTGGAAAGCGTCAAGGTTTCGGTTGGGATTGACGAACTCAACGCAAAGGTTCAGGCTGCACCAGTTGTTGAACCTGAACCGGCCAAGCCGGTTGAGGAAACTGATGACCTCTTTTGAATTTCTGACTGATCTGCAACTTGCTGCGCGATGGCACCTCCACCGCCAGACGTTGATCAGGTGGCGGTCCAGTAACACTGGCCCTGCCTTTACCAAGATCAACGGTCGCGTGCTCTATCCCCTGGCCGAGGTGGAGCAATACGAAAAGGCCAACACCATCACACCTGACAACCAATGACTTTTAAGGCCAACGGCGCATTGTTCAAGAACACACCCGAGAAGCTGCAAGAGCGCTTTAAGGATCGCTACGACCCCAGCCGCAACTACCCAGCGTTTGATGGCGTCTTCAGCATCAAGGAAGATGACCGGATGGCGTTTGCGTCATACATCATGAACGCCAACCCCAATGATCGCGGTGAGATTCCGATCAAGATCAGCGGCTGGACCAAGCAGGCTGCAAGCGGCCAGAACTATCTGAGCCTTGCCTTCGAGCCTGACTACAAAACCATGAAGGCCATTGAAGAAAAGATGGCTGCTGCCGGCGCTGCCGATAGCTTGGCCAAGGCGACTGGCGGGTCTGTGGTTGATGTCGGTGAGGTGTACGACCTGTTCTAAGGCTTCATTAGCAACAGCTCTAGACGGGCGATCTCATTGGTCGCCTGCTGGAGCAATGCTTGCTGAAGGTTCCAAGCGCGGTAAAGCGACGCTGCAAGTGGGCCGACGTTCTGGGTTATCTCAAGACGCCTAGCCATTACCTCGATTTTGAGTTGATCCTCGGTAGCAACCCTTGGAATCATCCACTGCCCGAATTGTTCCACTTCTACGGGGCAAACAACCCCCATAATGCCCAATGAATTGCCCGAATTGCCGTAGCAAGAACCACCGGACTCCGGTAACCAATGGGCACTTGCCTAATGAGGTGGTCCGCAAACGGGTCTGTGGGTCTTGTGGCGGGCATTGGTTCACGGTCGAGATGCAGGTGCCGGACTATGCCATTGGCTGGTCTGATCGCCACCAGCGCAAGCCGGTGCTGCGGACTCCGATCACGCTGGAGCCAAGCTTTGTTGAGGCTGCTGACGTGATGGAAAACCTTGCCAAGGCCAATGCCACCATCCAAAGGAAAACGGCGCTCAAGTACGACGAAGATTTGTGACACGCCATTGACCCACGCCGCAGGTGGTGTATAGTATCGGGACAGGGCGCAGCTCCTGTATCCAATTCAATCCAATCCAATTCAATGATCAACAATCTTTTTGTCAACCGCCTTGCTGTCATCGTCCTGATGTTTGCGGTCTACGCCGCTGGTGTCAGCGGTGGCCGTGAACAGACCGTGCATACCGCTCAAGGTGAACCCGTTTGCCAGCAGGTGCTCAAGCCATGACCCTGCGCAATTACTATTTTCGCATTCGTGACGCCAATGTCTACGAGTGCATCAAGGCTACCAGTTGGCTAGAAGCCAAAGCCATTGCTACCGAGGAATGGCTGCCCTACTGGAACCAGATTGAATGGCTCACGCCTACTGACCACCATCAAGTAAAACTTCCCAATGTCTGACATCAAAGGTGCGCTGCTCCTGTGGCGCGAAGATGATCACGCCCGCTACGGCGATGGCATCAGCCGTCCCGTACCCAAAGCACGCACCAAGCTTTATACCCTGATCGTGTACAAGTCCGGCTCCATGCCGATGACCATGACGATGCGTGCCGAAAGCAAAGCGGCTGCAATCACTTACGCCCAGAACCGCTGGCCCAGTGCAACAGTGGAAGCGATGTAATGATTAAGATCTCCCAAGAGGCTGTCCGCGACATTCTCCTTTCGCCAGATAGTCCCAAAGCAACAGCTCAACGACACGGCATTTCGCGCCAGACTGTGGAGCAGATATGGTTTGGCGTAGGTCATAAAAAGTTATTCCCTGAGATTCCTCGGCGAAATTCTTCTGCCCAGCATTCCTGTGAATCTTGTGCTCTATGGCTAAAGGGCAAATGCTCGCTTGATTTTCCCGAGCCAACACAGAACCTTTTCTTTGCTGAGGAATGCAACATCTTTACCAAAGCATCCAATGATTGATCCACTTCAGCGTCTACAAGCACTGGTAAGCGATTCCGGCCTGTTCAATGCTGGCCGCGAGCATGAGCGCGAACACGTCAAGGCTTTGATCCGCGTCCGCATGGATCAACTGCACCACAATTCGATAGCGTGGCAGGAGTGCCGTAACCTTTACAACATCATCAAATGAAAAACTTCCAACTTGAAAATCGGCGCCAAGAAATGATAGAGGCGCTATACGAGCGCAGTGGCCGCACCTGTGGCACATACACAGGATTGTGGAATGAGTTTGCCCATGACCTTGCCGATAACATGCGAGACGTGGAGTATGAGGAGTTGTTCGCTGCGGTGTGCCTTGCCATGAGCGACAGCCAGTCGGTCTTGGTCGAGAAGCACGCGCAGCAAGCCATCCAAGTTGTGAGGCGTTACATCCTGGGCAAATGGGCCTAGTACACTGCTTCGAATATCCACAAAATCAACATGAATGAACCGTTTTTCAAGTCCTATCTTCTTGGTCGCAACTTCCTGCTTGAGGACATCAAAACCCTTAACAACGCAGAGCTGGACACTCTGAACATTGAAACCATGGCTGCCCTTGAGGAAGCGCGGTATCAGTACGCACGAGTCGAAGATAAAACCACCGCAGATGGCGGCACTGTGTTTGCCAGGATGAAAATTGCTGGCTATTTTCAAGCTGCCATCAGGCTGGAGTTGGAGGCCAATGACTGATCTGGTCAACCATCCGCCGCATTACACCGACGGAACCATTGAGTGCATCGACGCAATCGAAGCGCAGCTGACATCAGAAGAGTACAGAGGCTACCTGAAAGGGAACATTGCCAAGTACGTATGGCGTGAGCGCCATAAAGGCGGGCCAGAATCACTGAAGAAGGCACGCTTTTATCTTGATCGCCTTATCGCCAATCTAGAGCCATGAGCGCACCATTTCTGAACTGGCTTGAAAACTGCGCTGTGCGCTTTTTGTTATCAAGTCCGCGAGTAGGGTTTATTGCTGTTAAACACCACAGTTTCAACCACATGTACATTGTGCAAGACCCAAGCGATCTTCAGGTTGAAGCATTGATGCACGAACTAACTGAACCTGTTGAGCCAATTTCAATGCAACTTGAACGGTTGTATCATGAACCTGCATACGGTGAAAATGAATGATCGTCTTATACAGCGGCAGAATTACTATTGAACGGCTAAGTCTTGCCGAAAACTGGCGGGCTAAATACCGAATCCCAGACATTGAACCGCTGATCATTGATCTATGCACGCCAGATGTACGGGAAGCGTATATCCGTGCTCAATATCACTACATGGCATTGCGCCAAAAACAACCAATTGAAAAAATTGAAACTGAGTTCCATGGAAAAGCAAAATGCTGGTCATGTATTCATTGGCTACCCAGAGGTGACGAATGTAGTTTTGGGTTCCCTGAAGCGCGGCAGAATAAAGGACGGTTTGCGGCTCGATGCGAGTTTTACGACGATGGAAAGGAAAGTGCTGGATCGGATGGATCGCGGCCCTGGCCGCTGGATTGAACTGCTAGACCATTCGTTTGGTGAGGAACCTTTGTATCGTGCGTGCGGACAAAATGGCGCTATCTGCCGGTACACCAACGACCTATGGCAGGCCGAAATTTATGTGCAGTATTACTAGGTAAGCCAGGATTCAATAGCCTGCTCACGTGTCAAGCTATAAAACTCCTGAGCGCGAAACCAATCACGCCAATCACGGTGCCCTTTGCTGCCGTTGCAGGTGATGCAGGCACCGCACAAATTTTCTGGCACAGTTAGACCGCCAAGTACTTTGGGGATGATGTGGTCAAGTGTGGCGCTACGGGGGCCAAGCTGCTCGTTGCAGTAGGCACAACAGTAATCACTTCGTAATAACACGGCATCACGCCAGCGCCGCTTCGCCTCCTTCCTCGGAATCAGCGTCGTCCCATCTATCTGATGATCCACTGTTGGCATCTGGCAGGGGAAACATTTCGATCTCAAGCGCAAGCAGATCTTCCTCGCTCCCAATGAACTCGGTGATCCGTGCGTAGATGTCCGCTGGCAACTCCTCCGGGTCGCTGTCCGAACGAATCACCACCTTGGCGGCGATCTCGAACAGGTATGGTTGCACGGAGCAGTTGCCGCTGCTACCAGCCTAACTGGCGGCGGCAAACATGAAGAAATGCAACAGTATTGCCAGACGCACCGTCTGCGGTGTATTCTGTTCTCACGGGAGGCGACTCCCGCAATCAAATCAAATCAAATCCAATGAACATCACACACGCTTCCACCAAGGCCGACATCATCGACGCATCCTGCGAGGTGATCGACACCCAAGCCGAGCAGATCAACGACCTCAAGGAACGCCAACTGATCCTCTGGACCATCATTGGTATCCTCACCGTGCTGCTTGCCTTCGGCGCTTAACTTTCACAGGGCACTTCGGTGCCCTTTTCATTACCATCCAATCAAATGACTTACTACCGCTGCGAATGCCTAGCTGAGGATCTGATCAACCGCTACATCGCACCCAAAACTGGTTGGGACAAGATCAAAGAAGAAGATTTCCAGCGCCTTGCTGACCTAATCTCAGACAAAGGTGCATGGGCAGGTTTCTGCATGGTTAAAGCAATCAGCAGCTGGATCGATTGATGTTTACACTGCTTGCCAGCATCCTGATTGCTGCCGAACCAGTTGAAAAGATTGGTTCATGCCCACTCGGCTACTACACACAGGGCAGCTACTGCGTACCAAGTCAAGTCAATCCACGACCAGCCATTGAGCGGTACAACAAACAGTGCCCACTTGGCTGGTACACCAATGAAAATTACTGCATCAAATCATGACCTACGCACTTTTGATCGATGCCATTCAAGTGGGTCCATTCACGACCCACATCGCCGCCACGGTCTTTGCCGAGCAGAACGGTTTTGACAACTACACCATGATTGAGTTGTACGACCCAGCAGAAGCGCCGGGTCTGATTTGTAAATTGACAAGGATGGCAGTGTGACCAACCAACATCCAATCACCCCACCACCGGAGCTGGTGCAGCAGTGGATCAACGAAGAAGATGGCCTCACTGCAGGGCACATCGCCACTCGCGCTGCCCAATGGGGCGCCAACCAAGAACTGGAGGCGTGTGTAGAGCTGACTAGGGATAACGACGGCTATGACGCTGCACTAGGACTCCGAGCCACTCGCCGCCCCAAACCGTCGAGCTTGAAGAAGCAGGCGCTAGAGGCAATGGGCAGGTTTAACGCCAATGCGCATACTCGCGCAGGTGAAATGGCACAGGACTTTGACACCATCCGCCGCGCACTGGAGCAACTCGATGACTGACCTCTCCCCCGCCGCGCAACAGGTGTTCTGGGAGTTCAACCGTGCTGCCAGTGGCAAGCCGGATGATTGGCACTATCTGCCTGCGATTGCCGCCGCCCTGCGAGCTGCAGTTGCTCACACCCAACAACATCACGGCCATGACGTGTGGGAATGCGATGCCGATGAGCTGCTAGCCATCGCCGCCGAGCTGGAGAATAGTTGAAATCCTGATAACCGTCAATTATCAAGATTACGAATAACTTAATAAAGATTATGTTACTTCAACCCTTGCTTGCCGTAACGCCGAGATCAGCGTTGTAGCGGCCAGTTTGGGCGTATGTGCGTTCTGGGGTGCCGGATACCAGCAGGAATTTCATCTGTCCAATCCGCATCCCAGGCCAAATTGGCAGCGCATTCAGCCGCCTGCTGTTCTTCAGTTCCATGGTTAACCGTGATCCATACCAGCCTGGATCGCACCAGCCAGCCTCGGCGTGATCCCAACCATCACGGGCACGGCTTGACTTCAGCACAAACTGAGCACCTACATAGTCCGGTAGGTGAAAGATTTCCCTGGTTTCAGCCAAGAAGAACTCACCAGGTTTGATCCAATACGGTTGTTCTTCGCTGTAGTTATGAATGCCGGTGATCTCCAGTTTACGGGTACCCGTAACCTCAATCATGATGCGATCACCAAGCGTCACATCCAATGAAGCTGGGTTTAGGTGCGCCTCAATGTAAGGCGACACCATTTCTCGCATTTGGCACAGGCGGCGGATCTCGTGGTCAGGAATCAGCACTGATCAAAATTAAATGCACTGTAGCCTAAGCCACAATGCACCATCCTGAGCTGGGACCATCGACCATCCAACGCGGCTCGAAGGTCTTGTAGTCGTAGTGTTGCTTGGCACCAAAGGTGCTGCCGTATTCACCTGTTTGAACATTCATCGCGCCCCATGGATCGTGGACGATGTAGGAGCCGCGCTGGTTGTCGTACCCGATGATGCACAGCCAGTGGCCGCCGCCGCTTGGTGCGTTGGCCGTGCCATGGTGCAAAAATCCCACCGGCACCGGCTTACCTGCATCAATCTGCTGCTGCACTAAGGCACGATTGCCATTGGTCTTGAAACGCGCTGAAACACCGTAATGCTGTAACGCCTTGATCTGCACCGCTGAGTTGGTCGTGTCGCCGATGGCGAACACAGTCTTGATGTACTCGTCATCAGAGTGAATAGCACCTGGCTTAAGTGTCATCAGCAGCATTGCGCAACTGGAGCTGAAGCACGTCCGCCAAGCATCACGGTAGTTATCCCGTTGGCTCTGGTACGGCGTAGGCAAAGGGTTTGATAATTGCTGTTTGCCTGCCTGGCTCCATGTGTTGAACCATGGACGGTCACGACGCATTGCGGCCTCGTAACCATTGGCCACAATGTCTGGTTCCAATTCGGCAATGGCTGCCAACTGATGCGGTAAGCCACGGTTTGCCCGAAAAAGCTGTTCCAGTGTAATTGATTTGGTATTTGCCACAAATCAACGACGCTTGGGGAAGACCAAACGTGCTGCTTGGATCAGCAGTTGAATCCAACTGTTGGATTTCAGAGGTGAAATTGCAATCAACTCAGAACCGGCTGCAACCACGATGGCTGCAACTGCCGCAGTATTGGAATCCATAACCGAAAGATGGTTTTGCTCAGCTTAGCGTCGCATTTCCAATTTGATCAAGCGGACATCATGATCCATAACTTTGTCTTCAACGTCACCAAGCTTTTTTTGGATTAACTGTTGGTTACTGAGCACGTCGTCCAACTTGGTTGGAACGGTATAGCACAGGTAAAAAATACCTGCGCCAGCACTGCCAACGGCCAAGACAACAATGCCAGCCAATGCTTCTTGACGCACGCCACGCCAAAACCCCAATTGTGATTCAGGGGTTGACACGGCGGACCTTGAGGTGCCCTTATTTTAGCAAGGTTCAGCCTTTGCCTTGGCCTCGCCGTTTTTTACGGCCATGGTTGGGACGTGATCGTTTGCCCTGGCCTTGGTTGGTCAATTTTGGTGGTCCAGGTTGGTGTTCAATTTTTGATACACCAGCTTTTGCTCGTACAACCATTACCAAGGAGTACCATTAAGTGTGGATGGATTGGTCAATGCAGCCAGTTGACATTTAACACCATTTTCAATTGTTTCTACTGATTCAGCACCAAGCGTCTGATGAATCCAATCAACAGCTAATTCTTCAGTCAAATCAATAAAAGGAATTGGATCTTCTGAAGGTTTTAAAACTACAGTCCCTTGTACAGAATAATAATGTGGTCCATTTCTACCTTCTAAATGCCATGAGACACGAATTACCATGTCATCATCAGTTCGCCTGTCTAGGCCAACAATGTTCCAAGCAAGTGTAGTTTCAGTAATCATGCCCATGCTCCAATTGAAATGTTTGCACCAGATACACCGACCGGCCAGATTTTCATATAGGCCCCAGCTGAAATTGTATAGGTTCCACCAGGGTTAGTACTGATGTTACCCTGTGGAATAAGCGTCGTTGATGAAGTTGTAGTTGAAAGGAGGCCACGTTCCATAACACGAACAAAAGCACTTGCAGAGGTCACCGATGAAGCTACAGTCACTGAGCCTCCTAATGAACTTCTACCAGCAACTAGGGCAGCGGTCGATACTGAATAATGCACAAGTCCACTGCATGAAGTACCTGTCGTAGCGCTAATAAACGACGTAACGCTATGAGATGTCGTGCCAACTGTTTTTGTGATAATCCATGCCACTTCATATTCCCAAGTGTAAGACCCATACAGTGTCACACCAACGCCCAAAATATCAGTGGTTCCGGAAACACTCATCGCTCCAGAACTGTTGCGGTAGTAATACTGCATTCCCGGATAGATTGCAGCACTTGTGAGCAAGTTGCCAGTTACAAATCCATTGCTATCAACTAAAACTTTTTGGGCGCTGTTAGTTGAAATTCCAACTTGGTATTGAGCAGGAAAATAGATTCCACTTGTCCCGTAAGTGGTATCTGAAAGAGTAGGTGCACCAACAGTGCCTGCGCCAACTCTGGTTCGTCCAGTTGTAAGAATGTTCTGCGAGCCAAAGTCTGGACTGATCTTGGTTCCTGCAATAGCAGCTGATGCGTTTATGTCAGCATTGACAATGCTGGCATTACCACTAAGCAAAACTGTGCCAGTCTGATCCGGCAGAGTCGCGGTGCGGTTAGTAGTAAGTGTGCCAGGAATCAGCGTTGATGAATAACTGCCTGTGCCGCCAGCGCGGCCAACAACGACGATGCCATCTTGGGTTGATGCGCTGCGGAAGGTTTGGCCAGTTGTATTGGTAAATGTATTGGCGCCTGTAAATGCGTTGTTATTGGCAAGTACTGCATCGCCACTACCACCGCCGCCACTACCATTAGCAGCTGCTGTAATGCGACCCTTAGCGTCAACCGTGATATTCGCGCTGGTGTAACTGCCAGCTGTTACGGCAGTATTGGCAAGGGTTGTTGCAAGGTTGACGTTGCCAGTGCCATCAAAGGAACCAGATGTGCCAGTCGCATCGCCAGTAAGGCTGATGGTGCGGCCAGTGGTCAGAGATGCAGCTGATCCGGTTACGCTGATGCCCCAGGTGCCACTAGCACCAGTGCCAGTTAGAGGCGCATATGTGCTGCCTGCTGTGGCAGTTGTTAGATAGCCACTGATCGAGGCACCGCCAGGAATTGTGACCGTTCCAGTGAACGTAGGACTGGCCAGTGGTGCGTAGCCTTGCGCCTTTACAAAAGCTGTTGTGGCAATGTTTGTATTGTTGTCGCTGGTTGAAGGGGTCGTGGCCGTCGCCGTGGCCAGTGTTGTTGCGCCAGTAACGGCAAATGTGCCACCAATCGAAGCATTGCCTGTGGTACTCAGGCCAGTCAGGGCATAGGTGCTGGCAAGTTCATCCCAGGCAGATCCAGACCATTTTTTCCAACGCCCAGCCGAGCCATCCCAGCGGATGGTGCCAGTGGTCAGGTTTGAGCTTGTAGTGCCATCAAACTGGAGCGCAAGGTCAACATCCCTTGCCTTGACTTCTGTAAGGAAGTCGGTGTAAAGGCTTGTGAGTGTGGGATTGGACCAATTCGCCATCTAGACCCCTTTGGCGCTCCAGCCGAAGTTACCGCTAACCCTAGCGCCAGAGGTGTTGAATAGCAACACCTTGAACTGCGTCGGCTCTAGGACATCAGTGAAATTATAGGTTGCGAACACTGCACTCGTCGTTGCGGGTGTAACTGTAATTGACGTACATCGAGTAAAATCTTGATTAAAGAAAACAATTGTTCCACCACTATCTGTTGATACGGCAGTGCCATTGCCAGAATCATTAAGCAATTTTGAGTCATATCGAATGTTCAAGGAATCTATGTGTAGCAGGTCATCGCCACCAGCAGATGAAAATTCAAATAGTATTTTTGCGTATCTAAAATCAGTTACATAAACGCTGGAGACGCCAGCGTAGTCAGTCCACGGATCACCAGACAATTTCTTGACGCTAATTGTTGGCGTAATTGTGGTAGCGCCAGAAATTTCTTCGTGCGTCAATGTTGCTGTAATTTTTGTCGATGACAGTACGGCACCATAATCAACAATTTCTTCATAGCTTGATACGGTGCTTGATGGTTGTGCGTAATGAGGAAATCCCGCACTGATTTGATTTTGAATTGTTGTCCAGCTTCTAGACGTAAAATGTGACTGCCAAGTTTCTGTTAAATCAACACTGGCAAGCAAACCAATGTCCAAATTAGCAAGATTAACTTTGGTGCCACTAAAAGTGGAATCTAAATTTAGCTGAATTGCATAATCAGGTGGTTGACTAACAACCACGGTTGATTGGCCTGGCGGGCCAAAAGTATCACTAGTGTCATAACCGGCAACCCAGTAAGTGTATTCACCGTATGCAAATTCAGTAATTGTAGTAAAACCACCTTGCTTGTTGCCAATCAAATCACCTGTTTCCCATGAGGCACCTCGCCGAATTTGGTAATACTGAATTGGTAGCGATGTAGTTGAATCTGTCCACCGCAATGTTACGGTGTTATCAATCACTTGTGCTGTAACAATAGGTTCTGCTGGTAGGTCAACTACAACGTCAATTCCAACGGGATCACCAATGTAATCATCGTATGCCATGTCTATGCACCTCCACCAGAACCAAGGTTACCGCGAACATCCACAGCGGCAACCCAGTATTTGCGCGTGCCTGTCCATTTAACAGGAGTGCTGTAAGTCGTAGCAGTTACGGTACCAGCCTTTGTTGCAGTGGAAAAAGTTGTGCCGTATCTGATTTGATATTCCTTGGTATCCAGTGTGCCTTTTACAGCAGTCCACTTGAGTGTCAATGTGCCATTGACAATAGATGAAGTCACAGTTGGTGCTGGAGGCAAAACAATATTGGCCGTAACGCTGCCATACGATCCAACTGTTCCATTGCCATCGATTGGCGCAACATACCAGATTCGACTACCAGTCCAATCCGCCACAACAGTTGTAGTCAATGAATTTCCAGCAATTTTGGTCAATTCAGTGCTGGTTGCATAGGATGAGCCATATCGAATACTCCATTGAGCAGTCGCAAGAGTGCCTTTTACTGCTGTCCAGCTTAATATGTACTTATCAACTGAGAAACTACCAGAAACGCTTGGTGCTCCAGAGGCTGTAACTGTATATGACACAGATGCTGGAGTTGCATTGCTTCTATTTGAAATATCACGTACTGCAACCCAAAATGTCCTGCTGCCAGACCAGTCAGCCTTTAATGCGTATGACAAAGATGATGTAACTGTTAACTGAGTGGAAGTTGCATAAGTATTGCCAACAGAAACAACATATTCCTTAATGCTATAGCTTGTCACGGCTGGCTTTGTCCAGGTCAATCTCAATTGTGGATCCTCTAATGTCGCTGTGATAGTTGTTACGTTTGGCGCGGAAATTGTTACAGTAGTACTTGCGGCAGTAGTGCTGTAAACCCCATAAAGATCAACTGCTTTTATCAAGTATATGTAATTGGCTGGGTCGACGGTACCAAGAAAATATGAAGTTGCATTTAACTGGGTGACTAGTGTTGACGATGACCAAGAGCTGCCACGGCGGATTTCATACAGCGAAAAATCGGCATCTGTTGATGCTGACCAGCTAAGTGTTAGTCCAAGGTCTGGATCAAGCGTGTATGTAAAACCTGAAATGTTTTGCGGTGGTGTGGCTTTGCCGACCGCTGTAATTGCACCAGTCAGTGGACTAGCGCACAGCCGACTGTTACCAGCAACAGATGAAACCTTGAACTCATACAGACCAGCGGTTGTATTGAGTACTTCAAAGGTTGGGCCATAAACGGTTTCGACTATCCAATTGTTATAATCTTTTCTCCATTCAATTTGATAGTACTGTGCTTTATCTACGGCAGAAAATGTAACTACAATTTTGTTCCTAGATATTCCGCCTTGCGTGTAAACATTTTCAGACGCTGCAAAATTAGTTGGGTTGGCTGGAATAACATCTAAATTGGTTACATTGCGTACCGTTAGTGGAACGCCGCGCTCAATGTAATTATATTTGCTTGAGTTATATGACAATGCTGCAATGGCATAGTTAACGCCATCTTGTTCGGTGACACTAATTACTCGCCAAAGACTGGTCTGAAGTGTATTTGATTCGACAACCCAAATAGCATTATTGGGAACCGTTACTCCCCATGTACCGGAAATTGTTATCGTGCTTCCACTGGTTGAAGATATTGTTCGTGTAACCAGAGCGCCATTGACAATAACAGAAACAGTTGCTGTGCCACTGACTGCAATTGATTGATCAACGACCAATGTTGACGAGGATGCGCTTACCACACGACCACCGCGACGCGCACCAGCTCGAAGTGAATCCATGATGGAAATCACAGAGCCTGGCCGCACAACGACACC
>ERZ650301.150-NODE-150-length-17158-cov-6.293516_pt1 | contig 17158 bp, 15 predicted proteins | sample MGYA00376237_ERZ650301 | MGnify/ENA primary metagenome ERZ650301 (study PRJEB26733, sample SAMN07839255) | wastewater metagenome | biome: small river; feature: stream; material: water | place: USA: North Carolina | collected 2016-04-05 ...
CTCGTTCTTGCAGAAGCGCGAGCCAGACTGGTCGCCATACCCTTGGCACTTCTAGTCGCGCGGCCGACCGCGTAGCCAAACCGATAGCAACTGGATAGATGATTCCGCTCAAGCTGATTGCAGCCAACGACACCTTTGGTGCGCTGGTTGCACTCGGTGAAGTGCTGGCTGCCAATCAGGCGGTTTTCATCACCGCTCCAGAGGTAAACGGCAAGATGCCCGAGACCTTTGGTCTGCCCGAGGAAGTCGAAAACGGTGTCGGCCTGATTGTCGAAACCAGCGGCTCGAGCGGCAAACCAAAGCGCGTCACCTTGTCGCGCGAAGCCATCCTGGCCAGTGCCAATGCGGCACAGATTCGTCTCGGTGGCCCGGGGCAGTGGTTGCTTGCCTTGCCTATCAACTTCGTGGCCGGCGCCAACGTTTTGATTCGTTCGTTGGTTGCCGACACCCAGCCGGTCTTGATGAACACCAGCGTGCCGTTTACGGCCGAGGCCTTCGCCCGTTCGGCATCGCTGATGACCGGTGCTCGCCGATACACCTCGCTCGTGCCGACTCAGTTGGCTCGCCTCGCGGCCGCAATCGATGACCCGTTTAGCCCGAGTGGCAAGAACGATTTCTTGCTCTCCCAGCTACGCAAATTCGATGCCATTTTGGTTGGCGGTCAAGCTCCCCAGGATGAGGTTGTCACAGCTCTCAAAGACCTTGATGTGAACATCGTGATCACCTACGGCATGACCGAAACCTGTGGCGGTTGCGTTTACGACGGCGTTGCACTCGATGGTGTTCAGATCGATTTGGTTGGCAGCCGAATCGAAATCTCGGGCAAGGTTCTCGCGAGCGAAATCGCGGACGACTCTGGCGTTCAGGCAATCGGCGAAAAGTTCATCACCAACGACCTTGGTGAGTTCGACGAAGCCGGCCGACTTCACGTGCTCGGTCGAATCGACCGGGTGATCGTTTCTGGCGGTCTAAAGATCTCACTCGACCGCGTCGAAGAGCTGGCTCGAGCGGTGCCGGGCGTAGCCGAACTGGCCGCGACCGCAATCGCCGACCAAGAATGGGGTCAGCGAGTGGGCATTGTCTATCTAGGCAGCCCCGAGGTCGCCGACGAAATCGCTCTAGCGCTAGCCAATGACCTTGGTCCGGCGGGCAAGCCCATCCGTGTGGTTCGCACCGACGGTGTGCCAAAATTGCCTAGCGGCAAGCACGATCTTCAAGCAATCAAACGTCTATTCGAGGAGCTCTAATGGCTAACAAGAAGCCAGCACCAAAGGCTGCACGCAAAGTTTCACCGGCAAAGCTTTGGATCGAAGGCGCTCGCTTGCGCACACTTCCGCTAGCCATCGCGCCGGTCTTGATCGGTTGGGGTGCCGCGGCTTCGGTGCAGTCGTTCAAGCTCGGACTCGCGCTCTTGGCACTCGCCGTCGCACTGTTTCTGCAGATTGGTGTCAACTATGCCAACGACTATTCAGACGGCGTTCGCGGCACCGATGAGTTTCGCGTCGGCCCACTGCGCCTAACCGGCTCGAAGTCGGTTCGCCCAGAACTCGTGAAGTATGCCGCGTTCGCATTCTTCGGGCTTGCCGCACTTGCCGGCCTAGCCATTGTTTTGATCACTGGCTTCTGGTGGCTACTCGCGGTTGGCGCGGTCGCGATCGTTGCAGCCTGGTTCTACACCGGCGGCAAGAACCCTTACGGCTATGCCGGTCTCGGTGAGATTGCCGTCTTCTTGTTCTTCGGCCTGGTCGCCACCATGGGCACCGCCTACATCCAGCTTGGCTACTTCGACGCGAACTCGCTGTTCGGTGGAGCCGCAATCGGCCTATTCGCTTCGGCGGTTCTGATGATCAACAACATTCGTGACATCGACCAGGATGTGCTTGCCGGCAAACGCACCCTTGCGGTCAAGGTGGGCAAGAAGTGGGCCAAGGCCTACTATTTCGCCATGATTTGGTTGCCGTTTGCGATTCTGCTGCCGTTTCCTTTTCTCTACCCGGCAACGTTCTTTGCTTGGCTAGCCGTGCTTTTGGTTTTGCCAGCGACTCTTATCGCTTCGACAGCTAAGACCCCGCGCGAACTGATTTTGGTCTTGAAGCTAACCAGCTTTGCGGCGCTGACCTTTGGTGCGTTTTTCGGCTACGGCTTGGCCGTGGTCAACTTCGCGCTCTAAGCGCAGAGGTTACTTTTCTTCCGACTCGGTTTTAGCGTCTAGAACAGCATTCTCGTGGTCGCTGTCGGCGTCATCCGTGCCCACGGTCTCGTTGCGGTTGATGCGCTTATAAACAGCCTCAGAAACGCGCTCGCGCTGCTTGTTGAAGAAGATCAGCGAAATGGCAAGCGAAATCATCGCGGCAAATAGCGCAGACACAAACTTGTCGAGACCGATGGCAACCAAAATCACCAAGACGCCCACAAAAAGGCCCACGCGAATAAGGATGTAGTTCAGCCATGCATTCTTCATGGAATAAGTCTAAGTTTTTCGCTGGTTAGAGTTAACCCATGAGGTTGTTGATCTTTGTTGCCGTAGTCGTAGGCATTGCCGTAATTTTCGGCGCGGTTTATGGCATCAGTGCACTTCTCGAGCGCAAGCGTTCGGGTGCTACCCGAACCACGACCACCAAGACCAACGCCCCGGATGACGACCCGGAGTTTCTGCGCAACCTAGCCCGCCGCTTGGCCGAAGAAGAAGCCAATAAGAAAAACGAGGCCAAGACGCAAGACGAATCGGGCGAAGAGACCAATGACAAATAGTTCTTCGGTTCCGGCTCAGGTTTTTGCAGCTCACCTATTGGCAACGCTCGCGAAGGCGGGAATTAGCAACTTTTTTCTAGCCCCGGGTGCCCGCTCTCAGGCCCTTGCCATCGCCGCCGGCCAACTCGCCAGCGCCGGCAAGATCGATTTGCATGTGCGCTTGGATGAGCGTTCGCTTGGATTCACCGCTCTGGGTGCCGCCCTTGCCTCTGGCGAGCCTTCGGTAATCATCACGACTTCGGGAACCGCGGTGGCAAACCTGCACCCGGCGGTGCTCGAGGCAAATCACTCTGGTGTGCCACTGATTTTGCTAACCGCAGATCGCCCGCACGAGTTGCGCGGTGTTGGCGCTAACCAGACCACCAACCAGGTCGGCATCTTCGCCGATGCGGTTCGTGAATGTTTCGATGTTCCGGCACCGAACGGAGCCGAGCGCGAATTCGCCGAGGCCGTTCAGCTAGCCGTTGACGCGATAGCCATCTCGATGGGATACGACGGCGACCAGCCTGGGCCGGTTCAGCTGAACCTTGCCTTCCGCGAGCCGCTTTCTGCCCTCGAGCCAAACGCCGCCGACCTCAAGCCTCAGCTGCAGCTGCCAGAAATTTTCGAACCGATTCCAGAGTTCGCGATGCTCTCGGCTGAACTGCCAACCGTGGTGATTGCTGGCGCAGGAGCCGGCGACGACGCTGTCGAACTCGCCGAAGCTTTCGGTTGGCCGCTATTTGCTGAACCATCCTCGGGTGCCCGTTCGGGCGCAAACGTCATCCTGGGTTATCGCAACCTGCTCGATCAAGATGGTGCCTGGGCCGAGCTCGCCGGTCAGATTCGTCGCGCCATCGTATTTGGCAAGCCGACCCTGGGACGTGCAGCAATAAAGCTTTTGTTCAACCCAGAGGTCGAAGTGGTAGTTGTCCGCAGCCCAACCATGGGTCACTTCGATGTCTCGCGTCGTGCGGGCAAACTCGTAGACGAAATCACGGTTGACGACGAGGTCGATTTCGAATGGCTGGAAGCTTGGCGCCGAGCCGATGCCGAACACGCTGCCGCTAACCCAAGTTCAAATGACCTCGATCGCCGGGCGCTCGTCGAGAAGGTTTGGCAGGCAACCGATGGTGGCGATCAGCTCATCCTTGGTGCCTCTAGGTTGATTCGCGAGGCCGATGTGTGGGCGCCGGCGAAGCCGATTCGAGTCTTCTCAAACCGCGGTCTTGCCGGAATCGACGGCACCGTGGCAACCGCCGCCGGAATCGCATTGGTGGCCACCGAGGGAACTACGCGCGTACTTCTTGGTGACCTGACTCTGTTGCACGATGCCGGATCGCTGGCGATCGATGTCACCGAGGCCGAACCAAATCTTCAGGTGATCGTCGGAAACGATAGCGGAGGCAGCATCTTCAGCAGTCTCGAGATGGCCAAGACCCTCGACGAGGCTACCTTCACGCGATTGTTCAAGACCCCGCAGACCGTTGACCTGTGGCACTTGGCTCAGGCTTACGGTTGGGGTTACGCCCGGGTTGAAAACCTCGGGCAGCTAGACGAGGCGCTGACCAAAACCGGCCGCATCCTGGTCGACGTTCGCCTTAGCTAGTTCAGTGCTTCGCGAATCGGCGAGAACTTGAGCTCGGTTTCGGCCAACTCGGCCTCCGGCTCTGAACCGGCCACGATTCCACATCCCGCAAATGCACGGATGACTTCGCCAGCCTGAGATTCTTCGATTTTGGCTCCGCGCAGCGCAATCGCCCACTCGCCGTCGCCGTCGGCGCCAATCCAACCAACCGGCCCGGCATAACGCCCGCGATCGAAAGGCTCAAGCGAGCCAAGCAACTCCTGGGCTTCAAGTCGAGGGGTGCCGGCAACGGCCGCTGTCGGGTGCAAGGCGGCCGCAAGGTCGAGCACCGAGGCTTCTTCGCGAAGCACACCGTGAACGTCGCTGGCAAGGTGCCAGAGGTTCGGCAGGGCAAGGCTAAACGGCTTCGGGTCGGCATCGACCTGAGAGCAGAACGGCTGCAAGGTCTGCACCAGAGAATCAACGGCAAAGGCGTGCTCTGTGGTGTTCTTGGTCGAGGCGGCAAGGGCTGCCGAAATGGCCTTGTCTACCTCTGGGTCGGTTCCGCGGCCAGCGGTGCCCGCAAGCACTCGAGCCGATACCTGCCCGTGGGCGACGCGAACCAAAAGTTCTGGCGAGGCTCCGAAGAGACCGTCGACCGAATAGACCCAGCAGGTCGGAAAGCGGCTGGCGAGTTTGGCCAGGCTGGCACGGATGTCAAAGCCTTCCGGCATTGCGCCTACCAGGTCGCGAGCCAAGACAACTTTTTTTAGTTCGCCGCGCGAGATTGCCGCGACGGCATCTTCGACCGAACGCTTGAAACCATCGGCCGTCTGTGCACCCGAGCCGAACTGAACCGGCAGGTTTGAACCATACTCGGCGTCTTTCAGCCAGAAATCTTCGACAGCCTCGGTCGATTCGGGGTTGGCTTCAGTTTCAACGGTGGTCAACCAAGCGCGACCATCGCGAACACCGAGCAAAATCTTTGGCACGATCAGCACGCTAGTTGCCGCGCTGTCATCAGCAAAGGCGATGCTGCCGAACGCAACTAGGCCGGTGCCAGGCAACTTCACCTGGTCTTCAACTTTTGCGCTAGAGGCAAGTTCGCGCCACTTGGTCGCCAATTCTTGGATGCGGTTCTCGCCGCGAGCCTCGATGCGAAGAGCCTCGCCCCAGCCAACCAAACCCTGGCCGCCACGGATGTAGGCCATCGGGTTTTCAGGAAGACGGCTAATCAGATCGAAAGAGCCAAGCTCCAAAGCGATCGTTGAAAGGCGAATCGACATCCTGCGCCTTTCAATAGTGTCTGAGTGTTTTCTGTGAAACAGACTGCGTGCCTGTTCTTGCTAGCTATCAATGGCTAACCTAAATGTGAGCCTCAAAAATCCTAACCGCATTAGAAAAGGTAGAAATGTCAACCAAGAAGCTGGCCGCTACGGCTCTTCTGGCATTGGCATTTTTCTCGCAGTCATCCTTGGCGGCTATCGCAGAAGATTCTGGCAACGACGACGACTCGAGTTCGTTCGTCACACCAACCGGCCGACCAACGGCTCCTGCGCCATTCGACCGCAAAGATGGCGACCGCAAAGAGCAGCACGATGATGGCGATTTCCAAGTTGCCGTCCCACCGATGGTGATCACTCCAAATGACGATGCAGATGACGACTCCACTAAAACCGGAGGCGCAGGTCTAAAGGGTTTCAAGGTGGCTCCGCCAAAGGGTGGTTCGGGCGTGAACTCAAGTGTTCCTGACACCGCAGGCAACGAACAGGTGATTGAGCCCAACTCGGCTGCCTTCGACCCAACCGCTAACCAGCCGATTCAGATGAATCAAATTCATCCAAGTAGCAAGACTCCGGCCGATGTATTTATTCAGAGTGCCCAGGTTGGCGTCGGCGCGATGGCTGCCGGTGCTGCCGTGCTCGGCGTTGCCGCCGCAGTCCGTGGTCAGCGCACTCGCCGAGAAGCGAAAACCGATTTCATCTACGAAGTTGAGAACTAACCCGAGTTAATCGGAATAACGCTCTATGGGTGAGGGTTCTGCCTAAGGACCTCGAAGGTAGGATTAACCCGTGAGCAAAGCAGATCTGGCCAAGAAACCAGCAGAAGTTGCGGCCATGTTTGATGAAGTGGCTCCGACCTACGACCTAACCAACGCACTCTTGTCTTTTGGGCAAGACAGCCGTTGGCGCAAGATCGTGCGCGATGCGGTTTTCCCTGAGGCGGGCCAAAAGATCCTCGACCTAGCTGCAGGCACCGGAGCATCTTCGGTAGCTTTCACCGGCCCAGACATTAAGGTCGTTGCCGGTGACTTTTCCGAAGGCATGCTGGCCGTTGGTCGCAAGCGCCACCCTGAAATCGAGTTCGTCTACGCCGACGCCACCAATCTTCCATTCAAGGATGGCGAGTTTGACGCGGTAACAATTTCATTCGGTCTGCGCAACGTGGTCGATGTCGAGAAGGCCCTAGCCGAGATGTATCGCGTGACCAAGCCTGGCGGTCGCATTGTGATTTGCGAATTCTCGAAGGTCACCAACCCGGCTCTCGCTCCGTTCTACAACCTCTACCTGAACAAGATTCTGCCTGGTTTCTCTCGTGTAGCGAGCAAAACCCCAGAGGCTTACTCATACCTGTCAGAGTCAATCTTGGCGTGGCCGAACCAGCGCGAACTCGGCATCAAGATCACAAACGCGGGCTACGAATCGGTTGCCTATCGCAACCTAACTTTCGGAATCGTGGCTGTGCATCGCGGCCTGAAGCCAAAGGCAAAGCCAGCGGCAAAGGCAAAGCCAGCCGCCAAGGCAAAGTCAACCGTAAAGGCTGCCGTCAAGCCGCGCGCAAAGAAGGCCTCAGCATGAGCCCAATCGCCCTTCCAAAGCAGCTCAAAAAGGTTCAAGACCGTGCACTTCTCAAGGCTCTAGAAACCGGCCTAGAGACCATCGAAACCCAACTCAAGTCGGCAACCACCTATGCCGATTCGGTTGCCAAGAACCCGGCTCGCCACCTCGTCGATGCCGGTGGCAAGCGCATTCGCCCAGCCTTGGTATTGCTCGCGGCTCAGCTCGGTGACCCAAACAAGCAAGAGGTTTTCGACGCCGCGGTTGTGGTTGAACTCACCCACTTGGCAACTCTGTACCACGATGACGTCATGGATGACGCCCCAACCCGTCGCGGTGTTCCTACCGCTCAGCACGTCTGGGGTAACTCGGTGGCTATTTTGACCGGTGATCTTTTGTTTGCTCGTGCATCCCAGGTTGGCGCAAACCTCGGCCAAGAGTCACTCACCCTTCAGGCCGACACCTTCGAACGTCTCTGCCTTGGGCAGCTGCACGAAACCGTTGGCCCGACCGATGGGCAAGACCCGATCGCTCACTACATCCAGGTACTTGCCGACAAGACCGGGTCGCTGATTGCCGCTTCGGCTCGCCTGGGCATCTTGCTCTCGGGTGCCCCGGCCGAATACGACGAGCCAATGCGCGTTTACGGTGAGAAGGTTGGCGTTGCCTTCCAGCTGATCGATGACGTGATCGACATTTCGGAGGCTGGCCCTTCGGGTAAGACTCCGGGAACCGATCTTCGTGCCGGTGTGCCAACCATGCCAGTGCTTTTGCTGCGTAAGGCTGCCGCGGCGGGCGACAAGTCAGCTGCCGACCTACTCACTCTCATCGACGGTGACCTAACCGAAGACAGCGTTCTCGCCTATGTGGTCAAGCGCCTTCGCGAACACTCGGTTGCCGAGCAGGCCTATGCCGAGGCTAAGCGCTGGGCAGACGAAGCCGTTGAGGCTATCCAGGTGCTGCCGGCCGGTTCGGTTCGCACCGCGCTAGAGCTATTCGCTCAGGCCGTAGTCGACCGTCAGCAGTAGACCCGTGGCTTTGAAGTCGAACCGCTCGCGCGAAGTTCAGATCCGCCTACTGGTTACCTTCTTTTTCCAGGGCATCGTCAGCACCACCACGATCCCTCGAATCCCTGAACTAATCGACCAGATCGGCGTGAATTTCTCGGCCTGGGGAGCCATCCTTGGATTTGCGGGTCTAGGTTCGTTTATCGGTCTCGGTATTGCTAATCGACTAATCGTGCGCTTCACCTCACGTCGAGTTCTCCTGGTCACTTCGGTTCTCGCTGCCCTGCTCATTTGTCTTTTGCCATGGATCACCAATGCTTGGATCTTCTTCGCTCTACAGGCGCTGATGGCCTTCGTTGGTAGCTGTCTAAACATCTCGCTCAACTCGCAGTCGGTGGTTTTTCAAAAGCTCATCAACCGCACGATTATCGGAAGACTGCACGGAGCTTGGAGCATCGGCGCGGCTTCATCCGTGGCAGTCAGTGCACTCCTAGCCAGCTTCATGCCACTTTGGCTACACTTCTTGCTAGTGCCGGGTCTCGCCGCCGCGGTCTTTATCTGGAGCACACGCGGGGTTCTGAGCAGCGAAGAAGTTGGCAAGGCCAACGAGCGCAAGCAAATGAAGAAGAGTTCGTTCTTCAAGTCGCCTCGAGAGATTTGGTTGCTATCGGCCGGCCTATTCGCGGGTATGTTCCCTGAGCTCGTGATGATGGACTGGTCGACCGTTTTCAGCAAGAAGGTCTTGCAGCTAAGCCCAGGTCTCGGTGCGATTCCTTACATGGTTTTCGTCGGTGCAATGATCATCATTCGCCTATCAACCGTGCGTTTGACCAAGAACCGACCGATTCTTCGCATCGCCAACATCGGCGGTTTGTTTGGTTCGGTCGCGATGGGTCTCGGCGTGATTCTCGGCCCGCTAGCTACCCAGGTCGACCCGATCTTCGGTTTGGTTGTGACGTCGTTCTTCTGGATGATTGCCGGATTCGGCATCGGCCCAATGGTGCCAACTTTCTTCGGCACCGCCGGCGGCGTCAAGGGTTTGACTACTCCGCAGGCACTTGCACGGATGAGTTTCACCAACGCCATTTTGGTGATGGGTGCAAAGACCGTGATGGGTGCCTTGGCTCAGAACATCAACCTAGAGGTCGCCTTCATCTTCCCGACGATCCTGCTGTTCGTTGCCGGATTGATCGCGGGTCGAGTGGCCAAGCGTCCAACCGGTTCGCCAACGGTGGTTGACGATGCCTTCCCGATGACCGGTCCAGTCGGCGTTCTGCCGGTCGACGATTAAACAAAAAGACCCCGCTTGCGCGAGGTCTTTTTAGAACTTCCTAGCGGAAGTTCGTGAACTGAATGTCGATATCTAGGTCTTTACCCTTGAGCAACTGCATGGTTTCCTGTAGGTCATCGCGAGACTTGCTCTGAACGCGAAGTTCGTCACCCTGAATCTGAGACTTAACGCTCTTCGGGCCTTCTTCGCGGATGATCTTTGAAATCTTCTTGGCCTGCTCTTGGTCGATGCCGTTCTTCAGCTCGCCCTCGATGCGGTATTCCTTGCCCGATGGGTAAGGCTTGCCGTCGACGAAGCTCTTTAGCGAGATTCCGCGCTTGACCAGCTTTGACTGGAAGACATCCAAGACAGCCTTAACGCGGTCTTCGCTGGCGGCCTTCATCAGAATCTTTTCGCCGCTCCAATCGATCTCTGCTCCGACACCCTTGAAGTCGTATCGAGATTCGATCTCCTTCTGTGCCTGCATGAGAGCGTTGTTCGCTTCTTGCTTGTCTACTTTGCTTACGATGTCGAATGTTGAATCAGCCATAAGGCAAGTTTACCTATCGGGTCGCTGCGGATACGTGGGCGGTGCTAGAACGAATCAAAAGCTTGGCCGGCCACTCGATGGTCTCTTCGACGTTGCCGCGGGTGTCGAAGGCCTTGTCGTCAAGCAAGTCAATCAACATCTGAGCTGCGGTTGAGCCCTGCTCGCGAACCCGTTGGTCGATGGTGGTCAGGCCAAAGAATTCAGACATGTCGTGGTTGTCGATGCCGATGATTGAGATGTCCTGAGGAACTCGCAGACCCAAGTCCTTCGCGGCCATGATGGTGCCGAATGCCATTTCATCCGAGTTGCAGAACACCGCGGTTGGGCGGTTGTGTGGGTCACCGAGCAGCTGCTTGGCAACGCGGTAGGCATCCATGATGGTGTAGTCGGTCTGAACCTGCCAGATCTTTTTAGCCTCGATACCGGCAGCCTCAAGTGCTTCGAGGTAGCCGAGGCGGCGAAGGTTTGGCTGGTTGAACTCGCGGTCTGAGAATGGGCTTTCACCGATGTTGGCGATCTTGACGTGACCGAGAGAGATTAGGTGCTCGGTTGCCAGGCGTCCGGCTTTGATGTCATCGAGGGCCAGAGTGCGGGCACCTGGAATGGTTCCACCAACACCGATGATCGGTTTCTTGAGGCTGTTCAAAGTGGCCAACTCGGATGCGTTTGGGCGTACCGCTACGGTTAGCACGGCGTCGACTCGCTGGCGTGGCAAGAACTCGTTGAAGATGCGCTTGCGCTTCTCGTCGTCACCGCTCGAGCTGCCCGCACTCAGGTTGTAAAGGGTCAGGTCGTAGCCGTTGTCGATTAGCTTCGAGTCGGTTTCTTCAAGGATGGCCGAGAAGAACCAGCGGTCAAGGTATGGCATGACCACGCCGACGTTTCGGTTGCGACCGGTGGCCAGCGTATAGGCGCTGTGTGAGGCGGTGTAGCCGAGCTCGTTGGCAGCGGCAAGTACTTTGGCTTGGGCCTTGGCGGAGACGTGGTTCTTTCCGCTTAGCGCGCGGGATACGGTTGCAGTTGAAACTCCTGCAAGTTTTGCAACGTCTTCGATGCCAGCCATGTAAATTCCTGTAAGTTCGAGCGAAATTGTAAAGCGTTTACAATTTAGCCGATATTGTGCCGATTACCCATAAGAGATTTATTCGGCTAAACTTATCAAGCACGTTCGTCCAGCTGATTACAGGTGGCCGAGGGTGCATCTGGCTAGTTACCCAAGCGGCCAAAGGGATCTGACTGTAAATCAGCCGGCTCAGCCTTCGGGGGTTCGAATCCCTCACTAGCCACACCTGAGACCCACGAATAGAAATATTCGTGGGTCTTTTTTGTTGCCTAGACTGAAGCCATGACTAAGGCGCTGCTCATCATCGACATTCAGAACGACTATTTCGCCGGTGGCGCTATGAAGTTGGTCGGTTCGGATGAAGCAGCACATAATGCGGCACGCATCCTGTCTTCGTTTCGCGAGCAGGGGTTGCCGGTTATCCATGTTCAGCACCTGGCGCTGAGCCCGACCGCCACCTTCTTTTTGCCTGGCACGGATGGCGCCAAGATTCACGAGTCTGTTGCCCCGATCGACGGCGAGACCGTGATCAACAAGAACTTTCCGAACTCATTCAGGGGCACCAACCTTAAGGATGTGCTCGACGGCCTAAGCCTCGAGCAGCTGGTGGTTGTAGGAATGATGACGCATATGTGCATCGATACCTCGGTGCGAGCGGCTAATGATTTCGGTTTCAAGGTGACGTTGGTCAGCGACGCCTGTGCAACTCTCGATCTCGAATTCGACGGTCGAACTGTTGCGGCCGCAGATGTTCAGGTGTCCTATCTCGCTGCGATTGATGGCTCGTTTGCGACCATCGTCACTACCGACGCGTTAGTCGGGGAATAGTTATCCAAGCCCTTCGGGTTTGCTCTAAATAGATTGCTGTATTGACTCAAAGGGGAACATCGTGAACAGCGTTATCAATTTCATTTCAGGACGACGCGGAGCGTGGGTCACCCTGCTGCTCGGCCTGATCTTTGCCGGCCTAGCGTTTGGCCCACTTGCCGGGGCTAAGACCGACGCTGCTCCTGGTGTTGGGCTGCCTGCAGACAATGAGACGGTGCTCGTAGATGAGGCGCTTAAGAACTTGCCGGGTGCCGACGCAACGGCAGCGATCGTGGTCTATCACGCCGATTCCGCTTTCACTGATGCCCAGAAAACTTGGCTGCTGGGTTCTGTTGACCCGAAGTCTAAGCAGCTCGTTGGGGGAGCGAACGAGAAGTTCCTAAAGTTCACCAACCTAAAGGTCATGGGCAACGCTTTCGTGCCACCTGCAACGATTTCAGAGAATGGTTCAACCGCCCTGGTCACCATTCCTCTCGACAAGTCAGATGAGGTCAAGGTCGTCGGCGATCGTGTCAAAGAAATGCGCGCTATTGCCAAGGATGGCCTGCCGGTTGGAATGACAGCTTACGTAACCGGCCCGGAGGGCTTCCAAGCCGATATCGCGAACGTATTTGCCGGTGCCGACTTCAAACTTCTGACCGCCACCGCTCTGGTGGTCATCCTGCTGCTTCTGATTACCTACCGCAGCCCTAGCCTCTGGATCATTCCTTTGCTAGTGGTTGGAACCGTAGATGGAATGTCTGGCGGAGTAGTGCGAAGCCTGGCTAGCTGGCTGGGAATCTCGCTAGATGGCTCAATCACCGGAATTCTCTCGGTGCTCGTGTTTGGTGCCGGCACCGACTACGCGTTGCTACTCATTTCGCGCTACCGCGAAGAACTGTTGCTATTCAAGAACAAGAACGAAGCCATGGCCCGCGCGTTGCGTGAAGCAGCCCCGGCAATTCTTGCTTCGGGCACAACCGTTATCCTGGCGCTGTTGACTCTGAACTTTGCAGAACTTGAGGGAACCCGCGCACTCGGCATCGCCTGTGCTACCGGCGTGTTCTTGGCAATGGTTGCCGCCCTAACCGTTTTGCCTGCGGCTCTCGTGGTCTTTGGTCGTTGGATCTTCTGGCCGCTAACTCCGAAGTTCGGCGGCAAGAACAAGTCAGACACCGGTCTCTGGGCCAAGCTCGGTAAGGGTGTTAGCCGCAAGCCGGTAATCGTGGCAATCGTCGGCTTCATCGTGCTTGGCGCGATGGCTTCGGGTGCCAGCGGACTGCAGATCGGCCTCTCGGCAACCGACCGATTCTTGGCTAAGCCAGAAGCTGTTGCCGGCCAAGAAATTTTGGCAGAGGCATTTGCTGCCGGAAGTTCTACCCCGACCACCGTCATCGTCAACAACGACAAGGTCAACGACGTAATCTCGGCGGCAACTTCGGTTGCCGGTGTTGATTCGGCTAAGGCCGGCGCGACCGACGGAAACATCACCAAGATTGACGTGGTTCTCAAGGATGCCAGCGGCTCGGATGCTGCCTACCAAACCATCACCAATCTGCGGACCAAGGTGCATGCGGTCTCGGGGGCTGATGCCAAGGTTGGCGGTCTCGATGCTCAGGGTCTAGACGTTAAGAACGCCTACTCACATGACCAGGGTTTGGTCATTCCGATGATCCTGGCTCTCGTATTCATCGTGCTGCTATTGCTGCTTCGTTCGATCGTGGCGCCGGTGCTCTTGCTGGTCACCGTGGTTGCATCGTTCTTCGCGAGCCTCGGAGCAGCCTGGTTGGTCTTCGTCAACCTACTCGGCTTCCCAGCGCTCGACCTGAGCGTGTTCCTCTACAGCTTCTTGTTCTTGGTCGCCCTCGGTGTTGACTACAACATCTTCTTGGTTACCCGTGCGAAGGAAGAAGCTGCCAAGCTGGGCACCCGTCAGGGCATGATCAAGGCTCTAAGTTCAACCGGTGGCGTGATCACCAGCGCCGGTATCTTGCTGGCTGCTGTGTTCGCCGTGCTCGGTGTCTTGCCTCTAGTTGCGCTGGCTCAGATCGGTGTGATCGTCTGCATCGGTGTGCTTCTCGACACCTTGCTAGTTCGAACCGTAATCGTGCCTGCTCTGGCATTCATTGCCGGCAAGAACTTCTGGGCCGGGTTCGGCAAGAGCAAGTTCGAGAACTAAGAACGCACCTAACGAAAAAGGGTTCAGTCCGAAGACTGAACCCTTTTTCTTTTAGCGCTTGGAAGGCGCTGAGGTTTTGTTACTTGCCAAGCCCAGCTAGTGACTGGTTCAAGGTGGTCGATGGGCGCATAGCCGCATCAACCTTGGCAACGTTTGGATAGTAGTAGCCACCGATGTCGACTGGCTTGCCCTGAACTGCAATCAGTTCTTCGACGATCTTCGACTCGTTGGCAACCAAGCTCGCGGCTAGCTCGCCGAAGGCTGCAGCAATCTCTGCGTCATCCTTCTGCGCTGCCAACTCCTGAGCCCAGTAAAGAGCTAGGTAGAAGTGGCTGCCGCGGTTGTCGATGGTGCCGATTTTGCGACCAGGTGAACGGTCTTCTTCTAGGAAGGTTCCGGTTGCGCGGTCGAGAGTGTCAGCTAGGACCTTGGCCTTTGCGTTGCCGGTGGTTACGGCTAGGTGCTCGAATGAGGCTGCCAGCGCGAAGAACTCACCGAGTGAATCCCAACGCAGGTAGTTCTCTTCGAGGAACTGCTGAACGTGCTTAGGTGCCGAACCGCCGGCGCCGGTCTCGAATAGACCTCCACCGTTTAGCAGTGGAACGATCGAAAGCATCTTGGCGCTGGTCCCAACCTCAAGGATTGGGAACAGGTCGGTTAGGTAGTCGCGAAGCACGTTGCCGGTAACCGAGATGGTGTCTAGGCCACGACGGATGCGCTCTAGCGAGTAGCGGGTTGCATCAGCCGGAGCCATGATCTCGATGGTTAGACCGTTGGTGTCGTGCTCGGCTAGGTAGCGGTTGACCTTGGTGATTAGCTCTGCATCGTGTGAGCGAGCTGCGTCTAGCCAGAAGATGGCAGGAACACCGGTTGCACGGGCGCGCGTAACTGCAAGCTTCACCCAGTCGCGAACCGCAACATCCTTGGTCTGAGTCGCACGCCAGATGTCACCCTTGGCAACATTGTGTGAAAGCAATACCTCGCCGGCTGCGTTGACCACGTCTACGCGACCGTTGGCCTGAATCTCGAAGGTCTTGTCGTGGCTGCCGTATTCTTCGGCGGCCTGAGCCATTAAACCTACGTTTGGCACCGAGCCGATGGTGGCTGGGTTTAGTGGGCCGTTGGCCACGACATCCTCGATAGTCGCCTGGTAAACGCCGGCGTATGAGGAGTCTGGGATGACTGCCAAGGTGTCGTCTTCGCCACCGTCGATGCCCCAGAGCTTGCCACCGTTGCGAATCAATGCAGGCATCGATGCGTCAACGATTACGTCTGAAGGCACGTGCAGGTTGGTGATGCCCTTGTCGCTGTTGGTGTAGCTCAGGCGTGGGCCCTGGCCTAGAGCGGCGTTGAACTCTGCGGCAATCTGCTCGCCGTTAGCAACGGTCGCAAGACCGGCCATGATCGAAGCCAAACCGTCGTTGGCGCTTAGGCCGGCGGCGGCAAGGTCGTCACCGTACTTGGCGAAAACGTTTGCGAAGAAAGCCTTGACCACGTGGCCGAACAAGATTGGGTCGCTGACCTTCATCATGGTGGCCTTTAGGTGCACCGAATAAAGCACGTTGTCGGCCTTGGCTTGAGCCAAAGTCTCGTTCAAGAATGCGTCGAGAGCGGCAGCGTTCATGAAGGTTGCGTCGATGATCTCGCCCTCGAGAACCTTTAGGCCCTTCTTCAGGTCGGTAACCGAACCGTCCTCGGCGATGTGACGAATGTCTAGAACGTCAGCGGCTGAGAAAACGACCGACTTCTCGTTTGAGAAGAAGTCATCCTTGCTCATGGTGGCAACGCGAGTCTTTGAACCAGCCTCGAATGCCTTGTTTACGTGTGGGTGCTTGCGAGCGTAAGCCTTGACCGAAGCCGGTGCGCGACGGTCGCTGTTGCCCTCGCGAAGAACAGGGTTTACCGCGCTGCCCTTGACCTTGTCGTAACGCTTGCGAGCATCGCGCTCGTCATCGGTGGTTGGCTCGTCGGCGTAGTCAGGAACGGCGAAACCCAGTGCCTGTAGCTCGGCGATCGCAGCCTTTAGCTGAGGAATCGAAGCCGAGATGTTTGGAAGCTTGATGATGTTTGCCTCAGGAGTCTTGGCAAGGTCGCCAAGCTGAGTAAGTGCATCGACAACGCGCTGTTCAGCGGTTAGTCGGTCTGAGAAAACCGCAAGGATGCGTGCTGCCAGCGAAATGTCGCGGGTCTCAATGTTTACGTTCGCGGCAGTCGCGTAGGCCTGCACGATTGGAAGAAATGAAGCGGTCGCTAGAGCTGGTGCTTCGTCGGTATAGGTGTAGTAAATGGTCGATTCGTTCACGACGTTGTGTTCTCCGGTCTAATGCGTAGTTGCTATGTTCTCAAGACTACCGCTTGAGCCAAACCGTTTGGTCGGCGACAAGCGCGTGACCCGGCTTCATTCCCTCGAGGCTCGAGGCGATAATTTCGCCCGCTGGCAACTCGATCGGTGCATGTCCAAAGTTGTGAACCACCAGGATGTCTCCGTTGCTGAAACCGAGTGAGTGCTCGGTGACAAACTCGGCAGCCCATTCGAACGAGCCCTCGCCCAGTTTCAAATCGCGACGCAGTTTCAGGGCGTGCTTATAAAGCTCGAGGGTAGAACCGGCCACGCCCTCTTGCTGGTCGCGCGAATATTCGGCATAGATTTCAGGCTGAGGTAACCAGGCTTTTCCGGTCGAGTTGAAACCATTGGCTGCACCAATGCCCGACTCCCACGGCAACGGAACTCGGCAGCCGTCGCGACCGACACGCTTTCCGTTGGTGCGGAAGAACGTCGGGTCTTGGCGAAACTCTGGTGCCAGAGTGGTGTGCTCTGGCAAGCCGAGTTCTTCACCCTGATAGATGTAAGAAGAGCCAGGCAGGGCAAGCATCAGCAGGGTTGCGCCCCGGGCACGACGAAGGCCAAGTTCGCGGTCTGGCTGAGGGTCGCCCGGGCCAACGCCGTCACTGTCGGTCGGCTTGACCTTTAGGCCGCCGAAGCGGCTGGCGTGACGCAAAACGTCGTGATTGTTGAGCACCCAGGTGCTTGGCGCACCAACTCCGTCGAAGGCTTCGAAGCTTTCGTTGATGTTGTCGAACAGGGTCTTGGCATCCCAGTTGCTGTTCAAGAATCTGAAGTTGAAAGTCTGGTTGAACTCGTCGTGAC
>ERZ650301.151-NODE-151-length-17144-cov-7.736146_pt1 | contig 17144 bp, 16 predicted proteins | sample MGYA00376237_ERZ650301 | MGnify/ENA primary metagenome ERZ650301 (study PRJEB26733, sample SAMN07839255) | wastewater metagenome | biome: small river; feature: stream; material: water | place: USA: North Carolina | collected 2016-04-05 ...
CGACACCGCCAGCGGCCCCGGCCGCCGGGTGGAAATGAGCTACATCGGAGGCTGAAGGCCATGAACTCCCATACCCACAACGCACCTGCCATCACCGGTCTGATCCTCGCAGGCGGGCGCGGCTCGCGCATGGGCGGCATCGACAAAGGTCTGCAAAACTTCCGCGGCCTGCCGCTGGCCTTGCAAACCCTGATGCGCCTGCAGCTGCAAAGCCTGCCGCTGCAAGAAGTGCTGATCAACGCCAACCGCAACCTCTCGGCCTACGAATCGCTGGGCGTGCCCGTCTGGCCCGACAGCATCGACGGTTTTGCCGGGCCGCTGGCGGGCTTCCTCACCGGGCTGGAGCGCTGCGAAACCCCGCTGCTGCTGACGGTGCCTTGCGACACGCCGATGTTCCCGCTCGATCTGGTGGAGCGCCTGTACACCGCCATGGCTGAACAAAACGCCGATATCGCCATGGCCGCCGCGCCCGAGGCCGATGGTGCGGTGCGCCCGCAGCCCGTGTTTTGCCTGCTCAAAATCGACCTGCTCGAAAGCCTGGTGAAGTTCACGCAAGGCGGTGGCCGCAAGATCGACGCCTGGACCGGCCAGCACCGCTGCGCCATCGTGCCGTTTGATAAGGCCGGCGACAGCGCCCAGGCCTTTGCCAATGCCAACACCCTGGCCGAACTGCAGCAACTCGAAGCCCTCTGACCCCACCCGCCACGCTTGCAGTGGCCGCGCAGACCATGACCACGCCATCGTCCCACCCACTTTCACTCAACGAGATCGCCGAACGCCTGCAAGGCTATGACCCGCAGGCCCTGTCGGCCCGCCATGTGAACGACTTTCTGGCCCAGCTGGTGCAACCCGTGCGCGAACAGGACACCGTGCCCCTGATGCAGGCGCACGGGCGCATCCTGGCCCGCGACGTGGTCTCGCCCATCAGCGTGCCGCCGCACGACAACTCGGCCATGGACGGCTACGCCTTTCGCGGCACCGAACTCCAAACCGACCGCCCCACCGTGTTGACCGTGGTGGGCACCGCTTTGGCGGGTGCGGCCTGGCAAGGCACGGTGAATGCCGGCGAATGCGTGCGCATCATGACCGGGGCCATCATGCCGGCCGGGCTGGACACCGTGGTGCCGCAAGAGCTGGTCCAGGTGGACGGCGAAACGGTGCAGATTCCCCCTGGCCTGCTGAAAGCAGGCGATAACCGGCGCTTATTGGGTGAAGATCTGATGGCCGGGCAACCCGCCCTTCGTGCAGGCACCCGCATCGGCCCCGCCGCCTGTGGCCTCTTGGCCAGCCTGGGCTTGCCCACTGCCAAGGTCTGGCGCCGACCCAAAGTGGCTTATTTCTCAACCGGTGACGAGATCCTGAGCCTGGGCGATGCCCCCCGCGAAGGCGCGGTGTACGACAGCAACCGCTACACCGTGGCGGGCATGGTGCAGGCCCTGGGCTGTGAATTGATCGACATGGGCGTGGTGCGCGACGAACCTGCCGCGCTGGAGCAAGCCTTTGTGGATGCCGCAAATCAAGCCGACGCCATCATCACCAGCGGTGGCGTGAGCGTGGGCGAAGCCGATTACACCAAGGCCATGATGAAAAAACTGGGCGATGTGGCCTTCTGGCGCATCGCCATGCGCCCCGGCCGCCCCATGGCCGTGGGCCGCATCCAGCGTGGTGAGCGCTCGGCCGTGCTGTTTGGCCTGCCGGGTAACCCGGTGGCCGTCATGGTCACCTTCGCAGCCTTTGTGCGCCCGGCTCTCCAGCAGCTCATGGGCTGGCAAGCGCCACCCTTGCCACTGCTCAAAGCTAAAAGCACGGAAGCCCTGCGCAAGAAACCCGGCCGCACCGAATACCAGCGCGGCATCGTCAGCACCAATGCGGCAGGCGAATTGGTGGTCTGCACCACCGGCAACCAGGGCTCTGGCGTGCTCAGCTCGATGGTGCAGGCCAACGGCCTGATCGTGCTGGGCCACGATCAAGGCAACGTGGCGGTGGGTGACGAGGTTGACGTGATGGTGTTTGACGGGCACCTTTGAGCGCAAGGGTGGTGCTAACGCACCCCATGTCGGAGCTGAAGGCGCCGACCTGCAAAGGCCTAAAACCCTCGCAGCTCAGTTCTTCAGGATCCGGCAGCCATCCCCTCACGCAGCGACACTGATCCTGCAACCAGCAAACCACTCAATGCTTGGCTTGCGATGCCTCATGCGCCACCGCCTTGTTCGGACCAGGCACACTCTTGCGGGCCAGCAAGGAGTACATGGTGGGCACCACAAAGATGGTCAGCAAGGTTCCCAGGCTCATGCCCCCCACAATCACCCAGCCGATCTGGGTGCGGCTTTCTGCGCCTGCACCTTTGGCCAAAGCCAAAGGAACAGCACCCAGCACCATGGCACCGGTCGTCATCAAGATCGGGCGCAGCCGCTGGCCACTGGCTTTGACCAAGGCTTGCATCGTCTCCACGCCCTGCTCGCGCAGCTGGTTGGTGAACTCCACGATCAAGATGCCATGCTTGGTGATCAAACCCACCAAAGTGATCAACCCAATCTGTGAATACACGTTGAGCGACCCCCCCGTCCATTTGAGGGCCAGCAAAGCGCCAATCATGGACAACGGCACCGACAGCATGATGATCAGGGGGTCAACGAAGCTTTCAAACTGCGCGGCCAACACCAGGAAAATGAAGAACAAGGCCAGCACAAACACAATCACCAGGGCCCCTTGCGAGTTGCGGAACTCGCGCGAAGTGCCGTTCAACTCGGTGGTGTAGCCGGGCTTGAGCACCTTGGCGGCCGTGGCATTCAAAAACGTCAATGCTTCACCCAAGGAGTAATCGGGCGACAGGTTGGCGGTGATCGACACCGAACGGCGCTGTCCGAAGTGGTTCAACTCACGCGGCGATACGCTTTCGCGAATTTTCACCAAGGCCGACAACGGGATCATGGTGTCATTGCGTCCTCGCACATGGATCTTTTCCACGTCATCGGGCGTGTTCCGGCCGCTCAGCTGAGTTTGCACGATCACATCGTATTGCTCGGCATCGCGTTTGTAGCGGGTCACCACACGCCCGCCCAAAAGGGTTTCCAGGGCCTTGGCCACGGCATCCACGCCCACGCCCAGCTCCGCTGTTTTGGCGCGGTCGACTTCGATGCGCAACTCGGGCTTGTTCAAACGCAAATCCACATCGGGCGCCACGATGCCTGGGTTCTTGGCGATTTCCTCCATGATCTCGCGGGTCACCGCATTGAGGTTCTGGTAGCTGTCCGAGGTCTGAATCACGAAGTTGACCGGGCGCTCCCGAAAGCCCTGCCCCAACGATGGCGGCGTGATGGCAAACGCGTTCACACCCGGCAGACCATTGAATTTGGGCCCCAACTCACGGGCGATTTCCAAGGTCGTGCGTTGGCGGTTTTCCCAGTCCACCGCACGGTAGATGACCGACCCTTGGGCCACAGTGGGGTTGCCGATGTTGGCAAAAATCCGATCGAATTCAGGATAAGCCTCGCCCATGCGCTCCAGCACCTTGGCATAACGGTCGGTGTACTCCAGGGTCGAGCCATCTGGCGCAGTGACGGTGGCCAGCAAAGTGCCGCGGTCCTCCATCGGGGCCAGCTCTTGCTTCATGCCGGGATACACCAGCGCGATCGCCACGCCGCTGCCCACCATGATCAGCAAAACCAACCAACGCGCCTTGTGCAACACCACATTCAGCAAGCGTTCATAGGCATCCGACAAAGCCGTCAACCAACGCTCCATGTTGCGGTCGAACCAGCCGGGGTTGGGGTTGTGTTTGAGCAGCTGAGAACTCATCATGGGCGAGAGCGTCAAGGCCACAAATCCCGAGACGATCACCGAGCCGGCCAGGGCCAGCGCAAACTCGGTGAAGAGTTTGCCGGTGCGTCCTGGTGTGAAAGCCAAGGGCGCAAAAACCGCCGCCAGCGTCAAGGTCATCGCCACCACAGCGAACCCGATTTCACGGGAGCCCTTGATAGCCGCAGAAAACGGATCAAGACCTTCTTCGATGTGACGGTAGATGTTTTCCAGCACCACGATCGCATCGTCCACCACCAGACCAATGGCCAGCACCAGCGCCAGCAAGGTCAGGGTGTTGATGGTGAAGCCAGCCAGGGCCATCATGGCAAAAGTGCCAATCAGGCTGACCGGGATTGTGACGATGGGAATGATCGAGGCGCGCACGGTGCGCAAAAACACAAAGATCACCAACGCCACCAGAACCACGGCTTCCACAATGGTCTGAAACACGCTCTTGATGGACCGGTCGATGAAGACCGAGTTGTCATTGGCCACGGTGATGGTGATGCCCGGTGGCAAGTCGGCCTCCAGGCGCGGCATCATGTCCCGCACACCTTTGGACAACTCCAGGGGGTTGGCGGTGGCCTGCCGGATCACACCGGCAGAAATCGCGTGCCGTCCACCCAGGCGCACCGTGCTGCGCTCATCGGCAGCACTTTCTTCCACCTTGGCCACATCGCGGATCTTGACCGGAAAACCATTGACGGTCTTGATCACGATGTCGGCAAACTGGCCGGCGCGCGTGAGATCGGTTTGCGAGGTGACGGTGAACTCGCGGTTGCTCGATTCGATCCGGCCCGCGGGCAACTCCAGGTTGCTGCGGCGGATCGCGTCTTCCACGTCTTGCGGGGTGAGCTTGAAGCCAGCCAGGCGCTCCGGCTCCAGCCACACACGCATGGCATATTTGCGTTCACCATAAATGCGCACATCGGCCACGCCCGTGACGGTTTGCAAACGGGGTTTGACCACGCGGTTGATCATGTCGTTGATCTGCAGCGGGTTCAGCGTGTCGCTCGAAAACGCCAACCAGATCACAGGAAAGGCATCGGCCTCCACCTTGGCAATCACAGGTTCTTCGATGGCCTGAGGCAAACGGTTGCGCACACGCGAGGTGCGGTCACGCACTTCAGCAGCGGCCGTATCGGCGTCTTTCTCAAGGCGAAAACGCACCGTGATCTGGGACTGTTCGGCACGGCTGATGGACGTGATCACATCCACCGCGTCAATGCCGGCGATAGAGTCTTCAAGGGGTTTGGACACCTGTGACTCGATCACCTCGGCCGAAGCCCCGGGGTACTTGACGCTCACCGTGACCGTGGGCTCATCGATCTTGGGATACTCGCGTACCGACAGGCGGTTAAAGCTCACCGCGCCAATCAGCAAGATCAGCAGGGACATGACCACGGCCAGGACAGGCCGCCGGATGGAGGTCTCAGCGAGTTGCATCTGCACCTCGCAGGCAAGGATTGGGGCCGCTCAATGCGGGCTTGGTGGCGGGCTTTGTCACGGGCTTGGTGTCCTGAGCAGACCCCACAGGCGCGGACGGTGCTGGCGCAGAAGACGTCGATGCAGGTGCTGAAGCCCCAGCCGCCGGTCCTGTTGCCGGTTTGCCTCCGGCCGATCGTGACATGTCAACCACTCGCACAGGCGTGGCGTCTTTTTGCAAACGCTGATGCCCAGCGATCACCACTGTGTCATCCAGTTCCAGACCTTCCTGAATTTCGACCTTGCCCGGTTGACGCAAGCCCACCTTCACGGCCACACGCTGAGACACCAAAGTATCGGGCTTGTCACCCGGCACCACCTTGACCACAAAGGTGCGACCACCTTGCGGCACGATGGCCTCTTCAGGAATGACCAAAGCATTCTGGCGTGCCCCGAACACCGCATTGACACGGGCGAACATGCCCGGGCGCAGCTGTTGCTGCCGGTTGTCAATGCACCCACGCACCCCGACCGATCGGCCATTGGCATCGATCAGCGGATCCACCGCTTGCACCACGGCACTGAAGGGACGGCCTGGCAAAGCATCGACGGTCAACTGTGCTGTCTGTCCTGGTTTGACCTTGGCCTGGAAACGCTCGGGCAAACGGAAATCGACCAGCACCGCGTCAAGGTCTTCGATGTTGACCACATCCGTGCCATCCTTGAGGTAATCCCCCACATTCACTTGGCGCAAACCGGCGACCCCATGGAACGGCGCCACGATCTTCAGCCTTTGCAAGCTCGCTTGGGCCAGATCCAGCTTGGCCTGCGCCACTTCCAGGGCCGCCGCACTCTCATCCAGCGAGCGTTTGCTGATGAAGCTTTGCGCCACCAGCTCCTGGTTGCGTTTGTGGTTCGCAGCGGCGATCGACATTTCGGCTTTGGCCTGTGAAAGCTGAGCAGCCTGCAACTGGTCATCGAACTGCACCAGCAACTGGCCTTTGCTCACCCGCTGGCCATCGTTGAACAGGATCTTGGCCACGCGCCCTGCCACTTCGGGCCGCAGCATGACACCTTGGCGGGAACGCAAACTGCCCACCGATTGGGTTTCATCCACCAAGGTGATGGCGGTGACTTTGGCCACCTCCACGGCAGGTGCTCTGTTGGCACCGGGTGCTGCCACCGTGCTGGAGGGCTGATTGCCCGAGGCTGGGCGCTGAGCCCACCACGCCACACCCAATGCCACACACACACCGACCACCGCGATCAGCGCGTATTTCTTTTGATAAGCCATTGCAGAAATCCCGCTACATTGAAGACGCAAACAGTTTCCGAATGTAACAGTCTTGTGCTGATTTCCTGTGAGGGGAAACGACAGGCTTGGGGCCCAAACAACGCTGTTTTCACGTCTTTACCAGACGTTTACAAGCGCACCCTCAGCGCTTGAGAACTTGGTCCACCCCCTGATTGGCCAGGGCATCGGCCCGCTCATTGCCGGGGTCTCCGGCATGGCCCTTGACCCAACGCCATTCGATCTGATGCCCCGCAGTCGACACCACATGGTCCAGGGCCTGCCAAAGCTCCACATTTTTGACCGGCTGCTTGGCGGCCGTGCGCCAGCCCTTGGCCTTCCAGCCATGGATCCACTCGGTGATGCCCTTGCGAACGTATTCGCTGTCCAGGTACAAAGTCACCTTGCACGGCCGCTTGAGGGCCTTCAAACCCTCGATGACTGCCGTCAACTCCATCCGGTTGTTGGTGGTGCCCAATTCGCCGCCAAACAGCTCGTGCACATGCTGGCCGGACTGCAAACGCACACCCCAGCCGCCAGGACCAGGATTGCCTTTGCAGGCCCCATCGGTATAGATTTCAACGTGATTCAACAAATGTCTTTCGAGACCGCCGCGCGGCCAATGGAGGTGTCCGACCGGGCCACGGGCACGGTCGATGCAGCGGGCGATCGTACCGCGCGCCACTGGCGCGCCCCAAGCCAACGGCCTGAAGGCACCCTTTTGGTGGCCAAGATCAGGTACACCCCACCCAGGATGGGCCACCAGCGCTGGCCGCATGCGGCCAACGCATCCAGTTTGCTCATCCAGCGCTCACTGGCGAGCGCAGGCGTCCAGCCACCAAAGCGGCTGACCTGCACCTCAAAACCCAGCAAACGCAGCCAGTCGCGCAATCGCCGATAAGCGATCAAATTCAGCGGGGATGCGCCATCACTGTGGCTTTTTTTCTGCCGGTACGCCAGCTGCCAACCCCAAAAGCTCATGGGGTTCAAGCCCGTGATCAACACTTGTCCCTCGGGGATCAAGACACGTTCGACTTCACGCAGACACGCATGCGGGTCGGCCGAGCGTTCCAGCGCGTGGGGCAAAACCACCAGATCCAGGCTGTCAGCCGCCCAAGGCCAAGCCCGACTGTCAAAATACACATGAGGATGAAGTGGGCTCTGCGGCTCGCCACAAGCCTGAAATGCCGTTTCCGACTCAAACTCCGGCTGCGCTGCCCAGCGGTGCGGCATGCGGTTGGCACGCAAAGCCTGCAGCTGCGGCCACCCCAGTTGCATGGCGTGGTATCCAAAAACATCGGCCAGCAAGTCGTCAGCTTGTGCTTGCTCCCAGGCCAGCAAGCGGTCTGCCATGGGTTGGCCCAGGTGGCTCAACCATGGCGGCGCTGAATACTTACTTTCTATAATCGGGGACTCCATGAAACTCATCCCGCTGCCCGCATTCACAGACAACTACATTTGGTTGTTGCACGATGACCGCCATGCCCTGGTGGTCGACCCGGGCGACAGCGCCGTGGTGTTGGCCTGGCTGGCACACCACCCTCAAGTGCAACTGGACACCATTCTAGTCACGCACCACCATGCCGATCACACGGCAGGCTTGAGCGACTTGTTGGTGAACACCCGCGCACAGGTCTACGGCCCCGCACAGGAAACATTGCCGGTTCCTCATCTGGGCGTGCGGCAAGGCCAGCATCTGAACTGGCATGGCCTGACATGGGATGTGATCGATGTGCCTGGCCATACAGCCGGTCACATCGCCTTTTGGGCCCAACCCGCCGGACAGGCTCCCGTGTTGTTTTGCGGCGATACTTTGTTTTCTGGCGGCTGTGGCCGCCTGTTCGAAGGCACCCCTGCACAAATGCTGGATGCCCTGGACCGTCTGGCCGCGTTACCCGCAGACACCCGTGTTTGCCCAGCGCATGAGTACACCCTGTCCAATTTGAAATTTGCATTGGCCGTTGACCCCGATAATGGCGAGCTGAACGCCTACCATCGCGTTTGCACACAGCTGCGCCAGCAAGGCCAGCCCACCCTGCCCGTGAGTCTGTTGACCGAGCAGGCCATCAATCCCTTTTTGCGAAGCCGCAGCAGCGCCGTGTCTGCTGCGGTCAAGCAGCGCGATGCAGGTGCTGTGGACGATGTCACCACCTTCGCCGCACTGCGTGCCTGGAAAAACGAATTCAAATGAACTTGCTCTGTCAATGGCGTGCTGTGAGCCGCCCGGCGCTTGCGGCCCTGTGCTCGGGTCTGGCTTTGCTGCTGACCGGTTGTGCCACCTCGGCACCCGAACCCGGTCCCATCCAGGCCATCCCTTCGGTTTCGACCGCCCCTGCCCCAAGCACGGCCTCTCGCGCAGAAACCAGTGACGACCGCCCTGTCTCGCTCAAGCCGTATGCCAATTTGGGGTTGACGCCACCGACCGATATTTGGGAGCGCATCCGCCGTGGGTTTGCCATGCCGGATCTGGACGATGACTTCGTGCGCAACCGCGAACAGTGGTATGCCAGCCGCCCCGACTACATCCTGCGCATGACCGAGCGTTCACGGCCTTACCTTTTCCACATTGTCGAGGAACTGGAACGCCGCAAGATGCCCACCGAATTGGCCTTGCTGCCCTTCATCGAGTCGGCCTTCAATCCGAATGCGGTTTCAAGTGCCAAGGCCGCAGGCATGTGGCAGTTCATGCCTGCCACAGGCAAGTACTTCGACCTGAAACAAAACCTGTTTCGCGATGAGCGGCGCGATGTGCTCGAGTCGACCCGCGCGGCACTGGATTACTTGCAGAAACTCTATGGCATGTTTGGCGACTGGCACCTCGCTTTGGCGGCCTACAACTGGGGAGAAGGCAGTGTCAGCCGCGCTCTGGCGCGCAACAAAGCGCAAGGCAAACCCTTGACCTACAGCGACCTGAACATGCCCAACGAGACACGCTATTACGTGCCCAAGTTGCAAGCGGTCAAAAACATTGTGGCCCAACCCGAAGCCTTCAACACCCAGTTGCCGCTCATCCAGAACCACCCATTCTTCAAGAGTGTCCCCATCGATCGGGACATCGACGTGGTCGTGGCCGCCAAGCTGGCGGGCATCAGTCTGGAAGACTTCAAGGCACTGAACCCCTCCATGAACCGCCCTGTGATTCTGGCGGCTGGCACCCCCCAAATCTTGTTGCCCTGGGACAACGCGACCAGCTTCGAAATCAACCTGCAAAACCAGGCCCAACAGCGATTGGCCACCTGGACAGCCTGGCAGGCACCACGCACCATGAAACCCGATGAAGCCGCCCATCTGGTGAACATGCCTGCCGACCAGTTGCGCTCGGCCAATGGCATCCCGCCCAACATGATGGTCAAAGCCGGCTCCACTTTGCTGGTCCACCGCAAGGGACAACTCGACAACGATGTGACCGAATTCATTGCAGACAATGCCCAATTGGCCTTGGCGCCCGACATCGTGCTCAAACGCATCATGGTCACCGCCCGCAAGGGAGACACCCTGGCCAGTCTGGCGGCTCGCCACGGCGTGAGCGCGGCCAACATGCTGACCTGGAACAAAATCAAGCCCACGGCCTCTTTGTCGGCTGGCCAACGTTTGGCGGTTCTGGTGCCTTTGCAGGCTGCGCGCACAGGGACCAAAGTGGCGGCAAAGAAGAAAGCACCTGCACCGTCTGCAGTGGCCCAACGTCCAGCGATCAAAACCGCCAAACGCTGAGCCCGGGTCACGCGGCAAATCGTGTTTTCGATTTGCCCGCAAAGCTGTTGGTGTACAGCCGCTCCAGCACCAGGCGCGCCATGGGTTGTTGATTGGCCAGGCGCACATGCGCGCGGGATGAATTGGCCACAGATTCCGCCAGAATCAAACCATCCGTGGCATAGGATTCCCGCAACTTTTCAAACGCCCCCAGGTAAATCGCCCGATCCCCCATCCAGTGCGAGGGCGGCACCGTCTTCAAAATGTCCGTCACGCCTGCGGTTTGCAGCCACTTCAGGGCATGGGTGATTCCATCGCTGAGCGCTTGCGCCACGGCCGGTTGACGCTGCAGAAACTCCGCACGCGCCAGCAGGCATGCACCGGGCACATCGCCGACCATCACTTTGCGGGCTGCCGCCATCGAGCGGGCCTCGCCCAAGATGCGGATGTCGTTCTTTTGCTCCAACCAATGCATCACCGGATCGGGGTTGCACAAAGCGTCGATGGTGCCGCTGCGCAAGGCCTCCATGACCCCGGCAGAGGACCCCACCTCCACAAAAACCACGTCTTCCGGCAACAGACCATGCTGCAGCAACCATTGGCATGCCATCCAGTGCGTCCCCGAGTCCAGCGCCGAAACACCGATGCGGGCACCTTTGAGCTCCATCACCGAGCGCATGGTGCTTCCCCGACGCGTTGACACCCCAAAGGCCACCTGCGGGGTGCGCCCCATCTGCACAAACCCCTGGTAGTTCAAGCCTTTCTGGTGCAAGCCAAACAGGTGCTCAAATGCCCCCGCCACCACATCGGCCTGCCCTTGCATGGCACTGGCCACCGCTTTGGCCCCGGCCTCGTGCGGCAGCCAGTCCACAGTCACACCGGCTTGCCTGAAAAAACCCAACTGATCTGCCAAGGTCAAAGGCAAATGGTACAAGCTTTGTCGCGCCGCCAACGCGATGCTGACCCGGTGCTGAGCGGGTTGGGTGGCCGCACGTGCTGCTCCGGCCAGCCCCCAAACAGAGGCCAGCAAAAACGATCGGCGAGCACGTTGCAAGCGGGGCAAAACCACTCCAGGAGACATCGGACATTCGATGCCTTGAGCTTATGTGCGAAGCCGTGAGGGTGCATCGGGACTGATCCCGAGCGGGTTTCCACGTAATGGATTGCAGGTATTTGGCTTGCCCAGACCGCACAGCGACAACGGATGCACCGCCAGTCTTCAGTGTCAACGCCGGTCCACCAAGGCATGGGCAATGGTGCCCAAGTCCACATACTCCAGCTCACTGCCGGCGGGCACACCCCGCGCCAGGCGCGTGACCTTCAAGCCTTGCTGGCGGATCATCTCGGAAATCACATGTGCCGTCGCTTCGCCTTCTGCGGTGAAGTTGGTCGCCAGGATCACCTCACGCACCAGACCATCGGCCACGCGTTTTTTGAGCTTGGACAATCCAATGTCATGCGGGCCCACACCGTCCAGGGGACTGAGCTTGCCCATCAGGACGAAATACAAACCCCTGTAAGTGCCGGTGCGCTCGATCGCCGATTGGTCGGCCGGGGTTTCGATCACGCACAGCTGTGTGCGGTCACGCGTGGCGTCCAGACACGTGTCGCACAGGTCCGCCTCGGTGAAGGTGTGACAGCACTCGCAATGGCGAACGTTGTCCACCGCATTTTGCAAAGCTGCTGCCAGCTGCCTGGCCGTGACACGGTCGTTTTGCAGCAATTGAAAAGCCATGCGCGAAGCCGACTTGATGCCCACCCCCGGCAAGCCTTTGAGGGCTTGCACCAAGGTGGCTAAAGCGTGGGTATCGGCCATGGCTGCGTACGCTGCAATCGCAACTTCAGAAAGGCAGCTTCATGCCCGGGGGCAAACCGGCGGTGAGCTTGCCCATTTTTTGCTGTGACACGTCTTCTGCCTGGCGGACTGCGTCGTTGAAAGCGGCCGCAACCAAGTCCTCCAGCATGTCCTTGTCATCGGCCAGCAAGCTCGGATCGATGGTCACACGGCGCACATTGTGTTTGCACGTCATCAGCACTTTGACCATGCCAGAGCCGGACTGGCCTTCAACCTCGACATGGGCCAATTCGTCCTGGGCTTTTTTCAGGTTGTCCTGCATGGCCTGGGCTTGTTTCATCAAACCGGCAAGTTGTCCTTTGTTGAACATGTCAATTCCTTTGGTTTCAGTTGTATCAGTCAAGTTCTGTGTCAGATCACCTTGAGGCTACCGGGCACGATTTTCGCGCCGAAGTCACGCATCAGGTTCTGCACCAGGGGATCGTTTTCAATCAGTTCCTGGGCGGCCACCATCTTGGCGGCGGCAGCCACCGCCATGCGTTTGGCGGGGCAATCCGTGACCGGACCCAATTCAATTTGCAAGCGAACGCCGCCATGCCCGGCCGACGCCAGCGCCGTCTGCAAGCGCTCTCGGCTGGCCGGGTGGTTGAGGGACTCGCGCTCGATGCGCAGCAGCCATTGATCCGCATCGCGGGCCACCAATTGCGACTGCAACGCCAATTCGCGCACCAAGGCCGTGATCGCTTCTTGCGCCACCAAGCCTTGCACCACACCGAACCAGACATCGCCTTCCGGCGTCGTTTGCAAAGGCGTTGATGTCACGGCTTTGGGCACATCGACACGTGCAGAATCCGATGCCTCACGCACCGGCAAAGCACGCCATGCGGCCCCATCCACGGGGGCTGCCGCACGAGGCAAAGAAGCCACGAATTGATCTGCCGCATCGTCGCTCAGATCGCCCCTCGCATCGGGCAAATCTTCCCAGGGCGGGGGCTCGGACATGGCGGCCGCCGGAACCGCACGCGCCATCACTGGGGGCGAAGCCATGGGCTCAGTCGGCACACGATCCGTGGCAAGGGAAGACGCCTCTTGGACGGTCTCTTGGGGCACAAAAGCCACCGGTGTCGTGACGACTGCCGCAGGAGGCGGTGTCACAGGAGGTGTTAAAGCGGCGTCAGCGAGTGGCCGAAGGCTGGCTCGCGGACTTTTTTTTTCAGCCGTTCCCGCTGGGAGCTTGAACGCCAGCAAACGCAGCAGCACCATGGTCAAGGCTGCATACTCATCGGGCGCCAAACCCAGCTCGGTGCGCCCATGCAGACACAGGCTGTAAAGCAGTTGGGTTTCCTCGGCGGGCATGGCCTCGGCCAGATCGGCAAGTCCCTGGCTGTCAGGATCGTCACCGTCTTGCGACATGCCAGGCACCATTTGCATCACAGCCATGCGCTGCAGCAACATGGCCATGTCTTCCAACGTGGCCGCAGCCGACACACCTTGCAAGCGCAGCGCATGGACCTGCGACACCACGGTGGCACCATCGCCATCGGCCAAAGCACGGATCAGCTGCAACACATGGCTGCGGTCCACACTGCCCAGCATTTGCCGAACACCAGCTTCTTGCAGTTGACCATTGCCAAAGGCAATGGCCTGGTCGGTCAAGCTCAGTGCATCACGCATCGAACCGCGCGCAGCACGTGCCAGCAAGCGCAAGGCCTGCGGTTCTGCACTCAATTGCTCATGGGCCAGCACCTGCGTGAGGTGCTCAAACACCGTCTCGGGGGCCATCGGCCGCAGGTTAAATTGCAGGCAACGCGAGAGCACCGTGACTGGCACTTTCTGCGGGTCGGTGGTCGCGAGCACAAATTTCAAATATTCAGGTGGCTCTTCCAGGGTCTTCAACATCGCGTTGAACGCGGTGTTGGTCAGCATGTGCACCTCGTCGATCATGAAGACCTTGAAGCGCCCTTGCACCGGTTTGTAAACTGCCTGCTCCAGCAAACTCTGCACTTCGTCAACCCCCCGGTTGGAAGCAGCGTCCAACTCGGTGTAGTCCACAAAGCGGCCCGCATCGATGTCACGGCACGCCTGACACACACCACATGGCTCGGCCGTGATGCCGCCTTGTCCATCCGTGCCCTGGCAATTGAGGGATTTGGCCAAGATCCTGGACACAGTGGTCTTGCCCACGCCCCGGGTACCGGTGAACAAATAGGCATGGTGCAAGCGCTGTTGCACCAAAGCATTGGTCAAAGCCTGCACCACGTGCTCTTGCCCCACCATTTCGGTGAAATTGCGAGGGCGGTATTTGCGCGCGAGAACAAGATAAGACATGCGCCTGATTCTATCGGGCTAGAAAGCACTTCCTGCGCCGGACGCATCAAAGAGACAAGCCCATGGATCGGATAAGGAAAAGCGAGGTCAGGCGCAAGAAAAGCCCACAAGCTCGCCTACAATCAGACTTGACGGGCCTTCCCACATGGGGAAGCGGCCAACCGGGTCAGGTGGGGAACCAAGCAGCCCTAACCGTGGAGCCAGTGCTGGGGTCAAGGCTCGTCAACTCCCCTTTTTAGAACCAACGCATTGGCTATAGGCGGTGTCGTACACGCACGGCCAAACTCGGCCCAGGCGCTGATGGACGAGAAAATCAGGGGAAACAGAAAAAGGTGCCAGAGCAGCACCCTATGGGAAACACCCCACCGCTCTGGTGGGGCACTTCGCGCCGCATCAAGCCATGTGGCGACGCAAAGATGGGAAAGGCAAGGATTTGACCTTGCTGGCGCTCACCAGGCGTGGCGCTTGGGGGGCTGCACGCAGCAACTCGGCCACCAACACATCGGCATTGGCGTGAGGGCCAACACGGTTGCCCTCGAAAGCCAGACGGGTTTGCTGGGCCATCTGGGCCACAAAATTCTGAGGGTAATCCCGAACACTGAAACCACGCAGGGCCATCACCTTCATGAAGGCATTGGCTGCCTCCTCAACGGCACACTGGTATTCCTTGGATGCATCTGGAGTCATATCGACCTCGTTCATTGGATGAAGTTACTCACACACCATCAACGCAGCATATGGCCGACAGGAATACATCAAATGTGAATTTTTGTGAATAAATTTGCCAAGACGCCCCGAGCCGCCTGAACGCCGCTGGCCAAACAGGCGGTCAACAGGTAGCCGCCCGTCGGGGCTTCCCAGTCGAGCATCTCTCCCGCACAGTACACACCAGGCCTGTTTTTCAGCATCAAAGTCTCAGTCAATTCCTCCAAAGCCACACCACCCGCCGTGCTGATGGCCTCGGCCACCGGCCGGGTTCTTTGGAGCGGTACTGGCAGGCATTTGATACAACGGGCCAGCGCTTCGGGCTGACGCCATGTCTCGGCCTCACACAGTTCATGCAAAAGCCCCATCTTGACGCCGTCCAAGCCCAGGCGGCTCTTGAGATGGCTTGACAGACTGCGGCTGCCGCGCGGCCACAGCACCGCTGAGCGGACCTGCTCCAGGGATTTGTCGGGCAACAAATCCAGGTGCAACTGGCCTTGCCCCAGCGCGTCCAGATCATCTCGCAGCCACGCCGATGCGGCATAAACCAGGCTGCCTTCTACCCCAGTTTCGGTGACCACGAACTCCCCTTTTCGGACGAATCGCGGCGGCGCCCCAGAGGCGTCCAGCGAGGGCACGGTGAGCGCCACCGACTTCAGGGGGTGGCCCGCAAATTTGCTGCGAAAGTGTGCCGTCCAGCCTTGCCCATCTCGCCCCACGACATCAAAACCGCAATTGGCCGGCTTCAGGGGGTTCACCGCAACGCCTTGCTCAAGCAGGCGGGGCACCCAGGCACCGTCCGAGCCCAGCCGCGGCCAACTGGCTCCACCCATGGCCAGCACCGTCGCCCGAGCCTGAACACGCAGGGGCATCTGCTCGCCATCGCGCTCAAAAAGCAGATCCTGCCCCTGCCAGCCCAAGCAACGGTGGCGCATGTGGAACTGCACAGGCACGCCCGACACCGGATGGCGCAAGCGATGCAACCAAGCACGCAGCAAAGGCGCTGCTTTCATTTCCGAGGGGAAAACGCGGCCCGATGTCCCCACAAAAGTTTCGATGCCCAGTGCATGGGCCCAATCCCTGACGCCTTGCGCATCCATGGCGTCCAGCCAACGTCCCACTTCTGACTGCCGCACGCCATACCGAGTCCGAAACTGAGCGGCATTTTCGGAGTGGGTGAGGTTCAAACCGCCACGCCCGGCCAACAAAAATTTGCGGCCAACCGATGGCATCGCATCAAAAAGATGCACGCTCACGCCCTGTTGAGACAACACATCGGCGGCCATCAAGCCTGCTGGACCACCGCCCACGATGGCGACCTCGGTCATCAAAACGTGAGGGTCATGCAAAGCGGTGGGATCGGTGAAAGAAGACATCAAGGTAAATGGTGGCAACACGCGTGCGACAGACGAGCGTGTCTGGATTCTGTCAAAATAGCCGCAACTTTAGCCGCATCTTCAATGTTCACAAGGAAAAGGCCATGGCCAGCGATTTGATCAAACACATTACCGACGCCACTTTCGAAGCCGACGTGCTCCAGTCGAGCCAACCGGTGGTGGTCGACTTCTGGGCCGAATGGTGCGGTCCTTGCAAGATGATTGCGCCCATCCTGGATGAAGTGGCTGGCACTTACGAAGGCAAGTTGCAGATCACCAAAATGAACGTGGACGACAACCGCGACATCCCCGCCAAGTTCGGCATCCGTGGCATCCCCACCCTGATGATCTTCAAGGATGGCCAACTGGCTGCGACCAAAGTGGGCGCCATGAGCAAGTCACAACTGACTGCTTTCATCGACCAGCAATTGGCTTGATGTTGGCTTTGGCCTGAGCTGCTCAGGCCACTCCACCAGAACCGGGCAGTGATGACCCGGTTTTTTGTTTTCTGGCCCATTTCAAAACCTGTCATAATTTCCGCAAGGCAGCCCGAACAGGGACCAGCGCCTTGAATGCCGGCAGTACCAGCCCCCAACCCCGGGCGGCCTCCGGTTCTGAACATTTCCACCCGCTTATTTGAAAACGGTCCCTGACGGACCGATTCGCCACAGGCCAAATCCATGCATTTGAATGAACTCAAGGCACTTCATGTGTCCGAACTCCTGAAGCAAGC
>ERZ650301.153-NODE-153-length-17035-cov-8.229976_pt1 | contig 17035 bp, 16 predicted proteins | sample MGYA00376237_ERZ650301 | MGnify/ENA primary metagenome ERZ650301 (study PRJEB26733, sample SAMN07839255) | wastewater metagenome | biome: small river; feature: stream; material: water | place: USA: North Carolina | collected 2016-04-05 ...
CTTTATGGGTAAGCGATTGGTCACGCTCTAATCGAAATTGGTTTGCTGCTGTTCAGACTGAAAGAAAGATGATGTTCATCATCCTCACACTGATCATTGCTGTAGCCGCCTTTAATTTAGTCTCCACTCTAGTAATGACTGTCAATGAGAAGCAAGCTGACATTGCGATTCTAAGGACTATGGGTGCAAGCCCTGGGCTCATTCAGCGGATCTTCTTAGTGCAAGGCTTAGCAATTGGTTTATTGGGCTCTCTAGCGGGTGTTGGTTTGGGTTTGCTGATTGCTTTAAATATTGATGTGATTGTTCCAGCTATAGAGGCGATCTTCCGGGTACGCTTCTTGCCACGCGATGTGTACTTTATTAGTGAGCTGCCTTCAGATGTTCGTTTGTCTGATGTTGTGACTGTAGGCTTGATGGCTTTCGGTCTCTCTGTATTAGCCACTTTGTACCCAAGTCGCCGCGCCGCCCAAGTTCAGCCTGCGGAGGCATTGCGCTATGAGTAATTCCAATCCAATCGTTCTGAGTGCTTCAGGTCTAGCAAAGACCTATGGCAAAGGTATAACGGCGGTTAATGTCCTCAAAGAAGTTGATTTGCAGGTGAGCGCTTCTGAGAAGGTGGCTATCGTTGGATCTTCTGGTTCAGGGAAAAGCACCTTATTGCATTTATTGGGAGGTCTGGATACGCCAAGCGCAGGCACAGTAATGCTGGCTGGAGAGAATCTCCATAAATTACCAGTAAGTAGATTAGATCGACTGCGTAACCAGAGCCTAGGATTTATTTATCAATTCCATCATCTCTTGGATGAGTTCAGTGCTGTTGAGAATGTGGCGCTGCCTTTACGCATTCGTGGACTGAGCAACGAAGAGTCCATGGAGAGAGCGAACACGATGCTGCATGCTGTTGGCCTAGCAAAACGTGTTCAGCACACACCAGGCGAATTGTCTGGTGGTGAGCGTCAACGTGTCGCAGTAGCCCGTGCCCTAGTGGGTAGTCCAGCTTGTGTCCTTGCCGATGAGCCAACGGGTAATCTGGATACCGAGACTGCCGATGGCGTATTTGACTTGATATTAGATATTGCTCGTGAGCAGGGTACTGCTTTTGTGATCGTGACCCATGATCCTATTCGCGCTCAGCGTTGTGACCGAATTTTGCATTTAGAGCGCGGAGTATTAAAGACCTTCGCGCAATGAGCGATCTCAGTCCAGAGCTCGCATGGGTTGACACCCATTGCCACCTAGATGCGCCAGAGTTTGTGGGAGCCCTTCCAGGGATCGTCTCAAGAGCGGCGAGCAAAGGCGTTAAAGCCATACTGCTACCCACAGTTCAAGCTGCCGATTGGGAGCCAGTCAAAAAATTAGTAAATCAGTACCGCAATCAAATTCCAGGATTGGTTTACACCTTAGGCATTCATCCTCTGTATATTAATCAAGCCCAAGAGAGCGATATTCAGACTCTTGAAAATCAAATTGAGCAATCATTGGATGACCCTCGATTTGTGGGTATTGGTGAAATTGGTCTTGATTATTTTGTTGAGGGCCTTGACCCCCAGCGCCAAGAGTATTTCTTTCATAAGCAACTCGATTTGGCCCAGCAATTTCAGTTGCCAGTGATTTTGCATGTGCGTCGCTCACAGGATGCGATTCTTAAAGCTTTGCGCAAAAGAAAAGTTCCTAGTGGCATAGCGCATGCTTTCAATGGTAGCCATCAGCAAGCTGAGCAGTTTATTGAGCTTGGTTTCAAGCTGGGCTTTGGAGGTGCGGCAACCTATGATCGGGCATTACAAATTCGCCGACTATTACAAGACCTCCCATTGGAAAGTGTTGTTACCGAAACTGATGCGCCGGATATTCCGCCGGCCTGGCTTAAGGAGGAGGGCGGTCGATTGAATGAGCCCGCCTTACTTCCCAGAATTGTCCGGCAATTGGCTGACATTCGTGGAATCAGTAAAGAAGTGTTTTCAAAGACAGTTTGGCAAAATGCCATGCAAGCATTACCCCGTTGGTCATCTCTAATGACTAACAACCCAAACTCACAATCCGCTTCTTAAGAACTTGCGCATCAATATTGCGGCGTTCATCGCCGGGGGATCGCTCCTTCTACTTTTGCCAGTCGTGCCGGAGTATTGGGGTTGGATGGGTATAGCTAGCACCTCTATTTTTCTAGTTGGCGTTTATGTCAATTACTCTTTAAATCAAAATTGCTATGCGAACTGCATATTGCTAGCGGTGTGTTGTTTTACTCTGGGATTTTCTTGGAATGCACACTATGCACAAAGTCGATTAGCCCATGTCCTTTCAGTCGAGTATGAGGGCAAAGATCTTATTCTGGAGGGTAGAGTTAACGCCTTGCCACAGAGCTCTCGCAGCGGTGCAAAGTTTTCTTTTGAGGTGGATCAGGCCTTTTTGGGTAAGGAGTTGATTGAATCATTTCCGCCGCAGGTGTATTTAAGTTGGCAGCCGGCATGGCGAAGTCCTCAAGATGTACCAGAGGTTATTCCAGGTCAGCGCTGGGAATTCAAGGTCAAAATCAAAAGACCTTATGGATCCCTCAATCCCCATACCTTTGATTTTGAGCGTTGGTCTTTTCATCAAGACTTTGGTGCCAGTGGATCTGTGCGATCGGGGATACTCATTGCCGAACAAGATATTCGTTTTACAGAATTTGCTCTTGCGATGGAGTACCAGCGCTGGAAATTGCGGCAAAAGATTCAACGCTTACTGCCAAAAGATGCGCGTTATGGTGGTGTGATTGCAGCACTTGTGATGGGCGATCAAAATGCAATCGACCAAGAAGATTGGCGGGTATTTAATGCCACCGGTATTGGCCATCTCATATCCATCTCCGGTCTGCATGTAACCATGTTGGCGGGATTTGGCGCCATGCTTGCTAGATTTGTATGGCGACGCAATACTCTACCGCTCTTGATTCCCGTTGGTAAAGTTGCCGCAGCGGTGGGATTTCTGACGGCGTTTGTATATGCGTGGTTGGCAGGATTTCAGATTCCAGCGCAACGTACGATGTATATGGTGGGTGTGGTTGCCTTTGCGCTTTGGTCCGGTAGAAATCCGAGATCATTTGATATTTGGTGGTGGGCGCTCGCCTGTGTGCTACTCATTGATCCAATGGCACCCTATACGCCCGGGTTCTGGCTCTCGTTTGGGGCAGTAGCGGCTATTTTGTATGCGATGCAGAATTCTGATGGCTTGCTGGGGCTGCCTACTGGTAGAGAGCTTGAGATGGATTTGCGACATCGGGTTAGAGAGGCTCTAAAAGAGGCCTGTCGAGTGCAGGCAGTTGTCACCATCGCACTTTTACCATTGACCTTGTTTTGGTTTTATCAAATATCCATAGTCTCTCCATTGGCAAATGCTGTTGCTATTCCTGTGGTGAGTTATATCGTGACACCTCTGGCCATAGCTGGTGCCTTATTGCCAGACTTTATTGGTAAATGGCTATTGCTTCCAGCGCATACCACGATGGACTACTTGGCCATCATGCTTGCTTGGATGGCTAACTGGAAATGGGCAATTGCTTGGTCCAGCCAGCCCGCTTGGTGGGCGATAGTCCTATCCACGATTGGTATCGTTATGGTGATTCGTCCTGGACCCATTCGAGAGAGTTGGCCGTCAAGAGTCCTTGGCCTTGTATTGTGCGTCAGTTTATTTAGTAGGCCACTGTTTGATAGCAGCTTGGCTCAAGGTGAGTTTCGGGCAACTGTGCTTGATATTGGCCAAGGTACGGCAGTACTTATCGAAACAAAAACAAAACGATTGCTATATGACACGGGACCTATTCGGGGGAAAGATAATGCTGGCCAAAGAATTATCCTGCCGTACTTAAGGGGGCGTGGGATCTCAGAGATCGATCGCATGGTGATTAGCCATAGTGACAGTGATCACATTGGAGGTGCCGCAAGCTTGCTGAAAGAAATTGACTTTGAGTCCATGATGGGATCCTTGCCGAGCACCAATCCATTACTCTTAAATTTAGCGGGAAGGGGGATTCCTGCTATTCCCTGTCGCTTTGGTCAACGATGGTCGTGGGATGGAGTGGAATTTCATATATGGCATCCGAATGAATATACGATTTTTGAGGATCATCATCCTAGAAAACCAAATGAGGTCAGTTGTGTATTGGAGATACGCAATCAAAACACTTCATTCTGGTTGACGGGTGATGTGGAAAAGCAGGGGGAGGCTGATATCACCGAACGATTAACTCAAGCATCCCTCAAGAATCTGATGGATAAGAATTTGATCTTCATGGCGCCGCATCACGGCAGCAAAACCTCTTCATCCCAAGAGCTCTTAAGTGCATTAAGACCAGATGAGGCATTTGCTCAAAACGGATATCGCAATCGATATGGACATCCCCACCCAACAGTCACGGCCCGATACCAAGGGATGAGCATTCCTTTTTATCAAACTCCCGCTACTGGTGCGCAGGTTTGGAAATTTCCATCTAAATCAGAGCTCAAGCAGAGTAGACCGGTGTTTTGGCGACTTTATAACAAGCGTTTGTGGCATCGGCAGCCCCAATAAGGCGTAAACTGAAGCTATGAAGAGATTCATCATGCTAGTTTTTCTCAGTTTCTTCGTCAGCCAAATCAATGCTGCGATGATGCCTGTTGATTTAAATTTGGCGAGTAGTGTGGTGGTGGCTACCGGTCATGATCATTGCCAAGAGGCAACGCAAGCTAGCCATCAAGATGGCGGAAACTCAAGTGCCAATCCTAAGGCTAACACCACCCATTATTGCTGCGCTGTGATTGCTATCATCATTAGCTCACCAAAATTTTCTGCGTCTAGGCAGGTCGAATCTTATTTTCTCAGTGATTCCGAAAAGCCTATCTCAATCATTGCTGAGTCGATTTACAAACCCCCAAAAAATTATTTGTAATTACTTTTGTTTGCGGCATTTTGATGCCTTTAGATAATTTCCGTTTTGGAGAATCGTAATGAATATGACTCACTATATGCAGTTGTTGGCTGATAACCAGCCTTGGAATTTATTGATTTTTATGGCCATACCAGTTGTGCTAGCTGAAACTTTGGCGATCACCGAGTTGTATATTCTTTTTACCCGTAAGTTTGATGGCTTTGTTTATCACCTGAATCGATTTTCAGGAACGACAGTGGGGCTATATTTTATTGGCGTAATTGCTTATTTAATGACTACTGCGGTACTGCCCATTACTAAAAATAATGAATGGCGCACTGCAATTGATGTGATAGCGGTCGGTAGTTATTTAATTGGAGGTTTACCTTTAATTTGGATAGCCTTGCAGGAATTTGGTTTTGTGAACAAGACTTTAGATCAAATGGGCAAACTGAAGATTCATGCGATCTGCGTCGCATTGTTTTTGGTATTCGGGCACATCGCCATGATTGCCGGCATGCTTGACCCTTCTCTATTGGGTTACAAAGGCGCTAATACTCATCAAATGGGTGGTAGTGGAGGCGCTGATCATGAGTACTGTGATCCAGCGATGCATGAGGGAATGAAAGCAATGCATCAGCAGTTGATGAATGGCGGAAATATGCCAAATGCTAATACTAATAAAATGCCAATGAGCCCACAAAGCCATTAGCATTAAGCAAGATGTGAAAGTTATAAAAAACCGCCCTCGGGCGGTTTTTTATTAGGCCTCCAAAAGCACAAACTCACCTAGAGAAAGTTTTTCTCGAAATTGGGAGAATGAGAACTGCGCCCTATTTGCACCAGCGCTTAAAATTTCAATTTTCCCTTCTGGAGTTAAATTTGCCAAGTACTCGCCAGCGGGAAATAAAATCTCTGAAAGATTATTTCTGCTGGTGGAGTGGGTGCTGAGAACGAGGCTTTTGGTAATTTCGATGCGCATGTCGTATCTTAAATACTAAAAATTAATACGAAATTACCAACTGCACACTTTAGTAAGCGCCCTGCACCAACTTGGATACAGATTCGCTGGAATGTATGCGTCTCTATATTTTCAGTAGTTCACTGGGTTTTGACACTTTCCACGCCGATATATGCACTTTCTTAGTGCAGGCATTTTTTTGTAGCGCTACAAAAAATTGTTTAATCAATTTATAGGATATTTTGTGCAACGCAATACTCACAACTGATGGCTAGCTATGAAACTAATCACTGCAATCATTAAGCCTTTTAAATTGGATGAAGTTCATGAGGCTCTTGCGCATATTGGAATTAATGGCATGACTTCATATGACGTGCGGGGCTTTGGCCGCCAAAATGGCCATACTGAGCTTTACCGTGGCGCTGAGTATGTCATCGATTTTTTATTGAAACTTAAAATCCAAGTCGCTGTTAGTGATGAATTGCTTGAAGATGCTTTGCATGTAATCTCAAAGGCGGCATATACGGGAAAGATCGGCGACGGAAAGATTTTTGTGAGTCCGCTTGATGAAGTGGTCCGCATTCGAACTGGAGAGTCAGGCTCTACTGCTCTATAGGTCTTACAGTGACTGCGACATCTAGCATGTGATCTGCGCCACCATAAATGACTCCGCGGATGGGGGATACATCTCCATAATCTCGACCATAAGCAAGGTGAACATAGTCTTCGCCAGGCGAGTCAAAACCCCAGCGATTATTCGTCGGGTCCAGGTCACACCAAGCCCCGAGACCAAGGCCTCCTTTTTCATCAACTGATGGGATGTAAACGGACGCCCATGCGTGGGATGCGTCGCCTCCAACTAGCCGAGCTTGGCCTGGCGGCGGATTGGTAAGAATGTAACCACTAATGTATTTGGCTGGCAGTCCAATACTGCGCATTGTGGCAATCAAAATATGGGCAAAGTCTTGACAAACACCTTCACGATTCTTGAGGGCTTCAACAGCGGGTGTATCAAGATCAGTGCTCTTACTGACATAATGAAATTCACTATAGATACGCCGCATCAGATCGATTGCTGAATCTAGGATGGGGCGATTGCTTGTAAAGTTAGCGCGTGCAAATTCTGTAAATTCTGGGCTCGGTATCACATACTGAGAAGGAAATAAAAACTCGGATGCGGGATCCCAGTGCGTTCCTGAGTGGTAGCGAAAGTACTCTCGTACCAACTCCCAAGAAGGCGCTTTGATCGATTCAAAATCAATAAATTGAGATTTTTTAGTTTCTACTTGTGATCTTGCCGAAATCACTAGCGATCTATGCCGCGTTTCTAAGGAGAAGTATGTGCAAGTATTCCCGTAACTATCACTGCGCTCTTCTTGCCATGCTGGCCTTGGTTCGATCGATAGGTCAGATTGCAGAATTGATTGTGTTTTGGTGTTGCTTGGCTTTAGATGTGCAAAATGTTGGGCAATCTCTACGTTCGGATCGTATTGATAGGTGGTGTCATGAATAATTTCTAAAAGCATAGCCGGGATTTAGGTTTGGACTCGGTAGTCAATTTCATGTATCAAATTGAAATAGCGAGCACTGATTTCATCGGAGACACTCCAGGCGGAATGAGAGCAATTGCTAAAACAATTTCTAAGGTTGTAGAGTGCGCCAGATGCATCTCTTTGGCATAAATTTTCTAATGAGTAATCTTGCAAGCTTGCAACCCTTTTAGTTAATTCGTCTGGCTGATTGCGTTCCGTTCCCGCCAACTTTGAAAGCCTTGCCCTCAAAGCTTTGCTAACCCAAGCTAAAGATCGTGGATTCTCATCATCTAAGACTAGTAATTCTATAAGCGGCTCTAGCTCTCGACTTTGTTGATGTTGAGCATGGAAGGTGATGGTGCTATCAAAGAGAGCTAGTAAGGCCATATAGCCAGAGCTATCTGTGTTTGGATTATTGAGTAATCCAGATGTCGCAGCTAGGTCAAGTACTGAGGTTAAAAATGAAAGCCGCTCAACGTGTCGACCAATAGCAAGTAGCTGCCACCCATCATCACGAGTCATGCGATCGGTTTGTGCTCCAGTAATGGCCGCTAAGGCTCTATTGGCTCGATTTAGCGCTTCAATTGCAAGTGAGGGTGAGAAGTCTTGATGCCCAGTTGCCCTATGGCAGCCCGCTTGAAAATTCTCAATGCAGTAATTAATGGTGCTCCACTGTTCAGTAGATAGTCTTTCGCGAATGTTGGACGCGGTTCGCTTCATTGCATTGAGGTTGTAGCCTACGCTGGTGACATGACTGCTCTTATCTAGGCAGTCAATTAAGGTTCTTTCAAAAATCCGATGTCGATTTTCACCTTGATCTAAATTGCTTGGCACCCCATCTGGCACCAGGCCGTATTGGGTGCAGAGTGTTTCTAGCCATCCCCATAGTTGCTTAGACGGGGTATATTCGCTATTGATGCTCTCTAAGTAAAGTTTCGCTAGGCGCAAGGCATTTTCACTACGCTCTGTGTATCTTCCAAACCAGTATAGATTTTCAGCGGCACGACTTGTCACAAGCCGTTTTCTTTGAGCTGTTGTTTTGAAGGGTGGCTGTAATTGGACTGCATCCAAATACTGTGCTTGACTGCCCTGAACCCAGACATCAGCGCTACTGCCACCACGCTGCATTGATGCAATGCCCGAATCTGAAGTGGCAATACGAGCCAATCCTCCAGGTAGTACTTGCCAGCTATTGGCGCCATTACTTAAGGCAAAGACTCTGAGCATGTAAGAGCGTGGCTCTATTAAGGAGGCATTATTCAGATTGAATGCATTGAGCCATACCGGCATTTGAGCCAGAGGAATGTATGTTTGGATGGTGTAGTCCTCAGGCTGACGAGTAATTCTGCCAATCCATTCATTTAGCTGTGATGGACTTAAGCTACCCCCTAGACAAGATTCATAACTCACATGTCCTGGGGTATAGGGGTAGGTTGGCTTGATCGCACTGGATTCAAGATGTGGAATAGCTGCCTCTAAGGCCGCTCTTTCCCCGCACCACCAGGTATCCATGGCAGGCAGCTGGATTTCTTCGTTTAAGAGACGCTCACTAATGCCGGGTAAAAATCCGAGAAGGGCTGGTGATTCAAGAAAAGCGGAGCCTGGTGCATTTGCCAAGATGACATTGCCCGCCCTAATTGCTTGTAGCAACCCTGGGACTCCTAAAGTGGAATCAGCTCGAAGCTCTAAAGGATCTAAGAATTCATCATCTAGGCGTTTGAGTAAAACATGTACCGGCTCTAGACCGCGAACTGTTTTCAGAAAAACATGCTGATCTCGAACTGTTAAGTCGCTGCCTTCAACTAATGTCAGACCTAGGTAGCGAGCAAGATAAGCGTGCTCAAAGTAGGTTTCATTATAAGGCCCAGGGGTGAGTAGGGCGATATGGGTATTTGGCCCTGCAGGGCTTTGAGACTTCAGTGATTCAATTAAATCTCGGTAGGCATTGGCTAATGGAGAGATTTGCATTGACTCATATGCTTTGGAAAACTGACGAGCAATAAGATTGCGATTCTCAAGCAAATAACCAAGGCCTGATGGAGCTTGAGTGCGTTGCGAAAGGACGGACCATTTGCCATTGGGTGCGCGCGCCAAATCAAAGGCAATAATGTGTAGGTGTTTATTACCCTTTGGAGTGACGCCATGCATAGATCGCATATAGCCTGGATGCCCATGTATTAGCGCAGGGGGAATCAAACCTTCTTTTAGTAAATTCTGCTCACCATATACATCAATCATGATGGCTTCAAGTAAGCGTGCTCTTTGTAAAACACCGCACTCGATTTCCTGCCAAGCAGTTGCATCAATGATAAGTGGAAACAAATCTACCGACCATGGACGTTGTGGGCCATATTCATCGGCATAGACGTTATATGTGATGCCATTCTCGCGAATTTGTCGATTCAGCTCTTGCGTTTTTTGATCAAAATCTGCCAAGCCAGTGGGCTCGAGTTGTTCAAAAAACGTCTTCCAGTGCTCCGCTAGCTTTAATGCACTTTCATGTAGTTCATCAAAATGCCCATCTTTAGCTGGAGGCGCAAGCTGAACCACTTCTTCTGCAAGAGACAGTTTGTTATGGGGTGAGTTATTTTGAGGAAATTCCACAACTTATTGTCTCACCGGCGCATATCTAGTGTGAACGGAAATTCTTGGCTTACTGCAAGATTGATGTTTGCCTGAATGCCCTCGATGGTTCCCGGTGTATGACCCATGCGGAAGAAGCGTGAAAGCCTGCGACTTTCTGCCTCATAGGCGTTAATCGGAAAGGTATCGTAATTGAGGCCGCCTGGGTGAGCCACATGGTATTGACAACCACCTACAGAGCGCTTCATCCAGGTGTCGATGAGATCAAATGTCAATGGAGCATGAACCCCGATACTGGGATGCAGGCTAGACGGCGGATTCCAAGCTTTATAACGAACGCCTGCGATATATTCTCCTGCAACACCCGTTGGCTTGAGTGGCAATGGTGCTCCATTGCAGGTGATGGCATAACGACTTTGGTTTAGGCCTGTAATGCGAACCTCAAGTCGCTCTATCGAGGAGTCTACATAGCGCGCTGTTGCGCCCGAGGCATTCTCTTCGCCCATGACGTGCCAAGGTTCAAGCGCATTGCGCAGGGTAATTTCCGTACCCATGGTTTGAACTTGTCCAATTAATGGAAAGCGGAACTCTAGGTGGGGCGCAAACCATTCTGCTTTGAAGTCATAGCCTAAGCTCTGCATCTCTTCAATGATGTCTGCGAAATCCATTTTGATAAAAGTGGGTAGTAGGCAGCGGTCATGTAACTCTGTGCCCCAACGGGTTGCGGGTGCCAAATAGGGTTTATCCCAAAAGCGGGCTATTAATGCTCGAATGAGTAATTGCTGAACGATACTCATCTGCGCATGTGGAGGCATTTCAAATGCGCGAAGTTCAAGTAAGCCAAGTCGTCCCGTTTGGCTATCTGGCGAATACATCTTGTCAATACAGAACTCGCTCCGATGGGTATTCCCAGTCACATCAATCAGGATATTTCTAAGCGTGCGATCCACAATCCATGGCGGCATGCTGGCTCCAAACTTTTTACGGTTCTCATGAATTTGCTTTAGAGCAATTTCTAACTCATATAGTTGGTCATTGCGTGCCTCATCTACTCGAGGTGCTTGGCTAGTTGGGCCAATGAACATGCCGCTAAATAGGTAGCTTAAGCTTGGATGGTTATGCCAATACAAGATTAAGCTGGCGAGCACTTCTGGGCGACGCAGGAATGGACTATCGATTGGGGTAGCGCCACCCATCACGAAGTGATTGCCACCGCCGGTACCGGTATGACGACCATCGGTCATGAATTTCTCGGCAGACAGGCGGGATTTAAATGCAGCGTTGTAGAGGAACTCCGTATGTTCGACTAATTCTTTCCAGTTGTGCGCCGGATGAATATTGACTTCAATCACACCAGGATCTGGAGTAACTTGCAGGAGCTTTAAACGAGGATCGCGCGGGGGAGGGTAGCCCTCTATGACAATTTGGTATTGCAATTCTTCTGCTGTTGCCTCTACTGCCTGTAAGAGGTTGAGGTAATCCTCTAAGCGTGCCAAAGGTGGCATAAATACATATAGCGCGCCATTCTTACCGCCATGGGCATTTTCTGCGGCAGGCCCATTCGAGCGCATGGGATCACGCGTCTCCACACATAAAGCAGTTCTAGTAATCCAAGCTGCTGATTCTTGACGTGCAGGTGTACGGACTTCTTCGGATTGACTCCATACGCTCGTCTGGGTGGTCGAATTATTTTTGCTTAATGTGCGGAATTGTTGCTGAATGGGTGCGAATGCAGCTAGTGGTGGCTTTGGAGCAAAAGGATCTTCTTCAATGAGATAGGGGTAGTCTGCTTTGCTAGTCCAAGGGAGCGAATCTAGTGGCAAGCGATAACCCATTGGCGAGTCGCCAGGCAGGAGTAGGAGTCGATCATCGCGATAAATCCATGCGCCAGTCTTCCATTGGGTATCAAGGTAGCCTTGACCTTTATCCGCTTCAATCGGCAATACATATCCAATAACTGAATCCAGCTTTTGAGTAAAGACCCGTTTTAAGCGAGTGCGTTCCATCTCATCATCTAGATTGGATTCAAAAGGGTCAACGTTGACTGGTAGTTTAGATTCGCGCCAGAGGTAGTAGAAGGTGTCTTCATAGGCTGGCTCGATAAAGCGATCTGGTAAGCCTAAGTTTTTCGTAAGTGTATGAATAAAGCGATCTGCATCCTTGCTTGTGTAGGTGATCGGGTGCGACTCATCGGCAAAGAGTTTGGGGTTTTTCCAAATAGGTGTGCCATCGGCTCTCCAGTAAATAGACAGAGCCCAGCGCGGTAGTTGCTCACCCGGATACCATTTTCCTTGACCAAAGTGTAGGAAGCCGCCATCACCATATTCGGCGCGTAGTTTGCCAACTAGGTCGGTAGCGTAAGCGCGTTTCGTAGGCCCAAGCGCATCGATATTCCATTCACGTTCATCACGACCATTGACAGAGACAAAGGTCGGTTCGCCGCCCATCGTGAGGCGAACGTCACCCGCCACTAACTCCTTATCAACCTGTTCACCTAGCTTCAGAACATCTTCCCACTGCTCTTCCGTATAAGGTTTCGTGACGCGTGGAGACTCATAAATACGAGTGATCTCCATTGTGTGCTCAAACTCAACTTCGCACTTGTCAACACCGCCTTCAATCGGGGCAGCGCCTGATGGCTCTGGTGTACAAGCCACTGGAATGTGACCTTCGCCAGCCATCAGTCCAGAGGTAGGGTCGATCCCGATCCATCCTGCGCCTGGTAGGTACACCTCACACCAAGCATGTAGATCCGTGAAATCAATTTCAGTGCCGCTAGGACCATCAAGCGACTTTACATCGGGCTTAAGTTGAATGAGATAGCCAGAGACAAACCGTGCTGCGAGTCCGGAAAGACGCAAGAGGTTTACCATCAGCCATGCCGAGTCACGACAAGAGCCGCTCCTTAAGTCTAGAGTTTCATCGGGAGTCTGAACGCCAGGCTCCATGCGAATGAGATAACCAATATCACTTTGAACTTTTTGATTGATCTTTACCAGAAAATCAATCGTTCGCATTTCGCTTCGATCAATTGTCTTGAAATATTTATTTAGCGTTGCATTACGCATTCTTCCAAGATATGGTCGCAATTCCTTCTTAAGATCTGGACTGTATTTAAACGGAAAGTTTTCTGCATCTGGCTCAAGAAAGAAATCAAAAGGGTTGTAGACCGCCATTTCAGTGACAAGATCAACTGTTACCTTGAATTTTGTGGTGGCCTCCGGAAAAACGAGACGTGCTTGGTAGTTCGAAAATGGATCTTGCTGCCAATTTACAAAATGACCTTCTGGTTCCACCTTTAGGGAGTAGGAAAGAATATGGCTGCGGCAGTGAGGGGCTGGTCTGAGGCGAATGACCTGAGGACCCAGTTTGACTGGGCGGTCATATTGATATTCGGTAACGTGGTGAAGGGCGGCGTGGATAGACATGGTTAAAGTCTATGAGTGCACCAATATGCAGAATTGTTGCAGTGCACACTAGTAGTGCCAAAAATGAGCTTATGCCCAATATTGGGTAGAAGTAGTCAAAAACTGGGCATTTAGAAAATTGCAAGTCAGGTGATGGGAATAAGTTGTAGTTGCACCCTTACCGAAAGTTGATATGCCCAAGCAAACCACTCTCACGATTAGTAGCAAAAATTATTCCTCATGGTCCCTGCGCGGCTGGCTCATGATGAAATTTTCTGGCATGAAGTTTCAGGAGGTGCAGGTTGCGCCAGATGATGTTGATAACCGCGCTGAGCTTTTGTTGCTTTCACCATCAATCTTGGTTCCTCGCTTAGATCACGATGGCTGCAAGGTCTGGGATACCTTGGCAATCGGTGAATACCTTAATGAGCTAAATCCTAATGTGCACTTACTTCCAAAAGATCCCGTTGCTCGAGCACACTGCCGCTCCATTTGCGGCGAGATGCATTCTGGGTTTTCTGCTTTAAGGGCTTCTCTACCAATGAACATTAAAGCCAAGTTTGATTCCTTCAAAGTTTGGTCAAAGGCGCAGATTGATATCAATCGCGTTTTAGTGATTTGGCAAGACTGTCTCTCTACTTATAGTGGACCTTTTTTATTTGGAAAAGAGCCCACTCTTGCTGACGCGATGTTTGCGCCAGTAGTTACTAGGTTCCTGACTTATAACGTCGAGTTAGATAAGGCTTGCCAGAATTATTGCAAGCACATCATGGCTTTGCCAGAGATGAAGGAATGGGTGATGGGCGCCCTTGAAGAACCCGATGATATTGAAGAACTTGAAGTGGAGTTTTAATCATGACTACAGCTACCGCATTTAAAAGTAACACTCAGTTTTCCCATGTTAAGCCTGGTGATACGCAGTTTTTGCCAGGAGGTTTAAGGGATTTCTTTTTATATCGTGATCTTGGGGTTGCTAAAGCCACGAATGGCAAAGTCATTGCGCATCTCGTGAAGGCAAATAAGCCGCCTGTTAACGGCACCGGTTGGCACTATCACGTTGCTGAATTTCAGATTGTGGTGATGACCAAAGGTTGGGCGCGGTTTATGTATGAAGATAAGCCCACTCTAGTTGAGGCTGGGGATGTAGTGCATCAAATGCCCGGCATAGTGCATTACCTGTATGACTACTCACCGGATATGGAATACATGGAGATCGTAGGGCCTGCGGACTTTGGTTCTGTGCCGGTCGAAGTTGGTCCTGCGGAAGTTCCTGGGGTAACGCCATGGAAGTAGTGAAAGTCCATAATCCAATGGCTTCTGATTTTGCGGTCTTATTTCAGAGAATCATGAATCTCTCCCAAGAGCTCGATAGTATGCGTGATTACTATCGAGCACTCTATCAAAAAATAGAGTCTGGTGAAATTGGCATGGAGAAGGGTGGCTCGCCTGATCTTCTAAAAGAATTCAATGTCGCCGGCTTTGTTCATCTCTCTATTGTCGCTGCGCGTTCTGCCCAGACGGCAGCCATCATTGCCAATGATGTTTCTTTAAGTCGCGTTTTTGATTCTTCCCTCAAGGATTATGAGCGCGCTTTTCGTCACATAGAAAGTAGGTCGAACTAATGATGTATCGCGCTTATCAAACCTTTGCAAATTTGCATAACCCGATTCGTTTATTTGCGAGCGCATCTGAGCGAGTTTCAAACAATTGGTTTGGAAGCTTTGCGCTAAATCCAATGCAGCGTCTTGCAGCGCATTATGAGCAAATTTCCTTATTAGGATTTACGCATACTAGGCCAGACTTCAAGATCAAAGAGATTGTCGATTCATTGGGTGAGAAAAAATCAGTTTCTGAGGAGGTTTTACATTCAACATATTTTTGTAATTTGGTGCGATTTAAAAAAGATGGCGTAGAGGGGCAGCCCAAGATATTGTTAGTGGCGCCGATGTCAGGGCACTTTGCAACTTTGCTTGCTGGTACTGTAAAGACGCTGTTAAAGGATCATGAAGTCTATGTGACTGATTGGCTAAATATTCGGGATATTCCGATCAGCTGTGGTGAGTTTGATTTTGATTCCTATATCGAGCACATTATTTTATTCTTACAGTTTATTGGCGCTGGCACCCATCTCATGGCAGTATGTCAGCCAACGGTAGCCTGTCTAGCGGCTACAGCAATCATGTCAGAGGATAACAACCCTTGTGTCCCGGCAAGCCTCATCCTGATGGCAGGTCCGATTGATGTGAATCAGAGCCCCACCAAAGTAAATGAGTTGGCCACTAGCAAGCCGATCTCATGGTTCGAAGAAAAATTAATTGGCATTATTCCTGATCAGTTCGGTGGAGTGGGGCGTCGTGTATATCCAGGATTTCTTCAGTTAATGGCGTTTATGAGCATGAATCCAGAGCGTCATGCCGATTCATTTAAAAAGCTTTACGAGTACCGCGTTAACGGTGATAACGAAAAAGCCGATGTAATCCATGATTTTTATGAAGAGTATTTCGCAATCATGGATCTCTCTGCACCATTTTACCTAGAGACGATACGCAAGGTATTTCAGGAGTGTGATTTGCCTAACGGCAGATTGACGTATCAAGGTCGATTGGTAAACCCTAAGGCCATTAAGAAGACCTTCTTACTGACTGTTGAGGGCGAGCGCGATGATATTTGCGGCATTGGACAGACTTTAGCGGCTCAAGATTTATGTGGTGGCTTACCTGGCTACATGAAATCCCACCATTTACAAGCCGGTGTTGGTCATTACGGTGTATTCAACGGCAAACGTTGGGATACCCAGATTTACCCAGTAGTACGCAATGTCATTCAATCATCGCTTTAATAGTGGAGAAAATAATGAAAGTATTTATCACCAGAAAAATTACGGCAAGAAGGCGCTGCAATGACGGTACTGATAAAGGTTGCAGTTCTTTGACTCCAGGGCAGTACGCTGCAAATAAGACTAATGATGGTGCGTTAGAGATTTTGCAAGATAGCGGTGAGCCATTATATTTGCTGCCGTTCATATGGTGGGAAAGAATGGAGAGTGGCGATATTCTGTTGGCTTAGCCAGAAAGTGCTTCGCTTTTTCGGATTTGCGTAAATTTTTCTTCGAACTGGCGACGCATTTCCCTTCTCAGTTCTGCTGCTTTATGGCGGCGAACCTCATCGGGGCTGGAGGGTATGAATGTAGATACATGGACTGGCTTGCGATTCTCGTCCATCGCCACCATTGTGAGAAAACAACTATTAACATGCCTTGTCTCTTGAGTGAGAATATCTTCTGCAATTACCTTGATTCCGACTTCAATTGAGGTATTACCAGTAAAGTTTACTGAGGCCAGGAAGGTTAACAACTCGCCCACATGAATCGGTTGACGAAAGGTTACCTGATCTACACTCAGAGTTACTACATGTCTGCCTGCATATCGACTGGCGCAGGCATATGCAACCTGATCTAGCAGTTTTAGAACATCACCCCCATGAACATTCCCAAAGAAATTTGTTTTATCGGGCGTCATCAAAATGGTCATGGTGAGCTGATGGTTTGGTAAGTTCAAAAAAGTTTCCTCGACATTGCTATTTAGTTTTAAAGATAAGAGCCCTAGAAATTACTCCAGTTCTAATTTCTGCTTGGCAACAACGCCTTTATAAGTTGCATACTCCGCTGCAATTT
>ERZ650301.154-NODE-154-length-16962-cov-7.928728_pt1 | contig 16962 bp, 17 predicted proteins | sample MGYA00376237_ERZ650301 | MGnify/ENA primary metagenome ERZ650301 (study PRJEB26733, sample SAMN07839255) | wastewater metagenome | biome: small river; feature: stream; material: water | place: USA: North Carolina | collected 2016-04-05 ...
GTGGGCACGCCCGAAGACTTGGTGCAAGGCGTGGCTGATGGCGTGGACATGTTTGACTGCGTCATGCCCACACGCAACGCCCGCAACGGCACCTTGTTCACCCGCTTTGGTGATTTGAAAATTCGCAACGCCCGCCACAAGTCTGACCACGGCCCCTTGGACAGCACATGCAGCTGCTACACCTGCGCAGGCCACACACGCCCAGACGGCACCACCAGCGGCGGCTTTAGCCGTGCCTATTTGCACCACCTTGACCGCTGCGGCGAAATGCTCGGCCCCATGCTGACCACCGTCCACAACCTGCACTACTACCTGAACCTCATGCGCGAAGTACGTGAGTCGTTAGACGTGGGCCAGTTTGGTGCATTCCGCAAAAAATTTGCCGAGGACCGTGCCCGCGGGGTTTGACGCGCACCCCACATGTGGAAAGCCACATCAAAAAAGAAGAGGTGGACGGTTAGATTCCTATGGTTAACCCTTAAGAATTTCACATGTCTAACACCCATCCCCCAAAACCCATCTACAAATCGCTTTACGTCCAAGTGCTGTTCGCTGTGGTCGTTGGCGTTTTGCTCGGTCATTTGTACCCACAAGTCGGCACAGACATGAAGCCCTTGGGCGATGGGTTCATCAAACTCATCAAGATGATCATCGCGCCCATCATCTTCTGCACCGTGGTGGTGGGCATTGCGGGCATGGAAGACATGAAAAAGGTGGGCAAGACCGGAGGCCTCGCGCTGCTGTACTTTGAAGTGGTCAGCACCTTGGCCCTCATCGTGGGTCTGATCATCGTCAACTTTGTGCAGCCTGGCGTGGGCATGAACGTGGACGCGGCCACCCTCGACACCAAGAGCATCGCGGCTTACACCGCCCCCGGCAAGATGCAAGGCACCGTGGACTTCTTGCTCAACGTCATCCCCACCTCGGTGGTGGATGCGTTTGCCAAGGGTGAAATCTTGCAAGTGCTGTTGTTCTCTGTCTTGTTTGGCTTTGCACTGCACAAGTTCGGAGGCCGCGGCACCATGGTGTTTGACTTCATCGAAAAGCTGTCACACGTGTTGTTTGACATCGTGGGCATCATCATGAAAGTGGCACCCATTGGCGCGTTTGGCGCAATGGCTTTCACCATTGGCAAGTACGGCGTGGCGTCCTTGTTCTCGCTGGGCAAGTTGATGGGCACGTTCTATCTGACTTGCTTGATCTTTGTCTTCGTGGTGTTGGGACTCATCAGCAAACTGCACGGGTTCAGCATTTGGAAGTTCGTGAAATACATCAAAGAAGAATTGCTCATCGTGTTGGGCACGTCCTCGTCTGAGTCGGTGTTGCCTCGCATCATGGAAAAACTGGAAAAAGCAGGCGCACGCAAATCGGTCGTCGGCCTGGTCATTCCTACCGGCTACTCGTTCAACTTGGACGGCACATCGATTTACTTGACCATGGCAGCCGTGTTCATCGCGCAAGCCACCGACACGCCGATGACACTGGTACAGCAACTCACGTTGTTGGCCGTGTTGTTGCTCACCTCCAAAGGTGCAGCCGGCATCACGGGCAGCGGTTTCATCGTGCTGGCCGCCACCTTGTCTGCCGTGGGCGGTGTGCCTGTGGCAGGCTTGGCGCTCATTTTGGGCATTGACCGCTTCATGTCTGAAGCACGCGCCTTGACCAACTTGGTCGGCAACGGCGTGGCCACGCTGGTGGTAGCCAAGTGGACCGGCGACTTGGACATGCAACAACTTCACGCAGCATTGGACGAAGAACAATAAACGGCGCACACCTTGCGCTGCCAGGCCTGAGTCACCGCAAGGGGCTCAGGCCTTTTGCTTTGGGCACTAAGCTTCGGTGGTGAACACCGTCAACACGCCGGTGTACCCGTGCAACTCTTGGTGAGCAATTTCGCCCCCCGCAAAGAAGCCCACCAGCGGCACATCGCCCAAGGCGCGACGCACGATGTGCATCTCGGCACTCGGCCCCCCAAAATGTGGGCCACCACGCCCTGCACAGCTGACATAAATGGCACCCGCCATGCGCCGCGCGGGGTGCGGGCTGGCCGAAGTATCGGTACTCAAGGTACCGGCCAACTCCGCCGTCATTTCTTCTGGCTCTAAGGCTTCACGAATTTCAGCACCGATGCGCATCAAATCGGCACGTGCGGCCGTTGGGTTGCGCTGACAAAACGTCAATCGCATGCCCGCTTCCACAGGCTGCCCAATGGCCACCGCTTCTTTGCCGGGGTCGATGCCAATGATGTGACGCACCAACACCGCCTCGTCAAACTCGCCTGTGCGCTTGATCGTGGGGTGCCCCTCGGCATCTTGCGCCGCCGACAGCCCCACCAAAGTCGCACGCACTTTGGGAATGGCCGTCTGTTTGTCTGCGAGGCTAATTTGCAAATCGCGCTCTAAGACCGTCAAAGCAGACTCGTTGTCCAACGTGAGCACCACGTTGTTGTCTGCCCCCGTGATGGTGTGCACTTTGGCCACGGGCAAACAGCCTTGGGTCACACGCGAAATCATGGCCACGTCAGCGTCGAACGCCACGCCACTTAATCCGCCATGAAACACGCCCGTGGCCTTGCCCTGACCGGCCACATTGCCATCGCCATTCAACGCAAACTGAACCACCTCTGTGCGGCTCGAGGCCAGCCCCCCAAACACATACCCGCTGGCCGTGCGTTGGGCCAGTTCGGCAATCAACTCGGGCACATCGGGCGTCTGAGCATCGGCATGCAAAAGCGCCGTGTGTGGCTCAAAGCGACTGCCGCGTGCAGGGCCCACACCGGCCTGTGCGAGCGGCGCCACGCCACTGAACACACGGTAATGTTCGGGCGCGATGTCGCACAGCATCACGCTCAAGGCGGGCTCGTCAAAGTACTCCACGTTGTTCGCCGCAATGCCAACCCCCACCGTGCCTGCCCAATCGGTCACCTCGGGCAACTCAGCGCTCAAGAACGACAAAATCTCGGTCGCCTCCGTCGCGTAATGGTCGGTGATGTAGAGCAGCCCCAAGTGCGGCGCAGCGGCGTAATCGGGCAAGGCCATGTGAGCACGCAATTGCGCCAGCACCAAGCCTGCGGCCATTTGCCATTGCGGGTGCGTGGCGTGACCGTAGGGAAACAGTTTCATCGGGCCGCAGGTTTGGTGGCACTGGCGCGCTTCGTGGCAGGTTTGCGCACACGCTTCGCGGCGGGTTTGGCCTTCGCTTTGGGTTGAGGGCGGGCCTTCGCAGGTGGCGTCGTTGCAGCGCTGGCATGTGCACTGGCGCGCTGAGCCATGTCGGTCATGGCGTGCTTGGCGATGGTTTGAAACTGGTCGGTCAACGCCCCCCACCAATGTGCAGGGTCAATACCCGCAGCGTTGGGTTCACCGGCTTGCGGTTTGACCTCCGGCTCGGGCTCGGGCGCCGCCGCTTGTGGTTCAGGCGCTGGTGTGAAAGCGAATGGCGAGGCAGCGGTCGCGGCCTGAGGCTTGACCTTGAGTGACTCCGCCAAGTCATTGAAACTCATGTTCATGCCCTTCAAGGTCGCGAGGGTCATGCGCTGCACTTCCAAGGCTTGAATGGTGGCGCCCACCGCTTTGGCGTTTTGCTCCAGCCAAAACTGCACGGTTTTCAATTCTTGAATGCGCTTCTCTAACTCCTCAGGATCCAACGTGGGAGCCACCCAGCCCGGCGCTGCCGTCGACGCCGCAGCGCCGCCCGGTGTGAGATTTTTCAAAAAATCAAAGCCGGGTACGAACTTGGTGAAATCGAAACCGCTGGGGTTGCTCATGGCTGTCTCCTGTTGTCATTCCGAAGGGAATAGATGGTTGAATTAAACCTCAGTGTTTGTGGTCCCCATGATTGTGATCGCCATGGCCGCTGTGGTCATGGTTCATCCCCTGCATCATGGGCGGTTGCGCACTGACCGGCACTTTTAATTCGAGTTTGGACTTGACACCTTTGGCATCTTGAAACGTCAAGGTCAGGGGCACGGTGCTGTCCTTGGCCAAAGGCGCCTTCAAGTCCATCAACATGACGTGATAGCTGCCCGGCTTCAACGCCACAGTTTGTCCCGCAGGCAACGCCAAGCCGTTGGGCAACGCGGCCATCTTCATGACGTCTTTGTCCACCTTCATTTCATGGATTTCAGCCACGCCTGCGGCAGGGCTGCTCACGCCCACCAGCGTGCGGGCCTCTGTGGCCGTGAGCGTCATGAACGCACCTGTGGCCTTTTGCCCCGTCACAGTGGCACGCGCCCACGCGTCGGAAACGGTCACGCCCGCACCTGTGGTTTGGGCCCAGGCGGCGGTGACCAGCAAACCGCTGATCGCAGCAGTGATGAACGATTGAAACAGCTTCATAGAGGCTCCTAGAAATTAATGGTGGTGGTGATCGTGTGTGGGCGCGGGCTGCACATCCAGCAAGGCGGCAGGCGATTTCAAACCGCGTGTGTTCGTGCCCGAAACCGGTATCTCTGACCAGTCATTTTGACCGTTCTCGCAGACTTGCAGCACCTTCACCCACAAAGGCCCCGCTTGATCAGGCAAACGGCCATGAAAAGCGAATTCATCAAACTGCGCATCAGGCAAGGCGGCCTCGCGGCTCGCGGCCGTCCAGCGCAACACCACCACATCGTCCGTCACGGTTTTGCCGTGACTTTTGTAGGGCTGAGCCAAAGGCGCTTGGCGGATGCTGAGGGTCCACCCCGCTTTGGGCTGGGGCTTGGCGCCCTCAAAGCCCGCAGGAATGAAGACGGTCAAATCGGTGGTGGCCGACCCATTGCAACCGTGCCCCACACGCAATGTGGCCTTGTGATAGCTGCCAGCTGTGGCCGGCGTTGGGTCCAACACGATGTGCGCGTGCGTCGCGCACCAGCCCATGGCCAACGCGAGGCTTAAACCGATCTGTTTGATTTTGAAATGGCGTGAAAACATGGTGTCTTTCTTCAGTTGAATTTGGCATCAAGGCCCACATAAAAAGCCCGACCATCGCCGGGGTAATAAGCGCCGCTGGCTGGGCCGACGCCATTGAAATTGGCGCTGATGTTGGTCGTGCCCGCGTATTTTTTGTTCATCACATTACGGCCATCCACAAACCAAGACCACGTGCTGTCCAGCGCTTGGCCCGCTTTGAAGCCAAGCACGGTGTAGCGGTCGTTGTACAAAGAGTTGGTGTTGTCCATCGGCGCTGGGCGTGGCACCCATTCCAACTTGGGCCCCGCATAAAACGCGCGCTTGCCGTTGACCTCTGCGCCAAAGCGATGCAACACCTCGCCCCGCACGATCAGCGGTGGGAAACCGGGCATGGCGTTGTTGCCGTAGACGGGATGGTCCACAAATCGGAAGTCGCTGTAGAGCAACGCCATGCGGCTGTCAAACGCCCCACCATCACGGTGGGTGAGGCCCAACTCCAGCCCCTGATGCAAGGTTTTGGGCACATTTTGAGTCGATGGTGTGGTGCATCCGGGCACGGCGCAAACCGATTGAAACTCATGGCGCAAATTCGCGCGGTAATACGTGGCATCCCAGCCGAGGTGGTGTGAGGCATGGCGCCATTCGCCCCGCGTCCCAGCCTCCCAAGTGGTACCGGTTTGTGCTTGATTCGCAGCCGTCGTGGTGCCTGTCAAGCCAAACAAAGGCGCCTCAAAGTTTTGACTCACGCTGGCAAACACCTGAGCTTGCGGCGTGAGTTCGTGCACCACGCCAAGACGTGGACTCCACTGCGCAAAGGTGTGATCCGAATTGTTGGCCGCGCTCAGCGTGTCGGTGACTTTGCGATTGGCGCGGTCATATTGCAAAGCGCCCACCCAAGTGGTTTGAGGGCCCACGCGCAATTTGTCTTCGATGAAAAAACTCTGATTCACCGACGCTTGCTCATAGAGCGACGTCGCAGGCCCCGCGGCATGACCTTGTTGATCGGTGGGGGCCGAAGAACCTCGGGTCGTGCCCACACTGGGAAGAAATGCCACGGTCAACTGATGTGCATCAGCCATGTGTGTGAGCTTGAGGTGCCCGCCTTGCGTTTGCGCATGCTGTTGCACGATGCTGCTGATCGGGTGCCACAAGCTGTAATTCATGGCATACGCCGCCACCTCGTACAGGTTGCGGCCATCGCGCACAGTGGTGGTGTTGGCCACGCGTTGCGTGTCGATGTCGCGGCGGTTGTTGTTGGCTTCTCGGTAGGGGTAGATGCTCGCGAAAGCCCCTGTGCCACGGCTGCTGTTGGCGATGCTGGGTGAGTTGTGCAACTCGTCGTAGGTCAGATAACCGGGCAGCTGCGTGCGACTGCGAACGGCGGCGACAAAGAAGCGCGACTCCACATCTCGGTTGATCTTGACGCCCACGTTGGCAATGACTTTGTCATTCGCCATCGCCGCGTGGTCGCGAAAACCATCTTGCTGAGTTTGCGAACCCGCCACGTAATAGTCCCAGACCGGCGCCTGAACGTCTGGCGTTTTCAACACCCCCGCAGCACTGCCAAACACTTTGACATAGCCAAAACTGCCCGCCTCGGTGCGCCCCACCCACGCAGGGCTGGTGTAGCCCGTGGGCGACACAAAATTGAGGGCGCCGCCCAAGGTGGTTGCGCCATACGCCGTGGCGTTGGGACCGCGCAGCACCTCGACGTAACGCGAGGCGTTCGGGTCGACAGTTTGCATGTCAAAGAAACCATCGGCGTAGTTGATCGGAACGCCGTCTTGCATCACCTTCGTGCCAAAGCTGTGATACGTGCGACTCAGGGCCGAACCGCGCATGGAAATACGCGCCTCTTCGGAGCCAAAACGGTCTTGAATAAACACACCCGGCGCCAGCCCCAAGCTGTCAGACCACGTCGACTGACGCCCCTCACGCACAGGATTCAGGTCAACCACAGAGGCGCCGCCAGGGATCGTTTTGACCTGCTCTTGCGCGGTCTGCAAGCTGGGCTGCGTCAACGAATCGGCATGACCAATGATCTCCATGGTGGGCATCGTTTGTGCCCAGACACCCGCAGGCCAGGCCAAGGCGCACAAAGCCGCGCGAAGAAAGAGAGGCGGCGTCATGCCGCAATGGGTTTGAATTTTCACAACCACGGTTCCAAATATCTAAACGAAGCGCCCGTGCGTGATGCACGGCCATGCGCTCAATCAGAGCGAAGAGGCCAAGCCTCAAGCGCTCACGTCAAAGATCAGAGGAAACGTGCAGGCGGCCCGCGCGAGGGCAGCGGCGGGGCAGTCACAGACGCGATGTGCGCTGCCGCCAAGGGCTCAAGCGCATGGGCCAGCGCTGAAGGCGCAGGCTGCGTGAGCGCGGTGTTCAGCGCAGGGGGCGGCGCTGAGAAAGAGGCACACAACGGGCAATCCAGCGTGTGGCTGGTGGCGGCGACACCTGCGTCATCGCCCTGCACCACCAGCTTCATGCTGCCGGTGCTGGTACAGACCAAGTCCATCGCTTGCGGATTGACCATGGGCGAGGCAATCGCGACACCGACAGACAACGCAAACCACACCAGCACAAAGCGGGTGAGGTTGAGAGCGTGGCGCAGGTGTTGCATAGGCTTAGATTCTAGAGTGCCCGCGTCAGTGCACTTGCAGCACCCGCACGCGCCCCACATCAAACTCGGTCACGGTCGAGCCCGTGTTGCCCCATTGCTGGCGGATGTGGGTCAACACATCGGCCATGTCGCGGTCGCTGAGGGTGAGCACAAACGGCGGCATGCCAAAGGGTTGCGGTTGGGCATGGGTGACGGGCGAGAAACCGCCGTACGTGAGGTTTTGCACCAAGTTGCTGATCTGGGGCATCACCACGGCGCGGTTACCCGCGAGAGGTGGATAGGCCATGCCGCGTGTGCCGTTGGCCAACACAACCGACTGGCCTTGGCCTTGATCGCCGTGGCACTGCGCACATTGGTCTTTGTAAATGACCGCGCCGTTTTGGGCGCTGCGCAAACTGACTTTGCGCACTGGCGCAGGGGCGTCCTGTTCCGTGGGCTCGCGCAACGCCACTTGGGCGCGCGCTTGCAAGTAGGTGGCCATGGCCTGCAAATCAGCCTCGGTCAAATGCTGCGTGCCGTTTTGCACGACTTCCGCCATCGGCCCGTTCACCCACGCTTTCGGTGCGCTGCCGGTTTGCAGCAGGCGCACGATGTCCGTCAAAGGGGTGGTAGCCAACTGAGTTTCTTGGGCGCTCAACAACGACGGTGCGTACCAATTGGCACCGGGCATCAAGCCACCGCTCAGATCGTCCAAATCGCCACTGGCCCCTAAGCTGTCTCGCGGGCTGTGGCAAGCCGCGCAGTGCCCCAAGCCTTGCACCAAGTAGGCGCCGCGGTTCCATGCGGGCGATTGCTGGGCGTCCGCCGTGAATTGGGCGGGTTTGAAATACACGCTGCGCCACACCGCAAAAGCGGCTTGCGTGCCCAGCGGCCAGCGCAAGGTGTGCGCAGGCACCACATTGGCGACAGGCGCCAAACTTTGGAAATAGGCAAACAAGGCATCGGCATCAGCACGGGTCACCAAGCTGGTGTGGTTGTAGGGAAAGACAGGCGCCAGCAAGCGCCCGTCTTTGGAGCGCCCGTGGTGCAAAGCACGCCAAAAATGTTGCGCATTCCACGTGCCCAAGCCGGTGTCGACATCGGGCGTCAAGTTGCTGGCGTAGACCTTGCCAAAGGGCGTGTCCAGCGCCGGTCCGCCGGCATAAGGCGCTTGGCCTGCGACGGTGTGACACGACACGCAATTGCCAGCACGCGCAAGGTACGCACCTTGCGCCACGCGATCAGGCCCAGCATATGTAACGTCTGTGGTCGCAGAGGTTTGGCCTCGGGCAAGCTCGGCCGCCGCCTCGTCGCGCGTGTCCACACCATCGGCGAAGTTGTCCCACACCACCCACGCAGCGAGCGCCACGCACACCGCCAGAATCACGGCCAATACGCGCTTCATGGCTGGGCTCCCTGCAAAGGTGCGCTGCCACAGGTCCAGCTGGCTTGGGTGACCCGTTGGGCCGAGGCTGGGCGCTCTGTCCAACTCACCCGCAAAACGCTCAAGCTCACCGGGGAGGTGTCCGCGGGCAAGGGCTGGCGGGCCAAATATTGCGCCACGGCCATCAGATCATCAGCGTTCAAACGCTTCACCACCTGCGCCATGCAGTCGGGCGCGTGGGCACGCCGTTGGCCAGATTGCCAAGCACCGAGTTGGCCATTCAAATAATCCAGCGGCAGGCCCAACAAGCCCGGCACGTTGGGCATCACGCCCGTGAGTTGCGCGCCGTGGCACGACACACAGGCGGGCACGCCACGTGCCGCATCGCCCTCCAACGTCAGTGCGCGTCCACGCGCCAACAACGCAGCGGGCACGCTGGCCGCACTCAACGCAGGCGCGGGGTACGGCACTTTGAGGCTGGAAAAATACTGCGCCATGTCGCGCAAATAGGCATCCGGCAAAGGCTCGATCAACCGCGCCATCAGGTCGTACTGGCGGCGGCCTTGCTGGAAGTTTTGCAATTGGTTGAACAAATAGCCCGCAGGTTTGCCTGCCAAGCGCGGGTAATAGCCGTCAGGCCCCGCCTTGCCCTGCTCGCCGTGGCAGTAGGTGCAGGCCCGCGTGCGCTCGGCCATGCTGGTGTCAAACGCCTGCGCGGCGGTGCTGAAAATGCCACACAAGGCAGCGAACCAAATCAATTTCATAGCCCCCATTCTTTCAGATGGCGTCACGCACGCCATGAACACCCCAAACAACGGCATAGGTTTTGCAAACTCAGCCACACACCATCCCACGCCCTGTTTTGAAACACACACCCGCCAACGCGCACCAAACCAACACATGATTGCCCCAAGACGCAACGCACCACGCTTGCGATTGCACATGTTTGGTGCAATCTCTTGCATCCATCGCCATGCGGCCATTGGTGCAGCCGTCTGTGCCTGCCTCGCGCTGAGCGCCAACGCCGATGGCCTGCATGCCACATCGCTGACGCACACGGTGCTGCCGGAGGTCGACGTGGTGGGACAGGACGAGGGCACCCCACTGGGCAGCAGCGACGCCGCATCGCAAGGTGTCATCGGTGCGCAGCAACTGGGCAACCGCCCCCTGCCACGCCCCGCCGAGGTGTTAGAGCACATCCCGGGCATGGTGGTCACCCAGCATTCAGGGGACGGCAAGGCCAACCAATATTTCTTGCGCGGCATCAACCTCGACCACGGCAGCGATTTCGCCACCACCGTCAACGGCGTGCCCGTGAACTTGCCCACTCACGCCCACGGGCAAGGCTACAGCGACCTGAATTTTTTGATCCCCGAATTGGTCCAACGCGTGGACTATCGCAAAGGCCCTTACGCGGCGGGCGATGGCGACTTTGCATCGGCGGGTGCCGCGAATGTGGTGTACCGCACACGCCTCGCACAACCCTTTGCCGACCTCACGCTGGGCCCGCACGGTTACCAGCGTGGTGTAGCCGCAGGCTCCGCTGACATCGGCGAAGCCCTGCACCTGCTGGCCGCCGTGGAAGGACTGAACAACAACGGGCCGTGGCACACGCCCCAAGGCCTGCGCCAACGCAACGCGCTGCTCACGCTCAGCAGCGGGACGGCGGCACAAGGCAGTGCCATCAGCCTGTCGGCCTACAGCGCACACTGGACCGCCACCGACCAAGTGCCACAACGTTTGCTTGATGCGGGCAGCTTGCAGGGCCAAGCCTTTGGCAGCTTTGACACGCTGGACCCCAGCGACGGCGCCAGCACCTCGCGCACCAGCGTGTCGGGCGAGTGGCACCAACGCGATGACCGCGCCGCCACACAACTGCGTTGGTACGCGGTGCAATACGACCTAGCCCTGTATTCCAACTTCACCTACCAAACCGCCTCCAACGGCACCGGCAACAGCGATCAATTTGCCCAGCGCGACCAACGCCAAGTGCTGGGCGGCACACTGTTTCACTCATGGGTGGTGGACGGTTTGGGCCACGGCGCAGCAGTCAACACCGTGGGCTTGCAGCTGCGGCAAGACCGCATCCGTGCGGGTCTGTTCAACACCACGCAACGCATGGTCACCGCCGCCGTGCGTGATGACGAGGTGACACAAACCCTGGCCGGTCTCTACGCCCAAAACGACACACCGTGGACGCCATGGCTGCGCACGGTCACGGGCTTGCGCATCGATCAATTTCAGGCGCAAGTACACGGCCTGTTACCGGCGAACCCCACGTTTGGCAGCGACAGCCAGCAGCTCTCGCCCAAACTCTCGGTCATCTTGGGGCCTTGGGCGCACACCGAGTTGTTCATCAACAGCGGGGTCGGGTTTCACAGCAACGACGCGCGCAGTACCGCGCCCAGTGCATCGCCCGTCTCGGGCCTGACACGCTCGCGTGGCGACGAGATCGGCCTGCGCAACCAGGTGAGCGAGACGCTGCAAACCGCCATCGCTTTGTGGCGCCTGCGCTTTGATGCGGAGCTGGTTTATGTGGGCGACGCAGGCACCACCGAAGCCGGTCGACCCAGCCAACGCCAAGGTGTGGAATGGAGCACCCGTTGGACGCCCGACCCCCACTTCGGTGTGGATGCCAACTTTGCCTGGACCCGCCCACGCTACAGCGATGCCAGCCCCGACGGCGCTTTCATTCCCAACGCGGTGCAACGCGTCGGCCATGTGTCGGCGGCGTGGCAACACATCGGCCCATGGTCGGCCAGCATGACGTGGCGTTACATCGGCCCCGCTGCATTGTTGGCCGACAACAGCATGCGTTCTCGCGCCAACATCAGCAGCAACCTGCGCCTCACGCACCACGTCAGCGCAGACACCGACGTGTCGCTGGATGTCTTGAATGTGTGGAACCGCACCAACGACGACATCCAATACGCCTACGCCTCGCAGCTCGCGGGCGAGACGGCACCCATGCTGGACCGCCACCTTCACCCCGCCGAGCCGCGCACTTGGCGGCTGCACACACGCCTGCGTTTTTAGCCGCCAAACCACCCATACGGTGCGTTCGTGGATTTGTTGATGTACATCAACAACTGAAAAAACCGAAAAGATCATCATCAAAGTGCTAACTAAGGAGCTTTGATGACCCCCACCGAAACCGATCGCATCAAACGCATGCTTGAAACGCTGCGAACGTATGTGTTGGCGCGCATCGCCGAGCAACGCGGCGGCGTGCACAGCCGTGCCGACGTGGCTGCCGAGCAATTTGCACCCACCCAAGACTCGCATGCGCAGACCATCACTGAACACGACATCGCGCTGGCCATCAGCGAGCACGAAACCCAAGAACTCGCCAACATTGATGCCGCACTGCAGCGCTTGGCAGCGGGCACGTATGGCCAATGCATAGAGTGCGGCCAAGAGATTGCCACCGCCCGACTCAAAGCTTGGCCCGATGTGGCCCGCTGCATCACATGCCAGCAGCGCGCGGAAACAGCGCGTCCCTAACGCCCCCTTAACCCCGAAAGTTTGACATGACCACTTTTCACGCCGTCGTTTGGATGGATTACCAAGAAGCCCATGTGTTGATGTTTGACCGCGAACACGTCGAGGCACAACGCGTCAAATCGCGCAGCCGCCACACGCACCAAGGCAAGCCATTGGATACGCCCGCTTTTTATGCCGACATCGCCCACGCCTTGAACGGGACGCACGAGGTGCTGCTGACCGGCCCTGGCTTGGCACGCAAAGAATTTGGGGATTGGTGCAAGCAACACCACACCGGCATTCAGATCGTCGGCAGCGTGGCCACCGATCACCCCAGCGACGCGCAACTGGTCGCCATGGCACGTCAGTATTTCAAGAAGTTCGATGGCATGGCGGGGAACGCGGTCACGTCATAAGCCAGACGCGGACAAGGCCAAGCGCTGCTGCTATGCTTTTAGGCATGCGCAGCCTTTTTCATTTCGCCTTCAACGTCACTGATCTCAACACCGCACGCCATTTTTATGGCGACTTGCTGGGCTGCACCGAGGGTCGCAGCACAGAAACGTGGGTGGACTTTGACTTTTACGACCATCAAATCTCGCTCCACTTGGGCGAGCCTTTGAAAACGCAAAACACAGGCCGCGTGGACGGCAAACTGGTGCCCATGCCGCACTTTGGTTTGGTGCTCAACCTGCCCGATTGGCAAGCCATGGCTGAGCGCCTCAAAGCGGCAGGCACCGCCTTTGTTTTAGAGCCCCATTTGCGCTTTGCGGGTCAGCCCGGCGAGCAATGGACCATGTTCTTTTTAGACCCCTTCGGCAACCCCTTGGAGATCAAAGGATTTGCCGACTTAGAGACGGTCTACGGCGCTTAAGCCACAAAGCCATCCGGCGCCGCCTGATGCTTTGGGTCAGCCCTCGAACTCGGTGATTTTTTGGTCGATGGCGCCAAACACGGTTTGGCCGTCTTTGCCCTTGACTTCAATGCGGATCGTGTCGCCAAACTTCATGAAATCGGTGCTGGGCTTGCCATCCAAAATGGTTTCGATGGCGCGCTTTTCAGCGATGCAGCTGTAGCCCTTGGGCCAGTCTTTTTTGCCCTTGACTTCGACACCTTGGTTGCTGACCGTGCCGCTGCCGATGATGGAGCCCGCACGCACATGGCGCGTTTTGCACAGGTGTGCAATGAGCTGACCAAAGTGAAACGTCATGTCGGGGCCCGCATCGCACATGCCGACCTTGCGGCCATTCCAAGTGGACTGCACCGTCAAGTGCAAACGGCCTTTGTCCCATGCGTCGCCCAACTCATCGAGCGTCACCGCCACGGGGCTGAACGCGGTGGCGGGCTTGCTTTGCACAAAGCCAAAACCTTTGGCCAACTCATCGGGAATCAAGTTGCGCAGCGAGACATCGTTGGCGAGCATGACCAAACGGATGCGACCCAGCGCTTGCTCAGGCGTGGCGCGCATGGGCACATCGCCCGTGATCACGGCCACCTCGGCCTCAAAGTCGATGCCATAGGCTTCGCTGGCGCACACCACAGGGTCTTGGGGGCCGATGAAGTCGTCGCTGCCGCCTTGGTACATCAACGGATCGGTGTAAAAACTGGCGGGCACTTCTGAGTTGCGCGCGGCGCGGACCAACTCCACATGGTTGATGTAGGCCGAACCATCGGCCCACTGGTAAGCACGCGGCAGCGGCGCCATGCACAAGGCAGGATCGAAGGGGAAGGCGTGGCGCACTTTGCCTTGGTTCAAGGCGTCGTAGAGGTCTTGCAGTTGGGGGGCCAAAAAGTCCCAGTCGTCGAGCACCTGCTGCAAACGCGTGGCAATGCCCGTCGCATAATGTGCAGTGCTTAAATCACGCGACACCACCACGAGTTGGCCGTCGCGTGATCCGTCTTTGTAGGTGGCCAGTTTCATGGGTGTTGTCCTCAGGCAGAATTACGCATTGATGAATTGATTTACTTAATCATAATTCCAAATTCAACCTTGAGGCTCCCATGAAAGAACGCGCAGGCATTCAATCCGTCGAAGTTGGCTTTGCATTGCTCGACGTGCTGGCCAAAGCAGAAGGCCCCTTGATGCTGCGCGATTTGGCGGCGGCAGCCCACATGAGCGCGGCCAAAGCCCACCGCTATTTGGTGAGTTTCCAACGCTTGGCCCTCGTGCAACAAGACAGCGCCACCACCCGTTACGACCTCGGCCCGAGCGCCTTGCAACTGGGCTTGGCCGCGTTGTCGCGACTCGACCCCGTCAAGCTGGCCCGCGAACGCATGGTGCCGCTGATGGCGCAAATCGGCCATACCGTGGCGTTGGCGGTTTGGGGCAACCAAGGCCCGACCATCGTCCACTGGCAAGAGTCGCCTCACGCGATGACCATTTTGCGACTGGGCGATGTGATGCCCTTGCTCACCTCCGCCACCGGTCGTTGCTTTGCCGCCCACATGCCGCGCGACTTGACTGGGCCCATGCTGAAAACTGAAATCGCCAACGCGCAAAAAATGAAGCGCCACGATGTGCCCACCACCCAAGCCGAAGCCAACGCCATGCTGAACGAAGTCCGCCAACACGGCATCGCTCGGGTGGTGGATGTGCTACTGCCGGGCGTGGTGGGCTTTTGCGCCCCCGTGTTCGACTCGGACGGTCATTTGGTGCTGGGCATGGTGTCGCTTGGCCCCGCCTCGAACTTCGATGCCGACTGGAACGGCGCGCCCGCCCAAGCGCTGCGCCAAGCGGCGCAATCGCTGTCCGCCGAATTAGGGCATCACGCGGCTTGATACGCGGACTCATGCCACCGTGTTGACCACACCCGCCACGCCCCACCTCAAGCGCTCGCACGCGACGCTGTTGGTGCTGGCCGTGTTGCTGCTGCATTGGTGGGTGCTCGCAGGCGCACCTTTGTGGTGGTCGCCAGAAAAGCGGCAAACCCTGCGCCCTCAAGCGATGGTGACGCGCACCATCGAGGCCAGCACGCCACGCGCAGCGCAGGTGCCCACGGTGAAACCCAACCGTGTGGCCCGCCCGCCCGCCGACCTGCCCAAACCGCCTCAAGGCCAAGTCGACATCAAAGAACAACCCTCGTCATCGGCGCCCAGCCAGCCAGACCCTCCATCTTTCGCCAACCCCCAAGAACTCGCCGACTTGACCGCTCCCGTCGCCCTGCCCGCCCGCAGCGCCTCGGCGGTCGATTTGCCGCCCTTTAAACGCGCGGCGAGCAACGCCCCCGACGCCCCGAACTTGACCGAGGTCACCAGCTTCAAAGCCCCCGCCTCCACGGTGCTGACGTACAGAATGCAAGGTCAGTCCAAAGGACTGACTTATTGGGCCACTGGCGAGTTGCTGTGGCAGCAAGACGGCCAGCGCTACGACGCCAAGTTGGAGGTGAGCGCCTTTTTAATCGGCACGCGCACGCAAACCAGCACAGGCACCTTGGGCCCAGAGGGCTTGATGCCCACGCGCTTTGGCGACAAATCGCGCAGCGAGCTGGCAGCGCATTTCCAGCGCGACAAAAACATCATCAGCTTCAGCGCCAACAGCCCCAGCGTGCCCTTGCTCAAAGGCGCGCAGGACCGCTTGAGCGTGATCATTCAACTCGGCGCGCTGTTGGCGGGCGACCCCGCGCGTTACCCGACGGGCACCATGTTGTCGTTCCAAACCGCGTCGCAGCGCGAGGCCGAGGTGTGGCAATTCAGCGTCGAAAAGGAAGAAACGCTGCAACTGCCCTACGGCAGCGTGGTGGCCGTCAAGCTCAACCGCAGCCCGCGCCGCGAATTTGACCAGCGCATTGAGGTGTGGCTGGCCCCCGAATTCGGCTATTTGCCCGTGCGCCTGCGCGTCACCAACGCCAACGGCGACTGGATTGACCAGACACTCAAAGGTGTTGAAAAGCCCTCCCCTTGAATTTGAACTTTTCAATCCGATATCCTAGGGGTGTGATTTGATTTTTCTCGAAAGACCTGCGATGGACATGCTCTACAACTCCGACACCTATTCCGTGATGCACCTGCAAGTGCAAGACGACGCGTCGGTACCCGTGCGCCCCGATGTGCCGGTGTTGGCCCGCCACGGTTTTGAGATTGTCGACAAGCGCACCGGCAAAGAACTGTTCCTAGAAGGCTCATGGGCCGAGCAGTTTCAAGCCCACCTGCGCGCTTGGCAAGAAAACTCGCCCACCCAAGAAGAAGTGGAAGACACCTTGGCGGGCTACGCCGAGTTGGCACAAAACCCTGTGCTGGTGCATTGAGCCAGTCTGCCACCCAATTCAAGGGGCGCTTTGAGCGCCCCTTTTTCATGGGTGCACCAAATCTACAATCAACCCCATGACCGCTTACATCCTGAATTTGTCTTGCCCTGACCGCCAGGGCATCGTGCACGCCGTTTCTGGCTTTTTGCTGGAACGCCATGGCAACATCGAAGAGGCCGCGCAGTACAACGACCCCGACACGGGTTTGTTCTTCATGCGCGTGCAATTTGCTTGCAGCGCGGTGGGTCAAGCCGATTTGCGCACCCAGCTGGCCACCTTGGCCGACACCTTCGGCATGAAGTGGACCTTGCACGACACCACCCAGCCCATGCGCACGGTGTTGATGGTCAGCAAAGAAGGTCA
>ERZ650301.155-NODE-155-length-16915-cov-6.611032_pt1 | contig 16915 bp, 18 predicted proteins | sample MGYA00376237_ERZ650301 | MGnify/ENA primary metagenome ERZ650301 (study PRJEB26733, sample SAMN07839255) | wastewater metagenome | biome: small river; feature: stream; material: water | place: USA: North Carolina | collected 2016-04-05 ...
CACGGGTAAAGGTTTGCCAACGTGTGGCCCCCAAACAAGTGGCGGCTTCTTCCAATTCTTTCTCTGCGTCTTCCAACACCGGCTGCACCGTGCGCACCACAAATGGCAAGCCAATGAAGATCAGCGCAATCACCACACCGTTGGGGTTGAAGGCGAGCTGAATACCCAAGGGCTCCAAGTACTGGCCTACCCAGCCGTTGCCGGCCAGCAGGGCAGTGAGCGAAATACCAGCCACTGCGGTGGGTAAAGCAAAGGGCAAGTCCACCAAGGCATCGACCACCTTCTTGCCAAAGAAGTTGTAGCGCACCAGCACCCAAGCCACAAGCAAACCAAACACCACATTCACCAAGGCGGCGATGAGCGACGCACCAAACGTGAGTCGGTACGACGCCATCACGCGTGGGCCTGTGACAGCCGCCACAAATTGGTCCCACGTCAGAGTGAACGTTTTGAACAGCAGGGCGGAGAGCGGAATCAACACGATCAAGCTCAAATACGTGAGCGTGAATCCCAGCGTGATGTTGAAGCCAGGAAGCACACGGGCAGGTCTAAACATGTGGCTCATGCGATTTGAAATCCTAAAGATGAGCTGGAGGGCACTGCACTGGCTGCAGGTTGGGTGAGTAACGGTGACCCCACCAACGATTGCAACAAGGCCAAGCCCAGAGGCCATTCACCAAAGCCAGACTCAATGTTGATGTGGCCTGCGTTTTGTAAACGCACAAACTCACTGCCCCACGCTCGGGCATAGGCCCCGGCTGTGCGCACAGGGCAAAACGGATCGTTGCTGCTGGCCACCAACACACTGCGATAGGGCAAGGCGTGGTACGGAACAGGCGCAAAGTCGACCAGCGGGCCTCGACGCTCAGGGTCCGCAGGCGCCACCAACAATGCACCTTGAATGCGCTCTGCGACCTCAGGGGGTAAATGCGTTGTCGCAATGCAGCCCAAGCTGTGTGCAATGACCACGACTGGCCCGGGTTGCGCCAAGATGGTGTCGCTGATACAACGCACCCAAGCGTTTCGGGTGGGCTGCATCCAGTCGTCTTGCTTCACACGCACGGCACCGGCCAAAGATTCGGCCCACAAACTTTGCCAATGGCCAGAACCAGAGTCGCGCCAACCAGGGACGATGATGAGGGTGGGTATTTGAGACATGGCCGCGATTGTGTGCAAGCCCTCTTAAATCACAAACTACAGTTTTGTAGTTTGTTAATAGCCAACTCATCTATACAGCGACAGGCCGCATGAGGCCAAAGGTCTTGATGTTTGACGGACAATGCTTCAGTTGTATTTTTCACGCTGGAGATCACCCCATGCACTCACTTCTGACCCGTCGCCCGCTGCAAACCTTGGCCACCCTCGTTTTACTAACCGCAGGCTCCGTCAACGCATGGGCAGGCAAAACCCTAGACACCGTCAAACAACGCGACCACGTGGTGTGCGGCGTGAACACAGGCTTGGCCGGTTTTGGTGCCGCAGACAGCCAAGGCAAATGGGCGGGGTTGGATGTAGACGTGTGCCGTGCCGTCGCCGCAGCCGTGTTGGGCAATGCTGAGAAGGTGCGCTACGTGCCTTTGTCTGCCCCGCAACGCTTCACGGCCTTGCAATCGGGCGAGGTGGATGTGCTCTCACGCAACACCACCTTCACTTTGACGCGCGATGCTTCCATGGGGTTGCACCAAACCGCCGTGACCTATTACGACGGCCAAGGCTTCATGACGCCCGCGAAGAGCAACATCAAAAGTGCCAAGCAACTCAAAGGCGCTACCGTGTGCGTGCAATCAGGCACCACCACTGAAAAGAACCTGACCGACTTCTCGCGCGCCAACAAACTCGACATCAAACCCGTGGTGTTTGAAAAATTTGATGCCGCCAATGCTGCCTACTTTGCGGGTCGATGCAAGGCCTACACCACAGACGCATCAAGCTTGGCCTCTATCCGAGCCAAAGAAGCGAAGACGCCCAAAGATCACGTCATCCTCCCCGAGTTGATTTCTAAAGAACCTTTGGGACCCTTGGTGCGCCGTGGTGACGACGAATGGCTGGCCATCGTCAAATGGACGGTGTATGGCTTGATCGAGGCCGAAGAAGTCGGCATCACCGCAGCGACCGTTGACAAACTGAAAGCCGAAAGCACAGACCCTGTGGTGCTGCGTTTGTTGGGCAAATCTGACGACACCGGCAAACTGCTGGGCTTGGACCGCGAATGGCTGGCTCGTGCCATTGGCGCAGTGGGCAACTACGGTGAAATTTTCGAACGCCACTTGGGCGAGAAAACACCCATGGCGCTCAAACGCGGTTTGAACGCGCAATGGAACAAAGGCGGTTTGCAATACGCCATGCCCATCCGCTGACCCACATCCAGCCTTTGCACTGACTCACCATGCCACTGCACAGCCGACGTACACGCGCCCTGCTCTACCAAGCCATCTTGGTTTCACTGCTGCTGGGCTTAGGCTATTGGCTGTTGAACAACACGCTGACCAACTTGCGTGCGCGCGGCATTCAAAGCGGCTTTGACTTTTTGTTCGACACCGCGGGCTTTGACATCGGTGAATCGATGGTCACTTACGAGTCGACCTATGCCTATTGGCAAGCTTTTGTCGTGGGCTTGCTCAATACCTTGCGCGTCTCGGTGTTGGGCATCATGATCTGCACTGTATGGGGAACCTTGCTGGGTCTGGGCCGTGTGTCAAACAACGCCTTGGCCCGTGGCCTGTGCTACGGCTACACCGAACTGTTTCGCAACATTCCCTTGCTGCTGCAACTCTTCATGTGGTACGTGCTGCTGGTGGAATTCATGCCCGACACCGATGCGCCTTTGCACTTCAACGACTGGCTCTTTTTGAGCAAGGGGGGGCTCACGATGCCTTGGTTGATGCCTGTCGATGGGGCTTGGTTGTGGGACGTGCCGGTGTGGCGCACGGTCGACGGTGTAGGCGACGTCACTGGCGGCGCCAGCGTGACGCCTGAATTCTTGGCGTTGACGTGGGGCTTGAGTTTGTACACCTCCGCTTTTGTGGCGGAGTTGGTGCGTGGCGGCATCACCGCGGTGCCGCGTGGTCAAACTGAAGCCGCGAAAAGTATTGGTTTGTCCGCTTGGCAAACGCAGCGCTTGGTGGTGTTGCCACAGGCCATGCGCGTGGTCATACCGCCCTTGACCAACCAGTATTTGAACTTGATCAAAAACTCATCGCTGGCCGTGGCCATTGGCTACCCCGATTTGGTCAACATTTCCAACACCGCACTGAACCAAACAGGCCGGGCCGTGGAATGCATTGCCATCGTGATGGTGGTGTACCTGAGCCTGTCTTTGCTGACCTCTGCGCTGATGAATGCGTACAACCGTCGCATGGGCTTGAAGGCACGCTGATGACCACGCCTCACCTCACCCACAGGTCAATCTCGGCCAAACCTGCCCCCGTGACAAAGACCCCCCTCTTGACGCGGTGCCAAACCCATCTGTGGCCCACCAAAGGCCAAGCCGCCATCACGGCGTTGTTAGTGGCTGGGCTGCTGTGGTGGCTACCAACAGTTCTCAGTTGGGGGCTATGGCACGCGGTATGGCACGCAGATGCTGACAGTTGCCAAGCCTTGCGAGGTGTTGGCGCATGCTGGGGCGTGGTGAGTGAAAAATACAGACTCATCTTGCTCGGGCGTTACCCCTTTGATGCGCAATGGCGCCCCGTCGTTGCCACACTCGCCCTCGTGAGCGTGGTGGTGGTGAGTTGTCTGCCCTTCTTTTGGCGTCGCAGTTTGGTCTTGTTGTGGGTGGCCGTGTGGTTGCTATTTTTTGGTTTAATGGGCGGCGGCACTTGGTGGGGCATACCGACGGGTTTACGCTGGGTGCCCAGCGACCAATGGGGCGGCCTGCCTTTGACTTTGATGCTGGCCACACTGGCCATCACCTTGGCATTCCCCTTGGGCGTTGTGCTTGCATTGGGGCGACAAAGCACACTCCCCGCCTTACGCAGCGTGTGCGTGGGTTACATCGAGTTGGTGCGCGGCGTGCCTTTGATTTCGGTGTTGTTCATGGCCAGCTTCATGTTCCCGCTGCTCTTACCCAGCGGCACCTCACCCGATGTGTTGCTGCGCGTGTTGGTAGGCATCACCTTGTTCTCAGCGGCTTACACCGCCGAAATTGTGCGCGGTGGGTTGCAAGCTGTTTCGCTGGGACAAGTGGAAGCAGCTGCCACCTTAGGCCTGAGCTACTGGCAAACCCAACGCTTGGTGGTTCTGCCCCAAGCACTGACCCATGTGGTGCCAGGACTGATGAACAACTTCATCGCCATCTTCAAAGACACCTCCTTGGTAACAATCGTGAGCTTGTACGAACTCTCGGGCGCTTTGGGGCTGGCCATCAGCGGAGACCCCAACTGGCGACCTTTCAAAATCGAAGGCTACCTGTTCATCACCCTGATTTACTTTGTTTTTTGTTTCGCCATGTCGCGCTACAGCCTCTGGGTAGAGCGCCAACTTGCGCACCGCTGATGCATCCACAAGGAACCCCCGTGTCTGACCCCATTCTTCGGTTCGAAAACGTCAACAAATGGTTTGGCAATTTTCATGCGCTGCGCGACATCAATTTGAGCGTGCAACGCGGCGAGCGCCTTGTCATTTGCGGCCCCTCGGGCTCGGGCAAATCCACCCTGATTCGTTGTATCAACCGTTTGGAAGAACACCAAGAAGGCCAACTCACCGTCGCTGGCGTGACGTTGAGCGACAACTTGCGTGACATCGACCAAGTGCGTCGCCAAGTGGGCATGGTGTTTCAGCAGTTCAATTTGTTTCCGCATCTCACCGTGCTCGAAAACCTCACACTGTCCCCCATTTTTGTTGGCAAACTGTCGGTGGATAACGCCAACAAAAAGGCCATGCAACAACTCGAGCGCGTGCGCATCGACGACCAAGCACACAAGTACCCGCTGCAACTCTCAGGCGGACAACAGCAACGCGTGGCGATTGCTCGGGCCTTGTGCCTGAGCCCACAAATCATGCTGTTTGATGAGCCGACATCCGCACTCGACCCCGAGATGATTCAAGAGGTGTTAGAGGTGATGACCGAGTTGGCACAGCAAGGCATCACCATGCTGTGCGTGACCCACGAAATGGGCTTTGCACGCGCCGTGGCAGACCGCGTGGTGTTCATGGATCAAGGTCAAATCGTGGAAGAAGCTGCACCCGCTGAGTTTTTTGAGAACCCACGCCACCCACGTACACAGGCATTTTTAGCCAAGATCATTGGCCATTGACACCTGCATTGGGATGCGCGGGTCGTCGCAGTCCTAAATGTTCGCGCAATGTGCGCCCCGTGTACTCGGTGCGAAACAAGCCACGACGTTGCAACTCGGGGATCACCAAGTCGGCAAAGTCTTTCAAGCCATGCGGCAAGGTGGGTGACAAGATATTGAACCCGTCTGCCGCCCCTGTGGTGAACCAATGTTCGAGTTGATCGGCAATGGACTCGGGCGTCCCCACCACAGTCCAATGACCGCGCCCTGTGGCCACGCGCTTGTACAAATCACGAATGCTCAAGTTGTCACGTTGCGCCATGTTGTTGAACAACGCGTGGCGACTCTTCCAGCCCTCGCCCACAGGCAAGTCGACAGGAAATGGACCATCGATGGGGTAAGCCGACAAATCGATATTGCCCAAAAATGCAGACAACAAACCCACGCCCAACACCGGATCAATCAGGTCTTGCAATTGGTCAAACTTGTCCTGTGCCTCCTGCTGCGTGCGTCCGACAAAGGGCGAAATGCCTGGCAAGATTTTGAGATCGCTCTCAGTGCGCCCCCACGCTGGTAAACGAGACTTGAGCGAGCTGTAAAACACGCGGGCATCGTCCACCGTTTGTTGCGCCGTGAACACCAGCTCAGCAGATGCGGCTGCCAAATCTTGCCCATCGTTGGAGGATCCCGCTTGCACCAACACAGGATAGCCCTGAGGCGAACGCGGCGCTTGCAACGAACCGCTCACCTGAAAGTGAGCCCCCTCATGCGCGACACGGTGCAGCTTGGTCGTGTCAAAGAAACGGTTGTTGACTTTGTCATGGGTAAAGGCATCGTCTTCCCATGAATCCCACAAGCCTTTCACAACTTGCATGTACTCATGCGCGATTTTGTAGCGTTCGGCATGTTCAATTTGGTGTGGCAGCCCGAAGGAATGGGCTTCAAACTCACTGCCCGATGTCACCAAATTCCAGCCACCTCGCCCACCACTCAAATGGTCAAGCGTGGCGAACTTACGGGCCAAGTGGTAAGGCGGCAAATAGGTCGTGGACACCGTCGCCACCAAGCCAATGCGATCGGTCACAGCAGCCAGCGCAGATTGCACCAGCATTGGGTCAAACACATGGGGCAAAGCGTTGCGGGTCAGCATGTCGGCAGGCGCTTGGCTCATGCCGACGTTGTCTGCGAAAAAAATGGCGTCAAATTTGGCGGCTTCAGCCAAACGCGCCCATTCTTTCAAGGTGTTCAGTTGGGTGTAGCCGTTCGGGTCTACATCCGGATGGCGCCAAGCGGCCAGATGATGACCAGCGCCAAAGAAAAAGGCGCCCAGATGGAGTTGTCGTTTAGGTTGTGTCATGTGGAGTTTCTCCGTCTGAGCGCAAGGCTTCAAGGTTTGGGGTTACAACTTAGCGATCGAGACTTCGGTCGACTTGACCAAGGCCACCACCTCTGAGCCCACCACCAAAGCAAGGTCATCGACCGAACGTGTGGTGATGACCGAGGTGACGACGCCCCACGGGGTTTCGACATCGATTTCTGACACGACATCGCCGCGAATGATTTCGCGCACTTTGCCTTTGAATTGATTGCGAACGTTGATTGCTTGAATGGACATGGGTTTCTCCTTAAAAGTCCGTGGTAAAAAATAGTTAAACAGCCCAGCGCAAACCATGCGCGGGCAAGCCCGGCCACGACACGTCGTTGACAGGTTGTTCGGTGTCGGGTTGCTGCAGCACGCGGTCCAAGATGCGTTTTTCTAAGGCGGCGAATCTGACGTCACCACGCGAACGTGGTCGAGGGAGGTCAATGCGCTCGTCGAATGACACGGTGCCGTCTTCAATCAAGATGACGCGATCGGCCAACGCCACCGCCTCTTGCACATCGTGGGTCACCAACAGCGCTGTGAAGCCGTTGTCACGCCAGAGCTGTTCGATCAAGGTGTGCATCTCAATGCGCGTCAAAGCATCCAATGCACCCAAAGGTTCATCCAACAACAATAAACGTGGCTGATGCACCAAGGCACGTGCCAAGGCGACGCGTTGGCGTTGACCGCCCGAGAGCTTGGCGGGCCACTCGTTCAATCGGTCTCCGAGGCCCACCTGCGCCAACACCTTGGCTGCAGCATGACGTTGCGATTCGGGCAAGCCGAGTGCCACGTTGTCGAGCACGCGCCGCCAAGGCAAAAGGCGTGCTTCTTGGAACATGATGCGGGTGTCGTGACTCAAACCCTTGATCACTTGATCATCGATTTGAAGTTGCCCTTGGGTTGGCGTTTCCAAACCGGCAATCAAACGCAGCAAGGTGCTTTTGCCACAACCACTGCGTCCCACGATGGCGACAAACTCGCCAGGCTCGATGGTCAACAAAGCGTTGTGCAGCACTTGGCGCTCGCCATACGCTTTGCCTAAATGGCGTGCTTCTAAGCGCACGCCTTGGTGTGTGTGTGTCATGTGAGGCTCACTTCTTTATTGGTAACCTGGGTGCCAGCGCAGCCAATATCGCTCTAGCCCTTTGGCAAACACATCGGCCAATTTGCCCAAGATCGCGTAGAGCAAGATGCCCACTAGCACAACATCGGTTTGCAAAAACTCACGGGCATTCATAGTGAGATAACCAATACCTGCTTGCGCCGAGATGGTTTCGGCGACGATCAAAATCACCCACATCAGTCCCAGCGAGAAGCGCAGTCCCACCAAAATAGACGACATCGCTCCGGGCAAGATGATGTGGCGGTACAAACCCCAGCGCGACAAACCGTAGGTCCGGCCCATCTCGATCAAGCCTGGGTCTACATTGCGAATGCCATGAAAGGTATTGATGTAAATGGGGAAGAAAACAGCCACCGCAATCAAAAAGAGTTTGGCAATCTCATCAATACCAAACCACAAAATGACCAACGGAATCAAGGCCAAGGCCGGAATGTTGCGCACCATCTGAATGGAAGAGTCCAGCAGTGTTTCAGCCCAACGGATCGATCCTGTCAAAAGGCCCAACACCAAACCCAAACCGCCCCCAACCGCCAAACCCAGCAAAGCACGACCTGCACTGATTTGCACATGTTTCGCCAACTCACCAGACAAGGCCAAAGCCCACGCCGCATCGACCACCGCCAATGGCGCCGGCAACACTCGCACCGACATCCAACCTTGCGACGACGCGATTTGCCACACACTCACCAAAAGCACAGGCACCAACCAAGGCAGCAAACGCTCAGCCACAACTTGCAAAAAACGCTGCACTTTGAGCCAAGGCCACCACGTTGACTTCGATGCCACGTACCAAGCGGGCTGTGCAAATGCAGATTCCAAACTGCACAAGGCCTCGAGATCTTTATGGGAAGAAGACATAGAGGCCGCCTTAACTCTGAGACACACGTTTTTCAACGGGCACCAAGTTGTTCGCCATCACCTCGCCAAAGGGGCTGACCCAATTGACATCGGTGGCCGCGCTGGCGGTGCTTGCCAAATCCAAATGGGGGAACACCAACTCTGCAAAACGGTAGGTTTCTTCCAAATGCGGATAGCCCGAGAGCACAAAGGTGTCTGCGCCCAAGGCTTGGTACTCTTTCAAGCGCTTGGCGATGGTTTCACCATCCCCGACCAAAGCCGTGCCTGCACCACCCCGCACCAAACCAACTCCGGCCCAGAGGTTAGGACTGATCTCTAACTTGCTTCGGTTGCCACCGTGCAGTTCACGCATGCGGCGTTGCCCCTCAGAGTCCATGCTGGCCAAACCGGCTTGCGCTTTGGCAATGGTGGCGTCATCCAAATGTTTGATCAAATCTTCGGCAGCCGCCCAAGCCTCCTCGTTGGTCTCGCGTGGAATGACATGCAAGCGCACACCCAACTTCACCTTGCGACCATGCTTGGCGGCGCGTTGGCGAATGTCGTCAAACTTCTTCGCCACCTCCTCGGGCGGCTCACCCCAAGTGAGGTACAGCTCGACTTTTTCCGCCGCTAAATCGTGAGCGGCATCGGACGATCCCCCAAAGTAGATCGGTGGATACGGACGTTGCACGGGAGGGAAGAGTTGGCGTGCGCCTTTGACCTTCAGGTGCTTGCCCTCAAAGTTCACCGTTTCCCCAGAGAGCACGCGGGTGTAAATATCCAAAAACTCACGCGCATGCTCGTAGCGTTCGTCGTGACTCAAAAACGTGCCATCCGCCTCCAAGTCGCTGCTGTCACCACCGGCCACCAAGTTGACCAACAGACGGCCTTCGCTGAGTCGATCAAAGGTGGCCGTTTGACGTGCCGCCACAGTCGGAGACATGATGCTGGGACGCAAGGCCACCAAAAACTTCAAGCGTTGTGTCACGGGAATCAAACTGGCTGCCGCAATCCATGGGTCTTCGCACGAGCGGCCTGTGGGCAAGAGCACGCCGCCATAGCCCAGCGTGTCAGCCGCTTGGGCAATTTGTTTCATGTAGTGATGATCGACCGCGCGCGCCCCTTGCGAGGTGCCTAGGTAACGGCCATCGCCGTGCAGAGGAATAAACCAAAAAATATTCATGATGTGCTTTCTCAATTCAAGGCGTTGTTTAAAAAGGTGTGCGGCGCCGCTTCAGCGCGCAAAGCGCCAGACGATGTCCGACACCTTCACGGGTTTTGGAATCAGTGACAAACGCGTAAAAGCATCGGCCACGTTTTGTTGAGCAGCCACGGCTTCGGCATTGAGCAAGCCCACAGGCGAACGCGGGCGGCGCTTCAAAAACAAGCTGACCACACCCGCATCGAGGCCGCTGAAATCCGCAATCAACTTGATGGTTTCCGGACGATGCTCTTGTGCAAAGCGGTCCGCACGACTGAGTTCTTGAAACAAGACCTCGACAACTTCGGGATGCTGATTGGCCAGTGCGATGGAAGACAAATAGAACGAGTTGTTGCCAGACAAACCCTGTCCCGTGGCGATGGCGCGCGTGGGCACAGAAAGCTCCGTGGCGGCATAGAACGGGTCCCAAATGACCCATGCGTCGACACTCTTGCGCTCAAAAGCAGCACGAGCATCTGCAGGGGTCAAATAGATGGGCTGTATATCGCTCCACAGCAAGCCGGCCTTCTCCACGGCACGCACCAACAAATAATGCGCACTGGAGCCTTTTTGCAAGGCAATCTTTTTGCCTTTCAGATCGGCCAAGGTTTTGATGGCGGAGTCTTGCAACACCAACAAAGCTGAGCTTTCAGGTTTGGCGGGCTCAGCCCCCACGTAATACAAATCTTTGCCTGCAGCTTGGGCGAATACGGGCGGTGAGTCCCCCGTCAACCCAAACTCCAAAGCGCCGACCGACAAGGCTTCGAGCAACTGAGGGCCAGCAGGAAACTCGACCCACGACACCTTGGTGTTTGGGAACCGTTTTTCCAGTACACCTTGTTGCTTCAAGATCACCAAATTGACGGCCGACTTTTGGTAACCGATGCGCAAGAGTTCGAGAGGCTTGGCCATTTTTTCCCTGCCCTGTGCCCAAGTGGTAGACAGGCCCACAGGGGCCGTCAAGCCCCAAGCTGTTGCAGACATAGCCAGAAATTGCAAGAGACCTCTGCGGTTGATGCTGGATGCGGTCTGACGACGTTGAGAGAAAAGGTGTGGATGTGTCATGGCAACTCCGAGATCACAGCGCTCAGTTCAAGCTCACCGGTGCGGCGTGCCGCAGGTTGAGCTTTTTAGGAATGAGCTTCAGTTCAAAGAAGGTGTTGGCAATGTCTTGCTGTTCGCTCAAGATGTCTTGCGTGACGGCCGCGGTGCCGTACGCCGCGCGGTTCACATAGACCTCGGTGATGCTCTTGTCCAAGCCCAGCACTTGGGCCAACTCAACGGCAGCAGCGGCTTTGTTTTTAGACACCCAGGTGTCAATGCCATTGACCTCTTCAATCGCGATGCGCAAAACGTCTGCGTTGTGTGTGGCAAATTCACGGGAGGTGAAGTAGTAGCCACGGTTGTTCGCCACGCCCGTGGCATCCGCCAAGATCTGAGCATTCAATGTCTTTTGAGCTGCGGCGAGGAAGGGGTCCCAAATGATCCAAGCATCGACCGCGCCCTTTTCGAAGGCAGCACGGGCATCGGGGGGTGGCAAGAACACCGATTGAACATCGGTGTACTTCAAGCCATTCTTTTCCAACAACTTGGCCAAAAAATACTGCACGTTGGAGCCCTTGTTGTAGGCGATGCGCTTGCCCTTGAGATCCGCCACTGTTTGAATCGGTGAGCCTTTAGGCACGATGAGGGCTTCCAAACGAGGGCGCGGCACGGTGGCTGCCGCATACACCAGAGGTGCGCCAGCGGCTTGCGCAAAGATGGGCGGGGCTTCGCCCACATCACCAAAATCAATCGCACCCACATTCAGGGCTTCGAGTTGCACAGGACCGGCATTGAATTCGGTCCATGTCACGTTCACGCCTAACGGGGCCAAACGCTTCTCTAAAGTGCCACGACCTTTGAGGATAGAGAGCCAGCCTTTTTGATGGCCGATACGCAAAGTGCGTGTGGGTTTTTCGGCCTGGGCAGGTATAGAGGCCCAAAGCGTACCGGCCGCAGTGGAGGCCACAGTGGCTGTCGTTTTGAGGAAGCGGCGGCGAGAAATATCAGAACGTAAGGTCATACAAACTTTCTTTTTTGAAATGTGCAGGCAAGGCTTCGCCCATGCCGCTGGCACAGCGGTTTCTAAAAATCAGGAAAAAGAGGTCTAAGAAAGATGCCCGTGAGAAACAGGCATCGCCATGCGTTTACACGCTACATCGCACCTGAGAAAACGGCACTGACGAGAAGCGCCCCGCGTTAGAGAGCGACAAATGCTCATTCACCAAGGTGTTGACGGCGTCATCCAATCGCTCGCCGATGTCGTCGGCGACGTGGTAACCCCCTTCGGGATTGACCACCACTTGCGCGTCGGTGGCATAAATACCAGGCAAGATATGTTTAGCGCCCAGCGACTGCAGCACGGGCCGCAACGCATAGTCCAAAGCCAACATGTGATGCGGACTGCCACCTGTTGCTAAGGGCAACACGGTTTTGCCTTTGAGCGCGGTTTGCGGCAGTAAATCCAAAAACACTTTCAACACCCCGCTGTAAGCCGCCTTGTAAACCGGCGTGGCGACCACCACGATGTCGGCGGCAGCCACTTGCGCAGTGGCGCGTATCACGGCAGGGTTGCCAAAATCAGCAAGCAACAGCGCCTGTGGTGGCAAGTCACGAACACGCAGCGTTTCAACCTGTGCGCCCCTGAAGGCCAAGCGCTGTCCGGTGGCATTCAACAAGGCAGCGGTTCGTGAACGCTCGGAAGGACTGCCTGCAATCAAAAGTACGGTCATGGCAGATCACTTCTTCAAATAGATTTGGTCAAAACTGCCACCGTCGGCAAAGTGGTCTTTGTCGGCTTTGGTCCATCCACCAAAGGCTTGGTCAATGGTGAACAACGCCAGCTTGGGCAGCTGCTTGACGTACTTCGCTTGTGCTTTGGCAGAGATCGGGCGATAGAAGTTTTTACCCGCGATGTCTTGGCCTTCGTCGGTGTAGAGGTAGTTCAAATACGCTTCAGCCACTTTGCGCGTGCCCTTGCGGTCTACGTTTTTATCGACGAGGGTGACTGGGGGTTCAGCCAAGATGCTGATGGACGGATAAACGATGTCCACCTTGCTACCAAACTCTTTCTCCAACAAATGCGCTTCGTTTTCCCAAGAAATAAACACATCGCCTTGGTTGCGCTGCGCAAAAGTCACGGACGAACCACGCGCTCCCGTATCGAGCACGGGCACGTTTTTGTAGAGCGCCGCCACAAAGTCTTTGGCTTTGGCATCGCCACCGTATTTGCGTTTGGCAAACTCCCACGCGGCCAAATAATTCCAACGCGCGCCTCCTGATGTTTTGGGGTTGGGCGTGATCACGCTGATGCCGGGCTTGACCAAATCGTCCCAATCTTTGATACCTTTGGGGTTACCTTGACGCACCACCAACACAATGGTGGAGGTGTAAGGCGCCGAGTTGTGGGGCAAGCGTTTTTGCCAATCTTGTGGAATCAAGCCACCGTGTTTGTAGAGCGCGTCCACATCACCAGCCAACGCCAAGGTGACGACATCCGCATCGATCCCGTCAATCACGGAACGGGCTTGTTTACCCGACCCGCCGTGCGATTGCTTGATGCTCACGTCTTGGCCGGTTTGCGCTTTCCAATGTTTGGCAAACGCGGCATTGAACTCTGCATACAACTCACGCGTCGGGTCGTAGGACACATTCAACAACGTGACTGGCGACTGCGCTGCTGAAAATCCGCTGACGGCCAATAAGGCCGTAGCCGCGAGTGCCTTGAGAAAGTGTTGGCGTTGAATCATCTGTGTTCCCTTTGAATTCATCTGAAAAATTTCGATGGGTGAATTCTGAGAGCGTTGTGCTCAAAAGGGAACGACTGAGTTTTTGGTTGTTAATTACCAAATCATCTAAGGCTTATTCCATCGGCATGTGACGTCGTTCACACTCAAAGCGCGTTGACGGGAATTTTCAAGTACGACACGCCGTTGTCTTCCTTGGGCGGCAGCTCCCCCGCGCGGATGTTGATTTGCACGGCAGGCAAGATCAGCACTGGCATAGCCAAAGTGGCGTCACGCGTGGTGCGCATGCGAATGAACTCGGCTTCGTCGATGCCATCGTGCAAATGGATGTTGTGCGCACGTTGCTCGGCCACCGTGGTTTCAAAACGGATGGGGCGATCGTTGGGTGGGTAGTCATGGCACATGAAAAGACGCGTCTGGGGCGGCAAGCTCAACAGTTTGCGCGTCGACGCGTACAAGGTCTTGGCATCACCCCCAGGAAAATCACAGCGTGCTGAACCAACATCGGGCATGAACAAGGTGTCGCCCACAAACACCGCATCGCCAATTTGATAAGCCACACAAGCAGGCGTGTGTCCAGGCACAAACAAGGTGTGTCCCGTTAAGTTGCCAATGGCGAAGGCTTCGTTGTCTTTCAACAGGTGATTGAACTGTGTGCCGTCTTCTTTGAAACTAGGCCCTAAGTTAAAAATACCTTTAAAGACGCGTTGCACCGCTGTGATGTGATCGCCAATCGCTGTTTGGCCACCCAGTTGCGATTTCAAATAGGGTGCAGCGGTGAGGTGATCGGCATGCGCATGGGTTTCTAAAATCCACGCCACATTGAGGTTTTTTTCACGGACAAATGCAATCACTTTGTCTGCTGATTCGGTGTTTGTACGACCCGATTTCGGGTCGTAATCCAGCACGGAGTCAATGATGGCGCAGGCACTGCCCTCGCTCTCATAAACCACGTAAGTGATGGTCCATGTGGCAGGGTCAAAAATGCCGTGGACAACAGGGTTTAAAACAGACGACATGGGCGACCTTTTAAATATAAGAATTAGCTGATATATTAACGCCATTTCGTCATTCCTGCATCCATCAACAAGGAAGCTTTGCCATGCAAATCGATTGGAACCATTTCACACCTTGGATGTCGCTGACTGGCGGCATCTTGCTAGGCGTGGCATCGGCCATGTTCATCTTGGTCAATGGCCGCATTCTGGGTATCAGCGGTATCTTGGGTGGACTATTAGCCCCTAAAGTGCGCGATGCCAGTTGGCGGATTGCGTTTTTATTAGGCATCTTTGTATCGCCACTTGCTGCGCGACTGTTGTTTCCAAGTGACTGGATCAGCGTCCCGAGAATTGATGCTGGCTGGGGCACCTTGATTGCAGCGGGCTTGATGGTCGGCTTGGGAACCCGCTATGGCTCAGGCTGTACCAGTGGTCATGGCGTGTGTGGCTTGAGCCGTTTGTCTCCTCGATCATTGGTGGCCACCCTGTCGTTCATGGCGGCTGGCTTTGTCATCGTTTTTGTGATCCGTCACGTCATTTAAGGAGCCCGACATGCATCGTCTTTCTGAATTCATCGTGGGCCTTTTGTTTGGACTGGGCTTGCTGCTGTCAGGGATGACCGACCCTGGCAAAGTGCAAAGTTTTTTAGACTTGGCCGGCGCTTGGGATCCGTCGCTTGCGTTCGTCATGGGGGGTGGGATTTTGGTCGGCGTCGTGGCCTTTGGATTTGCTAAAAAGCGCACAACCAACTTCTTGGGCGGTGCCTTGCATTTACCAACCGCCACACACATCGACAAACGTCTAGTGCTCGGCGGCTTGCTGTTTGGCGCGGGATGGGGACTGGCTGGTTTTTGTCCCGGCCCTGCCTTGGTGTCCATGGCGGCAGGTCAAGACAAAGCGCTGGTTTTTGTGTTGGCCATGCTGCTTGGCATGGGACTCTATGAATGGGCAGAACAGAACATACACGCCAAGCAGATTTTGTAAACTCAGCACTTGCCACACACACAAGGATTCAGATGAGCGTTCAAATCACCCAGCACAATCCCAGCTTTGCCACTGCACCACAAATTGATCCTCAAGACATGGTCGCCATTGCTGCACATGGCTTCACCACCGTGATCAACAACCGCCCCGATGGTGAAGGTGGTCCAGCCCAGCCCACCTCGGCACAGATGGCAGCAGCAGCAGCCGCCGCTGGCTTGAGTTACCACTACCTGCCCGTGATCAGCGGTCAAATCACGCCCGAACAAACGCAGCAATTCGCGGCCCTGATGAAAGCGGCAACCGGACCTGTGTTGGCGTTTTGTCGCAGCGGCGCACGCTCTACCAATATTTGGAGCATGGGCCGCTGAGCAAACGCAGCGCCCGTCTATGCCAACTTAGGCTGCAAAGCCTGGGTTGGGAAAGACACCCTCCAGTTTGGGCGTATTCAGTGTGCGCTTCGCGACTTTACCGCCGCTGGCTTTGAGCCACTGCTCAGCCACTTCCCAAACGGGTTTCAGATTTTGGTGCTTGGCCTCTTCGGCCACAGGCGCCCAACCCGCCACTTTGTATTTCTTATCGGCGTCGATGAGTTTGCCTTTGAGGCGCATCTCACCAATGCGGCTGCCCATTTTTTCGTTGGGACGGCATACGTACTCGAGGCCGCCGAGACGCACCATGTCACCGCCCTGTTGGTAATACGGGTCGGGATTGAACAAGTTGTCGCACACGTCTTCGAGCACGGTCTTGATGGTCTCGCCAGTCATCTCGGACACGGTAGCGTAAGAGTAAGTCGTGGCTGTCATGTCCATCAGCCACTCGCGGGTGATGGCTTGACCTGGCAGCAGCGAGGTGCCCCAACGGAAGCCAGGTGAAAACGCCATGTCAGCACCTTGCACATCCATCAAGGCGTCAAGCAACAACTGGTCACCCGTGCCGTTGAAATTGCCACGGCGGTACAAGGTGCCTTCGGTGATGGCTAACTTTTCATTCAGCTTGGTTTCATAAGGCGCACGAATTTTGGTGATAAGCGCATCCATCTCTTTGTCGGCGGGCAACATGTTGGAGAAGATGGGCAGCAGCTTGTAGCGGAAGTCGGTGATTTTTTTATTCTTCACCTCGAAGTCCAGCACGCCCAAGAACTTGCCGTTCGAGCCCGCATTGGTGACGATGGTTTTGCCGCCTTTGTTATTGACCAACGTGGCCACAGGCATGCCGTCGTGGGTATGACCGCCCAAGATGGCGTCGATGCCGCTGACACGACTGGCCATCTTCAAGTCCACATCCATGCCGTTGTGTGACAACACGACCACCACCTGCGCCCCTTTGGCACGGGCTTCGTCCACCATCTTTTGCATGTTCTCGTCTTGGATGCCAAAGGCCCAAT
>ERZ650301.158-NODE-158-length-16803-cov-32.363446_pt1 | contig 16803 bp, 17 predicted proteins | sample MGYA00376237_ERZ650301 | MGnify/ENA primary metagenome ERZ650301 (study PRJEB26733, sample SAMN07839255) | wastewater metagenome | biome: small river; feature: stream; material: water | place: USA: North Carolina | collected 2016-04-05 ...
TAGCGCATCTGATTACGGCTCAGAAGGTTACTGGTTTGAATCCAGTCGAGGTCACTTCTACAATCCCGAAACACTTGATTTACAAGGTTTCGGGATTTTTTTTTATCTTCTTGTGTCCATTTTGTGTCCACCTTTATTTTTTTCTTAAATTTATAAAAAATACTTTATGTATGAAAATATTAGAAGAAATATTATTATGTTTTGAATTTATTGATAAAACAGATTACATTGAAGAATCTGGAATGACTAAAGTAGAAAAGCTAAAAAAGCTACTACCTATATTTTTAGATAACATTCAAAATGAAATTTCAGGTAATTCAAAAGAATTTAAAATTGACATTTTAAAGAAATACATACTCAAAATCTATTCTGAAAATGAAAAAATTGAGTTTTATATAAGTAAATTTCAAGGCAAGTATTTAAAAAAATATTCCCACGAGGGGTATGAAATTCCATATTTTGAAGAAATTGTAATTATTGAAACATATAAGTCAATAATTGATAAACTTGGATTAATATTTATTGCACATTCAATTTACATCGATGATTTGCTCTTAGATTTAAAAATTCCAATAGAGAAAATAAATTTGCTTGAATATTTTAAATTAAAAAACAAACTTGATTTTAATAATCTAAGAAATGGAAATCCATATCCAGAGGTATTTCCTTGCTATTCTTCCTATTCGTTATTTATGGATTGGCATAATGAATTTAAAACAAGTAAAAACCAATTAGCACATTACAGTGTAATTTATAGATTAATGTATGACGATGGTTTAATTTTGTCACATTTTAGACCACAGATGTATATAAATTGGTTAATCAAAGCTCCTTTTAATTTGAACCTTAAATATAGTCTTATTAAACGCATATCAGAAAAATCAGAAAAATTGTATTTTGCTAAAAAAAATATATACTTCTCTACTTCATAAAAATATCTAAGAAAGATATCGAGAATTAACGTTGAGTAAATTCAACAAAACCATTGAGTAAACTCAATGGTTTTTTTTTTACATAACAATTACACCTGCATACTTTTGAAAAGTGAAATTTAACTCATTAATATTTAAAATTATGAAAACAGTACTTACTAGAAAAGAAGCAGGACAAGCATTAAAGTCGTCTTTAAAGACAATTGACAGATTAATCAAACAAGGAAGAATTAAAGGTTATAAGCTCGGCAGAAAAGTGCTTATTTATTCGGAAACATTGACCGAAGAAAACATCAATTCAATTAAACCAAATTTCCTAAACTAATCCTTCTATGTCTTCGCACTACTTCACAAGGAGAAACCCTTCATACGAGTCCCTCCAAGATAGAGAACTTAATGTAATCAATACTGAAAGAGTACCACGTTACGAAAAAACTTTTTTTAATAGGATAACTGGAAACAAATTTAACACTGACGATGTTAAGATTACAAGATTCAAAAGGAATCAAATGTTAACCGATTTTTATCAAGAGTTCAAAGCAGCAAAATATACGTGGATTGAGGTAGGTGTTGATTTTAAAACAACTAATCGTATAGGAGATGTTCTGTTGAAACTGAAAAGAAACTTAAAGAAAATCAACTTACACTCACTTGGTTATGTATGGTTAGTCGATAAAGGTGATAAGTACGGAAATATGCATTTTCATTTATTAGTTGTTGTAGACAGAATACAACTACAAGGAAATAAGTTACCTAATGAATTAAAGCTTTGCTTCAAAGAAAAAAAAATTCACTCTTCTTTTGTTGCTAACAAAAAGAAAATGATTGATTACCTAATGAAAAAGCCTATTTTCTATATAGGAAAGAGAAAACGAGTGTACGGGAAAAGTAGGGTTTATTACAAAACAACCTTAGAAGTTCCATGTACAATCCAACGCAAAACATTAACAAATATGTAAATGAAATTTAAAAGAATATCAAAAAAAATAACAAAAAGATTAATAAAATTTAAAACGTTTTAAAATGCTACAAGCTAAAGAAAAAAGGGTCTGTAAATATTCAAAAATTGAGTTTATACCCAACAGAAATAATCAAATTTTTGCTAATAAGGAGTGTCGGGTTGCTTACCACAATGATGTTCAAAATCAATTTAGAACAAAACTTCGCAAGACAAACAAAGAATTAATTAAAGATTACAAAGTAGTTAATTCTATTTTGGGAGATTATGGTGAAATTACTGTGAATAAACACTATCTGAGAGGAGCTGGTTTTTCTTCAAGAAAATTCACGAATGTCGTTAATATTGACGGTGAAACCATATTCTGTCTTTATGATATTTCTTTTGAAAAGCTAAATAACGACGAATACTTTATAAAACGAATCAAATGAAAGATATAGACTTAACGAACGTAAAGTTACTTCCTGTAGACCATATAGCTTTAAAAGACTATGAATTCGCAGTCGGTGTAGAAAAAAAAAACAAGTTGCTTGAGAAAACCATTTTGGGAATTATAGCGGCAGGAGTAATAGTATTAATATATTTTGTAATCAAAGATGAATCAGAAAGGGACAAACAGTAGTAACGTAACAACAATCAGAAATCTGATAAAGGACGAACTCTACAATAGTAAATTGATAAAATCAGGTTTGATTGTTGGTGCAGGAGTTCTTGGATTATTTGCGTTAGGTTTTTTATTCAAAACCATAAACTATACAGCCGACAATTTTAAAAACCTCAGCGCAACACTTAAACGTAAAAATTAGGGTACACTTGAAAATGTGAGAAGAAAAAAAATTAAACAGGTAGTATTAAATCAGAAAATTCACGAATTAATAACAAAATTAGGGTACTCCCACCCCCAATGTTAAAAAACAGACAAATGAACATACTTTATACTCGTGTTTCGACCATCGAACAAAAAAACGATAGGCAGTTGTCAAATTCAAAAGACTTTGATTTTATTATCGAAGATAGGTGCTCTGGTGCGACACCCTTTTTCGAAAGAGAAGGAGGAAGAAAAATTCAAAAGTTGGTTACAAAAAATGAGGTTACAAAAATAACAGTTCATCAAATTGACCGACTTGGAAGAAATGTTGTAGATATCCTGAACACAATTGCTTATTTCAATCAAAAAGGCATCTGTATAGATTTTAATCAACAAGGTATTAAAACATTAAACGATGATGGCTCTGAAAATCCAATATCTAAAATGATAATCTCTATTCTAGGTGTTGTTGCAGAAATGGAAAGAAACCTCATCAGGGAAAGACAAGCTGAAGGTGTTGCTATTGCAAAAGCAAAAGGTGTTTACAAAGGACGTGTTAAGGGGACTAAGGAATCAAATTTAGACTTCCTAAATAAGCCAAGGAATAAAAAGGCATTGGAATATCTCGAAAACGGTTTTAAAGCCGTAGAAGTACAAAAATTGGTTGGACTACATCCAAATACAATCACTAAAATTAAAAAAATTAAATCAAAATTAAATTAAAACAAATTATTATGGGAAGTCATTATCAATTGGGCTACTTTGCTCACAGTAAGAAAGATTACAACACACAAAAAGAGTCTTTAATTTACAAATTTATTTGCGATAATTTCGCAGGACATATCATCTGTCCAAACAAGCATCTGGGTGAATTACACTCTATTGAATCGTATTTGTCAATCGTCAAAAAAACAGATTGTGTTTTTGTAACTGAAACCAATGGGTATTTAGGTAAAGGGGCGTTTACTGAATGTTCTATTGCACTAGATAATGGAATACCCGTTTATGCAATAAAACAAAACCAAAATGGATGCTATTTTGAAAAAGTAACAAATGTTTTTCAAACAAGTAAATATAACCTTTTTGAATATGGTTTTATTGAGAGTGCAAAAATCCCAAATTATAAAATAAATTAAATACAAATGCTGAATGTAAAATAGCCAGCCAATAATTATATTGATTGGCTATTTATTTAAATTAAAATAAAGAAACTTAAGAACAACGATATATTAACCAATATCTTTGTACTTTGAAATTAATATTGGCATTGGCTCGCTTTGATTTCTCTCAACTAATTTAGAAAAATCACCAATGGAATCTCTTAACATAAGACGTAAAAGTTTACTTTTTTTATTGTAGTCCTTAGATTTGAGTTCTGGATGATAATAAATTTTAATTTTGCAACAGTTTGTGTGTAAAAATATTTCCCTTAAAATTGTAAAGTCTGAAATTTCAAAGGAATGCCCAAAAGTAAAAACTTCAAAATTATCATTCCCTAAAAAATCTATAAGTTCCCTTTTACTTGTTGTGTTTGAGTAAAGTACCGATTTGAAAAAATCGATATATTCAATTTTGGAATCCGAAATAATTGCATTGTAGTTGTCGTCCAAATCATTATCATAACCAAAAATTAATTCGTCCTCTTCTTTTATATCATTTACATTTCCATGCAAGTAAATGATGTTAGATTTTATAGTTTTTGAAATTTTATGAAAGTAATAACCTAAAGTTCTGGTATAATTAAAGCTTAGGAATAACACTTCCTTTAAATCTCCTTTACTAAAAATTTTAATTAATTTATCTATTCGATTTTTATCAATATCTGAATTTTCAACATTAATTTGAACTTTAAATATGTAATCTTTTAGATGTTTTCTGATTAATGAAAATTCATTATTTAACTCTTGAATATTACCTTTATTTCGAAAAGTACGAACTAAACATTCAAAAAATGATTTTTCAAAATCCGACCAATTTTCGAAAAAATTATTGAGAATCTGTGATTTAATCTTTAATTCAATACTACCGTTTTTGGTAAATTCTTTTAATTTTTCAATTTCCTTGATAGACAAAATAGATTTCAGAAAAGTTTGAATGTCCGAGAAGTTTGGAATATAAACACTCAATAAAATATCATCATAATAATATCCTTGTTTATGACTGGTAAAATTATTTTTTAATCCTTCTTGTACAGCTTGATTAATTTTTTGCTTTAATAAATCCAAGACAAAATCATTATAGCTTGATTTGAGCCCATGCGCTAAGTCAAATCCGTTTCCAACCAATATTATTCTGTTCATTACCTACTCAATCTTTCATAAACCTTCTTCAACATATACCCTTTAACCAAACCGCCAAATTCTTTATCATCCATCATTTTACCGAAAATATCTTGATTCTGTTCCATTCTGCTGATTAGTGCATCCATGAATATGTCATCGAATCCGAATTTGAAGTTCTCAATTGGATTGTTCTTGGCTTGTTCTGATAACTTTTCATCCAGCACCATATCTTCTTCTATCTGGTCAAAGAATAGCTTGTCTGCGGTGTTGAATTCAGTCTGAAACTTCTTGTTAAGTACTTCAATAATTTCCGACAAATTAGCTTCATCTTCTTTCGTTAAACGTAATCCAGCTTGACCACCACCATCTAGTTCATAAACACTTTGGCTTTCCATAACGATGTTATGTTCTGCAATCTTTTGTAGTCTGTAGTATTCCAAAGAAACTTCGTCACCCAACTTGAATTTATCGTTCTGGCTGGTTCTTGGTAGTTTTTTGTACAAGAATCGAGTGTAAGTAAATAACTTCTCTAGGTCAACATCTGAGAACGGCATAATTTGAGTTAGAAAAGAATATGTTCTATTAAAGCTCTGCATAGTATTCTTGAAGTCTTCTTGTGTGACTTCAGTTCCAATTACATTCTTATCCGAGTTTTCTTCTGGAAGTTGTTTGAATCGTTCAACTGCTGGGTCAATGTATGCGTTTAATTTTGCTTGGTCAGACACTGTCAACGATTTTGCTGATTTGAAGTAGAGATTACAAAAATTGTTCACCTCTGTTTCCCAAATCACATTTGCTTTATCCAATTCAGCTTTCAAGTCGTATAGGTAATTCGGGTCTGAATTCTCTTTGATGGATGTAAGTTCATAATACGGTTGAAACGATTCCAAAATTTCATCAGTATCATTCGCAAAATCCAATACAAACGTGTCTTCTTTACCAGCACACATTCGGTTCAATCTGGAAAGTGTTTGTACTGCTTTTACACCCGATAGCTTCTTATCAACATACATGGTGTGTAACAACGGTTGGTCGAATCCTGTTTGGTATTTGTCTGCAACCAATAACAATTGATATTCATCCGATGCAAACTTTCTTGGAAGTTCCTTTTCTGCAAAACCATTTAGTTCAACTTCGGTCACACCCTCTGGAGCGTTTCCGTAAATTACTTTTCCAGAAAATGCTACAATGGTTTTGACATCGTTATATCCCTTGTCCTTGATATACTTATCAAATTCTTCTTTGTATCTCACTGCATGCAAACGTGAACTAGATACCACCATTGCTTTTGCTTTCCCTCCAATTTTCTTTGAAACCACTTGACGGAAATGTTCCACCATTACTTCGGTTTTCTGTGCAAGGTTATGGGGATGCAATGACATGAATCGTCCAATGGCTCTGGAAGCTTTTTTCTTATTTACTTTCGGGTCGTCTTCAATTTCTTTGGATAACTTGAAGTAGGTTTTATATGTGGTATAATTCTTTAACACATCGAGAATGAATCCTTCTTCGATAGCTTGTTTCATTGAGTACAGGTGAAACGGTTCTGGTTTGCCATGTGCACCCATCGTTCCAAATACTTCAACTGTTTTAGGCTTCGGTGTTGCGGTGAAGGCAAAGAAACTTAGGTTGTTCTGTTTACCTCTCGCCAACATCGACTTTCTTATTTCGTCCTCCGCATCTTCTTCCAATCCTGTGTAAGCCTCATCCTTTTCCGCTTCTTCCAATGATTGTGCTGATAGTACTTCCTTCATTTTTTTGGTTGCTTCACCACCTTGTGAACTGTGAGCCTCATCAATGATTACAGCATATTTTCTAGCTGGGATTTCACCAATTTTATCCAGAATAAATGGGAATTTTTGAAGCGTAGTAATGATAATATTTGAACCAGCTGAAATGGCATTTGCCAACTGAGTTGAATCTTTATCAATTTTCTGAACTACACCGTCTTTGTGTTCAAATTGGTAAATGGTGTTCTGCAATTGTGAATCCAATACTTTACGGTCAGTAATTACAATCACCGAATCAAAGATTCTGTTGTTAGCCTCATCATGCAAACTAGATAGTCTATACGATAACCAAGCGATTGAATTGGATTTCCCAGAACCAGCAGAGTGTTGAATCAAATAGTTTTTTCCAGCACCGCTTTGCCTAGCATCAGTAGTAACTTTGCGAACCACTTGCATTTGGTGAAAACGAGGGAAAATAATGGTTTCTTTTTTCTTTTTAACACCATTCAACTCAAATTCTTCAACGCTTAGGTGAAGGAACTTACCAATGATATCCATGAAACTATCTTTTGTCCAAACCTGTTCCCATAAATATGATGTTCTGTATCCATTTGGGTTTGGTGGATTTCCAGCTCCATTGTTATAACCTAAATTGAAAGGCAAATAACGAGTATTCTTTCCGTCTAACTTTGTTGTCATGAAAGCCTCATCGGTATCCACAGCGAAATGTACCAACGTTCTTTTCTTGAATAAAAATATCGGTTCGTTTGGCTCACGGTCATATACATACTGCTTCTTGGCATTCTCTACCGATTGACCAGAAAACTGATTTTTAAGCTCTATGGTGGCAATTGGCAATCCATTTAACGAAAGTACCATGTCCAATGAATTCTTGCCCACACGCTCATAATATAGCTGTCTGGTCACCGACAAATGATTGGTCAAATACAATTCGTCTGCTTCTGGATTTAAGGTACTTTCTGGCTTAAAATATGCCATTTGGAACTTCACTCCATAATCAGTAAATCCTTTGCGAATCACGTCCAATACACCACGCAAATCAATTTCTTTGACCAAACGTAGTAGTACTTTTTTCTCAGCTTCGTCCTTGTGGATAGTTACTAGTTTATCCCATGCCTTTGGTTGTGATTGCTTCAAAAAATCAGTGATGTAACTAGGAAATAAACCCTGTTGTACATCGAAGTCTGTTGAACTACCTTTTACATAACCACCGTGCTCCAACAAGTTGGATTCGATTGCCTGTTCAAATGTTAGTTCTGTATGTATTCCTTTTGCCATTTAATTAATTATCTATAGTTCTTTATTTTTGACAAATTAACTTCTATATCGGGAGCATAAGTTCTTCCGTATTTTAGTTTTTCTTTTCTCCTTCTAATCAATTCTTCAAACTGAACTTTATTAGTCTCTGCCTCTGGGCATTTTGGTCCAAGAATAATATTTTCTAACACAATAGGAAAATTCGGATGATTTAGCTTAAAATCTACTACTGGATTCAATATTTTATGTGAATTTGTCAATAACCATTCTTTTTTTACAAACTCCTGTTCTCCATTGTCTATTATAAGCAACCTTACTTCTTGTTCAATGGAATATTCATATGGTTTAAAGAAATGTTTCCAATAATGTAATTTTCTAAATTCAAAAGGTAGACCAGTGAAATCTTCTATATAATTCTTCACCCACTTCAGAAATTCAAGTTTTGGATGAATTCCAAATTCATTTGCATAACTGACTTTTTGAAGTAGAACATGATTATTTAATTTCTTATTATTTATTTTGAAAACAAGACAAGCACCTTTGCTGTCTTCTGCGTACAACCTCCACATTGTCAGATTATCTCTGTTTGAAAACACTGTGCAAGATGTAATATATCTATTATTTAAAGCGTTTATAGACCTATTATGGAGCTTTGATAATGGCTTTTCAAAACCACTTAAATATGTATCGACATAATTAACTTCGGTCTTATCATTCATCCCAACAATTCCGTTCATCCTATATGAGATATTGTTGATACACTGAAAAGTTGTATCAAGTGAGGTATAGCGACAAATTTGTTTGTCATTAAAATCCCCAAGTAATTTATTAAAAAACTTATTTTCAAATGAAGACAGACCAGAATTGTTATCCGAAAAAAATATCGTGTTTGAATCTTCATCAAATTGGAGCTTCTCAGTAAGCTTAGATGACTTTAAAAAATTAATAAAATTCTCGTTTAAGTTACCAGCTAGTGTTTGAATATGTTCAGCAATATGAGATTTTAATGAATTGTCAAATATAATTTTTGACGGATTAACAAGCGTGTTAATTAACCTCTCGAAGCTAATAGTTTGATTAATATCTAGTCTTTTTGCTTGGTCATAAAATTCAAATGTATTATTATCAACAACGATAATACCAAATCTAGATTTTGTAATTTTTAAAGCATTGAATAAGATTGATTTTGTTCTGCTAGAATTATCATTATTAGTTAAACCTTCTGAAAATTCAAAAACTGCATATGGATTATTTTTTTTGTATAAAACAATATCAAATAATGCAATGCCATGGCTCAAGTTCCAGTTATCTTCAACCTTAATATTGAATTCTTGCCTATCAAGATGCTCGTATAGCCGATTTCTTAAATTATTAAAATGTTCTTTATCCTTGTATGCCATCTCAATTCAATTTTTCGTTCCTAACATCCACTTTACCAGTTACTACTTCACTAATCAATGCGGTTTTATATTCATTAATTAAATCAATTTCTTTCCTTGATTTTTCTATTGTTAAACTGATTGCATTTAAAGATTTATTTAGTTTTTCTACTATTTCATGTTGCTCATCAATTGAAGGTAAAATCAAGAAAAAATTTTTTAATTGCTCAAAGTTTAATGCTTCACGATTACCTCCAGTTTGACACAAATCAATTTGTTGTTGACCTATAGTTGAGCTCAATACATAATATAAGAATTCGGTAATTATTCTTTCGTTTGGTCTAACAATACAGACGTGTTGATTAACATTTGCTTCTTCAAATTCATTGGTAACATAGAAACATCTACCTATTGAACCACCTGTAATATTTAACAAAACATCCCCAAGAAGTACTTGACTATTTTTCATAGAATCATGTATTTCTCTTGTTATGTATGCTACATTATCCAAACGGAATCCATCGAAATAAACATTTTGGCTTCTGAGTAATGGAATACCTGTTAACTCATATATTTCTGCACCGCCTTTAGGTGTAACTCCACTCCCGATTTTTTTAGTGACAGACTTAATTTTATTAACTTCCCAATGCTCTGGAATCTCTCCCAGCCATTCAATACCAGAATCTTTCATAGGAACACTTGGGTCTAATCCTTTGGTCACCGCTTGGTTGATTACTGCAACACGTTCTTCTTCTAACAATTGAATAAACCGCTCTTTCTTGGCGATTAAATGTTCTATTTGAGTTGTTTTGTGGTCGAGATAGTTGGCGATGGTGGTTTGTTCTTCCTCTGAAGGAACTAATAATTTTGATGCCTTTATTAGTTCTTGATTAAGAATTTTAGCACCATAAATATTTTCATTTGAATTATGAATTAATATTCTGTCTAGTAAATAATAATAATAATTTAAATTAAGTTTTTCACTTGGGAACACAGAAAAAATAGCTTCATTGGTATATATGTCTTTTGTAGTAAATGCCATTTGTCCAACACTTAATTTAAAGCTATATAGCAAAGAACCTTTAGGTGTTATTGTTTTTCCTTTTACGGCAATATCAGTTAGTTTAGTTTTAGATTCAGAAACATATTTTCCATCTAAATCTCTAATGGTTATCCAATCATGCTCGCCATTTTCATAAAATTCGTTGTTACTTGTTGAAGGTGTAAAACCTGTATTTATTTTAAAAATTCGGTTGAGTATATCAACACCCCAATGAGTCGGCACTTCGCCAATCCATTCAACTCCAGAATCTTTATAGCTATCGTATTTTTTCATAATTTATCCGATAACTTCTTTTAATAATCCATCTGTTTCTTGCTCAATAGCCATGATGTCTTTTCTTATGTCGTCCAACGAACGTAAAGGCTTGTACTGATAGAAATACTTAGTAAAGTTTACTTCGTATCCTATATTAGTTTTGCTGTGGTCAATCCACGCATCTGGAACGTGTGGCAACACTTCTTTCTCCATGTATTCCTGTACATCCATCAACAATGGAATGTTTTCCGTATCACGCAATGATGAATCTGGTTTTGGGTTGCCTTTTTTATCCGTAACAACTTGCCCTTTAGCATTGCGTTCTGGTCTTTCTACAGTTACTTTGGCATAACCAAAGGCTTTGTTGTCGAATACTTTTGAGTAGTCACCTTCTTTAAATTCACCGTATATTTTTGTAATTTGAGCAATGTGCTCATCAGATAATTCGTTTCGTTTGTCACCCAATGATTTGCTCATTTTCTTGAAGAAATCAACTCCGTTAATCAACTGAACTTTGCCTTTTCTGTTATTGGGTTTGTGATTTGATATTACCCAGATATATGTTGATATACCTGTATTGTAAAACAACTGGTTAGGCAATGCAATTACAGCCTCTAAGAAGTCGTTTTCAATTATCCATTGGCGAATACTACTCTCGTTTTTAGTTTTACTTGGAGAACCAGAGAAAAGCGGTGAACCATTGAATACAATAGCTAATCTTGAACCTTCTGGCTTCATTTTGCTCATAAGGTGCATCAAGAATAGGAACGAACCGTCACCAACAGATGGTAATCCAGCTCCAAATCGTCCACCATGACCCAACTGTTCATGTTCTTCTTTTACCTTCTTTGCAAACTTTTCCCATTTCACACCGAACGGTGGATTGGTAATCAGATAATCGAATTTCTCGTTGGATAGTTGGTCTTCTGATATACTATTACCTTTTTTAATATTGGATGCGTTTTGACCTTTAATCAACAAATCCGATTTACAAATTGCATACGATTCTGGATTCAACTCTTGACCGAATACCTCCAAACGTGCATCTGGATTCAACTCGTGCAGATATTCTTCTGCAACAGAAAGCATACCACCCGTGCCCGCACAAGAATCGTATATCGTTTTAGTTATACCTTTTTTGGTTAGAATATCACGGTCATTCAAGAACAAAATGTTCACCATCAACTTGATTACCTCTCTAGGTGTAAAGTGTTCCCCAGCGGTTTCGTTCGAAATCTCAGCGAATTTTCGAATCAGCTCTTCAAACATATAACCCATCTCCATACTTGAAATGTGGTCTGGATGCAAGTCGATTTCTTGGAAACGTTTCACCACCATAAACAACAAGTTGGCATCATCCATCTTATTGATTTGGTTTTCGAACTCAAATTGTTCAATGATTTCTCTCGCATCTTCTGAGAATCCATTGATATAGTTTCTAAGATTTGATGCTATATTATTAGGGTCAGCAATCAGCTTATCAAAGTCGAATTGGCTTTTGTTGTGGAACTTGAAACCAGCCGTTTTGTTCAAAATCGGGTCAAGGTTCTCCACGTTGGTGGTCTTTAGCTGGTCATACTTTTTTAGTACATCGGCTTTGGTGCTTTCTAGTACACAATCCAAACGTCTGATTACGGTTAATGGTAAAATAATCTTACCATAATCACTTTGTTTGTAATCACCTCGAAGTAGGTCTGCAATTGACCAAATAAAATTTGCTGATTCTTTAACGTTTTTCATTTATTCTTTTTGTAAACTTTTTTTTATTATAAATAATAATTTTATTGCAATATAATAAAACTTAATGGGATAAGTTTTACAACTACAACTAGTGATTCTTCGATAACAATTCGTGGGGTTAAATTTTGCTCTTGGAGTTCAAATTTATTGAATTTTATTGTACCCGTACACTATTTCTGACTATTATTTTTTAAATTTTATTTAGTTGATAACTATTTTTTTCATTTTTGTAACAATTGAAATCTTACTTCTATATTTTTGCTTTTATGAAACTGAAATCCCTACACCATACTGAACTTTTTGATTTTTACGTTCCTGATTATTCGACTAATCTGGAGCTACCCTATTTTGATTCAGGTATTAGTGCTGGTTTCCCAAGTCCAGCACAGGATTTCTCAGAAATACGCATTGACCTCAACAATGAATTTATCAAAAACCGAGATACTACTTTTGTATTAAAAGTTAAAGGTCATTCGATGAAAAATGCTGGAATTTTTGATGGCGATTTCATCATTGTTGACAAAAGTCTTGAACCACAAAATAGTAAAATTGCAGTTTGCCAAATTGATGGAGAATTTACTGTAAAGCGAATCAAAATAGAGCGTAACGTTGTTTGGTTAATTGCAGAGAATGAGGAATATGCACCAATCAAAGTTACTGCCGAAAATGAATTAATAATTTGGGGAATCGTGGTTCATTCAATAAGGTCATTTTAAATGTTTGCACTGGTAGATTGTAATAACTTTTACGCCTCTTGTCAAAGAGTGTTTGAACCGCATTTAATTGGGAAACCCGTAGTAATACTTTCCAATAATGATGGTAATGTAATTGCACGCTCTAACGAAGCTAAAGCCTTAAATATACCCATGGGAGCAGTTTACTATCAATATAAAGATTTGTTTGAAAAAAACAATGTATTTGTGTACTCGTCTAATTATGCCCTCTATGGAGATATGAGTAGTCGTGTAATGAATGTTCTATCCACATTTGCTCCTGAAATGGAAGTTTATAGTATTGATGAAGCTTTTCTTAAATTTAAAGGATGTGAAAATTTTAATTTGGAAGATATTGGAATTAGAATGCAACGTACTGTTACCAAAGGAACTGGTATTCCTGTTAGCGTTGGCTTTGCTCCCACTAAGGCATTAGCTAAAATAGCCAATAAGATTGCAAAAAAGTACCCAGAACGAACCAAAAGCGTTTATGTTATGGATACCGAAGAAAAAAGAATAAAAGCGCTTAATTGGGCTAAAATTGAAGATGTTTGGGGCATCGGAAGGAAACACGCTAAACGCCTGAAAGCATTGAATATAAAAAATGCCTATCAATTCACGCAATTATCTGATAGTTGGGTGAAACACGAAATGTCTGTTGTAGGATTGCGTTTAAAACACGAATTAGAAGGAAAATCCACTTTAGACTTAGAAGCACCCGTTGATAAAAAATCAATCGCTTCAACACGCTCTTTTGATAAGCTTTTATTAAAATTTGAAGATGTAGCCGAGAGGGTCGCTTCCTATACAGCTTCATGCGCAGAAAAGTTGAGAAGGCAAGAAAGTCATTGTAATATGGTTATGGTGTTTATACAGACTAATCCTTTTCGAGAAGACCAGCCACAATATTCACGAAGTATTGTTATCAATACCGATTTTCCTACTAACTCCACAATCGAGCTAAACCACTACGTTCAAGCAGGATTAAAAGCGATTTTCAAGAAAGGTTACTTATATAAAAAGGCTGGCGTTGTAGTAATGGGATTAACTCCAAATTCAGAAGTTCAGTTATCTTTATTTACTACTTCTAATCCTAAACACCAAGCATTAATGGGAGTTATCGACAAAATGAATCGTAGCTACGGAGATAATAAAATAAAGTTCGCGAATCAGTCTTTAGGAAAACAGTTTCAGATGAAACAAGATAAGATTTCCAAGCGTTATACTACGAGAATCAACGAGGTTGTTGAGGTTAAGATATAAATATACAAGGGAGCAGTTACTCCCTTGTATATTTAAAAATGTGTTCCTACTTAAAAAATGGATTATCGGCTATTCTTGTAGCATTATCTAAAATATCTACTTTGATGTAATTATAAAATACTTTTTCTGTTTTATGACCTGATATAGCCATTATATCCTGTACTGGCATCCCTGAATAATAAGCATTGGTACAAAATGACCTTCTTGCTGTATGTGTAGAAATAAACTTGTACTTAGGATTAGAGTGCGTTATCGATACACCTCCTTCTGTTCGTGAATATTCATAGGGAGTATCTATCTTGGCTCTTTTACATATTAATTTAAGATTTTGGTTAATAATATTCTGATGCAAATAGCGAGGAAATCCACCATTATATTTAGCCATTATATTTACAATTGTCGAATTGATTGGAATGACAACAGGATTAGCAGTCTTACTTTGCTTGATTTGTATAAAATCTCTTTCGCTATTTTGTATCAATTTGGGGTTCTTGATAAAAGAAAGCAAGTCGCCAATTCTTAGACCTGTATTACAACCGATAAGAAAAATATCTCTTGACACGCTCATTTCTTCTTGATGGAGTTCTAATTTCTCGATTTGACGTAATTCTGTCAAATCTAAATAAGGATGATTAACCACCTCAGTCATTTTAGCAAAATAGTTTTTTTTATACTCTAAATTAGTATGTTTCCCTTCTTCATAAGCATATCCCATAACGGTTTTGATTTTTTGAATGATTGTTCCGATGTAATTTTTGGAGTATCTGTTTTTGTTGAGAAACTTTACAAAATCATTATAAAATTGCCTATTAATATCATCAAAGTACAAAGTTGTAAGCTTCTTTCCTTCAATGTAATTTATTAACATCGTACGTGAATTTTTTAATGTTCTTAAAGTACCAGAAGTCAGTGGCTTTTTGGTATATGGAGAATTGTTTAAAGAATAGAAGTCCAAGAACCAATCATAATATTGTATGAAGTCCGAATTGTTACCACTTTGCACCTCTTCTTCTAAAAAACAAGTGTTTTTGTTTTTAGAAGCTGTTTTAGTAGTTCCAAATACAGTATCAAAGGCAGAGCTTATATTATCTAATGAAACAGTACTACCACCATAATCGTAAAACAGCTTATCTATATGACTATTAAGCTCCGAAAGTTTAGCGTTTATTAGCGAAGCATTTGGTGTGCTTGATGGAAGTTTGATTTTTTGCTTAACAGAATCCCATTCTTTTTCATTTCGAAGAATGAAACCTGTAGATGCTCTAAATTTGGTTTTTACTCCATTTCTAAACTCGAAATTGATTGACATTTTTTGCGTACCTTTACGAAGATAAAATTTTGTTTTCATAACATTAAAATTTAATTAATAATTGTTTTTTTAAAGGTATGATTAGCTCTTTTTTTTGACTAAAAATGTGTCCATTATTGTGTCCACTTGAGTCCTTTTCAGTCCACTTGAGTCCACAATGACAAAAATAAGTTTTTAAAAGAGCCCACAAAAAACGTCAGAAGAGCAGTAAAAGCGGTAATTTTTTAATATTTGTATTATTCAGTCGAGGTCACGAATAAAAACAAAACAATCCAAAAATAATCAAGTTTACTTGAAATTATTTTTGGATTTTTTGTTTTTTCAAAGCGGAGCTTTGCTGGATCTATAATCTAGAAACTTCTTGAACTTTTTTTGCTTTTAAATCGGTTAGTTCAAAGTCAGGAGACTTTGCGCAGCGGGAAAAACCTAGCTATTTAAATAAAGATTTAACGATAAACATTAATAATAAAGGAGAGAAAAAGAAAAACACAATTAATAGTTCACCTAATAATTTTTCTCGTTTAGTTTCATTTATCCATTTGTCTCTATACATAAAATATTTTTCTTTATATCTTATCCTAGTTAAAAAAAATATAAACAGCCCAATAAAACTTAATATAATTTTATCGTATAAAAGAGTAAGTTTAAGATCCAAAATATCAATTAAAAAACTATGTAAAGGAAAATAATAAAGAAAAACAATAAAGGAAACTGTCAAGACAGCTGTAAAAGCTTCGGCTCCATCTCTTTTAAAATGCCTTTTTGCTGTCCTATAAAAAGCATAATCAAATAAATTTCTCATCATTTTGTATTTTCGTTTACATAATTTTCAACACAGTCAGTTATTGTAGTTACTGTGAATAACCTAGCTGCGCAAAGTCTCCTGATTTCCACCAAAAATACATAAAAATACCTTTTCGTATTAATTCCATCAGAAATAAGTAATTTAGCCCCAACAACAACCAATACTTCTATATGACATCCTATTTCTTTGATACCACCTACCAGGACACCACTTATGGTGAAGGGGAAATGAACCTCAAAGAATTTGAGTCTTGTCAATTTATCAATTGTGATTTTACCGCTTGTAATT
>ERZ650301.159-NODE-159-length-16786-cov-10.130237_pt1 | contig 16786 bp, 4 predicted proteins | sample MGYA00376237_ERZ650301 | MGnify/ENA primary metagenome ERZ650301 (study PRJEB26733, sample SAMN07839255) | wastewater metagenome | biome: small river; feature: stream; material: water | place: USA: North Carolina | collected 2016-04-05 ...
TGACTGACGGCGCACACGCCTTCACCTACACCTTGACCGACGCTGGTGGTTTGGAAAGCGGCAAGAGCCCAGCGCTGAACATCACGATTGACACGGTTGCGCCAGTATTCACCTCGGCAGATGCTGCTGCAGCCACGAACGAAAACGTACCTGTTAACACCGTGGTTTATACCGCCAAGTCGACAGACGCTTTCTCCGTGACCTATGCATTGAAAGCGAATACAGGTGATTCAACCAAATTCAGCATCAATGCCCAAACAGGTGTTGTGACGCTCTTGGAGTCGCCCGATTACGAAACAAAGAATAGCTATAGCTTCACAGTTGTTGCGACCGATGTGTCTGGCAACAAGACTGAAAAAGTGATTTCTTTGGCGATTAACAACCTGAACGAAGCCGCTGTGATTGAGGGTGATCTGAGCAAGTCTGTGACAGAAGCTGACACAGTTTCTGCAATCAGCACTTCGGGGCAGTTGACTGCAACTGACGTGGATGGCCCAACAAGTTTCTCAGCACAAGCAGACACTGTAGGTAGTAACGGTTACGGTAAGTTCAGCCTTTCAACGACAGGCGCTTGGACATACACAGCGAATACGGCGCACAACGAATTTGTTGCTGGCAAAACCTATACCGATAGCTTCACAGTCAAAACCGCAGACGGCACATCTAAAGTTGTAGCTGTAACGATCACAGGTACCAACGATCGACCAACATTTACATCTTCAGCTGTTACGCTCAGTGGTGCAGAAGATACGGTGTACAGCTTTGTCATCGCAGACAGTTTGGTTGGCCAAGTTGCCGATGCTGATGCAGGGGCGGCTGTAAAAGGTATCGCTATCAGTTGGAATCAATCCAACGCAGGTCAAGGTGTGTGGGAATGGAGCGCAGACGGTACGGCTTGGACAACATTGCCAAGCGACTTGAGCGCTAACAACACGGCAAACGCGTTGTATTTGAATGCGAGCGATCGCCTTCGCTTCACACCAGGTGATAACTTTAATGGCACCGTTTACGGTTTGGTGTTCCGTGCTGCAGACGACACCATGCCCACAACCGCGTCTGGTACACGCTTGAATATCAATAATTTCATTGGTAGTACAGGTTCTATGAGTTATGGCCCAACTAGCTATAGCTTGAATCTGACAGCCGTGAACGATGCACCTGTGCTCAATATCAACACGGTCATCAATATGTCAGCCGTCAATGAAGACGCAGCTGTTCCAACAGGCGCGGCTGGTTCTTTGGTGAGTGATTTGGCAAGTGCAATTTCTGATGTAGATGTGTCCGCACTGAAAGGTATGGCGATCACGAGCATCAATGGCAACGGCACGCTGTATTTCAGCACTGATGCGGGTACTACATGGACTGCTGTAACAGGCTCGTTGAGCGATAGCAACGCCTTGCTTCTGAGTCAAACCAGCCGAGTGTTCTTTAAACCAAATGCAGACTGGAACGGTACGATTGATAACGCCTTCTTGTACCGCGCATGGGACCAAACCAATGGTGCAACCGCTGGTAGCAAAGTCAATATCAGCGCCACTGGTGCCACGACGGCTTACTCGTCGGAGTACAGCAAAGTTGGCATCACTGTGAACGCTGTGAATGATGCCCCAGTTGGTGCGAATGACACGAATACGGCAACAGAAGCAGGCGGCGTCAACAACGCGATTGCCGGCGCCAATCCAAGCGGCAACGTGTTGACCAACGACACGGACGTCGACAATGCTGCCAACACCTTAGTTGTGAAAGACATCGTGAAAGGTACGGCAGGTACTGCTACCGCAGTTGCTGCCAGCACCACAAGTGCTAACGGTGCCAGCATTGCAGGTGCTTATGGCACCTTGGTGATGGGTGCAGACGGTAGCTACACGTATAGTGTTGATCAAAGCAATGCGGCTGTTCAAGCCTTGAACACCAACAGTACAGCGCTGAATGATGTATTTACCTACACCGTCAAAGATCCATCTGGTCTTACGGGCACTGCCACTATTACTGTGGCTGTAAAGGGTGCGAATGATACAGCCGTGATCGCAGGCGATATCAATAAGTCTTTGACAGAAGCTAACGTAGTGCTGGGTACATCAGGTACGCTGTCGATCTCTGACGTCGACAGCGCCAATACTTTCGTTGCGGAAACCGATGTTGCCGGTAGTAATGGTTATGGCAAGTTCACCTTGACAACGGCTGGTGCTTGGTCTTATGTCATGGATACTGCCCACGACGAGTTTCTTGGAAACATCATCTATACAGATAGTTTTACCGCAACCTCTGCAGATGGTACAAAAAAGATTGTCACTGTGACGATCAATGGTACGGATGACGCTGCTTACATTGGTGGCACCGCAACCGCAACCTTGACCGAAACCGATGTCGTTCAAAACGCAACAGGCACACTTGCAGTGATGGATGTTGACTCTCCCGTCAACAACACATTTGTGGCACAAACCAACGTCGCCAAAACGTATGGCAAATTCAGCGTCACTGCGGCTGGGGTGTGGACCTACACCATGAATACGGCACACAATGAGTTTGTGGCGGGGACACCGTATACAGACTCAATCACCGTGACTAGCACGGCAGGTTTGACCAAAGTCGTGACCGTGACAATCACAGGAACCAACGATGCGGCAGTGATTACAGGCACAAGCACCGCAACATTGACTGAAACTAATGCGGTACTGAATGCAAGTGGTTCGCTGACGATCACAGACGTGGATAACGCAGCTGCTTTCGTGGCGCAAACCGGTGTAACTGGTTCAAATGGTTATGGCAAATTCAACATCACTGCAGCTGGTGCATGGACTTACGCGACCAATACGGCGCATGACGAATTTGTGGCAGGTGTCGCATATACCGACAGTTTCACCGTATCAGCAGTTGACGGTACAACAAAGGTTGTGACGGTCACCATCAATGGCACCGATGATGCTGCTGTGATTGGCGGCGTAACTACCGCAACATTGACAGAGGTTGACTCAGCTCAAACGGCTGGTGGCAAATTGACAGTGACTGACATCGATAGCACGGTCGTGAATACAACCTTTGCTGTCCAAACTAACGTAGCCAAAACCTACGGTAGCTTCAGCATCAACGCTGCGGGTGAGTGGACCTATGTCATGAGCAATGCGCACGATGAGTTTGTTGCCGGCACGACTTACACAGATACATTCACCGTCGCAACTACAACACCTGGTGTGACAAAGTTGATCACAGTCACCATTGTGGGCTCTAACGATGCTGCCATCATTGGTGGTGTCAGTGCAGCAACTCTGACAGAGACCAATGCTGTCCTAAACGCTTCTGGCACTTTGACCATTACAGATGTGGACAGCGCAAAAACGTTCGTGGCTCAGTCGGGGATTGCGGGTTCTAATGGCTACGGTAAATTCAGCTTGACTGCTGCGGGCACATGGAACTACGCACTGAACACAGCGCACAACGAATTTGTAGCTGGCCAAGCCTATACAGATAGTTATACCGCTACATCAGCGGACGGCACGACCAAAGTGGTGACTGTGACAATCAATGGCACAAACGATGCGGCGGTGATTGCAGGTACAAGCACGGCCACCTTGACAGAAACCAATGTGATCCAGAATGCGACAGGCACATTGACGATTACTGATGTGGACAACACAGCAGCCTTCGTTGAGCAAAGCAATGTTGCAGGTAGCAAAGGTTATGGCAAGTTCAGTGTCACAGCCGCAGGCGTGTGGACTTACGTCATGGACACTGCACACAATGAGTTTGTGGCGGGTACCAGCTACACAGATAGCATCACGGTCGCTGCCGTAGACGGCACGACCAAAGTGGTCACTGTGACCATTGTTGGCACCAACGACGCAGCCTTGATTACAGGTGCTAGCACGGCTGCATTGACTGAGAGTAATGCGGTTCAAAATGCAGGCGGCACGTTAACCGCAAGCGATGTGGATAGCGCCGCCACCTTTGTTGCACAAACAAGCATTACTGGCACAGGCGGATACGGTAAGTTCAGTATTACCGCTGCAGGTGTGTGGACCTATGCCATGAACACCGCACACAACGAATTTGTTGCTGGCACAAACTATGTTGACACGCTTACGGTGAAAACCACAGACGGTACAAGTCAAGTTTTGACTGTCACGATGACGGGCACCAACGACGCAGCTGTCATTGCGGGTACAAGCACTGCAACCTTGACGGAAAGCAATGTTGTTCAATCCACGGGCGGCACGTTGACCATTACCGATGTAGACAGTACCGCTGCTTTTGTTGCCCAAACAGGCGTGATCGGTAGCAACGGTTATGGCATATTCAATGTCACAGCTGCAGGTGCGTGGACTTATGCCATGACGACTGCGCATGACGAATTTGCATCTGGTAAGGCATATATCGATAGCTTGACTGTTACTTCAGTTGACGGCACAACCAAGCTTGTGACTGTCACGATTAATGGTTCAGATGATGCGGCCTATATCGGCGGTACATCGACAGCTAGCTTGACAGAGACCGATGGTGTTCAAACCGCGGGTGGAACTGTTGCCGTGATGGACGTTGACTCTGCTGTGAACAATACGTTTGTGGCACAAACCAACGTGGCCAAGACGTATGGCAGCTTTACGATCAGCACAGCCGGTGTGTGGAGCTATGTCATGAGCACCGCGCATAACGAATTTGTGGCAGGCACAAAGTACTCCGACAGCATCACAGTCACCAGTGCAACAGGTTTGACCAAAGTTATCACCGTCACCATTGTTGGTACTAACGATGCGGCTGTGATTGGTGGTGTCAGCACCGCCAATTTGACTGAAACCAACGTGGCTCAATCCACGGGTGGCACGTTGACGATCACTGATGTAGACAATACCGCTGCATTTGTGGCGCAAACTGCAGTTGCCGGTAGCAATGGTTATGGCAAATTCAGTGTTACTGCTGCGGGTGTATGGACTTACGTCATGACCACAGCACACGATGAATTCTTGTTGAATCAAATCTATACCGACAGCATCACTGTAGCTGCTGTTGACGGTACAACCAAGGTTGTGACCGTCAGCATTACAGGTACCAACGATGCGCCAACATTGACTTATGTCGATACAGGTAGCTCTAGCACTGATGCAATTACGAATAGTGCAGCTATGAATGTGTCTAGCCTTGAAACTTCCGCCACTTGGGAATATCAAGTTGATGGTGGCGCATGGGTAAACGGTGCCGGAACTGCGTTCAACATGTCTGAAGGTCAACACACTTACAGCGTGCGCCAAAAAGACTCATTGAACAATGTGAGTGCTGTTACAACCAAGACGGTCACACTCGATACTGTTGCACCAAATGCCGCAGGCTTTGCTTTGGCTAGCGATGCTGGCATCAGCAATACCGATGGCGTGACCAACAACGGCACAGTGAACGTGTCGCTTTCAAGCGATACAAACAACTGGCAGTACTCCACCAATGGGGGGGTGTCATGGGTAGCCGGATCGGGTACTTCATTTGGCGTAGGTGCCGGTGTTTATGCTGCAAACAGCATTCAGGTGCAGGCTTTTGACAAAGCGGGTAACGCCACAGTTAGCAAGTACGCATCTGGTTTGACGGTTGATACGTCTGCACCTACGGTGTCGGTCTCTATCGGCAACACAGGTTTGCGTTTTGGCGAATCCACCACCGTGAACTTCCGATTCAGCGAAGCGGTTTATGGTTTTGCCAATGGTGATGTGTCTGTCAGTGGCGGTAGCTTGAGCAACATTACTGGATCTGGCAATAGCTACAGCGCGACCTTTACTGCGGGCTACTCCTACAACGGTGGCAGCTATGTGTATGTGAATGCAAATACCTATACAGACCAAGCTGGTAACAATGGCGGCGCAGGTAGCACGGGTTCATTCCGTGTGGGACCAAACGTGGCAGATGTTGCGCGTGGTATGTCTTTGTATGTCACAGGTTATGGCCATGGCTGGTGCGACACACAAGGTTGGGTCGGCGTCGGCTTGTGGGGCAATAACGACCTACAAGGCGCTACCGTCAGGTTGTATGACGACCGAGGTAACAGCTGGAGCAATAACGTTGCTGGCTCAGGCGGCTCAACTAACTTCGGTAACTTCTCGGGCGGTGGCGCGAACGTCACACGATTCCACGCCGACATTACCTATGGCGGTGTGACAGCCTCTGTCGGTGGCGGTGTTGTTTATGAAGTGACATGGCGCGGCATTTTGGGATGGGGCGTCTTCAACTGCATCAAGGCCGATACTGCTTACACCTTCTGCTATTCCAGCCCAATTGTTTTGGACTTGAACGGCGATGGCGTGCAAACAGTTGATACCGCACATGGCGTGCAGTTTGACATGGATGCTGATGGCACCAAGCAGTCTGTGGGCTGGGTCGATAAGCATGACGCACTTTTGGTTCGTGATATCAACCATGACGGCCAAATCAACAACGGTAAAGAGTTGTTTGGTTCGGACACCGTGTTGAAGAATGGCGAAAAAGCAGGTGACGGTTGGGCAGCTTTGAGCGACATCGACACCAATGGTGATGGCAAAGTTGACGCCAAAGATGTGGCGTTTGCAGAAATCAAGGTCTGGGTTGACGCCAACAGCAACGGTGTTGCTGAAGAAGGTGAACTTCGTGGTTTGATCGAAGCAGGCATTCAAAGCGTCGATGTGGCACACGCCTATTCGAACACCACTCAAAACGGCAACATTTTGTTTGGTACAGGTCAATTCACAAAAGCTGACGGTAGCACCTCTGCTGTGACAGATGCGTGGTTTGAAGAAAGTCAGCTCTTGAGCTTGGACTTCACGCAAGTCGCAGACCAAGTGGCCGATATGACCGATGACAAAGCTCAAACGCTCAAACTCAGCTTGGAAGATTTGTTGGCTCATAGCGCAATCTATGGCGCCTTACAAATCTCTGGGGATGCAGCAGATGCTGTGCTGGTCGTCAATGGCTCGCAGCCAGTTGTGGCTCAAAGTCAAGTGGTGAATGGTCAAACATTCAATGCCTATGACTTAAACCACGACGGTATGAATGACTTGTTGGTACATCAAGCTATGCATCAGACTCAATTCGCTTGAATGTGATGTGTTTCCTAAATGCCCGGTTCGCCGGGCATTTTTTTAACATCAAGCATTGAGGAGTGTGGTCTGTATGCAACGCCGCAGTCTGCAAACCCGCGAAAACAAAGGGTCTAAATAGCGCTGACGGCCATGTTTGCTTCCGAAAAGAGCAAATACTTAACAGTTACTTAAATTACCTCATAAATACATAACAAAAGCCTCGTAAATCGTTGTTTATTAAAGCTTAATTGTGCTTTATAATACTAAACGTTTAAACCACTGGGGCCGACATGAAAGTTTTCATCAATCGAAAAGTTCTAAGCTTTGTTTTCTTTTTGAGCTTTGTCTTTGCGGCGCAAGCGCAAGAAGTTCATGACGTCACGGCACCTTTGGGCAAAGAGTTCAAGGTGCCGAATTTATTGGTGAAGCAGCAAAGTCGTATCGTCTTTTATCGACTGGCTACAGATAAAACTCCAGGCGCTGCAAGTATCTATATCGATGGTGTGTATCAAGCTTCCTTGCAGCGTGGGGCTTACTCACAAGTCTGCTTGCCACCCTCTAAGGTTGAGGTGTCTGCGCGAATGGTTGAGAACGGTCAAACCGTGCGCGATTCGTACGACATTGCAAATACCTTAGTGCTGGATGGTGGCAAAGACATCTTTGTGCAAGTGTTTGAAGAGGCCAATGGCCATGCACTGATGATGTCTGTGCGCCCCGAAAAGGCGCTGCCTGAGTTGGTGAAAACACGCGAACAGTTGCACACACTCTCGCGCGTGCCCAAAGCCGTTGCATGCCAAGACGCAGACAAACCAGCACCGAAACCGAAGAAGCCAAAGACCATCACTTTGGGGGCCGATGCTTTGTTCCCAATTGGCAAGTCGGACATCTCCACTATTTCGCCTCGTGGTCGAAAAATGTTGGACACATTAGTGGCGGATATCAAGAAAGAGTTTGGCACAGATGGCAGCGCGCGTTTGCATATCGTGGGTCATGCTGACAAGTATGGCAATCCAGCAAGCAACTTGGCTTTGTCCAAAGATCGTTCGGAATCAATCAAGACCTATTTGGCAGAAGGTGGCATACCTCGTTCAAGCATGACAACAGATGGTCGTGGCGACAAAGAACCTGTCGTGACCACGTGCGGTAAAGCACCCACCAAAGAAAACATTGCCTGCAACAAGCCTAACCGTCGCGTGGTGATTGAAGTGACTGTGACTAAACCCGTTGAAGAAAACAACTGAAGGAAACATCATGGCTAAAACATACAAAATTTTGGTGAATGACGGCAAAGGCACTGAAATCAAACCAGTGTCGGTTGTGCAAGGTGCGGGCGCCAAAGGTGACCCTGTACGCATGGTGGCAAAGCGTGGTTGGCGCTTTGAATTGCAAGATGACATCAAAGGCAAAGGTCTTGCCCCAGACCAAGTGCGTCTGAAACGCATGGGCAAGAACCTTGCAGTGATGTTTGATGGAAGTCAAAACGCAGATGTTGTGATTGAAGACTTCTACGCAGACAACAAAGACGATGACAAAGACAACGGCATGCCCATGTTGATCGGGCAAGCAGAAAACGGCGGACTGTATGAGTATGTCCCGCAAGATCCTGCTGCAAGCAGCATGCCCTCACAACTCAAAGATGGCAATACACCCGTGATCGCATCATTGGGTGGTGGTCCTTTGCCAACAGACTTCGTGTTGGCTGGCTTGCCATTGGTTGCAGCTGGCGGAGGCTTAGGAGGATGGTTGGCTGGCGGTGCTGCGGCAGCTGCTGCGGCAGCTGGAGGAGGCGGTGGTGGGGGCGCTGGGGGTGTTCTGCCGTCAGGTCAAACCGGTATGCTTAAACATGATGCTAAAAATGACACAGGGAAATCAGATCAAGACAGTTTGACAAATAACCAAAACCCAGTCTATACCGGCGTAGCCGAAAAAGGTTCAACCGTCGAAGTAACAGTCAACGGCGTTACATACAAAACCGTAGCCAACGCAGCCGACGGTACATACAGCGTTGAGCTAACAAACAAGGGCAATGTATTGCCAGATGGTGCCTATACGCCAACCATCAAAGTCACGAATGCTACAGGTAGCAGTACAGCGAATGGGGCAGCCTTCACTGTTGATCACAGTACTTTTACCGAGCCTAAACCCGTGAATCCGTTTGACTCTGGAGAAGTTGGTAAAACGGGGCTGCGCGTTGTTATCAACACTGATGAAAACAACGATGGCATCCTGAGCAGCGCTGATTTACCTACACCTGCAAGCAAGGTAACCGCCACAGTTGCCTTGACAACGGATGCTGCAGTGGGTGACATTTTGAGTGTTTCGGTCAATGGCGTACCAGCAGAAATCACGCTAACTGCAGATCACATTACGAACGGAAAAGTCGTGTTGTCTGGGTTGACTCCCCCCACAGAGGGCGCCGTTATTAAAGTCGAAGCTACCATCAAAGATGCAGCTGGCAACATCAGTCCCAGCACAGCGCAAGACAGCGCCACCGCTAATGCGGCGACATTAGCGGTTCGCATACAAACAGACGAAAACAACGACGGATATATCAACAAGGCTGAGTCTGACAAATCCAGCAAAGTGAGCGTGAAGGTTGAGGTGCCGTTGGCTGTTGTTGTTGGTGCCAAGATCAATGTCACAGATGGCACAACAAATGTAGAACATACCTTGACACAAGCAGAGGTCGATGCCAAATCGTTCACGTTGACAGATGCTTTTAACAAGCCATTAGAAGGCAAAAACATCATAGTCACAGCAAAGCTTACGGGAAGCGCTGATGCAACAGACAAGGCCAAGTTAGACACCAGTTCCTTTGTTGATCCTGTCAAACCCGACCCGTTGAATCCCGTAGATGCTAAAAAATCGGGCTTGCGCGTCAGCATCGATACAGATGCAAACAACGATGCTTTCTTGGACAACGCAGAATTGCCCGCTGACGTGACCAAAATTACCGCCACGATTGCATTGACCAAAGATGCCGCGGCAGGGGACATCATTACAGTCACCGCAACGGGTAACAAAACAAGCAACATCACGCTAACAGAAGATCACATCACTAGCGGAAAAGTTGTGTTGACTGATTTAATTGCGCCCGCCGAAGGCGCCGAAATAAAAGTCACAGCCAAAATTCAAGATGCCGCAGGCAATGTCAGCCCTTCATTAGCGGAAGACAGCGCCATTGCCAGTTCGGAAACACCTGGTGTTGAAATTTCGAACGATTTAAACAACGATGGCTTTATCAACAAAGACGAGTCAACCCCTACAAAAATAAGTGTCAAGGTCAATATACCCAGAACAGCCAAAGTCGGAGACACCGTCACGGTAAGTGATGGTGGCAACACGTCAGTTAATCACGTCTTGACTGCAGATGAAGTGACAGCCCGATCCTTTACATTGGCGGATGCGTTTACTAAGCCAGCTGAAGGCGGAAAAATCACAGTAAACGCAATCTACAACAGCAAGCAGGGTACAGATAGCGCGGTGCTGGATACGCAAGTGCCTAACGGCGGCGTGGCCCCCATGGTGACGATCACAACGGACAGCAATCCTGACGATGGGTTTGTGAATGCGACAGAGTTAAACGGTGCACAAGTATTTAATGTGCAAGCGACGTTTGACAAGACGAAGGTGGCGGTGGGCGATGCCGTGGTGTTCACTTCTGGAGGTGTTGAGCACAGAGTGGTGTTGGACACACAAGCCAAGGTGGATGCAGGAGTCGCCACAACGACGTACGACAAGCCACCAGAAGGCGGAACATTGACGGTCAGTGCGGTGATTCAAGACACGCACTTAAACAAATCAGCGTCATCGTCGGACAGTGCGGTGTTGGACACGCAAGCGCCTAACGGCGGCGTGGCTCCCGTGGTGAAAATCACAACAGACAGCAACCCAGACGACGGATTTGTGAATGCGACAGAGTTGAGCGGAGCAAACGTATTTAGCGTGCAGGCGACGTTTGACAAGACGAAGGTGGCGGTGGGTGACGCCGTGGTGTTCACCTCTGGGGGTGTTGAGCACAAAGTAGTGTTGGACACACAAGCCAAGGTTGACGCAGGAGTTGCCACAACGACGTACGACAAGCCACCAGAAGGCGGAACATTGACGGTCAGTGCGGTGGTTCAAGACACGCACTTAAACAAATCAGCGTCATCGTCGGACAGCGCAAAGCTTGATACCACGCCTCCCGTGGGCCAAACCTTAGAGCTAAAACATGATGAACCCAACGACACGGGCGTATTCGCAACAGACAACATCACGACCAACAAAGCTCCCGTTTTGACGGGTTTTGCGGAGAAAGGGGCGACTGTTGTCGTGAAGCTTAATGGTGTTACATACGAACCAATCACAGCAAGCGCGGTCGATGGTTCTTTTAGCCTTCAACTTTCTACAAGCAAAGAGCTTACTTCTGGTATGTGGAGGCCTGAAATCACGGTTACAGATAGTGTAGGCAATAGCAGCACAACATTTGGAACACCGTTCACTGTTACAGAACCAGCTGCAATCGATGTTGGGCAAAGCATAGGGATGCAAGGCCAAAATCGAGGTGATAGTGTGACTGTCAATGATCGAATAAAAGTGACTGATCAAGATAGTGGCGAACAGAAAATTAGCGGCACCTTAACGCAAGTAGGATTTTTTGGACAAATAAAGCTAAATGGACTTGCGACACCTTATGACGCAACATATGTTTTGGGGCAAGTAAGTGATCCAAGCGAACCAAATGATCCAAACCAAGCACTTAATGCTCTATTGGAAAGTCGGCGAAATACATTTTTAACGTCACCAGGCAACAAGGTTTATCACGATTTGTTTACGGTTATTTCGTATGATCAATCAACATCTGAAACGATAGACGTAGTGATAAATCAACCATCTGCATCGACCGCAGAGCATATTTATCACACTAGCACAGTTGCTGGGTTAAAGCTAACGGGCAGCACGAATATATCTGACACACTTGTTTTAGATAAACAAATGTCTTTTGATTTCAGTGGTCAAGCTGCAGAAGCTAATGTTAAGGGCATTGAAAGAGTAGACATTACGGGCGTTGCTAATAGCGGCAGCGCAAACTCCATCAAACTTAGTTTAGCTAGTTTGATGCAGGCAGATGTGGTGTCTGCTGTCGTCAATGGCCAGCCTACAAATGTTCATCGTTTGTTCATCGATGGCGATGCAAACGATGCGGTCTTGCTCAACAGCACATTGGGAATACAAAGCAATCATGTCGAGCCAATCCAAGGTACAGGTGTACTGTCTGGATACAACGTCTATCACTTTGGTGATGCCGAGCTGCTAATTCAGCGGTCCATAACCAACATCACGTTCACTGGTTAACGCACTCGCACCCGTCTATACGCCACTTGGCGTATAGACGGGCTGGCCTCCAGCATTTACGCTAAAGGCCTAACCACTACTCAACGTTTTCACGATTTGTAGGTACGCATGGAAATGTAAAGAGTACAATTGGTTTACAAGTTTTAATATTTCGAATTAGAAATTGATAGAAACTAGCAAATATGAAAACCAAAAACCAACAAATCAAATTGACATGCGTTGCGGCTGCATGGCTTGTCTTGGGTGTGCAGGCACAAGCGCAATCGTTCACGGATGTGGTTCAAAACGCGCTCACGATTTACCCTAGCATGTTGGCGGCCAAAGCCAAGACAGACGCGCAGCGTTCTGACATTGACCGCGCACGTGCGGCGCATATGCCGCAAATTAGTTATGGCTACACGCGCAGCAAATATGCCAATTCAGAGCTGCCTGCGTCGCTGCATTCCAAAATGCGCTCACCTTCAGCTAGGTTAAATCTGTGGTCAGGTGGTCGTATTGAGGCAGATGCGGAGCGTGCCGAGGCATTGACGCAAAGTAGCGAGTATCAAGAAGCGCTCACGCGTGATGATGTCGCCTTACTGGCTGCAGAGGCCTATATCAACTGGGCGCGTGCATTGGATATGTTTGATTTGGCATCTAAGAACTTGGAGTCACATCGCATCACGCTCAGTGACATACAAAAAATTGTGGATGTCGATACAGGCCGTCGCATCGATTTAGAGCAAGCGCAAGTTCGTATGGACAACGCAGCGCTTAGTAAGTTGCAGCGTCAGACAGAACTGCACCAAGCGCGTCAGCGTCTCAGCCGTTTTTGGCAAGGTGCGTTGCCTGCAAAACCTGTTGGTTTGAAGGAGGCGCTTAATTCCGCAGGCCGTTTGGGCCAAGTGCCGCAAACACCAGAGCAAGTGGCTGATGCCGTTTCGGATGAGTTGCCAGCCATCGCACAACAAAAAGCACAAGTAAAAGCGGCAGAGGCGGCGGTGAGCATGGCGCGTGGACAGTATTGGCCGACTGTGGATTTGACGTCGACGCGACAACTCAACGCGCTCAATACATTTCCAACAACCTATAAAGAAGACACGTTCACGCAAGTTCAAGTGAATATGCCGTTGTATAGCGGTGGTGCGACATCGGCAGGCGTGCGCACAGCGGTCAGTCAGCTGACTGCTGCACAAAACAGTTTGGAAGAAGCCCGCTTGTTAGCGCGTGAGAAAGCCAATTTGGCTTATCAAGAGTGGATCAACGCCCAAGGTCGAGCCGTGCAAGGTGAAAGCCAAGCGCGCGTGGGCGACAAAGTGGTCGAGGGGTATCGTTTGCAGTTCCGATTGGCACGCAGACAGTTATTGGATTTATTGAATATTCAAGCCGAAGCATTTGGCTATCAAAGCTCTGCTACGACGGCGTTTTACGACGAACAAATTGCCCGCGCCCGTATGTTGGCCGCTATGGGTGATTTGGCAAAAAGGTTTTAAGTCATGAGAACTCCTGAAAAAGCGGATGGCTCCGCGGATGCACTGTTGGTGTGTCTTGCATTGGTCGCAAAACAACTGGGAAATCCAGTCCATGTGCCAGCGATGCGTCAAGGTTTTGCATTAGATGATGCGGGACGTATTCCTTTAGAGGCGTATCCAGATTTGGCGCACCAACACGGCCTTCTTGCCGGTTGGACGCGCAAAAAGCTGGCTGAAATTCCAAGTTATGTGCTGCCTGTATTGGTGTCGTTGGTTGATGGCCGTGCTTGCGTGTTACGAGCGATTGAGGGCAATACGGCGGTGGTCTGGTGGGCTGAATCCGGCGCACAAGACGATCGGGTGTCACTTGATCAGTTGCAAGGACTGGCTCGCGAAGAAATTTTGATTGTCAAGTTGCCACCTACGCGTAGCGACCAAACATTGGCACCGATGCAAGGTGCCGCATTCAGCTGGTTTTGGGGTACGTTGTGGCGCTTCCGTCACTTCTATGTGGAGTCAATGATTGCCACGGTTGTGGCCAACATTCTGACTTTGGCGAGCGTGTTCTTTACGATGAACGTGTACGACCGTGTCGTGCCAACGCAAGCGTATGCCTCTTTGTGGACGTTAGCGATTGGTACAGCCGTTGCCATCGTCATGGAGTTCATCATGCGTTGGCTCAAAGCCCGCTTGGTAGACCTTGGCGGCAAGAAGGCTGATTTGGCGATCAACGCTACCTTGTTGCGAGAAATCATGTCGATTCGTTTAGAGAATCGTCCCCAGTCAGTGGGTATGTTCGCGAGCTCAATGCGTGACTTCGAATCGCTGCGTGATTTCTTTTCATCGGCATCCTTGGTGGTGTTGGCTGACATGCCGTTTGTGTTGATGTACTTGGCCTTAATTGCCATTGTGAGTGGTCCGATTGCTTGGATCCCTGGCTTGGCCGTGCCTGTGCTCATCATTCAAGGCTTGTGGGCTCAAAAGCCACTCATGAAGGCCATGCGCGCCAACATGAAAGAGTCAGGTGACAAGCAAAGTGTGTTGGTCGAATCGGTGCTGAATTTGGAGTTGCTCAAGGCGCATAACGCCGAGAGCTATTTGCAACGTCGTTGGGAAGCCTCTAACAAAGCAGGTTCCGATTCGTATAAAGAAATTCGCTCAGTCACCAACTGGATCATGGGCTGCACAACTGCTGTTACGCAATTGGTCACTGTGGTGATGGTGGTCGCGGGGGTGTACATGATTCACGCCAATCAGTTGACATTAGGGGGGCTGATTGCCTCTGTGATCTTGGCCGGCCGCGCACTGGGCCCATTGGCCGGTGTGATGTCGTTGGCTTCCCGTTACCAACAGGCCGTGTCATCACTGGAAACATTAGATGGTTTGATGAAACGTCCACGTGATCGCATTGCTGGTCGCACCTATGTGATTCCTGAAAATGTGAAAGGTGGCCTAGAGGCTCAGGCCGTAGAGTTTGGATATCCGGGCGAACATGCCATTCCCGTGATCAAACGTTTGTCGATCAATGTTGAACCTGGTCAGCATGTGGCACTGTTGGGGCGTGTTGGCAGCGGCAAAAGTACCTTGTTGCGTTTAATGGCGGGTTTGTACACGCCACTCGGTGGCAGTGTGCGCTTGGACGGCGTGGAGATGCAGCAAATTGAACCAGCCGAAATGCGCAGTTGCATGGGTTACGTTGGTCAAGAGCCCCAGCTGTTTATGGGCACTTTGCGCGAAAACATGGTCTTGTCTGAAACATGGATCAGCGACAGCAAGATCATTGAAGTTTTAAAGTCATTGAAGTTGTATGACATGGTGGCGGCTCACCCACGTGGTTTGGATATGCCCATCACGGAAGCCGGTGGTGGCTTGTCTGGTGGCCAACGTCAACTGCTGTCAATTGCGCGCATGATGCTGCGTGACCCGCAGTTGGTGTACATGGATGAGCCCACTGCCAACATGGATGGCAACACCGAAGCGCATGTGATTGCCGTGCTTAAAGAGTGGCTCAAGGGGCGGACATTGATGATGTCTACCCATCGCCCGCAATTGCTAGAGTGGGCAGATGTGGTGGCAGTGATTGAAGCTGGCCAATGCGTCATGATCGGCCCCAAGCAGGAAATGATTGAAAAATTGTCGCGCGGCATTGACGTGAAGACAGGCGGAGCATCAGCATGAAAGACACCGTAATGGCTTATTGGGCCAAAGCCAAATCTCTTTGGGCCAATCTTTGTGAGCTATGGCAAGACGATAAAAAAGCAGCAGGCTTTGGCGTACGTACCGTTGAGGATGATGAGCGTGAAGCGAGTCGAATTCTGGTTTGGTCTACAGCCGCCACCTTGTTCTTTGGTTTGATTTGGGCTGGTTTTTTCAGCTTGGATGAAATCACACGAGGACAAGGAAAAGTCATTCCATCAAGCCGTGAGCAAGTGATTCAAAGTTTGGACTCTGGCGTCCTTCGCGAAATGTTGGTGCGTGAGGGCGATGTGGTCGAGAAGGACCAAGTGCTGCTGCAAATGGACGATGCACGTTCAGGGGCTGGCTACCGTGAGGCGAACGAGAAATATGTGTCATTGCTTGCAACGGCTGCACGTTTACGCGCTGAAGCCAATGACACGCCATTGGCTTTCCCGCCAGAGTTGAAAAATGAGCCTCAACTCATTAAGCAAGAAACACACGCATATAAAGCGCGTAAAAAAGCATTGATGGAATCATTAGAGGCGACAGATGCCTCGCTGGCTGCTATCACGCGTGAAATCACACTCACCGCGCCGTTGGTCAAGGGTGGCGTGATGTCAGAGGTCGAGTTGCTTCGCTTGAAGCGTCAGCAGGCTGATTTGATGGGGCAACGCGCTGAGCGTAAGAACCGCTACATCACCGATGCGAACAATGAATTGACCCGCGTTTCTTCCGAGTTGTCGCAAACCAAAGAAAACGCTTCTGCGCGTGAGGATGCGTTTCTACACA
>ERZ650301.160-NODE-160-length-16748-cov-3.582939_pt1 | contig 16748 bp, 15 predicted proteins | sample MGYA00376237_ERZ650301 | MGnify/ENA primary metagenome ERZ650301 (study PRJEB26733, sample SAMN07839255) | wastewater metagenome | biome: small river; feature: stream; material: water | place: USA: North Carolina | collected 2016-04-05 ...
ACATCAAAAACCCCGTTATCCACGACACCACTTGATGACGCAATGCTGCCGGCATTAGAAAGCCAAAGCTCAGCACCCGCATCAATGGTTGTGCTACCGGTATAGGTATTATTACCCGTCAACTCGATACGACCCTGGTTACCTGCTACCGAATTGGTAATTATCAAGCTTCCTGGCGTACCATTCACCGCGTCAGATACCATACCGCTAAACACGGCGATTTGAGCATTCTGGTCAATTGTGCCGCCGTTATTGCTGAGCGTGAAGTTATCAGCCACGGCCACGGTTGCTCCCGGCGTTGAAGGCGATACCGCCAACGTACCACCATCGAATACCGGATTCACGTTTGAAGTACCGGATCCACCGACCAAATCAGCAGTGTAATAAGTTTGGCCAGCATTAATATTTGTAGGCGTAGGCAATGCCGTCACCGCCAAATCCCAACAGGTAAGCGAACAGTTACTCCCATCAACAAGCTTCCACTGATAATTGCTAAAAGTGGTCCATTGAGTGTGAATACTGCTGTAGTTATTGATCAAACCGCTACCGATACCACTCAGCACATTGCTGTATGTCACCACGTTTGATCCAGTAATGTCTGTAAATGGCGAGCCTGTCGCAATGCCAAAATTCATTAGACCGCTAACCGATTGCATGTATAGCTGACCATAACTGGACTGCGAAGTCACGTATGTCCGGTAGTTCAAATATGGCTGTGATCCGCTACCAACAAGAGTACCTTTAAAAGTTAGCGCTGTTGTTGCTGCGCTCAAACCATCACCACCCTGCGCATTGATGAGTGTCGCAATAGAACCACTTGTATTATCAATGCCCACACTACCGCTGATCACCCCCATATTGGTGAGCGTCGTGATGTTCCCTCTGTTCACAATACCAGCGGCATCTGCTGCACCATTTACACCGCTACCCCCCAAGATTGTGCCGCTATTCATCAAGGACGTAATTGTCCCTTCGTTCAGAATACCTGCACCACCAGCTCCACCCACCGCACCATTACCACCATTACCCCCAGTGATATAGCTATAGACATTGTTTTGAATTGAGGTAGCCGTACTACCGATGACAATAGCAATACCAGCGCCGCCAGCACCACCATTGCCGTTCCCAATTGACCCTGCGCCACCAGCACCACCTACACCGCCAAGGATTTGCCCGGAGTTATCAATAGAACCGTATGCTGGATTACCATTTATTCCTATTAAGATACCAGCGCCGCCAGCACCTCCGGCACCACCGTTTCCGGCATTACCATGACCACCCATGCCGCCCGTACCACCGACGATCGATGCAAGGGCGTTATTAACAACCGTTGATATCTCGCCATTCCCCGGTCTAACAAGTGCGATACCCGCTCCCCCTGAGCCACCCTGGCCCCCATTCGTTGCCCCGATGCCGCCTTCACCGCCTACACCACCGACTATCTGCGAGTAATAATACTGACCATCACCATTCGTAATTTCCAGGTAATTGCCTAGGATACCGGCTCCCCCAACGCCACCAGTGAGACCAACCCCCGTAGTTGAGTTCGCACCTGCACCACCTACACCCCCACGAATTAACGCACTATAGACTCCAGATGTACTGTAGTTATAACCGCCAGAGTTACGCACACGCGTATCTACTCCAGCCGTTGTGGTTGTTGCATTGATACCGGCGCCACCAGCTCCGCCCGGTAATACCGCGTCAGTAGCTGATATACCACCATCGCCACCCAAGATTTCACCGCCATTAGTAATACGGGTTGTGTTATCTGAATTTACTCGAACACCCGCGCCACCCGCGCCACCCGCACCACCATAGCCGCCGTTGTACCCCGCACCACCGGCACCTCCCACGCCGCCCTGCACCGTTGCATTGAAGTAGTTAGTAAGCTGGTTACGGCCTACTAAAAACTCAATACCGGCACCGCCATTGGCACCGGTGGCAGAGGCAGTTGCAGGTGCAGATGCACGACCGCCGGTGCCACCAATACCGCCTCGGATTGTTCCTACTGATCCGTATTGATCACCGTTAAAGATCTGTGCCGAACCCAATTGTGATGCCGAAATACCCGCACCACCGGCACCGCCTGAACCTGCTGTTAAACCATCACCACCAGTGCCGCCGTTACCACCAAAAATTCCACCGTAACTGGATCCAGCGTTGTTATAAATGTAACTTAAGCCCTCCTTCAAACGGATACCCACGCCACCAGCACCGCCAGCCGCACCAGGGTTATCGAAGTTTGAACCGGCGTTACCACCTGCTCCGCCCGCTATCGTTGCACCATAATGGTTTACAACATTGATGCCATTAGCGCCCGCCGCGAACTGAATACCATCGCCCCCGGCACCACCGCCTCCGTTAACCCCTACATAGTATGAGTTAAATCGGGTGCCTAGGCCGCCATCGCCGCCATTACCACCAGTAATGCTGCCAAAATTATCAAGATGCGCAGATGGTGCATCGATAAAAACACCATGACCACCCGCACCGCCCGCCCCACCGTTTGCAGCATACGGCGTATAGGAAACTGAGTTGCCACCTGCGCCGCCATCACCACCTTGCAACACACCGCTTGATTGGTTGCTGATGTAGGCCGAATTATTGCCAGAGACAGTCAACGCATTACCGCCAGCGCCACCAGCCCCTGCTTGAAAGCTGCGATGAGGAACCTGCGTATTTGTTAAATAATAAGCGCCACCCCCCGTGTCGCCACCGGTGCCACCTGCACCGCCAATTATGGAACCATAGTTGGTCAGTGTTTCATTACCTGTCATTGGCACCATGACGAGACCTGCACCACCCGCCCCACCACTGCCACCATCGCCATTGCCATAGCCACCAGCACCACCATCGCCGCCCTGGATAACTTTCCCATAGTTATTGGTGACACTAAAGCCTTGAGCAAAGATGCCCGCACCACCACCACCACCACCGCCAGATGCATTGGTATAGCCGGATACGCCAGTCGAAGGGTCATAGGTATTACCTGCACCACCATCACCGCCACGACCACCCGTCACATCATAAGCAATAGTGGCCGATAGACCTCCAGCAAACTCATACAGGACCACACCTGCACCGCCACCACCACCACCGCCACCGCCTCCATAAGCGGTATTTGGGTTGGTAATGGTAGAACCACCCGCGCCGCCTGCACCCCCTGTGTATGTTTGGGTGGTACCAACTATTGTCGTAGTAAAAATTGTCCCAGCAGCACCACCGCCGCCGCCCCCTGCTCCGGCAAAATCATTACCTGGCGTGGAAGTCACACTAATATTCCCGCCTGGAGACCCTGGGCCACCAGCAGTTGTGCCCGCCTGTCCGACAGTGCCACCTGCAATATAACCGCCTGCGCCGCCAGCACCACCATCGCTACCAGCCACCCCGGTGGAAGAGACACTCCCTGCACCACCACCACCGCCGCCACCAATATCTTGGTTTTGAGATAAATTAAGCCAATCTACGGTATTGCTGCCTCCAGCACCCCCAGCGCCACCGCCGAAACTGCTGGTATCGCCGTTACCGCCCGCGCCATTGGTGCTGTTACCATCAGACCCAGCCGCATACGAGTTCGTGGAAACCACAGCAACAATACTCATAAGCGCTAACGCAAGCACCTTGCGTTTCAATGCCGGCGCTGTGCTCGCACCCAGTTCACCCGTAACGGTGACAGTCTTAGAGCCTGGCATCTTGGAGTTTGACTTTACAAACTCGGCAACCACCTGAACAACGCCCTTGGCACGATTAAACACCAGACGGTAGGATTTATTCATAGATATCTCTCAACAGCTAATTCAAATAAGACTGGAAAAAATCAGACGATCAAAACGCCTTCGCGCTGGTTAGCGGCCTCTGCCCAAAAAGCATCTTTCAAATAGCGATTGAAGACATCCGGGGGAAGCACCGTCTTGCGCTGCTGATTGACAATGCGTGGCTTTATTTCATGCAACCCTGGCGTGCCGGCTTTTAGATCAAACTCAGTGGCATCGAATTCGATGTTTTCAAAATCATGCTCAAAGGGTGCTTCGCCGATAAATTCGTACAGGGCGTTAATTGCCTTCTTGGGATCTGCAACGAGCGTTTCGTACTGCAGCAACATCAAACGCCCAGCAGCAAATTCGCCGAAATAGGCTTCTTTAAGTGCATTAAAGGCGTAACCGACCATGCCATCACCTTTGGCGACGGCTTCGCTTCGGTTGTAAACCGTACCTCCAGCCATGTAGCCAAAAATGGATGACGGTTGAAAGACGTTTTTTTGGACTAAGCGTTCAATGCTGTCGATCACCCAGGGCATTTGCCGCACACAGGCAATGACTTTGCTGTGTGGATGGAGCTCATTAAGCAGCGACATACGCGCACACCAGGAACGGCTCGTATCAAAAACCACCTCTGCAGTGCTATCGGCGTAATAGCTATCAAAGACTGATTTGATGACGCTACGTCGTTTGTCGTCGTCAATAAAGACGGAAAATTCGTTTCTCGCGCTGAGACTAGACAACAATCCGCCCACCAGACCCGCTACCGGCCCACTCATATTGGCGTGAAACTTTGGGTTCTGTTTCAGGATTGCGGAAAGGAGGGTTGAACCAGATCTGGGTAACCCGGAAATAAAATGGAATTTCGGCATAAACGGCCCTCAAATACGAACCTGTGAATGCTAAAAGCCCTATGATTCAATGGAGTTAAGTGTTGTTATGAATTTCAAATTGATTTGTATGGATTCTCTGTGACTCATACATGAACCCCTGCTTTCCATGTAGATTGGCACCATGAACAAGCATGCACAGACCAGCATTTCTTTTGATTGGTTAATCGCACCCGAATCAACCAATGCATCACTCAGTGATCACTTGGAATCAGCAAAATGGATTCCCTACCCGTTTCCACCCGAGGTGGGCCACGGTGGTGGTGAGGCCTATGAGTTGGTAACGGGTATGGTGATCTTTAAGGGTGAGTCACATTTCACCGATGCAGTACGCGGCCAAATGGTGTCTTTGGCCGAGGTGAATATGACGCTTAAAGAACCGAGTTTGATGGTGCAATCGCTGATACGCGGCCAGGCACTTATTAACGATTTAGATAATGGGCGGCAATATCTTTATAGCCGGGGCAATGACATCTATAGATTTACTGATGCGATACGGCTGATTCCTGCACATGACAGTTCGACCACCGTAGAGGTGATGACGCTGCTGATTGGCGAGAGCGTGCTGGCCACGTTATTGGGTGTAGGTCAGGCCAATACATTATTGAAGCGCCTGGGTCTACTCCCCCCACCCCAGGTACACGTTCGCCCGACGCCGGGTTATGTGACCAAGCCGCTGCATACGGCACTGGATGAGTCACTGCGTGGGCCGTTAAAAATGGTCGTAGCTCAGGCACGCACGCTGGAATATCTGGCGGCGTTGAGTCAATCGGTTCAAGAACCCGCCAGAACCAAGTCAGTCGGTCAGGATAAAAAACTGGTACATCGTTTACACGATTACCTGATGCAGTTGGAAGGCGGCATGCCGACTTTACTGGAACTATCTTCAAGCTTTGGCCGGTCGGCGCAGTTGCTTAACGATGATTTTGTGGCCGAGTATGGCGAATCGATCTACGGGTTTATGCAGGAACGCCGGATGCAGCAAGCGCATGAAGCCATTTTAAAAACCGATATTGCGCTGAAGCAGCTTTCCGAGCGTATGGGCTATACCCATGTCAGTAATTTCAGTGCAGCATTCAAGCGCCGCTTTGATTATGCGCCGGGATCACTGCGTAAAACATCAACGCCGCTCCTCAAGCGCTTGGGATAAACCCCTCATCACCCTGGTGCTTGCGCTCAAACTTTAGGAAGTTGTAGTAGCCGCATTTCTTCCCGCCCGGGAAATCCCGACAAACGGATGGGCGGGCTTCATAGATGGTGCAGCGACGCTTTTCTGGATCAAGAAACTGGCAGGTCGATGCGTAGATATCATCTTTGCGATGGCGCAGGATCTGTTCGCGAATCTTTTCAGAGCCGTCCTCCGCGTCAAACTTGTAGGCACGGGTGAATTTGAGTTTGGCCTCTGCGGTCGATACGCCAAAGTGATCGGCCAGGCGGACGATGTCTTTTTTGGTGACGACGATCCTTGGGTAACTACAGCAATAGCCAGGGCATTGGCTGCAGTCGTAACCGGTTTTGGCTTTCGTCATGATATGTACGCTGGTGCTTAAACGACGATGGTGGGCGCTTCACCCGGCTGGCTGGCACGAATGACGCCGATCCGGCTGACTGTTTCACCCGCTTCAACCAGTACTTTACTGACGGCGTCGGCGTTTTCCGGGGCGACAACAATCACCATGCCGATACCGCAGTTGAAGACGCGATGCATTTCATCGTCGGCGACGCCACCGGCCTCTTGCAGCCAGCTGAACAGGGCAGGACGTTCCCAGCTATGGCGCTGAATTTCTGCCGTCAGTCCAGCTTGCAAAATACGGGGCACGTTCTCTGTGATGCCACCGCCCGTGATATGGGCCAGACCCTTAATGGCGTTAGGCAGCGCAGCAAAAGCAGCCAGCACCGATTTGACATAGATACGGGTGGGAGCCATAACCAGATCGCCCAGCGGTTGCTCATCTAGCAGATCCGTAGGCTTGGCACCGCTGCGTTCGATAATTTTACGAATGAGCGAGTAACCGTTGGAGTGCGCACCGCTCGAAGCGAGGCCCAGAACAACGTCACCAGCCTGAATGCGGGTGCCATCAATAATGGCTGATTTTTCAACGGCACCGACGGCAAAACCGGCCAGATCGTATTCGCCGGCCGGGTACATATCCGGCATTTCGGCGGTTTCTCCGCCAATCAGTGCCGCACCGGCCAGCTCACAGCCTTTGGCAATACCACCGACGACGGCGGCTGCGGTTTCCACATCCAGCTTGCCGCAAGCAAAGTAATCGAGGAAGAACAGTGGTTCGGCACCCTGCACCAGAATGTCATTGACGCTCATGGCCACCAGATCCTGGCCAATGGTGTCATGGCGGTTCCAGGCAAACGCCAGACGCAGCTTGGTGCCCACGCCATCGGTGCCAGAGACCAGGACTGGCTCTTTGTATTTCTTGGAAATTTCAAACATGGCCCCAAAGCCGCCAATACCGGCCATGACGCCTTCACGCATGGTGCGCTTGGCGAGCGGTTTGATGCGCTCGACCAGTTCGTCGCCCGCTTCCATATCCACACCGGCGTCGCGATAGGAGAGCCCAGCCGCGCCAGCACCGGCTTTGGCGTCATGGGCAGCAAACAGTTGGCGAGCAGGCTTGAGCGGGCAAAACATGAGCGATCCTTAAAGCGAGATAACGACGCGTGGTCAGCGTCTGGGGCTGAATGCCGTGTAAAATAGCGCCTTCTGACTTTTAAAGCCAGACACGCGCGGTTACTTAATACCGCGAATTGTAACCGATGAGGATGCAACCTGCCTGACGATGCAGGTCACCATGCAACAACTGCTGCTCGACCTTCTACCTGACCAGACGCCATCGCTCAGCCATTTTCTGCCGGGCGACAACGTCGAATCCCTTGCCGCTCTGGAAAACTGGCGCCAAAACCCGGTGCCTGCCTACCCCGCCAATCTGTTTGTGATGTGGGGCCCAGCCGGGTGTGGCAAATCATTTCTGACACAGTGCCTGACCGGTTCTGGCTTTAGCCCATTGCCGCTGCCCGACATGCTGTTACCCGCGCCCGATCAGGGCTGGGTACTGGATGATGCACAAAGTCTGGATGCCGAGGCCCAGCAGGATCTGTTTCGCCATCTGGTGCGCCTGGCCCATGCCGGCGAACGCCTACTGGTCACGCTGGATCTGCCACCAGACGCACAAACCGGTTTGCGCGAGGATGTCCGCACCCGTCTGGGGGCGGGGCATATATATCGCCTGGCCCCGCTCAACGAATCTGCCCAGCGGCAATTGTTAGCACAACGGGCTGCGCACCGTGGCTGGCAACTCACGCCAGAGGTGCTTGATTACCTCTACCAACGGGCCCCGCGCGATCTTTCCAGTCTGGCCGGATTGATTCGCCGACTGGATGAGCTATCGCTTGAACAGAAACGGCGTATTACGCTGCCGCTGCTCCGAACGGCTCTGGCCGAATCTACTGTGACTGCAGACTAATTTATGACGCAACAACGCACCCTCGCCCTGTTTGATCTCGATAACACGCTTCTGAATGGCGACTCAGATTTCGAATGGGCACAGTTTCTGATCAGCAAGGGCGTGGTCGATGCCGAGCTGCAGGCTGCCAAAAACGCCCAGTTCTACGCCGACTACAAAGCAGGCACGCTGGATATTCATGCCTTCCTCGATTTTCAGCTGGCTCCGCTGGCCCGCCATGAGCGCGCGCAGCTCGACGCCTGGCACCTCGAGTTTATGACCCGGCACATCCGCCCGATCATGCTGGACAACGCCCGCGCCCTGGTCAACGAGCATCTGGCCCTGGGCCACTTATGCGCCGTGGTCACGGCAACTAATGCCTTTGTCACGGGCGAGATTGTCCGTGAATTTGGTATTCCGCATCTGATCGCCACCATACCGGGGGTTGATCAGGGGCAGTTCACCGGACAACCGGTCGGCACGCCTTCGTTTCAACAAGGCAAAATTACCCGGGTGAATGCCTGGCTAGAATCCTTAGGGCTCTGGCAAGGCAGCTTTGCTACGCGCTGGTTCTACAGTGATTCGCACAACGATCTGCCGCTGCTAGAGTGGTCCACCCACCCGGTGGTGGTCGATGCCGACGATATGCTGCAGGCTAAATCCAAAGCACAAGGCTGGCCCTCGATTAGCCTGCGTGATGACCGCACCCCTGCCGCCCTCTTTCAACAGATTGGTCTTGCCTCATGATTCGCCGTTTCGTTAAAAAGATGTTCAAGCGCCAGACGGCCCCTGCCGTGCAACGCGAGGCCACCATCATTCCGCTGAAGACACATGGCATTACGCGTGACATGTTGAGCCGCGGCGCAGAACGGGTCTGTGAGGACCTCGAACGTGCCGGTTACCAGGCATTTGTGGTCGGTGGTGCGGTGCGCGATCTCCTGCTCGGCCGTGACCCCAAGGATTTTGATATTGCCACCAGCGCCACGCCGGAACAGGTGCGCCGTTGCTGTCGGCGCTCCCGCATTATTGGTCGTCGCTTCCAGATCGTGCATGTCATGGTGGGACAAGAGCTGATTGAAGTCACCACCTTCCGTGCCTTGCACGATGATGAAGATGCCTCGGCCACCGATGAACATGGCCGCGTCTTGCGCGACAATACTTTTGGCTCGCAATCCGACGATGCCGCGCGGCGCGACTTTACGGTCAATGCCCTGTATTACGATCCGTATGACGAGACCATTCATGATTATCATCAGGGCTACAGCGATCTGAAGCAGCGCACCTTGCGCATGATTGGCGAACCGACACTACGTTACCGGGAAGACCCGGTGCGTATGCTGCGCGCCGTGCGCCTGGGTGCAAAGCTGGGTCTGGACATTGCACCGGATACGCGCAAGCCGATACGTGAACTGGCCGATCTACTCGACAACGTACCGCCAGCCCGTCTGTTCGACGAAATGCTCAAACTGCTTACCTGTGGCGATGCCCTCGCCTGCCTCAAGCGACTGCGGAGCGAGGGTTTGCATCATGGTGTGCTACCCCTGCTCGACGTGATTCTGGAGCAACCGCTCGGCGAGCGTTTTGTGGAACAGGCCCTCACCAATACCGACCAGCGGATCCGTGAAGGCAAAACCATTTCTCCGGGCTTCCTGTTTGCCGCGCTGCTCTGGCATGAAGTCCTAGCGCACTGGAACAAGCGCAAAGCCAAGGGAGAAATCTCGATTCCGGCGCTGTATGCAGCCATGGATGACGTGCTTAACCGCCAGGCGCAGAAGCTGGCGATCACCAAGCGTCTGGTCGGTGACATCAAGGAAATCTGGTCTCTGCAACCACGCTTTGAACAGCGCAGCGGCAAGCGCCCTTATGCCTTGTTGGGCCATGCCCGCTTCCGCGCCGGTTATGACTTTATGCTGCTGCGTGCACAGACTGGAGAGATTGATCAGGAACTGGGTGACTGGTGGACTAAATTCCATGATTCGGATGTAAGCGTCCAGGAGTCTCTGGTGGCGACTGCGCCCCAGGATACCAACGCGCCCAAGAAGCGTCGCCGACGTAACAATAACCGTCGGCGCAGCGGTAGTGCTGCTGGTGACACCCAGAGCACACCTGATCAGGCCGGGTAATGACGCACGCTTTGTCACACCTTGCCGTGATTGGGCTGGGGGCCAATCTGGGTGATGCGCGCGCGACCCTAGAACAAGCCGTGGCAAGCCTGGAGAGCCATCATGAAACAAGCGGGTGGCAGGTTTCCCCCTGGTACCAAACGGCACCCATAGGTTCGGATGTCGAACAGCCGGATTACATCAATGGCGTCGCGGCGTTTCGTACGTCACTAGCACCCGCTGCCGTGATGCAATGGCTACTGGACACAGAGCGTCAATTCGGTCGGGACCGCAGTTGCGATGTTATGCGCAATGCGGCACGGTCTCTGGATCTTGATTTATTACTTTACGACGCAGAAACTATCCGCAGCGATCTCCTGGTGTTGCCCCATCCGCGGCTTCATGAACGGGCTTTTGTCTTGCGTCCGTTGCTGGATATTCTGCCGAATGCCGAAGCCCCTTTACTCGGCCGCCTAGATCAGTACCTAGCGAATGTTGCGGATCAGGCCATTAACCGCTTAGAAAGAAACAATCGTTCGTAACCCCAACACGGTTGCATTGGGAATCGACAATTGATTATTCTGCGGTTGCGGGGCTCTGGCCCCAGGGTTGATCACATAGGTCACAAAGGGCTGAATAGCCAGCCAGGGGGAAATCACCGCTTGGTAATCCAGTTCAATAAATGATTCAAAGTTAGGGATAGGTTTATTGCTGCCCTGATATTGATTTTCGTAGCGAACATTATTGTTGTAGCTGGCGCTCATATTCATATAGGCAAAACCAATGGCGCACTGATCCAACGGCCGCCCGTCTATCAAGCCGGTATAGGCCAAGCCCCCCTCTACAAACCAGTTCACCTGATTACGGTCACTTTGCGGGCTGATGTGGACACTAGCAAACACATTGGGACCCTGGTTGTCGGTATTTGCATCTCGCCAGATCGCCTGGTCCAGGCTGGCGTACAACGAGTAATTGCCCTTAAGGCTTTGCGGCGTGCCATTTGAGCTTGGGGAGGCCAAGGGCATCCCATCACTGGCCATACTCAAACTGTCAAAGCGTTGGGAGTTGTACCACCCCCCGAACTTATAGGTTCCCGGCATCCCGCCTTTACCTTGGGGATTCAGGTTATAAATCGCTTCACCAAAACTCAGCACACCCTGGCCCAGTGGAAACGCTAAACCATTGGTGTTGCCATTTGGATTTTTGCCCATGGGATTACCGTTAAACACGGCCCCCTGCAGCGTCCAGCGTTCACTGGGTGTCAGGATCACTTGCGCCCCAGGCACGGCATTCGGATAAGTCGGGCCTGAGCCCGGTAGATTTTGCGCCCAGATGGCGGGCCAACCCCAGGTGCTGTTGACCATAAAGGCAGCCGATTCGATGGTGTCAAAGTTCAAATCGGCTTCGATCTGACCTACTTTAATCGCCAGAAATTCATCAAAGAGTTTTTGCTGAAACCAGAACTCCCCCATCTTTGCCCCCGCTGGTGCATATTCGGTATTAGTGACGGTCATGATGTTCTGGAGATTCGTCTGGCTAATCCCTTTGCCCTGAACCACATAAGCCGCGATGTGCGCAGTGCTTCCGGCCCACCCCACTAGCTTGCTTAAATCCATGTCAACTTGCGGCTGAAACAAACCATCGTATTGGACACTACGCTTTACACCACCGTTGATATTACCCACGACATCCGAGGTTTGCGTTAATGTGAAAACAAGTCCTTGATCCTCGAGACTGCTCCGAACACCGCCCCAATCTCCAGTGAGCGAAGGTCGCACATAAAAACCGTCCGGGTTATCTTCTGATGCCGATACCAATAGCGGCGCAGCACACAAAAGTGCAGCGCCCAAATAGGTTACATAGCTAACATAGCGGCGGCATACGATCAAAAACGATACCTACAAAGCAATCGGGCAAAAGGCGTTTCGTGTGAACAAGACACAACCATGAAGAATTATGAAGGCGACGCGTTAATTTTTTATGACATTTGCCGACGGGTTAATGTCAGGCGCATCCCCGCTTCGCTCGTCTTTCGCAACTTCCAAGTCAATGCTAGGCGCGCCCTGAATAGGCACATCACAGCGAATTACCGCTGGTTCCCAGTTTTCAAAAAAACTATAAGCTCTGATACGACCTTCTCCATAGATCGTTACTTTCTGGTGGGCAACCCCTTGGTATAAGCCTTCCCAGACATATGCTGTCTGGACAGACTTTGCTGTGAAGCGCAGTTTATTGAAAATGCTGTCGCGACTAGTCTGTGCAAAATTTCTGGCGAAAGCCACACAAGCCAAGAGTTCGGGGCGTTTACGAAATAATTCCTGCTCGGCAAATAAAGACTGATAGCGTTCGTTATATTTGGTGGGTACGCGACCAGCAAACGCACTGGTTGTCACCGAAGCAGTTATGAGGATCAGCAGGCCCCTCGATAGCTGACGCCTCATGTTCAGAAAACAAAAACTCATGAGCCATTTCCTTTTTTGGCCGCGCGACCATCATAAGTTTTCTTGGTAACCATGCTGTTAAGCGCAGGGGCAACCATTTCATAGACCACGGGATGCAATCCGGGTTGAACGCCAATTGCAGTTGGGTTTTTTAAGGCCCAGGTCAGGAACTGCCTGGTTTCGATCGCATCAGAAATATCCTCAGGCACTAGCTTCATCTGTCCGTACACCACGGACATGATCGGCCACACCAACTTACCGCGCACATTGGCATGGCTAAAGTTGACAAAATCTCCCTGCCCATTCTGGAGCTGCGCTGTCGATAAATTGAATGCAGCTAGATTCATGGCTGGTTGAAAGCCAACGGCCCCCGGGGTATCCATCACCCGCTGCGCTGCACTGCGGCTGTCTTTTTCACCTTCACCGAGCGGCCAGATGAGCCCTGACCCGATGCCAATTTGCTCACGCCAGGCGGTAGAACCTGCCGCCAGATAGCGCGTAAAATTCAATGTCGCAATCGAACCATCAGACTGCGCAATCGGCGCAATCAGAAGCGGCGGCAATCTAAGCTCAGGGTTAATGTGAACTATTTTAGGATCATTCCAACGGGTAATGCGCCCACTATAGATTTCTGCCAGAACTTCCCCGTTCAAACGTAGTGTATCGGCGGGAATACCTGGCACATTCGTCACGACGGCCACCCCGAAGGTGAATAGAGGAAACTGGAAAAGACCCATTTGTTGGAGTCGGTAGTCTGGGCTCGGATATGCCACCACTGCAAGATCATAAATACCCACAAATAATTCTGAGGTTGATACGTCTTCGAGCGCATTTGTATAAGACGCACGGATGCCCGTTGCCGCTGTAAAACCTGTGGCCATCTGCCTGACGGTTGGCGCGACCTCAGCGGACCCGATGGCTTCGACATTGCCCCAGGCAAGCGGTGGTGTTGTCAGTCCGAAAAAACCCAGACAAACTAACCCTGCCCGTAAAAAATTACGTATCATCACTAGCACCTAAGTTGTGGCACAAAAAACGCGGGTGTTTGTGAATATTGCACACCATTGTTTCCGCCATCTTAAACTGAATCGACTACACCATGTCTGCACAAACCACTGCCCGTCGCCTTACCCCACTCGATCTTGCCCGACAGAATGAACGTGGCGAAAAGATCGTCATGCTGACGTGTTATGACGCCACGTTCGCACGCGTTTCCGAAGCCAGTGGCGTTGATGCGCTTTTGGTCGGTGATTCACTCGGCATGGTCCTGCAAGGCCATGACTCTACCTTACCCGTCTCTCAGGCCGACATGGCCTACCACGTAGCGTGTGTGGCGCGTGGTTGCGAGCGGCCGCTGGTAATTGCGGACATGCCCTTTGGCACTTATCAGGAGAGCCCCGAGCTGGCTTTTCGAAATGCGGCGCAGTTAATGGCAGCCGGTGCTCAGATGGTGAAAATTGAAGGTGGTCGTGAGATGGCCGTTACCACGGCTTTTCTGACGGCGCGTGGCATTCCCGTTTGCGGCCACATTGGCCTGACACCACAGTCTGTATTTCAGCTGGGCGGCTATCGCGTTCAGGGACGCGCCGATGGCGACCGTGAGCGACTGCTGACCGATGCCATGGCGCTGGAAGAAGCGGGTGCCAGCCTGCTGGTACTGGAAGCCATGCCGGCTAAAGTGGCTGATTTTATTACCGAGCATTTGCGCATTCCGACCATTGGTATCGGCGCGAGCACGGGTTGTTCGGGTCAGGTGCTGGTACTGCACGACATGCTGGATATTGCCCCGGGTAAAAAACCGCGTTTTGTTAAAAACTTTATGGCCGGCAAAGATTCGGTAGGCGCGGCCATTACCGCCTATGTGACTGAAGTACGCGCCGGGAGCTTCCCCGGCCCCGAACAGCTGTATCCGGAATAATATGCATATCTATTCGACGGTGGCCGACCTTAGGGCCGCACTAGCGCAATCACGCCAGCAAGGTCGGCGGATTGCTTTTGTACCCACCATGGGCAATCTGCATGCCGGACATATTAGTCTGATGCAACAGGCCCGCGAGCATGCCGATTGCGTGGTGGCCAGTATTTTTGTGAACCGCCTGCAATTTGGTGTGGGTGAAGACTTCGACAAATACCCGCGCACCTTTGAAGCCGATTGCGCGCAGCTCCGTGCGGCTGGTGTAGATTTTCTGTTTGCGCCAACCGAAGCCGATCTTTACCCTCAGCCACAAAGCTACGTTGTTGAGCCTGCCGAGATTCAGTTCCTGCTCGAGGGCGAATGCCGCCCAGGCCACTTCCGTGGTGTCGCTACCGTGGTCATGAAGCTATTTCAGATCGTGCAACCCGATGTAGCCCTGTTCGGCAAAAAGGATTATCAGCAACTGATGGTCCTGCGCAATATGGTGGATCAGTTCATGTTGCCGATTACCGTGATTGGCGGAGAAACGGTACGCGCCGAAGACGGATTAGCGCTTTCTTCGCGCAACGGTTATCTGAGTACGACCGAACGTGCCGAAGCACCGCGTCTGCAACAGGTGCTGCAAGGCATTCGCCAGGCGGTACTTGCGGGCAACCACAACTATGCGGCGTTATGCCGGGAAGCCGCACAAACACTGGATTCCCATGGCTGGAAAACCGATTACATCAGCATCCGGCGGCAACAGGATCTGGCCCTACCTGGTCCAGCGGACACCGATTTGGTCATTGTCGCAGCCTCCCGCTTAGGGACACCGCGCCTGCTTGACAATCTGGAGATATAGAACCCGTTGTTTTCACTGGAGTTTTAACCAAAAAACTCTTTTGCACCAGGGTTATTGACAGCACCGGATTCCGGATTCACAATGCGCTTCCTTTCCCTGACTTCAGGTTAATCCATGCAGCGAACCATGCTCAAGTCCAAACTGCACCGTGTCACCACCACGCACGCAGAATTGCACTACGAGGGCTCTTGTGCCATCGACGAAGACTTGCTCGACGCCGCGAATATTCGCGAGTACGAACAGATCGACATCTGGAACATCAACAATGGCGAACGCTTTACGACGTATGCGATTCGTGGCGCCCGTGGATCAGGCATGATCTCGGTGAACGGCTCGGCCGCGCGCCGTGCTGCACCGGGCGATCTGTTGATCATCGCCACCTTTGCCATCTACAACGAAGTCGAGCTGACCAATTACGAACCCAAGCTGGTTTATGCTGATGCTAACAATCGCATCGCTCGTATTGGCAACGGGATTCCTGCTCAAGCCGCTTAAATAATCCCTCGGCCCGATGTGTCGGGTCGATACAAGCGCACGACCTCGCCTACAATTAAGAGCGCCGGCGGCTTGATAGCCTCGGCGCTTATTTGTGCGCCCAAGGTTTTCAATGTGGCAATGACTACCTTCTGGTCCGGACGTGTGCCGTGATAAACAACGGCCACAGGCGTCTCTGGGGCTCGCCCATGCGCCATGAGTGCATCCGCAATGCCTGTAGCCGCCGTCATGCCCATATAAAAAACCACGGTCTGGGTTGGCCGTGACAGACCGGCCCAATCCAGATCGTTGAGTCCGTTTTTCAGGTGACCGGTAGCAAAAGTCACAGACTGCGCCCAGTCACGATGCGTTAGTGGAATGCCTGCATACGCCGCACAACCAACGGCCGCGGTAATCCCCGGCACAATCTCGACCGGGACTCCGGCGGCGAGCAGTGACTCCATTTCTTCGCCGCCGCGCCCGAAAACAAAGGGATCACCCCCCTTCAGGCGGACGACGCGTTTTCCGGCCTGCGCCAGTTGCACCAGCCATTCATTGACGGCTTCCTGCGCTAAGGCATGCTTAGCGGCCTTCTTACCCACATAGTGTTTCTCGGCACAAGACGATGCCAGACTCAGTATCGATTGACTGACAAGATTGTCATATAACAAGACATCTGCTTCGATAATGCGTCTAACTGCACGCAATGTCAGCAATTCCGGATCGCCCGGCCCTGCCCCCACCAGGCTCACGTGCCCTGATAACAACGAAGGCGTATCGCCAATTCGGGCCTGGATAAATTGCAAGAAAGCAGCGCGGGTCGTGTCAGACATAAAACGGGATCACATAAACAAATTGGCAGAAAT